>Ga0208938_1000327_pt1 | contig 39176 bp, 36 predicted proteins | sample AD_UKC125_MetaG_FD_184434 | JGI IMG/M metagenome (GOLD analysis project Ga0208938, IMG submission 184434) | Active sludge microbial communities of municipal wastewater-treating anaerobic digesters from USA - AD_UKC125_MetaG (SPAdes) (version 2) | ecosystem: Engineered > Bioreactor > Anaerobic >... | reverse complement strand
CAGCATAGATCCGAGCCTCACCGGTTCGCAGGAACACCGCCAGCAGCAGTGCTGCGCCCGCGTGAGTCAGCACCATGGCCGTGCTCAATGCGTGGTCATGGCCCAACGTGAGACCGAGATGCACGCCGACCTGCACCGTCACAACGGCACCGGCGATCGCCAGCATTCCGCGTTCCTTGGACAGCCAGGTGTGACCGGTCAGCGTGGCGGCCGCGAGCAGCAGGAGCAGGAACAGCGGTTCGACGTGCCCACCCCCCAGCAGATGCCCCCCGGCCGCCAGCCCGACGCTCGAGACCGCCAGCACGCCAGCACGCAGCCACCGGGCAGGGCGCAGGGACCGGGACACAGGTTCAGGGTAGCCGTCGCCAGGGAACTGCTTACGGCAGCCTCGATCACAGCGGGCGCTGCGAGCCGGTTACCTCAGCAGGGTGGCCGCGAAATCGGGCACATGGGTCTGGGTGTCCTTGGGCGGGCGCATGTAACCGCGCGATGCTGGCCGGTCGGGCAGCTTCAAGGGCGGGGTCGTCACGTCCTCATAGGGGATCGTCGACAACAAGTGGCTGATGACATTGAGCCGAGCAGTCTTCTTGTTGTCACTCTCCACCACGTACCAGGGTGCCTCCGGGATGTCGGTGTGGACCATCATCTCGTCCTTGGCGCGGCTGTATTCCTCCCAGCGTGTGATCGACTCGAGGTCCATTGGGCTGAGCTTCCAGCGACGCATCGGGTCGGACAGTCTGGACTGGAAGCGGCGTTGCTGCTCCTCGTCACTGACGCTGAACCAGTACTTGCGAAGGACGATCCCGTCCTCGACCAGCAGGCGTTCGAAGATCGGCGCCTGATGCAGGAAGCGCCGGTACTCCTCCAACGTGCAGAATCCCATGACGCGCTCGACCCCTGAACGGTTGTACCAGGAGCGGTCGAACAAGGCGATCTCCCCAGCGGCCGGCAGGTACGGCACGTAACGCTGGAAGTACCACTGGGTCTTTTCGCGCTCTGTCGGCGCGGGCAGTGCCACGATCCGTGCGACCCGAGGGTTCAGGTAAGCGGTGATCCGCTTGATCGACCCGCCCTTGCCGGCAGCGTCACGGCCCTCGAAGATCACGACCAGCCGAGTACCGGTGACCTTGATCCACTGCTGCATTTTGACCAACTCGGCCTGCAGGCGGAACAACTCCGCCTCATAGACCTTGTTCTTAACCTTCGGTTGCTTACCGTCCTGCTTCGCCATGATCGCAAGCGTATTGCGTTAACGGTCCGTTTACCCCTCATCGAGCATTCGCGCCTTGGCGGCGGCGAATTCCTCCTCCGTGAGCAGACCCTTCTCTTTCATCTCCACCAAGCGTTGCAGGTCGGCCACCGTGTCATCCGCCTGCGGCTTCTGGTCCAAAGGGTGCGGGATCCCGAACTCGCGAAAGACTGGGATCTGCGCCGGATCGGCGCCCTGCGGCATTCCGACCGCGAATTCCTGTGGATTAGCGGGGTCGATCCATGCCGGCCAGACATCACCGGCCCGAGGCATCTGGGTCTGGTTGATCAGGATCTTCTTGCGACCCTGCGTGATCTGCCCCCCGTCCAGCGGTTGCAACTGAAAAGTGACCCAGCACTGGATGTTGATGTTGTTCACCACCATGCCGGTGGGTTCAACGCGCAGGATCGTGGCACGCGCTTTGCGCCCTGTCAGGGTCAACTGCGCTGCCTGCTCCTGCTTCGCCCGTGACGGCCTCAGAGTCGCCCGCATGGCAAGGACGATAATGAAGACGACGACTATCGGAACGAGCACGGAGATCACGATCATGGGGCTGAAGACGTCCATCCAGCCATGATCACGCATCAAACCGCCATGTGGCCAACATCACGTTCGCGCTGGCCCTGGATCGGGCATCTCAGGTCTGTGAACCGACGCATCGACTGGATCGACCTGGTCAAGGCGAGCTCAGTGCTGCTGGTCGTTTTCATGCATGCCAGCAACACCCTGGCAGATCTGGCCGGGCCATCGGCAGTGGCCAGTTTCCTGCATACGTTCAATGCGGTCGTCGAACCACTGCGGATGCCGGTGTTCTTCCTGGTGTCCGGAATGCTCGCCGCATCTGCGCTGAAACGCCCGTGGCGTTCCTCCACCAGTCGCACCACGGGCATGGTCTACCTGTATGTCCTGTGGATGGCCCTGTTCCTGGGCATGCAGGCCCTCTTCGGAGTGTCGGTGGGCGAGCCTGTGTGGGCCGTGCTGTTCGCGCGTAGCGGTTACTGGTACCTGTACGCGATGGCACTGTTCTTCGTCATCGCGAAGCTTCTGCGCAATCAGCCCGCGTGGGTGGTTCTGGCTGTGGCGCTGGTGCCCAATGTGATGCGGCCCTTCGTCGCGCAGTTCTTCGACGCGCTGACACCGGGGTCGCTGTACACCTCGATGGCCATGAACCTCTGCTTCTTCCTCGCCGGCGCCTACTTCAAGGACATCGTGGCCGGCATCGCAGAGAAGGCGACCTGGGCCCACACGATCGTGCTCGGTGTGGTCGCGGTGCCGTTCGGTGTGGCCTGGATGACATCGCCAGCACTGATCGGCCACACGTACTTCCCCGTCAGCCTGCTCCTGGTCGCCTTCGGCATCAGTCTGGCTGTGCAGATAACTCGCAACGGCGCCCCGACTTGGGCGACGTTCATCGGCGCCCGCACGCTGCCGATCTACGTCTGGCAGTGGCCCGTGCTGTTCGGGGTCTCCATGATCCTGCCAGGCGCCGCTCTGGCCCATCCTGTTGCGGCCTTGTTGTTCCCGTTCCTGGTGACGGCCGTCGTCGGGGTGACGGCGGTGTGGCTGCACGGCCAGCCCTTCACCAGGCACCTGTTCGCGGCACCGGGCTGGGTCCGGCACCCGCAGAGTGTCCGCCTACGCGCACCGGCAGCCGCCACCGCGGGCCGGTGACCCGGAACCACTATCGACCGGCTGGGGCCAGATGCCTTTGCCTTGGCACGGCCTGTCTCTCGATCGCCTGACACAATCGACGTGAGGTGCCGACCCCCGGCCGCCCCTAAGTTACTGGCCAGTAGGCTTAAACTCAGGAGGTCTGTATGGATCACATGACTATCCGCCTGATCATCGGTCTGCTGCTGGTCCTGGCAGTCGCGGTCATCGCGGGCAAGCGGGCATGGACACTGTTCAAACTCATCACTTCCGGACAACCCACTGTGGACCGTCCGGAGAGCCGACCGGAAGCCCTGGAATCGCAGGCGACCGAGGTCCTCGGTCAGAAGAAACTACTGAAGTGGACCGTGCCTGGCGTCGCGCACGTGTTCGCCATGTGGGGTTTCATCGTGCTCACCCTGACGATCATCGAGACCCTAGGTGCGGTGTTCCTGGCCAAGGACTTCGCCATCCCGTTCGTCGGACGGTGGCCGGTCATCGGGTTCATTGAGGACCTGTTCATCGTGCTGGTCCTCGTCGGCCTGTTGATCTTCGCGATCATCCGCCTGCGGACCCAGCCGTCCAAACAGGGCCGCTACTCGCGCTTCTTCGGCTCCCACACGGGTGCCGCGTGGCTCGTGCTGTTCATGATCTTCAACGTCGTCTGGACTCTGTGGGTCGCCCGCGCTGCGCAATGGGCCGTCTCGGAGCACACCCTCGCGGAGGGTGAGTATGTGCAGGCCTTCCCGTTCCATGAGTCGGGAGGCGCCTTCGCGTCAGAGTGGCTGGGGAACATTCTGTACCCGCTGGGCCTCGTGGCCAACGAGTGGATCGAGACGGTCTTCCTGCTGGTCAACCTGGCGATCATCTTCGGCTTCCTGGTGCTCGTGCTCTACAGCAAGCACCTACACATCTTCCTGGCCCCGATCAACGTCGGCGCCAAACGGCAGCCCAACGCACTCGGCCCCCTGCTACCGATGTACTCCGGTACCGAGAAGATCGACTTCGAGGATCCTGCCGAGGACGCCACCTTCGGGCGCGGGCGCATCGACGACTTCACGTGGAAGGGCATGCTCGACATGGCCACGTGTACCGAGTGCGGCCGCTGCCAGAGCCAGTGCCCGGCCTGGAACACGGGTAAGCCGTTGAGCCCGAAGTTGATGATCATGGATCTGCGCGACCACCTCTTCGCGTCCGCCCCGTACCTGCTGGCCACCGCGGGTGCCGGCAAGCGCGATGAGATGGGCGAGCGCAACGAGGAGGTGCTGGCCCAGGTCGGAGAGGCGGTGGCCACCGAGGTGCAACGGCCGCTGGTCGGCGAGCGCGACTTCGATCCGCACCGCGAGACCGACGGGTATGACGCCGCCGGACACCGCAGCCACGAGGGACCGGTCATCGACACCGACGCTCTGTGGAGTTGCACCACCTGCGGCGCATGCGTCGAGCAGTGCCCGGTGGACATCGAACACATCGACCACTTCATCGACATGCGCCGCAACCAGGTCATGATCGAAAGCGAGTTCCCGGCTGAGCTCGGCGGCCTCTTCAAGAACGTCGAGCAGAAGGGCAACCCGTGGGGGATGAACGCATCCTTGCGCAACGCCTGGATCACCGAGGTGGACTTCGAGGTGCCGGTGTTCGGCGCCGAGGGCGAGGAGGAGATCCCCGCTGACGTCGAGTACCTCTTCTGGGTCGGCTGCGCCGGGGCCTATGAGGACCGCGCGAAGGCCACGACGAAGGCGGTAGCCGAACTGCTCAATGAGGCGGGCGTGAAGTACATGGTCCTAGGTGAGGGTGAGACCTGCACCGGCGATCCCGTGCGGCGCGCCGGTAACGAGTTCCTCTTCCAGATGCAGGCGATGCAGAACGTCGAGATGCTCAACGAGATCAAGGCGAAGAAGATCGTCGTCACGTGCCCGCATTGCCTCAACACGCTGGGCAGGGAGTACCCACAGGTCGGCGGGGACTACGAGGTCGTGCACCACACCCAGCTGCTTGCGAAACTCGTCGACGATGCCCGCCTGACGCCGGTCAAGCACGTGGACGAGAAGGTCACCTACCACGATCCCTGCTACCTCGGCCGGCACAACAAGATCTACGTGCCACCGCGCGAATTGGTCGCCGGCGTGCCGGGTGTGACGCTGGTGGAGATGGAACGCCATGCTGAGCGGTCCTTCTGCTGTGGTGCCGGTGGCGCCCGGATGTGGATGGAAGAGACGCTGGGGACGCGCGTCAACATGAACCGCACGGATGAGGCACTGGGCACCGGCGCCACCACCGTGGCGGTTGGCTGCCCGTTCTGCAACGTGATGATCAGCGACGGTGTGACCGCGCGTCAGTCCGAAGGCGCTGCTGGCGAGAACGTTCAGGTGAAGGACATCGCCATCATGTTGCTGGAGAGCGTCAAGTAACCATGTCGTGTGCGCGAAGGGCCCTCCTGGGAGTCCGGGAGGGCCCTTCGCGGCTCTTCTGGATTCAGGGTGGGGTTTTTGTGGTCTGAAGGCCCCGGGCTCGGGAGGCATCTGGCGGTGTAGCGGGTCGGCTCGCGCACATGGCCGCGGTGTGGGCCGGTCACTGCAGGTCGCCCGTTCCCCTGTGGGCAGTTCGGCAGTTGTTGCTGCGACACGCCGTGGGAAATCGCACCGTGCGCCCATTCCCGGTCACGCTGGTCGTCGCCGGGCGGCACTGATCGTGCTGGTGGCTGTTGGTTGTGGTGCTGACGCTGGGCGTCTGGCCGGCCCCCGGGGGGGGCCGGCTCAGGTTCTTCGCCGGGTGCTCCGACAGTGGGGGATGCCGTCGATCATCTGGATGGTGAACCTGCCGTTGTGCAGGTCGCGGTGGCAGCGCGGACACAGTAGGCACATCGCGTCGATGTCGGTTTGCCCGCCGGCGGCCCAAGGGGTTATGTGGTGGGCGTGGCAGCGCCGGGCCGGCTGCCCGCAGCGCACACATCCCCGATCCCGCGCCGTCAACGCCGCCCATTGGGCGTGGCTGGCGCGGCGCTGGGCACGGCCCAACGCCAACGGCACGAACGTGCCGGCCCGGCGTTTCCCCAGGATCACCGACACCACCGCCGAACAGGTCAACAGGGCGAAGGTGTCCGGGCCCAGCAGCGTGCCGTCCTCCAGACGGGCACCTGCACCGTCGGGCAGCTGCTCGGCGTCGACCAGCACCGTCACCCCGGACACCCCCAACGGCCGGGTGTTGGCCTGCGCGGCACTGACCAGGTCGTCCAGGGCGTCGGCCAGGCGCTGGCTGGGGGTGCGGTCATCCCCAGGACGGGGAGGGTCGGTGAACCCGGTCAGCGCGTCGCGCAGCCGGGCCCCGGCCACCTGGTCCAGGTGCCCATCCACCCGGTACAGGCCGTTGCCCAGGTCTGAGAGGTGCAGGCCGCGTTTGGCCCGGGCGCCCCGCAGGTCCTCATCGGGTGCCTCACGGCGGTCCTGGGTGATCAGCACATCCAGGACCTGGGCCAGCACCACCGGTTCGATCACCGCGGCGGCCGCCACCAGATCCGCCTCCAGCACCGGGAAGTGCCGCAGGCGGGGGGCGGCCCGGCACAACAGGTGCACATGCCGGCCCGTGATCTCACCGGCCCGGTACGCTCCGGCCACGTGCGGCATGGAACGCAGGTCCCGGGCCCGCCCCACGATCGCCGAACCGACCGCCCGGTTGTTCCCGGTCAACGCGGCCACCATCGACCCGGTCGTGCCGGCGGCGAACAACCGCGAATCCCGCTGCGCGTCGCTCACCCCGGCGACCTGGGTCTGGTAGGCCTCCAGCATCGTCTGCAGGCGGGCGGCGGCCTGCACCGCGCCGAGGCGCTGCTCCACACTCAAATCGGCCGGATCCGGCAGACCCAACACCAGCGCGGACAACTCCTGGAACACCGGCAGAATCTCCACCGGCAACTCATCGGCCAGCCGGGCGCGGCGTAACGCCGCGGCCGGAATCTCGAAGAACCCCATCAGCACACACCCCCACCCACGACGGTCGATGCCGAAACCAGGGGCAAGGCTCCCCTGCGACGTCGCTCCACGAGCTGATGGCCACCAACCTCGGTGACACCCCAAACCTACAAACACCCTCTGACATTTCCGGGCCGACGGCCGCACAGCCCTGGGGACAACCCCGAACCGCCGGGGCGCGGACATCCGGACACCCTTGCCGGCATCGCAAAGAAGCGCAAGCACCCACCCGCAACCACGGGCTCTCGGAAGGGGCACGCACTGTCCTGCCACTGAGTCTGACGCGTGACAGCACTACACCCTCTACTGCGAATAGCCCCTGTCGCATCCGCCTCACACGAGGCGCGGGTTACAGCGCCCACGTACCATGGTCATATGAGCATGCACGTGGAATCTGCTGACCGATCGTGGACCGTCACCAAGGTGGTGGCCATCATCGTCGCCATCCTGACGGCCGGCTACATGTTGCCGTGGGCCATTGCCGCGGTGCGTGACGTCCCGCATTGGGGAGTCTTCTGGCTGAACCTACTGCTCGGCTGGACGATCGTGGGCTGGATCATCGCGCTGGTCATGTCCCTGCGAGCCCAGCGGCAGGTCATCGTTGGGTAGCCACCATCAGGCGTGGACCGAGTCCAACCACTCCTCGATCGGCGCTGGACGGGCGTACCTGAAGCCCTGGACGTAGCGCACTCCAAGCAACTTGACCACCTGAGCCTCACCCTGGGTCTGCACACCCTCGGCCACCACGTCGCAGTTCAACGATGCAGCGACGCTGGTTGCGGCAGTGAGGAAAGCGACGCCCCCTTCGATCTCGCTGCCGGCGCGCCGCACCAGCGCACGATCGATCTTCAGTAGGGCAGGTTGCAGTTGCTCGAGCCTCGTGAAGTTCGAGAACCCTGCGCCGAAATCATCGATGGCGATCCGCATACCCGCGTCGCGCAGTCGTTCTAGGTTCGCACCGGCTTCCGGGCTCTCCTGCAACTCCAACGACTCGGTCACTTCAACCATGATGCGGCGGGCGAACTGGCTCAACGGGCCGGTGACCATCAGGTCGACGAGGTAGCGATCCGAGAGCTCCTTCACCGACAGGTTCAGGCACACGAAGAAGTCCTTGTCCTGCTCGGCGATCCACCGGGGCATGTCCTGCGCGACGCGCTCGATCAGGATGCGACCGATCCCCACGATCTGCCCCGTGGTCTCTGCGAAGGGCACGAACTCCCCTGCCGCCACGGGCTCGCCATCCCGAACCCAGCGCACGAGCGCCTCGACGGCGGCCAAGCGCATGCCGTCAGCCTCGTAGATCGGCTGGTAGTGCGCTACGAAGTCTCCGGTCCGCAGTGCCTCCGCAAGGGCCTGCCGCAGACTGGCCTTGGCAACCGCTTCCGTCCCGATCGTGGCGGTGAAATGCTGGAATGAGTCACCGCCGCTCTGCTTGGCGGCGTACATGGCCAGATCAGCTGAGCGCAACAGTTCCTCGGCTGTTGTGGCATCGGGCGGGGCCGTGGCGATGCCGATCGCTGCTGTCACCTGGACTACGGCATCCCCGACCCTGATGGGCTCGCGCATGGCCGCCAGCAGGCGGCGCGCCACACTGTGGACCTGGTCGCGGGCTTCGTAGTCGCACATCAGCACGCCGAACTCGTCACCGCCGAGCCGGCCCACATGGTCGCTGAGCCGGACCTGCTGGCCGAGCCGGTCGACGACGTGGCGCAGCACCTCGTCTCCGTACTGATGGCCCATCTGATCGTTGATGCCCTTGAACCCGTCGAGGTCGATCCACAGCATGGCCACCTGGCTGCCGGTGGTGTGGGCGCGGGCGATCTCCCGGTGCACGTTGCTGAGGAACTCCAAGCGCGAATCAGCGCCGGTGAGGGAGTCGACGGTCGCCAGTTGGGTGTTCGCGCGGTCGACTCGCGAGAGGTTCCAGATCAACGCAACCAGCAGCGCACTCACCACCACCAGCCACAGCAGCCGGCTGAAGTACCAGCCCATGCTGTAGCGGGTCAGGGCGCTCAGACTCACGACGGACTCCCCGAGCGCCAGCAGGGCCATGCCAGCCAGCCAGCGTCCGATCACCGAACCCGTGCGGGCGGTGAAGACAGCGACCCCGAAGAAGACCATCGCGAGGGCGACGGCTACCGCGTCAAGCGCGACTCCCGTCCGCAACTTGACGCCATTCTCATCGAGAACAGAGAGCTGGGGCAGCGCCGCAGTCAGCAACCAGGTGGCTACCAGTGCAACGACGACGATCAAGAGACCCCGCCACACCTGCACGCCGGTCAGACTGGGGCGGCGATGACTGCGGCGGTCGGAGTACAGCAGCCAGGCCGCCACGGTCAAACCCACCGGAAACGCCACGTGCCAGGCGTAATAGAGCGAGAATGCACTCTCGGAGTTCCCAAGGATTCGCTCACCGGGAACAAGGGCACCCTGAAAGAACAGGGGGAATGCCACAAGAACCACCGCCATGTACAGGAACGTCATGGCGATCCACAGGTAACCACGCCGACCCGTGGCCCTGGCATGGCTGAAGACCAGCAGGGCTGTCACAGCACTGACATAGGCGCCGATCAAGGCGTGTGCCAAGGCGACGGCTGGCACCTTGGGCAACGCGGTGCCACTGAAGGCCACGGCCAGGGCGACAACGGTGAAGTAGACCACGATGGCCGCTGAGTACCAGACCTTCGACCCCGTCGTCAGCCGGCGAGGCGCATCTAGGGAGAACAGTGCTTGTGCCACACCGCCCTCCTCCCTGCTGCGGTCAGACGTCCACTCCAGGCAACAACGTCTCGATCACTTTAGCGACGTTTGCCTCCACAGGCTCGACTCCCGACAGGTGCAACTCGGCGGTCTCCGGGCTCTCATACTGCTGGCCCACGCCGGTGAGGTTGGGCAGCGAGCCGGCCTTCGACTTGGCGTACAGCCCCTTCGTGTCACGTTCCATGGCAACCTCAATCGGCGTGTCCACCCAAGCCTCGATGAAGTCCCCTGCATCGAACAGTGAGCGGGCCGTCTGCCGGTCCGCCCGGAACGGGGAGACGAGCGCGACAATGACGACCAGACCCCCCTCGTACATCATGCGGGCCACTTCGGCGACCCGCCGGACGTTCTCCGCGCGATCCTCGGGGGTGAAGCCGAGATCCTTGTTCAGTCCACTGCGGAGGTTGTCGCCGTCAAGCACGAAGGAGCGCACCCCGAGGGAATGCAGTTTGCGTTCGACGCCATCGGCGATGGTCGACTTACCCGACCCGGAGAATCCAGTCAGCCACAGCACCTTGGCCGGGTGCCCGTTGAGGATCTGCCGGGCCTGCCTGTCCACCTCGAAGTGGTGGGGCACCACGTTTGTGGCGCGACGTAAGGCGAACCGGGTCAGACCCGCCGCGAGTGTCTCCCCCGTGAGGCGGTCGACCAGGATGAAGCCGCCGGTCTCGCGAGAGGACGTGTAGGACTCCAGGACGATCGGTCGGGAGGTTGCGATCTCCACCCGGCCGACGTCGTTGATCTCGAGGATCCGAGCCGCCATCGTGTTGCCGTTGGTCACATCCAGGCGATGACGCACGTTGGTGACCGTCGCAGGCACCTCCAGGGGTCCACAACGCAGCGTGTATGAGCGGCCATGCGCCAACTGCTGGTCACTCATCCAGACGATGTCCGCGGCAAACCGGTCGGCAAGTTGCGGTGGTTCGCCTGTCACCAACAGATCAGCGCGGGCGATGTCGATGTCTTTGTCGAGCTCGATGGTCACCGACTCACCCGGGATGACCTGCTCCGGAGCGCTCGGGGTCGTGCCGTCCAGCCAGTGCAGGGCCTTGATCGTGGCCTGCTGACCGGACTGGGCGACGGTGATCCGCTGCCCCTTGCGCACAGCACCCTGCGCGACCAAACCGCCGTACCCGCGGAAGTCCTTACCGCGGATGATGGTCTGCACCGGCAGGCGCACCTCGCCGCTGGAATCCTCGTCGATGGTCGCCGCATCCAACGCGTCGAGCAGCGTTGGGCCGCTGTACCACGGTGTGTTGGGCGAATGACCCAACACGTTGTCCCCGACCAGCGCGGACACCGGCACGGGAATGACGCTCTTGATCTCCATCCGGTGAGCGGTGTCGGACACCTCGGCGACCAACTCGTCGTAGATGCGCCGGTCGTAGGCGACCCCGTCCAGCTTGTTCACGGCAAGGACGACGTGCTTGACGCCCATGAGGCCGCACACGGTCAAGTGACGATGGGTCTGCCGCTTCGTCCCGCGCATCGCGTCGATCAGCAGGATGGCGACGTCGGCGGTTGAGGCCGCGACCGCCATGTTGCGGGTGTACTGCTCATGACCCGGGGCGTCAGCCAGGATAGCCCGTCGCCGGCTGGGCAGGATCAGGTGGCGGTAGGCCACGTCGATGGTGATGCCCTGCTCCCGCTCAGCCTCGAGGCCGTCGGTGACCAGGGAGTAGTCCACCTCGCCCAAAGGAATGGTGGACCCGGGGCGGCGGGTGAACCGTGCCGCCTCGAGCTGGTCCTCAGGGATGGAGCCAGTCTCGGCGAGCAACCGCCCGAGCAGCGTGCTCTTTCCGTCGTCCACAGAGCCGCAAACCACGACCCGGATGAGTGCCTTGCGCTCCATCAGAAGTAGCCCTCCGCCTTTTTGCGCTCCATGGACTGTGCACCTTCGCCGTCGATGAGCCGGCCAGCGCGCTCCGACTGCCGGTTCACCTCGATGTCGCGGATGATGTCGTAGACGTCGTCCGCTTCACTCTCGATAGCACCGGACAGGGGATAGTCCCCCAGGGAGCGGAAGCGTACGCGGCGCATCTGCGGCTGCTCACCAGGCTCGAACACCATGCGGTCGTCGTCGACCATGATGAGCGCGCCCTGGCGTTCCACCACTGGCCGTTCCGCTGTGAAGTACAAGGGCACAACTTCAAGGTTCTCGCGCGCCACGTAACGCCAGACGTCCAACTCCGACCAGTTGGACAGCGGGAAGACGCGCATGGTCTGGCCATCGGTCAGGGAGTTGTTCACGGTGTGCCAGAACTCAGGACGCTGATTGCGCGGCTCCCAGCGGTGACCCGCCTCACGCAGACTGAAAATGCGCTCCTTGGCCCGGCTGCGCTCCTCGTCGCGGCGGGCCCCACCGACTGCGATGTCGAACTGGCCTGCGTCCAGGGCCTCACGCAGAGCCACCGTCTTCATGATGCGGGTGAACTCCTGCGCACCGTGGCTGAACGGGGTGACGCCCTGATCGCGAGCGTCCTGGTTGGTGGCCAGTCGCAGATCGAGGTCGAGTGCCTTAGCGGTGCGGTCGCGCAATTCGTACATGGCCCGGAACTTCCAGCCCGTGTCGATGTGCATCACCGGGAATGGGATCGGACCGGGGTGGAAAGCCTTGCGGGCCAGATGTAACAACACCGTGGAGTCTTTCCCGATGCTGTACAACAGGACTGGTCTCTCGAACGCTGCGGCGGTTTCCCGGAATACCCAGATCGCTTCGGCTTCTAGTGCATCGAGGACCCGGGACGTCTCATTGTCAATCGACATAGTCGCGTTTGTGTTCCTTTGTCGGAGCAGGGCGGAATTCCAGTGTAAGTCAATAGCGGCCGTGACCGCTGTGAGCCTCGTTACGCACGCCGGAGGATCAGCCGATGTCGGTGCGGTGGAAGTTCATGTAGGAACGACTTGGCGTCGGTCCTCGCTGGCCCTGATAACGCGAGCCATAGACATCCGAGCCATAGGGATGTTCGGCCGGAGACTCCAGCCTGAACAAACACAACTGCCCGATCTTCATCCCGGGCCACAGCTTGATCGGCAGGGTCGCCACATTGGACAGTTCCAGGGTGACGTGGCCACTGAAACCCGGGTCGATGAATCCCGCCGTCGAGTGGGTGAGCAGCCCTAGCCTGCCCAGCGAACTCTTGCCCTCCAGCCGCCCGGCGATGTCGTCAGGCAGCGTCATCACCTCGTAGGTCGATGCGAGCACGAACTCACCCGGATGCAGGATGAACGGTGCGTCGTGGCTGGTCTCGACCATCCGGGTCAACTCGGGCTGCTCGGTGGCCGGATCGATGAACGGGTATTTGTGGTTCTCGAACACCCGGAACAGGCGGTCGAGTCGGACATCGATGCTCGATGGCTGCACCATTTCGGTGTCGAACGGATCCACGTGGACCCGGCCATCGGCGATCTCGCGACGGATGTCGCGATCGCTCAACAGCATCAGCTGCAGCCCAGGGCCGAGTTGAGGTCGTCGTAGCTGCTCTGCAGCGTCGTGATGGCCTGCGCTTCCTCCTCAGGGACATCAGCCAGGGATGAGTCGCCATCCAGCCCACTGAGGCCGGCCTCCACCTGCATCTGGCTCTCTTCGAACTGCTGCTGGGCGGTGAGCACCTCATCAGAGACATCCTCACCCAGGGCCTGCACGTTGGATTCCACCGTGTCGTAGGCCGCCATGATCTGGTTGATCGACTCTTGGGCTGCGCCCACGGTGACGTCACCCGTCCCGGTCACACCAGTGGCCAACCCGTCGATGGTGGCGTTGAGACCTTCCATGGACAGGCATACGGCTGCGTTCGCATTCTCCGTCTTGTCCTGCGCCTCGGTGCTCGGGGAGCATCCGGTGGACAACAAACCGACAGCGACAAACGCACAGGCAAACACAGCAGAACGGCGCACAGTAGACCTCCAATTAGCCCTGAATTTCCCCAACTGTAGCGACCCAACCAGCCTGCGTGGGGGCACCTTCAGCCGGTGGGTCGCGGCTCATCCCAGGCCTGCTCTGACCACAAAGGCCGCCTCCGGTGCGATGGCGTGTTCCAAGAGTTCGAGATAGACGTTCTGGAAGGCGCGGCCATGTCCGGTCACGCCGTGCACGAACCACGTGACGTGGTGCGCATACTCGTGCAGGACGACCACCTCACGCATGGCCCAGCCCCTGTCACCGATGCCGTCAGGCAGCGCGATCACCCCTTCCTGCCAGTGGGCCCGCGCGTGTCCCTTACGCAGACGGACCTCGGGCTGGGGCGCCTCGGGGTATCCCCAGGGGCGGGATCTGACCTCACCGAGGTACCGCTGCACGCCCCCGATGTCACCGAACCGTCGCTCCACCGGCAGTGTCAGGGAACTGCCGAGGAAGGTCACCGTCCCCCCGTTGTCCAGCAGGAACATCAGCGTGTCCTCCGCCCCATAGACCCGGCTCATGACGCCACTGCGGGGCGCTGCCCCCCGATCTGCCGACTGGCCTCGATCCTGGCCCGCCCTGCATCCTCCTTCGCGCGACCAGCGGCCGCCGAGGAGGCGAAACTGCTGCGTTGGCCCTTCCAGTACCCACGGGCGGTGGACTTCTCGCGGTAGTAGTCGTGCACCTCGACCTCTTTGCCCCGCAGCACGAGTTCGGCGCTCCCGTTGGTAGACGTCGTATCGAACTCCTTCTGCGCCTGCTGGCGAGCCTCGTGCAGGCGCCGCCCGATCACGCGGACGTACATCGTGTAGTACGTCTTGCGGGCCTTCTGAGCTGTCATCGAGCTGCCTGTCTCCACGTCGTACTCGCCAGCCCACTCGCGGCCCCGCACGAAGGCATCAGCACTGCGCACCATCTGATGGGCGATCGAGTTCAGGAGCAGGCTCGCGGTCTCCAGATCGCTGGGCAGACCGAACCAGATGACGAAGGTGTTGTTGGACGCCAGGTTCGTTCGCAGGCTGTTCGCCTCACCTACTGCTGCGGCCAGCAGGCACAGGTGACTGTTGACGTGCTGACGGGGCGCACCGATCGTGATCTGCTGGTGCGTGGGGCGCTCCCTGCTTTGGCCGGCGGCGGTGTGCGCCCGCGCCTGTTCCAATGAAATGGCGTGCAGTGTGGCCAGCTGCTGCGCCTTGGCGAAGAAGGCCTCCGCCTCCTCCTGCGTCGCGGCGTTCTCTGCCTGGTTGAGCAACTTGCTCAGGGTGTCCAGCAATGCGACCTCCTCGATCGGTTCCCATCGTGCAACAGAGGTGTGACAAACCACGGCCCGGTTGTCGGGCTGGGGAGCACTTGTCCACACAGCGGTGGCCAAGGCCGACGCCGAGCGGGCACTGTACTGCCATGGGGCACGAAACCACCCTCTCGACGTTGCGGGGGAGTCTGGTGGGCCGGGGTCGTTTCACAGTCGTGCGCGAACCCCGCTCAGCGCTGTCGGTGGCCCTGTGGCCGTACTCGCAGGTCATGCACGCATATGCGATCTCGGATCAGGTCTGCGGCCCCGCACGGTTCCCGGGTCTGGCCCGTGGCGTGCAGGCTTACCGCTCCCCGCACGGTGCCTACCGGGAGTCAATCGGGCGCGGTAAGCGGTTCTTCGACGACAACGCCTGGGTCGGGCTGGCCTTCCTGCAGCGCCACCTCATCAGCGGGGGTGCTGCCTCCCGCAGCCGCGCCCGGGACGTGGACGCGTTCGTGCAGACCGGCCGTGCGGCGGACGGCGGCATCCGCTGGGTCGAGGGGGGCGACACGATCAATGCTTGCTCCACCGGTGCCGGGGCGCTGCTGCACACAGTGCTCGGTGGGGACATCCGGAACTCCCTCGATTTCCTGGCTGGGTTGCGCAATCCCGATGGGCTCGTCCGCGACCATGTCCGGGCCGACGGCAGTGTCGAGCCCAGCGTCTACTCCTACAACCAGGGGTTACTGATCGCTGCGGCCTCGTGGGCTATGCGGCCGGGACTGGCCCGCGAGGCGTCGGAGGCCGGTGAGGCCCACTTCACGGTGCAGCGCCTCTGGGAGCAGCCACTTGCGTTCAATGCCATCTATGCCAAGGCGCAACTGCGGATCGGCGTCCGTAAAAACATCGAGGAGTACGCACAACGGTTGCTCGATGAGGGCCGCGATGAACGCGGCTGGTTCACCCGAGCCGGTCGGTACGACGACGGGCACGTCCTCGACACCGCCGCTGCTGTGCAGATCTTCGCCCTCCTCGAGTTCCCCCAGCTGGTAGCCCGCGTCGTCTAGACGTTTCTGGGCGGTCGGCGGCGATTGGGCACAAGGTGCGATTCAGCGCGGCGTGTCGCAACAACAAGTGCCGATTTGCTCACCGCACACAGCGGCCAGGAACGCTGATAACCGCCGACACTACGCAGTCTCAGCGGAGCACTACCACCAAACCCGGCTGACCTTCACCACAGGCCGAAATGAAGATCGTTCCCCCATGGATTAGGCCATCTTGCGTAACTCTTACATGCACGAGGCCCGATCGTATGACGCGTGAGATTGAGGTCACTGCGAAATCACCGAACATCTGGGCACCATGGGTAGGTGACCAAACCTGGGGGTGTGCCCCCCGAGTTCGAGTCGTGGATGCGGCCGGCCTCCGGCCAGCAGCCCACGCAGCGACTCGGCATCCCGCCCACGCCGCCGCCGCGCCGCCCTGTCGGTAGCCCGCCAGCTCCCGTGATTCCCCGCAGCCTGCCCCCCACCCAAAAGGTCAAGAAACGGCGCAACTACAAACGTGGCTTGAGTATTGTCCTCGTGGTCTCGCTGGTCTACGTAGTGGCCGTCGCCACCGTCTTCGCCACTGCCGTGACAAAAGTGGATGCGATGCCCAGCAGTAACGTGTCGTCGTCGGGCACGAACTACCTGCTGGTCGGCAGCGACAGCCGCGCAGGGTTGAGCAAGAAGGAACAGAAGCAACTGCACACCGGTGCCACGGAAGGTCAACGCACCGACACGATCATGGTGATGCACCTGCCGGTCCTGGGGGCACCCACCTTGGTGTCGATCCCGCGTGACAGTTGGGTCGGCATCCCGGGATACGGCGAGAACAAGATCAACGCCGCCTTCGCCAATGGAGGGCCGGAACTGCTCATCACGACGGTCGAGGCGGCCACCGGACTGCACATCGACCACTACGTCGAGATCGGTTTCGCGGGCGTGGCGAATACGACCGATGCCCTCGGTGGGGTGAAGTTGTGCCCTGCCCGCAACTTCAACGACACCAACAGCGGCCTGAAAGTCAAGAAGGGCTGCCAAACCATGGACGGCCAGCAGTCCCTCGCCTACGTGCGTATGCGATACGCCGATCCCCGGGGCGACCTGGGGCGGGTGGAACGCCAACAGGAGTACATGTCGGCCGTCGCCAAGAGAACCATGAGCCCGTTCACGTGGTTGCTGCCGTGGCGCGCGTTCGGGGCGGCGGCGCAAGCGGGTCAGAGCCTGACCGTGAGCAAGGGGACGGGCATCTTCGATGAGACCCGCCTTGCGGTGGCCATGGGCATGATCTCGCTGGGCATGGGCACGGCGACCACCGTCCCAACCGTCGAGGGCACCTACTACGTGGGTGGCCAGGAGGCCGTGAAGTGGGATACCCCTAAGGCCCTGGAGCTGTTCAACTCCATCGACTGACCCTGCGACGTTCACACCGCGCTCTTACCCCGGTCACGAGTGGTTCTCGTCTGCGCCGTCGAGGATCCAGAGGTAACCGACGAAAGGGAAGAACATGTTGAAGATCTCGACGATCGCCGGCGCCAGTGTCGCTGCGGTGGCCGTGGGCGTAGGACTCGTGAGCGGTGCCACTGCCGCCACGGCGCAGCCCGGTGGTAACCACCAGAACCAGAACCAGAACCGCCAAGGCGACCGGGTCACCGACCAGAGGGAAATGCGCGGCAAGGTCCCCTTCACTGACGTACAGCGGACATCGGCCAGCGAGGCTGCTGTAACGGCGGTGCCCGGTGGAACTGTGCTGGAAGTTCGCGCGGACCGCGACGGCGGGTTCCGCGTACTCGTACGCACCTCTGAGGGCGTGAAGAAGATGGTCACGGTGGACTCGTCCTACGCGGTGACCTCGGTGAAGGACGCCAAGCAGGGTCATGGCCGAGGAAAGGGCCCGCACGGCAAGGGCACGGACGTGACCGGCGAGGCCTACACCAAGGCCGAGGCGGCCGCCCTCACCGCAGTCCCCGGTGGGACCGTCGTGGATGTGCACCAGCGCGGCACCGTCTACCACGTGCTGGTGAAGAAGGCCGACGGCACGAAGGTCTGTGTGACTCTGGACGCTACTTTCCAGGTCACCGATACCGCGTCCTTCAGGCTGCAGACGGCGGCCTGACCTCAAGCGCACGGCCGTGGTCGGGCGCCAGCGACGTCAGCGGTGTCGCTGGCGCCCGACTGCTGCCAGACTGGCCGCGCCCTACGGCAGACTGGAGCATCATGAAGGTCCTCATCGCAGACGACGACCGGGCCATCAGGCAGTCTCTGGCCACGGCCCTGGAGATCAACGGCTACCAGGTGACCGCCTGCGTGGACGGCGTGTCCGCGCTTGCCGCCTACCGGGAGAGCCGACCCGACGTGCTGGTGCTGGACGTGATGATGCCCGGCGTGGACGGTCTGGGGGTGTGTCAGGTCCTGCGGGCCGAAGGTGACCAGATCCCCATCCTCATGCTGACCGCACGCGTGGAGACGGCCGACCGAGTCGCCGGCCTTGACGCAGGCGCCGACGACTACGTGCCCAAGCCCTATGACATCGACGAGGTGCTGGCGCGACTGCGGGCGCTGATGCGCCGCGCGGAGGGCACCGTCCCCAGCGACGAACTGCTCGTGGCTGATGTCCGCCTGAACCCCAACTCGCGCCGGGTCTGGCGCGACGGCCGGGAGATCGAACTGTCGAAGACCGAGTTCGACCTGCTGGAACTGCTCATGCTCAATGCCGGCATCGTGCTGGAGCACCACGTCATCTACGACCGGATCTGGGGTTACGACTTCGGCCCTGAGTCCAAGAACCTCGCCGTGTACGTCGGCTACTTGCGGCGCAAACTCGGCCCCCCGGAACTCATCCGGACGGTGCGAGGCGTGGGCTACACAATGCGCGCCTCATGAGCCTGCGCTCCCGGCTCGCCCTGGCCTTCGCGGGGCTGGCCACCACGGTTGCGGCGCTGATGGGAGTGCTCGGGTACACCGCAACCACCAACCAACTCGAACGTGCCGCTGATCAGGCGTTGCTGCAGGACCGCGGAGGCGGGCGCCCGGACCCCGACCATGACCAGGACGGTCGTGGTGATGATGATCAGTCGCGCGTCCTGCTGTCCGCGTCGGGCCAAGTGGTGCAGACGCAGGGTCCGGTCGCACTGCCGGTCACCGCGCAGGACGCGTCCGCGGCATCCTCTGCCACCCCTGTCGTCTTCTCACGCACGCAGGACGTCGACGGCGTGCCCTACCGGATCGTCACGGTCAGCCCCGGTGGTTCCCAAGGAGCGGTGCTGGTTGGCCGTGACTTCAGCGAGAGCGCCTCAGTCCTGAACCGACTGGCCGTCATTCTCACGGTCTGCGCGGTGGGCCTGGCCGTGATCGCCGCCATCCTCGGCTGGTTCCTGGCCAAGCAGATCACCAAGCGCCTGGTCCGACTGACGACCACGGCCGAGTTGGTCAGCCACACCGGCGAGCTGGACGTCGAGGTGCCCAGCGCTGGCAAGGACGAGGTGGGCCGGCTGTCCGGGGCGTTCTCCACGATGCTGGACCGGCTTGCACTGTCGCAGGCCGAGCAGCAACGGCTGGTTCAGGACGCCGGACATGAACTGCGCACACCGCTGACCTCGCTGCGCACCAACATCAGCCTGCTGGAGCGCTTCGAGGAGTTGTCGCCGGAGGTTCGGGAACGGGTGTTGGCGGACCTCAAGGGTGAGTCCAAGGAACTGACTGGCCTCGTGAACGAGGTGCTGGCGCTGGCCGGCGGGCAGGCGTTCACCGGTGAGGTGGAACCGGTGCGGATGGCCGATTTGGCGCAATCCGTGGCAACGCGCGCCCGCCGCCGCACGGGCCGCGAGATAGTCATCATCGCCGACGACACCGTCGTGGAAGGCCGACGCGGGGCTCTTGAACGCGCCCTGTGGAACCTCGTGGACAACGCGGCGAAGTTCGACGGCAGTGGGGGGCCGATCGAGATCGTCATCGCTGGTGGCACCGTCGACGTCCTGGATCGCGGACCGGGGGTCGGACCGCAGGAAGCGGAGCACATCTTCGACCGGTTCTACCGCCCGGTGAGCTCGCGTAGCCTGCCCGGGTCAGGTCTGGGGCTGAGCATCGTCAAGGACGTGGCCGAGTCCGTCGGAGGGCAGGTGCACGTGCTGGCCCGGCAGGGTGGTGGAGCGGTGATCGGGATGATACTGCCGACAGCGTGACGGCAGGACTACCCCTCAGCGGCCGTCCAGCAGCGGCTGCCGCGGATCCCAGCGCGTCCCGTCCCGATCGTCCTTGCGACGTCGGGCCATGGCACTCAACGCCTCCAGAACAACCCGATTGCCGAGCAGGGCCGTGATATCGGCGTGGTCGAACGGTGGGCTGACCTCCACCACGTCCATGCCCAGGACGGGCAGCTCGTAGCAGATCCGCCGCACCGCATCGAGCAACTGCCGGGAGCTGAGCCCGCCCGGTTCCGGGGTGCCGGTGCCCGGGGCGTGGCCCGGGTCGCAGACATCGATGTCGACGCTAAGGAAGACGCCGTCACACTCATCGAGGGCGATTGCGAAGGCCTCGGTGAGGCATTCCTGCAGACCCCGGGTCACGATCTCGGTCATCTCGTAGGAGCGCATGTGCTGCTCGGCCATCCACTCGAGGATCTCCGGCGGTGGCCAATACCCGCGCAGCCCGATCTGCAGGAAGCGGTCGCCGCGAGCCGCACCGGATTCAATGAGCCGGCGCATGGGCTGCCCGTGGCCGATCAGGGAGCCGAACTCAATGTCGCCGGTGTCGGCGTGGGCGTCGAAGTGAATCACCGCCACACGGCCCCAGCGATTCCCCCCACGTGCCACCCCGGTGACGTCCGGCCAGGTGACGGTGTGGTCCCCACCCAGGATCAGCGGAATGGCACCGCTGGCAGCGACCCGCTCGACGGCCGCTTCGAGGTCCGCGCAGGACCGGGCGGCATCCCCGGAGAACATTTCGACGTCACCGGCATCGACCACACGTAGGTCCTGCAGTCCGTCCACTCGCATCGCCAGGGAGGGACGCGAGCCGTCATGGGCGAGGTAGCAGGTCTCTCGCAGCGCCTTGGGGCCGAATCTGGCCCCTGAGCGGTACGACGTGCCGCCGTCGAACGGCGCCCCCAGGATGACCACATCAGCGTCGGCGTACGTCGCGGGGTCGTCCAGGTCGGCTTTGTCGACCCCCAGGAAGGTGATGTCCGGACCGAACTGCGCGCCGTATCTCATGGGGTTGAGGCTAGTTGTGCGGGTGGGCCAATGCACCGGTACTGGCGGGGTCGCCCCGAACCACACTGGGACGGGAGTCGCAGACTAGGAGCATGGCCACGTTCGTCCTCGTCCACGGTGCGATGTTGGGGGGCTGGTCCTGGCGCGAGGTCACCCACAAACTCCTGGGGCGTGGGCATGCGGTCTTCACACCCACCCTGACCGGCCAGGGCGAACGGCAGCATCTGCTGACGGCTGAGGTAGATGTGGAGACGCACGTGCGGGATATTTGCAGGTGCTGCATTTTGCAGGATCTGCAGCAGGTGCACCTGGTCCTGCACGGATACGCCGGCATACTGGCCGGTCCCATCGCGGCAGGCACCGACCGGCTGTCCTCGGTGACGTATCTCGGGGCGTACCTCGCCGATCCGGGGGATTGCCTGCGCGATGTCGCCCCCGACGGTCGCGCCGGCGAAGCGGACTGGGCCATCACAGACCAGGCCCTGCGGATGTGGGCGTTAGAGCGTGCGACGGCCTTCCCGCAGCGATGGGCCGAACAACCGGTTGACTACGACCCGGCACCACTGGCCGACCTGCCACAGGCGTACGTCCGTCATACACAACCGCCGCTGCCCTCGCTCGAGCCCTCCTGGCAGGCGGCTGTGCTGGCTGGGTGGGACACCCATGAGATCGCGTGTGGGCACGCCATGATGATCACCGCTCCTCGGCAGACGGCCCGGCTGCTGGAGACGACCGGCCCGCGGGAGGGTCTGCCACCGATATTTCCGGCCAGCCCGCGGATCGCTTTGTGGTGAGGTCCCCCGTGCTCACCGCGGTCGGACCGGATTGTGCTGAGGTAGAGCCATGGAACGTGAGATCACCCAACCCGTGGACCTGTGCCTGGCGAATGGCCGGTTGAACCCCGCTGCGGTCGGCTGGAGCAGGTCGCCGATGCACATGACGAAACTGCGGGGCTGGGGCCGGGCCAAGCGCTGGGAGTACTGGAACGTGCAGGCGCCCGACTGGACCCTGGGCGTCACCGTGAGCAACATCGACTATCTCGCTTTGCACCAGGTGTATTTCGCGGACTTCGTGACGGGCGAGGAGATCGACCAGACGGCCATTGTTCCGCTGGCCCGGACCCCTCGACTCGCGCCGTTCAGCGGCACCCCTGCACGCGCCCGCACGAAGGGCCTACAGATCGACCTCATCCCGACCACGTCGGGACTGCATATGACGGCTCGAACCAAGCGCATCGAGGCGGATCTGCAGGTGGAGCGGCCCGCGGGACACGAGTCGATGGGCGTGGTCATCCCGTGGAGCGACAGACGCTTTCAGTACACGGTTAAGGACAACACACTGCCCGTCACCGGGACCCTGGTGGTCGATGGCCGCAGCGGAGAGGTGCCTGCAGGTCAGACCTGGGGCGTGCTCGACCACGGCCGCGGGAAGTGGCCCTACAACAACGTGTGGAACTGGGGGTCCGGGTCCGGCGTCAGCGATGGACACACGATCGGCCTGCAGTTCGGGGGCAAGTGGACGGTCGGCACCGGATGCACCGAGAACGCGGTCTGCGTGGATGGCCGGGTGACGAAGATCCACGAGGAGCTGGAGTGGGGGTACGGCGCCTGGATGGACCCGTGGACGATCCGCGGCACCGGCGTAGACCTGACGTTCACCCCGCGCTTCGAGCGGGCGAGCAAGACCAACGTGGGGGTGATCTTCACCGAGACCCACCAGTGCTTTGGGGTGTGGGAGGGGACGGCGCTCGGGCTAGCGGTCGAGGGGGTCAGGGGATTTGCGGAGGAGGCGCGGATGCGGTGGTGAGGCGGCCGCGTTGACAACGACGGTGACGATGAGCACGAAGGCGATGTTGATCGTGGCGTACCGGTTGGCCATGGTCACGACATCCACCTGAAAGATCGCGGCCATACCGAATACCACCGCGATGGCGGCACGGGCGTCCCACTGGGCGGATTGATGAGCTGCAGCTGTTCCCAGCGCGATGAAGGCCACGATGCCCCCAAGCCCCACCCAGCCCCCCGTCGCGAATGCTTCCAGCACCTGGTGGTGGGCGTGATCTGCATACGCGAGACTGAATGGTTGCGGACCGATACCGAAGGGGGTCCACATGCCGGGTCTGGACAGGTAGTCCAGCCAAAGGTCGAAACGCCATGCTGTCGTCCCGTCACTGATTGCACGCCCGGACAGCCACCAGGAAAGGGAAAGGGGCAGCAGGATCACGCCGAACACCGACGCCAACAACCAGCCGATACGGAACCTCTCCCACGGCACCAACGGAGCCAGCAGGCCGAGCACGATGATCACACCTCCGGTCCGACTCAGAGCCCACAGGGGCGCCAACGTCAGCCCGACACAAGAAACCCACATCCAACGTGGGTGGTCGCCTGCGAGCAGCGTGCGCACTGTGTAGACCAGCAGCAACCCACACGTGAGTCCGACGTAGACCCGACCCGGGGTCACTCCGCTCAAAGCACCGAACGTGTCAACATCCACTCCGAGCATTCGCACCCAACGCACGAACCTGTCCTCAGGGACCAGGACCCTGGGCCAGTCGAAGAACATGTCCGACACTCCCGCCATGATGCTTCCCCAGCCGAAGAACCAGCCAAGGCCCAGCATCGTGGCGCGCACTGTCGAAGGCGTGGCTAGAGCCGCCCCGGCGACCAGTCCCGAACCAATCGCGGTGAAATCCCAGAAACGTGCATCAGCGAGATCCCCATGGATGACCATGGACAGCGCGGTCGCGCCGAGCCACAAGGCGACCGCGACGAGCATCCATCCTTGGCGGGTCGTGAATTCCTTGAGCCAGGCGGCGTAGCCAAGGACAACCAGGCCGATCCAGCCAAGAACCGACCAGATGCCAGAATAACCATCTTCGCCGATGGGGCCGGGCCACACTCTCAGCCCGGGAACCGACCACGAGGCCAGCACACCAGCCACGGTGAAAGCAAGAATGGCCAGGACATAGGCTAAACCGACGCGTGGCGCCCAGCGATCAGCCACGCCGAAAGCCCGGGTTACGAAAGGCGGCCATTAGGAATCGCGGATTGCCCCATAGGTACCTACGGCTGAGGCGCCGAGGTTCGGTTGCCATGCGGTGGGTCCACTCAAGACCATTGCGCTGCATCCACTGGGGGGCCTGCGGTTTGGTCCCGGCCAAGAAGTCGAATGCCGCGCCCACCGCTAGGGATGTTACTCCGGTGGTCGCCGTTATGCGGGCGGCCTCCCAGTCCTGCTTCGGGGTGCCCAGGCCTACCCATACAAAGTGCGCTCCGGATGCTTCGATGCGAGCGTCCTGGGCGTTTCTCTCGGCCGAGGTGAGCGATCTGAACGGCGGCGACTCGTAGCCAGCGACCTCACACATGGGCCATAGCCTCGCGATCTCGTTGCGCAACGCCTGCAGGGTTGAGCCGGAACCTCCCAACAGGTAGTGACGACCTCCCCTGGCCAGTACCGCCTGCATGAAGTCGGGCCCATATACCCGCGGCCACTGATCGGAGCCGACTCCATAGGATCGTCTGCCGACCCAAGCCACGGGCACCCCGTCTGTGAACGTGATGCCGTCGTTGAGAAGTGCAGCGTATTGCGCGTGAGCATCTGCCAGAGCGATGGTGTAGGCATTGGCAAAGTGAACGTGCGGGGCATGGGGGACATTTGAGACAACATCGACACACTCCTTAAGCGAGCCCACGGACAAGGTGAGCGGGCCCACCTCACGCGTGGTCAACATTGTCCAAATACCACTGGTAGGTTCTCAGGATCCCCTCACGTAACCCGATCCTGGATGACCATCCCAGCCCAGTGAGACGACGAACATCCAGCAACTTCCGGGGGGTTCCGTCGGGCATGGTCCGGTCCCACGAGATCTGACCATCGAAACCCGTGGCAGTGGCGACCAAGTTCGCGAGATCGCTAATCGCGATGTCCTGTCCCACTCCCACATTGACGTGATCGTCTCCGTCATAGTATTCGAGTAGGTGCAAACATGCGTCTGCAGCGTCCTCGCTGTACAAGAACTCCCGACGGGGCCGGCCGGTCCCCCAAAGGACCACCCGATCGTCGGCGTCGTGGAATCGGCGGATAAGGGCTGGCAGGACGTGACTCGTCGCCAGGTCGAAATTGTCCCCGGGCCCGTAGAGGTTGGTGGGCATGGCAGAAATCCATCGTCGTCCGTACTGGTGCCGGTATGCACGGACGGCCTCGATGCCAGCGATCTTTGCGATGGCGTAAGCGCTGTTCGTCGGTTCGAGAGGGCCGGTCATCAGCGCCGTCTCAGGAATGGGCTGGGGCGCATCCTTCGGATAGATGCAACTGGACCCGAGGAAAAGCAGCCGATTCACACCGGCCGCATGGGCAGCGTCGAAAAGGTTGCTCTGTATTCGCACATTGTCGTTGAGAAAGTCCACCGGCTGCCGAGAGTTGGCAAGGATTCCACCCACCCGAGCTGCGGCCATCACCACAACATCAGGGGAACTGGCCAGGAGAGCGTCGAACGTAGCATCCCGGTCGAGCAGGTCGAGTTCCGAGGATGTCCACCCGACAAGATCAGCGCCCCGATCCTTAGCGGCGCGCCAGACCGCAGAACCGACAAGGCCCCGATGACCGGCGACGTAAACACGCAGGTCCTGCCACATGGGAGTAAACCTACTGCGCTTCCCTACATCTCGTGGCGTAGCCTCGACCACAATGAAGACGGCGTTCATCACAGGAATAACGGGGCAGGACGGGTCTTATCTGGCTGAGTCTCTGCTGGGCAAGGGCTATCTCGTCCACGGTCTCATCCGCCGGGCCTCCACCTTCAATACGCACCGAATCGACCATTTGTACACCGACCCGCACGACTCTGACCCGCGCCTTTTCCTGCACTATGGAGATCTCACCGATTCGTCGCGGCTTACTACGCTGTTGGAACGCATAGCCCCAGATGAGGTTTACCACCTCGCAGCTCAGTCACACGTCCGCGTATCCTTTGATGAGCCTGAGTTCACCGGCGATGTCACAGGGCTTGGCACGACGCGGATCCTCGAGGCCATCAGAGCGACGGAAATACCCGCACGCTTCTATCAGGCGTCGAGCTCGGAGATGTTCGGCAGCACTCCACCGCCGCAGGACGAAAGCAGCCTATTCCGCCCTCGCAGCCCATACGCGGCCGCCAAGGTCTACGCCTACTGGATGGCCCGCAACTATCGCGAGGCGTACGACATGTTCGCCGTCAACGGCATCCTCTTTAATCACGAATCGCCGCGCCGGGGTGAGACGTTTGTCAGCCGCAAGATCTCCATGGCGGCTGCCCGCATCGCGGCCGGGCAGCAGGGCGTCCTTTACCTAGGCAATATCGACGCCCGCCGCGACTGGGGCTACGCGAAGGAGTACGTCGAGGCGATGTGGTTGATGTTGCAGACAGATCAGCCAGACGACTTCGTAGTGGCCACGGGGACTTCGTATAGTGTACGCGACTTCCTGAGCTTCGCTTTTGAACACGTGGGCCTGGAGTGGGAGAAGTACGTACGATTCGACGCTCGGTACCTGCGGCCGACGGACGTGGACGATCTGGTGGGAGGGCCCACTAAGGCATGGAGCGTCTTGGGGTGGAAGGCGCAGACTCTGGTGCCGGAGTTGGCGCGGTTGATGGTGGATGCGGATGTGGCTCGGCTGACCTGAATGCGATGCTGGCGTTCGACTCCGGGCACTTATCCTGCGTCCTTGGTCGTGGCACCGCAACCGAGACCGCCGCGCCAAGAATGACCCAAGCCCAAGCCGGCCAGGGATAGAAGACGCCGTAGACCAGCAGAGACCAGAGAAACACGCTTTCCGGGGCTAGTCGGTCTGCACGAAGCATCGTTGCAGCAATGAAGATGTATCCAATCAGAACGAGACCGACGACTCCGAGCATCACGATTACGTCTATCGCCATGTTGTGCGACGTGATAAGCGGATTCATCACTCCCTCACCCGGCCACTTGACGGGATTGACTCCGAACACCCCGCCAAAGAGCCAATTCACGAAGGTTCTGGGCGCTGACAGGCTCGACTCCCACATATCTAGGCGCCATTGTGTGGTGTGCGTGGAAGCCATCACATCGGGAACCCTGTTCGAGGCCAATTGCTCGACACTGATACGGGGTAGCACGGACCAGTGCGAGACGACCGGAACCAGGGCCGCCAATGCCGTATAGCCCATTGTTACGGCGATCGGGATAGTGACTGTCTCGGACAGATCCCCTCGGCGGACGCCGGCCAGCAAGAGCAGGAGGCAAACGAGGAGCATCGCCACCCAGACGCTTCGGTGCTGAGAAAGGATGACCGAGACCCCCAGAAAACACGCTGCGGGCACGGAATACCTCATGGCTTGCTCTGCGGGGGACGTGACGAGTAGCGAAAAACCGAGCACCATGACGAGCGCCAGACTTGCCTGGATGGGTCTCATGCCGTAGAAGGCGCCCTCAGGTGAGGGCTCTCCGCCCACAGAGACCACACCCGCCATGACCGCTAGCAGGCCGACCAGTTGGATGACCCCCACGGTCAACGCTGCCCAGATGAAGAGGGTTCGCCACGCCAGCCAGCGAGAGCGTCCGTAGACGAGAGCGAAAACGAGAAAGGCCAGGGACGGCAGCCACGGGCTCCACCCAGTCCAGAAGTTCAGACCGAGAGAGGATCCGATTTCTGCGATCCACCGGTAGAGCCCGAAGACGCCCATTCCGACCAGGGACCACGCGGCGATCCAGGGGCCTCGCAGACCTTTGTAGCGGCTGCCGCCAGCAAGTGCGGCCAGAACCAATACCGACACCGCAAGCAAGTCGCGGGGCCACGAAGGCTGCATTGTCCAGTACAGCCCGCCGAGCACAAGCGTTGACAATAGACAGAGCGCCAAGACCACGTCGGGCCATGCGCTACTCTCTGCACCACTACGAAAGAGGCGTGCGCGATGACTAGTCCTGAGCGTTAGACGCTCACTTCGACCAGATGCTTGCACCGAGCCAGCATATCCTCGGATCGCGCCACCAAATGGCCGTTCGGTGGGGCGCAAGGGCTGATCAGCCATAGCAGGCGGGACTCAGCAGCCCAGTGCAACGACTCTAAGGAATCGTTCCCGGCTTACCGCTGAGCACTGTCAACTCCCTCGTCGTAACCGCCCTTGCTCGGGCAGTCGAGGGGCAATCGCACCGCCAACTGCAGGCGACAGACATCACGGTCACTCCTGGTCCGAAGTGGTGAGCCGCCCGAGCAGCCGAAAGGCATACGCCGGGATTGTCAGTTGGGCCTGGAATGCTGCAACCCTGGGCTGGGACTTTTGGATCTGAATGGAGCAGGCGGTTCGGCTGCCTTTAGATATCGTGTACTTACGTTGACCCAAGCACGATTCGTTGTGATCATGAAATGGACGGCGTTGTCGCCGCGCGGAGCAGCAGGCACCGATGTGGTTCATGACAATCAGCCAGACCATAAGGAGCACGACATGAGCCCCGCGGACGCCCAGGTCTGGGTGGTCGGTCCACGCAGGAGGCGAGATCTGACCTTCCTGGTGATGCAGAAGGCAATCGGAGTTGCGCGGCGGCGAGTTCCTGGGCTAGCCAAGATGAGCAGTGAGCAGGCACTCACGAGTATTCGCTTGATAGACCGAGCGTTTCGTCAGCACGGTGTTCAATACTGGCTGAGCGACGGGACCCTGCTCGGGCTGGTGCGCGATGGGCACTTCATAGGTCACGATGCCGATACCGACATCGGCGTCAGAGCAGACACCTTCGATCCTGAGGTGCTCACAACACTGGTACGGAGCGGATTTGTGATTGACCGCGTTTACGGTGATCCTGCATCCTGCATGGAAGTGTGTCTTCGCCGCAAACGCATCAAGACCGACGTTTTCTTCTTCTACAACCGGCCAAACGGCAAGGTCTATCACTCCTGCTTCTTCCGAATGGACAAGCAGCAGAGAACGGCCGAGCGCGTGGACTTTGACTACGACGCCTTCGAACTCGGTGAAGGCAGGCTTCTCGGGTCTACTTTCCCGGTGCCCGCGCCTGCCGAGGAGTTCCTGATTACAAAGTATGGAACCTCTTGGACGGTTCCACAGCCCGAGTGGGACTACGTAGCGGGCCCCAAGAACGCCACCCCCACTGGAACAAGGTACGGCTACTCCCCCCTGGGACCGCCGCTGGAAGACGTGGTCGCCCGGATCGGCCGGGTATCCATACCCCAACCTGATGTCTCGAAGCACGATCCCGACTTTCGCCAGCAGTCGGGAACCGCGGAGTGCTAATCGACACCGGTAGACCCCTTGCCGCAAGACCGACGCTTCTGGTGACACGCCCTTCCACCTGGCAAGGCTCTGCGAGTCATATTGAACGGCCGAGATGCGCGTCCTGATCAGCGCTTACGCCTGCGACCCCTTCGGTGGCTCAGAAGGTGCCAACGCCTGGTATACCGCAGAAGGGCTTGCACGTGCCGGTGCAGACGTGCACATCCTCACGCGGCAAGCGGATGTTGCTCGGACCGATGTTGCAATCCGCGCGTACGCCGCGAACTCGGGCTCCGGCAGCATGTCCAGCAGCGTCCTTACTGACGCAATCCCCAGGACGCTCGACACGGGTCAGGTTGGCGTCTATGCGAGGTATGCGGCGTGGCAGGTTCGCTGCCATGAGTGGGCCAAGGATTCCGACAACGGGCGCTGGGACGTTGGTCACCACCTGTCATGGGGCTCCCTTTCCCACCCGATCGGCCTCGCCGGGTGCGGGCTCCCTTTGGTCATAGGACCGGTGGGGGGAGGACAGAGCCTGGAGCGAGAGCACGAGCGCTGGCTCGACGGCGACCCTAGCCATGACCGATGGCGCACAGCCGCACTCCAGATGCTCACGCCGCGGAACCCCCTTGCTCGCAGGGCCGCGAGACAGTCGGCGCTCGTACTCGCCACGAACGAGGAGACCGTGTCACTCGCACGTGTGCTGGGCGCGCGGCGCATCGGATTGGGTCTCGCAGAGGGACTCCGTACGGGTCAGCTCCGTGCGTCTGCGCAGGCCATGCCTTCTGAGTTGTCCACCGTCTGGATCGGTCGGTTTCTCCCACTAAAGGCAGCTGGCCTCGCAGTGGCATCCTTTCGTCACGTACTGCGCCAACAGCCTTCTGCTCGTCTGACCCTCATCGGCGACGGCCCGACCAAAAGCCGTGTTGAGGCGTTGGCCGCCGATCTCGTGAGAGCCGGTTCGGTCCGTTTCGAAGGACACCTGCCCTGGGCCGAGGCACAGCGGGTCCTCGCGCAGGCTCGCGTTCACCTCTTCACCAGCGTTAGGGACTCTTCCAGCGCACAGACACTTGAAGCTGCAGCCCTCGGAGTCCCCACGGTCGCACTTGACGCCTTCGGCAGCAAGGCGTTCCTTCACCGTCGTGGGTTCGCACTGGTGGACCCTCTACCGGGAGAGGGACTGGATAGACGATTCGCGACCCACATCTCCCGCCTGCTCAGCCTGGATGAGTCCGGTTGGATTGCCGAAAGCAGCGGCGCCCTTGCATTTGCCTCGGAGCACAGCTACCGAGAAAGGGCGATCAGGCTGCTTCGGGTGTACGAGGAAGCAGCCCAGCTGGAACGTGGTAGACGATGAGGATCTCACTGGTCACCCCGAACAACGATGTCCGAGATGGCGCTTTGTTCGTCGCCCTCGCTAGGGCTTGCCCGGGCCTGCAGATCATCGCGCCAGCAGCGCAGACCTCAGCATGGCCGGACGACGTTGACGTCAAGTGGATTCGGACTCACGGCAGCAACTGGACACGGCAATGGATGACTGGCCTGGAAACGGCCATCCAGGCGCATGATCCCGATCTGATCCATATACAGAACGAACCCTGGGCTATCACTACTCAACGGCTTCTCAGGACCAAACGCCCTGTCGTGATCCATGGAGCAGAAAGCGTCCTCAACGCTGCGCCGTACTCCTACCGACTGCGACGAGTGGGAATGCGGGCAGCACTCGGAAGGGCAGCAGGCTACATCAGCTGGGGGCAGACAGGGTTGCGAGCAGCAGAGGCTGCCGGGCTTCTTCCCGCTACGCCGCGGGCCGTCATCCCAGCCTCACCCCCCGATCCACACGTATTCCGTCCAGTTGCTCCGAGGCCACCCGATGGCACCTTGAGGCTCTGCTTCGTCGGGCGTCTGGTCCCTCTCAAAGGCTGCGATGACCTGCTTCTCGGGGTCGCTGGAGCGAACGAATCGAGCCGCATCTCTGTGACGTTTGTCGGCTGGGGACCACAGGAGGCGACGTTACGGCAACTTGCGAACGACCTCCGCGTGAAGGCGAGTTTTTTGGGGTCACTAGACTCGCGCGCAGTGCATGCCGTTTTGGCCGACTCAGACGTACTGGTCGCCCCATCAAGGAACACCCCAAATTGCAGAGAACAGTGGGGGCGGGTGGTGGTGGAGGCAATGATGTCCCGCCGTTGCGTGCTTGTCTCGGACTCCGGAGAACTGCCATTCCTGGTCGGCGATCCCGAATGCGTGTTCCCCCAAAATGATCCGGAGTCCTTGAGTAAGGCTTTAGATGCGCTCACCGGTGATCACCCCCTGGTCAGGAAGCGAGCAGTTGCAGCCTACGAGCAGTCCCAGAAATTCCACCCTGCCGTTCTTGCCGGCCAGATGCTTCGCGTCTGGAGCCGGTCCTTGGACGTGTGGGGAACCCCGCGATCGAGGTGAAGCAATCACCTCGGGGAACGCAAACAGGTGGTTATAGTCTCACTTGTGGTCGACGCGGGTGCCAACACGCGAAGAGTCGCCGTCGTGATGACTTGCCATAACCGGCGAGACACAACTATCCGCTGCCTCAAAGCTCTGCTCAGTCAGAAACCAGGCGCGAACGTGGCTCTGTTTGTCACTGATGACGGCAGCACCGATGGCACCCCGGACGCGATCAAGTCAGTGATGCCCAATGCCAGTGTGCTCAGCGGAACAGGCCATCTTTACTGGGCTGCTGGCATGGCCCTCGCAGAGGGCGCCGCCGTGGCCGACCGTCCTGACTACCTACTTTGGTTGAACGACGACACTGTACTGAAGCCAGATGCGCTGAAGGGTCTGCTAGCCCTTAGTGACCAAGCCCCCGGAGCCATCATCGTCGGCGCCTGCGAGGATCCAGAAACGGGTTCACCCACCTACGGAGGCCGAATTCGTATTGACTTCCACCCGCAGCGTTTACGCCGCCTCGGCGTCTCGACGAAGCCCCAGCGCGCCGACACGTTTCACGGAAACGTCGTGCTCATCCCGATGGCTGTTCGCCGACGTGTCGGTCCAATAGATGGCGCCTTTCCCCACGCGTATGCAGACGACGACTACGGCTTGCGTGCAACCGCCCTGGGCATTCCCATTCTGCAGGCTCCAGGGGTAGCGGCCAGTTGCCGGATCGAAGATGCCACATGGCCCATGAGCGACACCCTCCGAACCCGTTGGAACTGGCTCGGGTCTCCTAAGGGATTACCCTGGCGCGCGCAAGTCCGTTATCTGCGCCGCCACGGTGACTGGCGCTGGCCGCTGCTCCTTGTCGCAGGTCAGGCCAAGCGACTTACCGGGCTCGGTAGGTGAGTAGCTTGGATCAGTCCCCGTGAGCGACGCATCCCCGAGCGGAATCCACTCGCGCCGCGTCCTCAAGGGATTCCTCACGATGTCAGGGACCTCGGCAGCTGTGATGGTCGTACAACTTGGCTACGCGGCCCTTGCGTCCCGGGTGATGGGGCCCGACGCCTTCGGTGCCTACGCAGTCGCCCTGTCGGGCATTGGGATCCTCGGCATGGCGGGCGGGTCCACGCTGGGACAGGCCGCTGCCAGGCGCCCCAGTAACTCCGACGCTGGGGACGGCGCGCTCCTTACCGCTGCCGTGCTGGCCGGAACGATCGCGGCAACGTTAGCGTTTGCCCTTGCCCCTCTCTGGGCACAGCTTTGGGGCATACCAGAAGCTACGTCTGTGACCCGAGTCCTCGCGCTGGGCATGCCCCTCAGCGCAGCCGCGGGAGTCCTAGCCGGTGTCTTCCGCCGTTTTGGACGGACCCACGAAGTCGCAGCACGCAGCGCGGTCGGTCAGTTGCTCGGCATGGGCATCGGACTCGTTGCTGTCCTGAATGTGCGTGAGCCGTGGAGCCTGGCCATCACGCCCGTGGGGGGATCAATCATCACTTGCCTCCTGTTGGCGGCCGGGATCTCACGTGCGAGGCTCCGACCGAGGTGGCCGAGTGGCCAGGCGGTTGAAGACGTGATCTATGGATCCAAAGCCGCAGCGATGAACCTGCTCCGCTCATCAAGTGGTCAGGTGGCCCGGTGGTCGATCTCGCGGTTCGCTGGCGCGCCGGCACTCGGGGCCTTCAACCGTGCCACGACGATTGTCACCATCCCTTTGGAGACTCTGCAACGATCGTTCAATTACGCACTGTTCCCAGAGCTCAGGCCTGGGGGACCGGTGGCCTCGAACCCTCGCGCCCTGACCGACATACTGATCCTCACTGCCTGGCCGGCCGTGATCCTGGTCCCCGTTTCCTACTTCGCTGCGCCGCCGATTTTGTCGATTCTGTTGGGGTCCAACTGGGAAGCAGCCGCCCAGTTGGCTGGGTTGGCCGCTCTTATGGGCGTTGTTCCCATGATTGCTGTCCCACTGGCCTCAGCACTCGAGGCGCTGGGACATTTTCGAGTCACCGCTCTCGCCTGGTTCATTGGTTCTTGCGTGGTGGGAGCTGGGGTTGTGGGAACCATACACACGCATGCGGCGGACCCCGCGATGATAGGGATGATCGGTGCGGAAGTCTCGCTTGCCTGCGTCGCTGGTATTGCTTTGTCTCGAAGGGGCCTCCTCAGCGGGGGCAGGCTCCTGAGAGCGGTGATTCCCCTCGCTGGCATTCAGGTTGTCCTGACGATCTCCTTTTCGTTCGTCGCTGCGGCCTATGGACCAACAAGCGTGATTTGTCTGTGGACGGCATGTGTTGTCGCCGCGGCGGAGACGGTAGCACTGCTCGCTCTCGGGGACAGGACCGTCTTTGGCGCGATCGCAAAGGCGCGAGGACTTCCAGGATTCGCCTCTCGGCCATAGGCATACGGGGGTGGGTTGACCCTATGAGGGCGGCCATGGACCGGGCAGAGCATCCCATGGATCGGCGGGTGGGCGCTCGATCTCGGGGAAGACCGTGGAAAGCATGTGCCGCAGGGCCTCTCTGTGCGATATCCGTTTTCGAGCCCATGCGTGCGCTGCGCGACCTCGGCCGGCCAGGCTCTCGGCCGGGCCGTTCAACAGTTCAGCAGTACGGCGAATAACCCCGCCAACGCTGGATTCAAGATACAGACCGCTTTCAGGACCGGGTAGCCACTGCATTCCAGGGTGCGACGTCGTCACCTGCGCTCGACCGGCGATCATGGCGATGGCCAGCCGATCACTGGTGTAGGCCTCAACATCCGCGTAGTGATCCCAGTTGACCAGCAGTCGGGCACGCTGGATGAACCGATCCTGCTCCCCGAAATCAACACGTCCGATGGACACGCCCTTGGGCCATCCCGCGCCAGCGACGAGAAAGTCCTCTCGATAACGGCGCTTAAGGGACCTGACGAGGCGCCACCGACCCGCTGAACCTGGCAGACCCGACACCAGCAGCACTTTGCTGAGATGACTCCCGATGAAGACGATTTCAGCATCAGGGGCCGCCCAGTCACCTCGCTCGGAGTCGGCGAAGAGAACATGATCGTAGGTGTGAATCGTGTGATGCACTGTTCCTGCCCCACTGGCCTGCAGAAGTTCGACCTGCGGCGACCCCCCCACGCTGAAGACATGGTCGGCCATCGCAAGCCAAGCGGCCATTTCGGGCCCGACAGGTTTTCGCGGCCCCCATGCGTCTCCCTCCCAATAGATGAGAGTGCGTCCTGCGACTGCCTGCTGTACGCGCTCCATATCCCGTATCAGGCCCTTGAGTGACAGCGCCAGGATCACGTCGGAGCGGGAGTCTCGGATACCTTGGATCACCCGCAGATCCCTTTGCTGCTGCGTCTCGTCTGCGCGAGGACCGGCGTTCAGTATTGAGACCTCCCCAATCTCGTTATTGCCCGCCATAAACTGCAGAGCTTCCACTTGCCCGGGGTTACCACTGTGCAAAGGGTGATTGTTCAGAAGCAGAACACTGGGCTCTCCCACTTCAGTGCACCAGGTCCTTCACGGTCGCGATCCGGTGCCGGTTGGTGCAACACATTGGGCATGACGAAGACCGAGGGGGAATGATGCCGGATGCCTTACGGGATCTACGCCTGTCCACGGACATACGCCAAAGCCGGTTCCTGTCCCCTGGATTTTCTGTTGCTCCCTCGCGACCGCGGCAGCTCGCAGGAAGGACCCATCCAGGACCAACGGCCAGGTCAATACGCCCCCCGCCCACCAACCACTGCACTCACCGTACTGGCCATGATCACGAAATCCATCGACAACGACCAGTTCTCCACGTAGTACAGATCCAAGCGCACCGACTCGTCCCAACTAAGGTCCGACCGGCCGTTCACCTGCCATAGACCCGTCATCCCGGGCCGGGCTCGCAGCCGGCGGACCGCGAGGTCGTCATACCGTTCTACATCGTCGAGCGGATGCGGACGTGGCCCAACCAATGACATGTCGCCGCGCCATACATTGACTAACTGCGGCAGTTCGTCGAGGCTGAACCGCCTAAGGAATCGCCCGATGCGCGTCACGCGGGGATCGTCGGCCAGTTTGAACGTCGCGCCGTCGTCACCGAACTGCTCACGCAGAGCATCGCGGCGACTGTCGGCATCGCTGCACATCGTTCGGAACTTCCAGCACCAGAACGTGCGGCCGTCCAGGCCGACTCGCTGCTGTTTGAAGATCGCTGGCCCCGGCGACCCGCGACGGATCAGCAGAGCGGTGAACAGCATCGGCAGGCCTAGCAGAATCAACAGGATGCTCGATCCCACCACGTCGCTGATCGCTTTGAGCACCACGGCGGCCCCGCTGAACTTCGGCATATCGACCCGCACGAAGGAGAGTGACTCTACCGGCTCGACGGACAACCGTGGACCAGCCACCTCCACGAGGGCCGCGCTGACCATCAGCGACAGGTCGGTGTCTTCCATCGCCCAGCCCAAACGCCTGGTCTGCTGAGGATCTGCGTCGCCCGGCGGCGCGAAAAGAATCGTGTCCGCGCGAGCCTCCACTGCAGCCGATACCGCCTCATTCGCCTCAAATGCTTCCGACTCCAGGCACCAGGTCCCGACGGTCATGAACCGCCCCTCGGACCCCGCCAGCTGGGTCTGCAAAGCACTGAGCCTGGATGCCGGCGCCATAAGGAACACGCGGTGCAGTGGTTGACCGTCGGCCATTCGTTTGTGCAGCCAGCGGCGCATGAGATTTCGTTCGATCAACAGCAGCACCGTGCCGCTGAGCAGTACCAAGAACAGGAACCACCGACCCCGCACCGTATTTGTGAGGTAGGACAGACTCATGACGATCAAGGAAGTGTAGATGGTGGCGACAATCACCCTGCGGTACTCGGTGAGCCCATTGGCGATGATGGTGGCCTTGGTCGACTGGGTCTGATAGAGAGCGATGGGCCAGATCAGAAGCAGTGCCAACGTGAACAGCTGCCGAGGGTGATCGTCACTGAGAAAGCCCCCACCGTAGCCCCACCCGAAGATAAGCCCCGCAACTATCGTCCCCGCGATCACGCCCACGTCCAAGGCCCGGACGCGCAACTGATAGTCCCGTACGAACTCGTTGCGTCCGGAGGTGCGGCTCCGACGGCTGACCAGGCGTTCACTCACGGCACGCCAGCCAGATTCGTCGTGTACCTCTGCCGAAACCAACTCACCGTGTGTTCCAAGCCCTTGTCGAGGGAAGTCTGCGGACTCCAACCGAGCAGGTCAGCAGCACGAGTGATGTCTGGGCGGCGCTGAAAGGGATCATCAGTGGGTAGGTCAGCATAAGTCACAGTGATTTCGGCTCCCGCTACCGCAGCGATCTTGGCGGCCAACCTGTGCATCGTGACTTCTTCCGGGTTTCCAAGATTGATGGGTCCGCTGACATCCGCCGGGGTGCCCATCATCGCGAGCAACCCATCCACCATGTCATCTACGTAGCAGAACGAACGGGTCTGCTGGCCATCGCCATAAAGGCTGAAAGCCTCGCCACCCAGCGCCTGCATGACAAAGTTGCTCACTACACGCCCGTCGTCGGGGGCCATGCGGGGGCCATACGTGTTGAAGATCCGCACGATCTTGGTGTCCATCCGGTGCTGACGCCGGTAGTCCATGAACAGCGTCTCAGCGCAGCGCTTGCCCTCGTCGTAGCAGGACCTCGGCCCGATCGGGTTCACGTTGCCCCAATAGTCCTCGGTCTGCGGGTGGACAGTGGGATCCCCGTAAACCTCCGAGGTGCTGGTAAGCAGAATGCGGGCCTTTGTGCGCTTGGCCAGACCAAGCATGTTGATCGACCCATGCACACTCGTCTTCGTCGTCTGGACAGGGTCACGCTGATAGTGCACGGGTGAGGCAGGACAAGCCAGGTGATAGATCTCATCCACCTCGACGTAGAGAGGGAAGGTCACATCGTGACGCATAAGCTCGAAGCGCGGGCTGCTCAGCAGGTGCTCGACGTTGACTCGTGACGACGAATAGAAATTGTCGACGCACAACACCTCGTGACCTTGATCCAGCAGACGCTCACACAGATGAGAGCCGATGAATCCCGAGCCTCCTGTCACTAGCACGCGCCGAGGTCCGCCTGTCAACGGCACGACCTCATGCGACATCACTGCCTGAGACTACAACGAAGGCGCCCGAATCTCACCGGTGACAGGGAACCTCGGAGTTGTCATGAGCCTGCCCATCGGTCCTCCGCACCCCCAACCCGGCAAGCACGCACACCAACCCCCACTCCTGACACAATCAGACCCGTGGGGCGACCAATGGCACTGCTGGTGGAGGACAACCGCGAGTACGCGCTCATCGGCACCCGACTGCTGGAGAACGAGGGCTTCGAAGTGGTCGCCGCCATCGACGGCGAGACGGGACTCGGACTGGCCCGTCGCCACCGGCCCGAGGTCATCCTGCTGGACGTGAGCCTGCCCGGCATCGACGGTTTCGAGGTGTGCCGGCGGCTGCGCGAGTTCAGTGACGCCTACGTGATCATGGTGACCGGGCGCACCGACGAAGTCGATCGGGTCGTCGGCCTCACCGTGGGCGCCGATGACTACGTGACCAAACCCTTCTCCGCACGCGAGCTGGCGGCCAGGATCGGTGCGATGCGCCGGCGGCCGCGCTCGGCACCGGTGGGCACCCGCCTGGAGTTCGATGGGCTGGCCATCGACGCGGCGGCGCGGGAGGTGCTGCTGGATGGCACCCGCCTCGACCTCACGAAGATCGAGTTCGATCTGCTGAGCAAGCTGGCCAGCGAGCCACGCCGGGTGTTCGCCCGCCAGCAATTGCTCGACGCGGTCTGGGGCGGCGACTGGTATGGCGACGACCACGTCGTGGATGTTCACATGGGGAATCTGCGCAAGAAATTGGGGGAGTCCGGCAGCCGGCCGCGCTTCATCCACACAGTCCGCGGGGTGGGTTTCCGGTTCGACAGCCAGAATTGAGACGATCGTGACCGTCGGCACACAGACAGGTGATGCTTTCGTGGTTCACCCTGGGATCAGGGAGGAGAAACTGTGAAGGGAATCATCTTCAATCTGGTCGAAGAGGTCGTGACCCGCGATCACGGTGTCGACGCCTGGGAGGACCTGCTCGATGAGGCCCACGTCCAGGGTGCCTACTCGGCCGTCGGCTCATACATGGATGACGAACTCGACCGGCTCGTTCTGGCCGGCGCCAACAAACTGGGCCTGCCCCCGGCCGACCTCCTGCGCTACATCGGACGCAGATCCATCCCCCTGCTGATGGACCGCTACCCCGAGTTCTTCGACATTCACACCAACAGCCGAAGCTTCCTCGGTTCGCTCAACGAGGTCATCCACCCTGAGGTGCGCAAGCTCTACACCGGTGCGACACCTCCCCATTTCGGGTTCTCCGACGACGCCGATGGCAGTCTGTTGATGGAGTACTACTCCCATCGATCGATGTGCGCGCTGGCCGAAGGCCTGATCCTGGGTGCCGGCGACGCCTTCTCGCAGACCCTCACGGTCTCCCAGGACCAGTGCAAGCTGGACGG
>Ga0208938_1000325_pt1 | contig 39225 bp, 35 predicted proteins | sample AD_UKC125_MetaG_FD_184434 | JGI IMG/M metagenome (GOLD analysis project Ga0208938, IMG submission 184434) | Active sludge microbial communities of municipal wastewater-treating anaerobic digesters from USA - AD_UKC125_MetaG (SPAdes) (version 2) | ecosystem: Engineered > Bioreactor > Anaerobic >... | reverse complement strand
GGTGAATATATTAAGCTAATGGAAATGTCTAAGCCAGTTAAAACAGATTTAGTTAAGCCCTATATGTTTAGGAAAGGATTTAGTATGTTTTATAACTGCAATTCATCCCCCACTTACAGAAGTGGGAATCTTCTTGCAGGAAAATGATAAAAGATACTCAAATAATGCAAAACAATATCTTCAAGACATGTACATCACAAATAACCCTTTTGAAAATAGGAATGAACTAAACTCATTACTAGACATAAAAAATTTTGAACTCATCGAATCGTACTCAATAGTAAGAGAATACGGTGCCCAACATGAAAAAGTACACCCCGAACTAAATATTCTTCTAAAAGAAAAAGAGTACGACGATATTCTCTTCATTACTACAAACGGTGACATAATATACACTACATCAAAAAATAACGATATAGGCTGTAACGTAATTCAAGACCTTTCAGAAACAAATCTAAATCACTTATTCAACTTGCTATCACAATCACAAGAGACAACCGTGAAGTTTGTTGACTTTGCAGAATATCCCCCTACTGGAAAACCAGAAGCCTTTGCAGGTAGAGCCATTTTAAATGCAATAGGCTACCCAATGGGCTATCTCATATTTGAAATATCAATAGAACAAATTGATAAAATTATGCAAGATACAACCGGCATGAATGAACTTACACAAATGTACGTAGTTGGCGAAGACCTATTAATGAGAAGTAATTCAATATACTCCGATACACCAACAATACTAACCCAAAAAGTTGAAACAGCACAGGTAATAAAAGCGCTGAATGGGGAAGAAGGTTGGATAAAAAGCACAGATTACACAGGAGAATCCGTTCTAGCAGTCTATCAACCCTTTAAATATAAGGAAATCAACTGGGCAATGATAGGAGAAACTAAATATACAAACATAAAAGAACAAATCAATGCATTCTCCAAAATCACCATACTTATCTTCGGATTAATAACAATTGCAGTTATAATTAGTTCAATAGCCTTCTCGAGGGCCACTGTAAAACCCATTAAACAAATAACAAATAAAATACAAAACTTTGCAAAAGGTGATCTAACAGCAAGTTTTGAGATTGAAAGCGATGATGAAATAGGCGAAATGTCTAAGGCACTCAACGAAATGTCACTATCATTAAAAAATTCCATAGAAAATATAATGACATTCTCAAAAAAGATACAAAATCTATCAAATGAACTAAAAAGTTTTTTTACAGTACTCGAAGAAAATTCAAAAGCCTTAACCCTTGAAACACAAAAAACCAACAAAGAAACAGAAGATACCGCTGTATCACTAGAAGAAGTATCAGCAGGAATTGAACAAGTTAGCGCAACCTCTGAAAAGGTCCTAGGCGATTTAAACATCTTACTACAAAACTCTCAAAAACTAGCAAAAGATGCACAACAAGGAAGGAAAAAAATAGATGAAATGAGGGATACCCTAAAAAAGTCGGTAGATAAAACTAAAGAGACATCTGAAATAGTAAAATCATTATCCAAAAATACGCAAGATGTAGGAAATATAGTAGAAACAATAAATTCTATTACCGAGCAAACAAATCTATTAGCCTTAAACGCTGCAATAGAGGCAGCAAGAGCTGGAGAAGCAGGAAGAGGATTTGCGGTAGTAGCAGACGAAATAAGAAAATTAGCAGAAGAAAGTAGAAACTCAACAGAAGAAATATCGAAAATACTAGAAACTATAAGAAATTACACTCAAAAAGCAAGCAATTCAACTGATGAAACTTATGAAATCGCAAAAGAAACATCGGATAAAACATCCTCTATCCTAGAACATTTCAACAACATATTGGAAAACGTTCAAGAGATCAATGAAAGTATTAATGAAATAACAATCAGTTTTGACCAACAAACCAAAATAACCAACGAAATTGCTCAAGCAATGGATAAAGCATCAACTTCTGTATCAAATATACCAGAAAGAATAAACAAAATCGCTAAAGATATAGAAGAACAAGATAAACAAACAACTGAGATAAGTAAAAGCATACAAGAACTCACCATACTTGCTACTGAACTGAAAAATCAATTTGAAATATTTAAGATTTAAAATCATAAGCTATAAAAACACATCTGCTTATTTAATAGCAAAATATTCTTAAACAGTATTCATAAGGCTTTTAGTGTTTAGGCAAAATGTTATATGAAACTTTTAATTTAGCTATCTTTTTTCAACTTTATTAAAGTTTTAGCAAAAATTAAATTAATTGACAAAACTATTGGAAAAGCGATCAAAATCTAGTGTCTAAATTAAGATTTCTAAATATAATATGTTATAATATATCATGAAAACGTTAACTAAAAGGTTATAAAAACGAGAATATTATTAATTAGTAATAGCTATCTCACTCTTTTTAATTTACTTCAAAAAAAAAATATTTGTTTTCCTTAGCTAGCCTCGATGTTAAAAATATAAGTAGTGCAAATTAAATCCTACTTTTCTCCTTCAGAAGTTTAATATTTTTAAAGGGAGGCAAAAACTATGAGAAGATTATTATTCACACTCGTTATCTTAGGAATAGCTATTTTAGGTTTCACTGCCAATTATGTCAATGTTTACACATCATTTGATGAACTCCTTGCAAAAGAACTATTCCAGCAATTTGAAGAAGAAACAGGTATAAAAGTAAATTGGGTTAGATTGTCTACAGGAGAGGTTTTAGCAAGATTAGAAGCAGAAAAAGATAACCCACAAGCTTCACTTTTTGCGGGTGGAGTGGGTGTATATCATGTTGAAGCAAAAATGAAAGGTTTTACAGCACCTTACAAATCTTCATACAGCCAGTTTATCGATCCGAAATTCAAGGATCCTGATGGATACTGGATTGGTTTGTATGTGGGGCCGTTAGCTTTTGCTACTAATGAAAAGAGGGCTAAAGAACTCGGAATAACTCCTCCAGAGAGTTGGGCTGATTTATTAAAACCTGAATATAAAGGATTTATTAGAATGGCTAATCCAAGTACTTCTGGAACCGCCTATAATGTAATCACAACAATGATAAACATTTATAACGGTGATGAAGAAAAAGCTTTTGAATACCTGAAAAAACTTGACGTAAATGTAAATATGTATACAAAATCTGGTGCAGCACCTGGAAAAGATTGCGCAATTGGTGAAACTCCTATAGCTATTGGTTATTTGCATGATCTTATAAAATTACAAAAAGAAGGTGCCCCAATAATAATTACTATCCCAAAAGATGGAACAGGTTATGAAATTGCAGCTATGTCTTTGATTAAAGGTGGAAAAGAACCAGTTGAAGCCAAAAAATTATATGACTGGATACTTAATGAAAAAGCACAAGGTATTATAGCAAGCTGGTATGTAATACCACTATCATCTTTGGCACCTCAAGATAAAGTTGTCTATAAACCAGAAGATATAAATCTTATTGAACAGAATCTGCTATGGGAAGCACAAAACATGGAGAGGTTAATTGATAAATGGAACAAAGAAATTGGAAGATAATAAAGTTTTTAGTGGTGGCTTTAATAGCTTTTTTAGTTCTTTTTTGGGTTAGGAAAACTATTAGGAATGAATTCTCCCGTCTATTCCGGGAGAATTCATTAAATTTAGCTTATTCTGTAAGTGCTATTGAGCCCGAACTTTTAACAGAGAGGTTTCCTGAAATACTTTATTACATTTCATACTTTGATGGAATAGAACTTCAAAACAGGCCCATTTTGGACGTTGTAAAAAGTTTGCCTGATTATGAATATGGAATAGAAAATGTATTATATGAAGAATTTTATATTTCGCAAAAGACTGTAAAAATAGATGAAAAACAGTATTTTGTTATATTTTCTCCAATTACCAAAGACTATGAAGTGATGGGTATTATGATCCAGCTGCATGCTGCAGAGAATGTTTTAAAGTTATTCCGAACGGTAGATATAATATTTCTAATAGTGTTTTTAATTTTTATAGCTGTTTTTAGCATCTCAACTTTTTCTATAGACCCAGTTACAGCATATGCAACAATTATCACTTTTGCAATTGTTTTAACGTTTATTTTATATCCACTTTACGAAGCAGTGAGAATGACTTTTATGAGAACTGGTACTTTCACAACGAAAGTATGGAAAACTGTCTTAACAGAAAGAGCGTATCTGAAATCATTTAGTAACAGTATTTTGCTTGGAACTTTGACAGCAACGCTTTCAACAGTGATAGGCTTCCTTTTTGCTTTTATGGTGACTAGAACTAATTTTAAAGGAAAAAAATTTGTTTCTTTTATGGTGAACCTTCCACTTATATCTCCTCCTTTTTCACTCACACTTTCTTTAATACTTTTGTTTGGATCAAATGGTCTGATAACAAAACAAATATTGAATCTTAACTGGGATATCTACGGATTAGATGGCTTGATTATCGCACAAACAATGGGAATGTTTCCAATTGCCTATTTAACAATGGTTGGTGTTCTTGAATCAATTGATAGCACATTAGAAGAGGCTGCTATGAATCTTGGTGCAAGTAGATGGAAAGTTTTTAGAACTGTGACGCTCCCTCTTTCAGCTCCAGGGTTACTCAGTTCATGGTTACTTGTTTTTACAAATTCAATAGCAGATTTTGCAAATCCTTTGATGCTTGGTGGAAAATTTAATGTTTTGTCAGTAACTGCGTATCTTGAGGTTAGTGGAATGAATAGGCTTGATAGAGGCGCCGCTTTGTCCCTCTTACTTTTACTTCCAACTATGACGGCGTTTTACTTACAAAGGTATATTACTAGCAAAAAATCATATGTCACAGTTAGTGGAAAACCAAGTGGAAGGATTGTGGAAATAGTTAGTCCCTCTTTAAAGAAAACTTTAAGCATAATTGTTTACTTAATAGTTGCTTTTCTAATAGGACTTTATTCAACTATATTTATGGGATGTTTTGTCAAAAACTGGGGAATTGATTACACTTTTACGCTTTCAAACATAGTTGAAGCTCTCCAAAGAGGAAGAAAAGCTTTAGTAGATACCACTTTTCTTGCTGCGGTAGCTATGCCCATTGCGGGTATTTTTTCTATGATTATAGCATTTCTTATAGTTAGAAAGAAATTCCCTGGAAAGAAGCTGCTTCAAGGTTTGGTGCTTCTACCTTTTTCTATTCCAGGTACCTTGTTAGGTATAAGCTATGTAATTGCCTTTAACAAACCTCCTATCATGTTAGTAGGTACAGCGGCAATTATAATTATTAATTTCATAATTAGAGAACTACCTGTTGGTGTTGAAGGAGGCGTTGCTGCTTTAAAGCAAATTGATCCTTCTATTGAAGAGGCTGCTCAAAATCTTGGAGCACCGCCTCAAACCGTCTTTTCAACTATTGTTCTTCCTCTTATAAGGCCTGCATTCATATCAAGCATGTCTTATACTTTTGTTCGAGCAATGACTGCAGTGAGTGCTGTTGTATTCCTTATTTCACCTAGATGGTATCATGTATCTATGCAGATATACAATTTTTCTGAAAATTTAAAATTTGGACTTGCAAGTGTTCTCTCTGCTTTGTTGATAATTATAGTCTTGAGCGTTTTTGGTATTCTTAGGGTAGTTGTTAAAAGAAGTGAATATCTCCAAAAAACAATAATCTGATAGTTTCCATTTACCTTAATGGTTTGTAACTAACTTAACAAGTGAGGGATATTTGTGAAACAAGTTTCCTTGAAGATAGTGAACATTACAAAGATATTTAAAGACTTTAAAAATAATGAAATACGTGCGGTAGATAATATATCGTTTGAAATAATCCCTGGAGAGTTTGTTACTCTACTCGGACCCTCAGGGTGTGGCAAAACAACTACTCTTAGAATGATCGCGGGATTTGAAAAGCCAACTGAGGGAAAAATATTTATCAATGACATTAATGTGGTTGAAATTCCACCTTGGAAAAGAGATATCGCTATGGTATTTCAAAGTTATGGACTGTTTCCACACATGAGCGTGGGAGAAAATATCGCTTATGGATTAAAGATGAGAAAAATTCAGAAAGAAGAGAGTCAGAAGAAAGTTAAAGAAATCCTAAGAATTGTAGGACTTGAAGGTTTTGAGGATAGACCTCCATCAAGTTTGTCAGGAGGGCAACAACAAAGAATCGCCCTTGCTAGAGCTCTTGTTATAGAGCCTTCTGTCTTGCTTTTTGATGAGCCGCTTTCTAACCTGGATGCGCTTTTGAGAGAACAGATGAGAATAGAGATAAAGAGAATACAAAAGGAAGTAGGTATTACTGCTATATATGTTACACACGATAGAACGGAAGCTTTAACCCTTTCTGATAAGATAGTTCTTATGAAAGATGGTAAGATAGAGCAGATCGGTAATCCTGAAGATGTTTACGAAAAACCTGTTAACAAGTTTGTAGGCGAATTCATGGGAAAAATCTTCTTTTTCCCAATTCAGGTTTTAGATATCTTAGAAAAAGAAACTTTAGTGAGACTCAAAGATAGAGTGTATAAAATTCCATCTCTTCCAACGGATAAAGCTGATAACTACGTACTAGGATGCCGAACAGAGGCTCTAAAGATATCTTCGGATGGCCCAATCGAGGGGAAAATAAAAACAATAGTTTATTTGGGTGAGTCCTCAGAATACTACATTGATACCGAATATGGAGAAATCATGATAAGGGTATTGTCACCTTTTGATAAAAATCTTTCTGAAGGGAAAAGTGTAAAAATTGATCTAGTTCCTGAGATCGCAAAGATAATACCAGATTAGCAATTAGGAAATCGTTTATAATTTCTGTTAGCTAAGTTTTAGTTAAAAATTAGGTATGTGAATTCATTTAACTTAATTATCTTAAGAAAAGGTATTATAAAGGTTTATGCATAGTGCCTTTATTTATTTGTATAATATTTGGGGAATTTTGTTTAGTGGGTGTTCTATGATATATACTTCTATATCAAAAATTTCTTTCATTATCGACTCTTTAAAAACTTCTTTTGGTGATCCTTGATATTTGATTTCTCCGTCTTTCATAACTACAATTTTATCTGAAAATAGCGCAGCGCTATTTATGTCATGAAATATTGCTAAAACTGTTTTCCTTTCTTTTTCAGCCATTGTTTTTACAAGTTTTAATAAATTTTGTGTATAACCAGGGTCTAGATGTGAAGAGAATTCATCAAGTAATAATATTGGTGTTTTTTGAGCAAATGCTCGTGCTATCATTACTTTTTGTTTTTCTCCTCCAGAAAGCAGAGAAAACGGTTTATTTTTGTATTTAACAAGTCCTACTAATTCAAGTACTTCGTTAATTATTTTTTTGTCTTCTTGCGTCTCGAAAAAACTGAATCTTCTGGAATACGGAAGTCTTGCTGTTGAAATAACACTTTCAACATCATATTCAAAGGTTGTGTTAAATTCTTGTGGAACAATAGCAATTTTCCTTGATATTTCTTTGTATGAATAGTTGCTAAGTTCTTTGTCTTCTATCATTATCCTGCCTGTGTAATTTTTTAATATTTTGCTAATTATTTTTATTAATGTGCTTTTTCCTGCACCGTTCGGGCCTATTATCGAGACAATGTCTCCTTTTTTTACGTCTAACTCATCTACATTTAAACTAAAACCATTATTGTAAGTAAATTTTAATTTGTCGATGTTTATCATAATCTTTCTTTTCTCCTCATAACATATATGAATATTGGTGCACCTACAATAGAAGTTACTACACCTATAGGTAACTCTGTTGGAGCAAATAATGTTCTAGCTAAGAAATCTGCAAACATTAGAAATATTCCTCCAAAAAATACGGAGTATAGGTTTGAAATAAAAGAGTACGGTCCTTTAATCATTCTGACTATGTGTGGGATTATAAGACCAACAAATCCAATAATTCCTACTTGAGAAACGGTAAATGATACTGATAAAACTGTTGTTAATATTAATAGCATCTTTATACTCTCTGGATTTATTCCTGAATAAACTGCCATCTCTTCGCCCATAGCTAAAACATTTAATTCTTTTGAGAATATTAATACAATAAAAAACTGCACCAGGAGTATTATTAATAATTTTAAGTTCGAACTCCACGCCAGGTTTCCTGTACTTCCCATGAGCCACAGATTAACGTGAATGAGATTTTTCCAATACATGACTGTAAAAAGTGTCGTAAAGGAGTTGAATAGGAAACTAACTATTACCCCACTTAATATTAAAGATAGTATAGGAAGTTTTTTTCCTTGACGCGCTATTATTAAGACTATAAAAGTAGAAAGTACCGCAAATAAAAAGGAAAATCCCTCTAAACCAAGAAACAATGTGAACCCATATATACTGTTTAATGCCGTGTATAATACAGCACCAAAGCTAGCTCCTGAAGAAATTCCAAGCATATATGGATCTGCCAAAGGATTTTGAACCAAAAGCTGTAGTACATTACCAGAAACTGCTAATATTGCTCCTACTAGAAATGTTCCAATTACTCTAGGTAGTCTTATATTTACAATTAAATTTTTGTAGATTTCGTTTTCTTGCCTCCCTATTAGAGATAAGAAAACATCTTTAGCTTCTACTTTTACACTTCCAAAAGAAGCAAAAACAATTATTAATACTAGACTGATAAACACTAAAAATAAAACAAGGGGAAGTTGTCCCCCTTGTTTTTGTGTTGATTTCATCTATTATCACCAAAGTATTTGTTTAATTGAATTAAAACATCCATAATAGAAGGTGAGGCTTGAGACATTTTATTGCCGTCTACTGTGACTATTTTCCCATTTTTTATAGCCTTTACATTCTTTAACTGTGGGGCGTTTAATAACGTGTTTTTGGCTGTTTCATCGCCTTCAAAATAAGAATCAACTATGATTATATCTGGATTTTGAGCAACTACAAATTCAGGTCCTATTTGAAAAAAACCGTTGTTGCCTGAATAAGGCGCGGCTAAATTTAATCCACCTGCGTAGGCTATTAGTTCGTTTATGTAAGAACCTGTTCCAGCTGTCCACATTTCTCCTACGTTACTTTGTACCATTAAATACAGTACTGTTGGTTTTTTTGTCCATAAAAAGGCGTTTTTTGCTATTCCTAAAAACTGTTGCCTAAATTTACTAGAAAGTTCAACGGCCTTTTCCGGTTCACCTAAGATCGCACCTACTAATGTAATAGTTTTGTATATATCGTTAAAGCTAACAGGATTGATAACGAAAGATTTGATATCATAGCGTTCCAGTCTTTCTACTTCGGGCTCTTGAAAACCTCCACTTAACAACACTACGTCAGGATTTAAAAAGATGATTTTTTCGATGTTCAAAGGGAACATGTCACCTATTTTTTCGCTTTCAATGCTTGTATCCCAGTCTGTCACTCCAACAACTTTTTCTTCTAATCCTAAATACTTAATATAGTCAGACACTAAAGGTGCGGCACTTACCGCTCTTTGAACTTGAGAATCGAACTTAACAAACCTTCCAAGATCGTCAACTAAAGCTAGCTGTGCTAAGGATACAACAGATAAAACAAATGAAAATAGCAATACTCCATACTTTTTGATACCTTTTTTCATAATAATGGCCTCCTAAAATAGTATTACGCCATTGAAATAATTTTTTCTATCTCTTTGGCGCGAAGAGATAGAACCTTTGATACTTATACAGGTCTCCCGACTTACGGATCTCTCTACTCCTTACGCCTTCCCAGGCTAAACCCAGTGGTCTTTGTAAGTTTCGTCCCCGATCACGGTGGCGCGACCGTAACGGCTTCTCACCGTTTTCCCTTATATAAGTATCGTACTTATTGAATTATTTTGGGATACAACAATTACATTTTATCACATAATTACATTAATCCAAATAAATTTTAATTAATTCTTTGACTTATTTGAAATTTATGGTAAAATATAGTTAATAGCCTTACCAAAAAGGAGGAGAACTGAGACATGGAAGTACTAAAAGTTAGTCATACATCTGCACCTAACAAGGTTGCTGGAGCAATTGCGGGAGTTTTGTCAAAGACTGATGAGGTTGAGTTACAAGCTATTGGAGCTGGTGCTGTAAATCAGGCTGTTAAGGCTATTGCCATTGCTAAAAGATTTGTCGAAGCAAAAGGCAAGGAAATCTACGTTATTCCTGGGTTTGTAGAAGTAGAGGTTGGTTCAGAAAAAAGGACAGGCATTAAGTTTAAAGTAGTTGCAAAATCAACAGGTCAAGAAAGTGAAGAGAAATCTGAAGAAGAAGCTGAAGCTAAGAATGTTAGTAGCGAACAATAGTGACGGAAAAGTGAAATTGGGACCATAATGTCTGACTATGAGCAACTCCTTGAGGAAATTAGTACTGCTTGTATAAAGAATCAGGAGCTACACGAAATAGTCCAAGCAATTGCGGCGATGGATAATTTGAAAAGATATGAATTACGCAAAAGTGCTTCCAAAGTTCTTAAAAAACAAAGTGGCATAGACAAGGAAGCATTGAAGTTTTATTTTTTTATAACTGAAGAAAATGTTGCAGAAGAGATTCTGAGGAGGATAAATAGTGTCAAAAGAGAAACCGAAAACAGTGGGTGGACAAGCAGTCATTGAAGGCGTAATGATGAAAGGGATAAATACAGTCGTTGCAGTTAAAAGAAACGACGGTAAAGTTGCTGTAAAGAAAATAAAAGATGAATCGTGGGGAATTTGGGAAAAAATACCGTTTATAAGAGGAATTTTTGTTTTGATACATTCGATGATCATAGGGATGGGTGCCTTATCTTATTCTGCCCAAGTTTCTGGAGAAGACGAAGAAGAATTAACAACAAAGGACATGGTCTTTGCTATATTAATAGCTATTGTTATTGCAACTTTAGGATTTGGTGTTCTTCCAGTACTTGTTACTAAACCTTTTCATATCGAGTCAGAATTTTTGTTTGCTCTTATAGAAGGGATCATTAGAGCTTTTCTTGTTTTGGCTTATATATGGGCAATCTCTTTTATGAAAGATATCAAAAGGGTTTTTCAGTATCATGGCGCCGAACATAAAAGCGTTTATGCTTACGAAAACAACGAACCTTTAGATGTTTCACATGCAAGAAAGTACACAACACTTCATCCAAGATGTGGCACAAGCTTTCTAATAATCACAGTTTTTGCTTCAGTTATTGTGTTTGCAATCTCGGGAGGGCTTGGATGGAATTCTACGTTAGAAAAAGTTATTTCAAGAATCGTACTGTTACCTGTTGTTGCAGGAGTAGCTTATGAATTTCAAAGGTTTACAGCAAAAATCATCGATACAAAGGTTGGTAAAATCCTTGCATACCCTGGTTTAATGCTTCAGAAACTCACCACCAAAGAACCCGACGATGAACAATTAAAGATAGCTTTAATTTCATTACATTATGCCTTAGATGAGAAATTTGAAGGCGAAATAGTTTTAGATTTAGAGACAAATACTATTACTCCTGTCCCCGCCGTTGCTGGCACATCCCTAACAAAATAGAGCTTCATCTTTTTTAGCATATTCGTTATTATCATAAAAACTAGTTTATCATATGCATAATTTCTTCTAGTTTCTTGCTTTTTTATCTTTTATGTTTTATTTTCTTAATATTATTAACGTTATTAAAATCACTACTCAAGACAGATAAGTTTAAATCTATGAATTTGTTCTATTCAGCAAGTAGAAGCTACTTGCCATTATTCTGGTGTGAGCTCGGTTCTTTTGAATTAACATTATGCTAATTCTCATAATCCTCTCTTATAACATGGAAATCATGAAAAGTGACAATTTTAAAAAATAAACTTTTGAATTTATAGGGTTACATTTTAACGGGCAGAGGTAAGCAATTTTCCTTAATGAGGGAGACCCCCAGGTTGTACTCCCCCACGTCTAAAATATAATTTGATTTTATTTAGGTTATAGGTTAGCGTCTCTTCCCTCTCTTGATAAGAGAACCTAAAAACTGTAGAGAAGCTTTACACGAGAATCTCAGGATGAGGAAACAATTTTTCAAAATACTAAATCTTAAACCTTTATAAAATTTACGTTTTAGAATTTCAAAAGCGAGTAAAAAAGAAAGAATTAAGGAGGTTAACTAGAATGGACGAAGCAGATAGCAATTTAGTTTCTAAAAAACAAACTAAAGATAACATACAAGCAGTTGAAATTGATATGGCAAAATTAAATGAGATGTCTAGGAAAGGACTTTATGACCTAGCAAGAAAATTTGAAATCGCAAATTATTCTAAAATGACAACAAATGAATTGAAATTTGCAATCTTAAGAAAGCAAACAGAGTCTATTGGCTATTTCTTTTACGAAGGAATACTTGAAATCCTTCCAGATGGATATGGTTTTTTAAGAAGCATTGATAATTCATTATTACCAGGATCTGATGACGTTTATGTTTCTCAGTCTCAGATTAAAAAATTTAATCTTTTTACCGGTGACATTGTAGCCGGTCAAGTAAGACCTCCAAAGGAAGGAGAAAGATTTTTTGCACTACTTAGAATTGAAGCTATAAATTCTTTACCACCCGAAAATGCCAGGGACAGAGTATCTTTTGAAAATCTTACCCCTGAGTATCCTACTGAAAGAATGATTCTCGAACACAAAAACTGTCCTATTAGTTCTCGAATAATTGATTTATTCTCTCCAGTTGGTTTTGGTCAAAGAGGTCTTATAGTAGCTCCTCCAAAAGCTGGGAAAACAACCTTGCTTAAAGATATTGCTAATTCTATTGCAAAAAATTATCCCGAAACTCGAAGATACATACTCTTGATCGATGAAAGACCAGAAGAAGTAACAGACATCCGAGACACGGTTGATGCTCATGTAATTGCTGCGCCATTTGATATGGATCCACAAAACCAAATTAAAATTACTGAAATGGCTTTGGATCATTTTAAAAGACTTGTGGAATTTGGTCATGACGTTGTTGTATTAATCGATAGTTTAACTAGATTTGCAAGAGAGTACAATTTATATGTACCTTCAAGTGGTAAATTGTTGAGTGGAGGGCTAGACCCTGCTGCTATAATCTTTCCCAAAAAATTCTTCGGTGCAGCAAGAAAAATAAGAGAAGGCGGAAGTTTAACCATGATAGCAACTGCATTAGTAGAAACAGGTTCTAAAATGGACGAGGTTATTTTCGAAGAATTTAAAGGAACTGGTAATATGGAGCTTGTTCTTTCCAGGGAATTAGCCAATGAAAGAATCTTTCCTGCTATTAATTTAAAATTGTCAGGTACTAGGAAAGAAGAACTATTATATTCCAAAACTGAGCTCAATAACGTCATTATTTTGCGAAAGTTTATTAATGACATGTCACCAAAAGAAGCTATAGAATTTGTTTTAAGTTTAATGAGAAAATTTAAAACAAATGAGGATCTTATGGCTTCTATAGAAAAGCAAAAAGTTATTTAACTATGTTATAATAAAAATATGAGAATATATAATAGATATTTCCTTTCAAATAAATCTCTTGAAAATGAACTACCAAAATTCTATATTGTCCATGGATTAGGGGAATATTCTGGCAGGTATGAAAAATTCATTAAAACCTTTATGGATTTGGGGTTTGATGTATATATATTCGACTTGCCGGGTCATGGTTATTCCTCAGGGAAAAAAGGAGATATAGGAAATTTCTACGAAATCTATTACTTTTTAGACAATTATGTACAAGATGATTATATTTTATTTGGTCATTCCTTGGGGGGGTTAATATCCACAAGATTTGTTGAAATCACAGAAAATAAACCAAAAAAACTTGTGTTATCTTCCCCCGCTTTAGGTGATATCAGTCAAATGAAAGGGCTTCTAACCTTACTCTCCATCTTTCCCAAGCTTTCTTTTTCAAATAGAATAGATCCATATGATTTATCAACAAACAGAAACACTTGTGAAGAATATCAAAGGGATCCACTTGTTCATGATAAGATAACTGTAGAATCTGCGCTTGGTATGTTTGCAGAGGCGGAACTCGCTTTAAAAGATATCAATAAGATTGACGTTCCAACATTATTATTATATGGAACTGAAGATAAAGTAGTAAACATAGAAGAATACAAAAAGATAGACAACCCAAGTATTAGACATGTTGCTTTTCAAAAAGGAAAACATGAGTTATTTGAGTGTATTTACAATAAAAATAGATTTATAGAAGAAATTAAGAAATTTGTATTTTCAGATTATTATAAATAAATGAAAATTGAAACACAGCCTAATTTCATATTGAATCGTTTGATCTTAGCTTATGTAACATACCTTTGAATTCAACAACTTTAACGGTTCTCCAATTCTTCATCTTTTTTTCAAAGACTTCGATGAAGTCGTGTAGACAAATAATTTTTTACATCCCAATTATAAGGGCAACACTCAATAGTGACAGTTCCAAGTTAAACGGTTTCTAGAAGTAACAAACTAAATTGCTTTTAATAGAGGGATAGAGGATAGTAGATTATTATTTTTTTCTTCTTAAAGTTTGAAATTAAAAGTGATTTCGACTAAATAGGTATTAAAATTGAGGAGGCATATTTTAAAACTCACTATTTTCAATTGCTTATTTGACGATAAACAGGAGGGAATATCTATCATATGAAAGAAAACGAAAAGGATGAATGCAAAGAATCAGAGATTATAGATATACTAAAAGAAACAGGAGCTTTTTTACAGGGACATTTTTTGCTATCTTCTGGGCTACATTCTGATACATATATACAATGTGCAAAGGTTTTACAGTTTCCAAAGTATGGTGAATTATTCGGCAAACTTATTGCCCAGCAAATCAGTTCAAAAGTTGATCTAGTTGTATCTCCAGCTTTAGGAGGAATACTAATTGGATATGAAGTAGCAAGAGCTTTGAATATTCCTTTTCTTTTTACCGAAAGGTCGGAAAGTGGAGAAATGGTTCTTAGAAGGGGGCAAAGAATAGAAAAAGGATCGAGAGTCGTAATAGTTGAAGATGTTATTACTACTGGAAAATCTTCTCTAGAAGTTGCGAAGGTAGTAGATGAATCACAAGGAATAATTTCTGCTTTTGCCTGCATAGTTAATAGATCTGAAAAAACAAGTCTTCTCGATTGTAAAATAATCTCGTTAGTAAACATTAAAACTAATGTATATACACCTGAAGCATGTCCTTTATGTAAAAAAGGGCATGAACTAGTAAAACCTGGAAGTAGGAAAAGTAGCAATTAAAGACATAAATGTTCGTGGGTTCAGGGCACAGCCCAATTCCCTTCTAACCTTTAAACTTTCTTTTTAAGTTTTTTTTAAGAAGTGATTATATAATTTTATTAGAATAAAATTAACGGAGGTGTTAAAATGAAAAGAACTATTACTGTAGTATTTATGGCTTTGCTTGTTTCTTTAACGTCTTTTGCAGCAGTAAATCTTGATTATGAAAGTCCTATAGTCAATGTAGTTGAAATTGCTGCCCCTGGAGTTGTAAATATTGAAGTAACTCGAGCAAGTGCTGTTAAAATTGATCCATTCACCCAATATTTTTTTGAAAGATTTTTTGGTTTAAAAATTCCCGAATATCAAACAAAAGGCTTAGGTTCAGGGTTTATTTTCCATGAAGATGGTTATGTACTAACGAATTACCACGTAGTTGAAAAAGCCAAACAAATTACCGTTACTTTATCAAATGGAAAAAAGTATGATGCAGAACTGATCGGAGGAGATGAAGATCTTGATCTAGCTATAATAAAACTAAACACAAATGAAAAAATGCATGTTCTAGAGTTAGGAGATTCCGATAAAGTCAAAATAGGAGAATGGGTTATTGCTATCGGAAATCCCTTAGGGCTTCAAAATACCGTAACTGTTGGTGTCATAAGTGCAACCAATAGAACCATTACAAAACCTGAAGGAACTGGTAGCTACTATGGACTTTTACAAACGGACGCCTCCATCAATCCTGGAAATAGTGGTGGTCCGCTTTTGAACATTCATGGAGAGGTTATAGGAATAAACACTGCTATAGCGGTTGATCCACAGTTAGGAAACGTTAATATAGGTTTTGCTATTCCTATCAATGTGGCAAAAAGGTTTGCTCTTTCTGTAATGGAATTGGGAACCTTTCAGAGAGGATACCTAGGAGTTCGTATTCAAGATATAACAGAAGATCTCAAAAAATCATTGGGTTTAAAAGTAGATTACGGAGCGTATGTGGTTCATGTAGAGCCAGGAAGTGCCGCTGAAAAAAGCGGTATCCAACCACAAGACGTAATCATAGAATTTGATGGAAATAAAATCGAAAGTTCAAACGATCTCTCCTCTTTAGTCGCAACTTATCCAGCGGGAGCTGAAGTTGAAGTTGTTGTTGATCGATTTGGAGAAAGATTAACTTTTAAAATTAAGCTTGAGGGTCAACTGGTGGTAAAATCCCAAGAATATTTTGGTATAAGGGTTCGAAACATAACAGAGGAAGATAGAAAAACTTATAACATTAAGAAAGACCTTCAAGGTGTTATTGTAGAAGAAATAGTCGATAATAAGTATGTTTTAGGTTTAAAAGTTGGAGATGTAATAACTGAAGTTGCCGTTAATGGAGTTTATCATGATATAAAAAATGTAGATGATTGGGAAAAGATAGCTTCTTCAGTAGAAAAGAATAGCTACGTGGCTCTAATTGTCTACAGAAGCAATGTAAGGTATGTAATTCAGTTTTTTTATCGATAAAGATAGTAATACCCCATAACCCGGGTATCACGTTAAATACCCGGGTTCTTATTTTTTAGTATTCTTTATCTAGATTCTGTATTAGTTGACTGAACTCTTTTATGCATTCATTGACCATGTTTTTGTCTTCGCCTTCACTCATAACTCTTATTATATGTTCCGTTCCGGAAGGTCTAACAAGCACTCTAAAATTATTTATATGTTCATATTTCTTTTTCAATTCTTCTAACCTTTTATCTTTCATGATTTTCATTTTATCCTTGACAGTAATATTCTTCAAATCTTGTGGATATTTTGGAAGCTCAGAGACTAAATCTTCTATTCGTTTAGAAAAGAATGCCAAAGCTTCTAAAGTTTCTAAAGCAGTAATTATACCGTCTCCAGTTGTTGATCTATCAAGAAATATTATATGTCCTGATTGCTCGCCCCCTATTACTCCATTTTCTTGCAGCATCAATTCTAAAACATATTTATCTCCTACGTCAGACCTTAAAAGAATCAATCCATTAGCTTTTAAAAAATCTTCTAAACCCAGGTTGCTCATTACAGTAGCAACAACAAAATTATTCTTTAATCTACCTTGTTTTTTCAATTTTAAAGAATTTATGCCTATCAAGGCATCTCCATCAACCAAATTGCCTTGACTATCTAAAAACAAACATCTATCGGCATCTCCATCAAACAAAACTCCTAGATCATAACCACCCTTTTTAATAATTTTAGATAGAGGTTCCCATGAAGTAGACCCACAATTTTCGTTTATATTTAAGCCATTTGGAGTATTAAAATATACATCATAATTTAATCCAAGTTTCCCAAAAATCTCATCTATTATAGCTCCTGCAGCTCCATTTGCAACATCAACAGCTATTTTGTAGTTTATTGAAGACACCCTAGAACTGTAACAGGAAATTACGTAATCAATATACTCTCGTTTACTAGAATCTTCCACGTATGTTCCAATATCCTTATAGTTACAGTATTTCAATAAACCTGCCAACATTATATCTTCCAACTTTTCTTCCATCTCATTGGATATCTTATAACCTTCACATAATACCTTTAAACCATTGTATATTGAAGGATTATGAGAGGCAGATATAACTATTCCTACTGCTCGTTCCGTTCGTGTAATGTATGCTAGCGCAGGTGTAGTTAAAATCCCACAAGATTCAACATCCATGCCAGCCGCTAAAGCACCACTAGCTATAGCGAGTTCCAACATTTTGCCGGAGTTTCTCGTATCTCTTGCCAAATACAACTTTTTATACTTACCGCCAAAAAGATTTGCTACAGCATTCCCTAATTTCATAGCTAACTCACTTGTTAACTTCTCATTCACCACATCTCTTATACCGTCTGTTCCAAAAAATGTTTTCATATTGAAACATTCCCTCCTATCCATTTTCATTTAACCTTTAACGCTACCTGCCGTCAACCCCTGCACTATCTTATTTTGGAAAATCAAAACAAGAACTACTAGAGGAGTAGTGACAATAACCGATGCAGCCATCAATTGCCCCCATGGAACTTCATAGAAGGTTTTTCCAGTAAACATGGCTATCGCAACTGGTACTGTATACTTTTCAGGAGTTTGCATAAATGTAAGAGCAAATAAGAATTCATTCCACGCTTGAATAAAAGCCAACAAGCCTGTTGTCACAAGTCCTGGCGCTGAGAGGGGTAGCACTATTCTCCAAAGCGTTTCAAACTTAGAACAACCGTCTATATAGGCCGATTCTTCTATCTCTTTGGGTAGCTCTCTAAAAAAATTTTGCAAAATCCATGTAGTTAAAGGTAAGTTCAAAGCAATATAGGGAATTATCAATCCGGGATAAGTGTTTATTAAACCCATTTTTCTTAACAATTGAAACAATCCTCCTAAAATAGAAACCTGTGGAAACATACTAACAGCTAAAATTAATAGCATTAGGGCAGATTTACCGGGTATTTTTAAACGCGCAATTGCATAAGCTGAAAAGGACCCAACTATTAGAGAAAATATAGTTGTAGCACCTGCTACTATAATAGAGTTTAAAATATTTAAACCAAAAGGTCTTTCAGTAAATACCTTCTTATAATTCTCAAAAGTAAAACCTTGAGGCCAAAATTTTATCTCTTTAGTAAATAGATATTTATCAGCAGTAAACGAACTTTTTATCGCCCAATAAAAAGGAAAAATATAATAAATGACCATCAAAATCACAATTATGTAAAGTATAGTTTTTTGTGTAGTCCTTTTCGCCTTCATTCCCCATCTCATGTTTTATCAACTCCTCAATCCAATTTAATGTTCAAAGAGCGCATATAGATAATCGTGAATACCCCAATTATCAGAAAAATCACAACTGATAAAGCAGAACCATAACCAAACAATCCTCTTGGAGAGAATATGTTATCCATAAGAAGGGACCTATTATAAACGGCTAGAGTCTCGGTTCCAACTGCTCCTTGTGTCATAATGTATACAACATCAAATACCCTTAAAGCATCTAGTGTTCTAAAAATTAAAGTAACTCCTATGGTTGGCCTCAAAATAGGCATTGTAATGGAAGTAAATTGTCTCCATAAGCCAGCGCCATCTATTCGAGCAGCTTCATAGAGCTCAACAGGAATTGTTTGCAGACCCGCTAGAAGCAAAAGTGCTACAAACGGTGTAGTTTTCCAGACATCTACAGCTATTATTGCAGCCATTGCAAGACGAGGTGTTCCTAGAATTGGGGTTCCTGCTTCAAGAAGACCTATTTTATATAGCATCAAACTAATTACGCCATATTGATCATTAAACATCCATTTCCACATTTGTGAAGAAACTGCTGTGGGTATAGCCCAAGGGATTAATACTGCAGCTCTTACTAAGCCCCTAAGCTTAAAATCAGCGTTTAAAACCAAAGCGGTTGCTAAGCCAAGGAGAAATTCTATCAATACAGAGAAGATTGTGAAATATATTGTATTCCACAAAGCACTTAAAAAGCGTTGATCTTTGAATAAATTAATGTAATTTTGAAATCCCACAAATTGCCTCTGAAAACCTGGCCTTAAAGACCATTTAAAAAAGCTATCGTAAATCGTTTGACCCAAGGGATAAAACGCAGTAATACCTATAGCAAGTAAAGTAGGTAGGATAAGCCAAAAAGCAAGAACCATGTCCTGTCTTTTGTACTTCCCTTTCGCATTCATTTTTGCACCCCCGTCTTAGAATATAACTAAGCTAATTATACAACAAAATAAATGAAAATAAGAGGTAATTATAAAAAAGGGCGGGTAATTTTACTCGCCCTTTTTGTTTATTAAACTATCCTAGTAAATCAAACCTTTAAGATTTTTAGCCAAACTTTCCACAGCTGCCTTTGGTTGAGCTTGTCCTGTTAGTACTGAGTGAACTGCAACTTGAATTTCATAAGAAATTTCGTTGTAAATCGGTGAAATTGGTCTTGGCTCAGCACTCAAGAAAACATCTAAAATATCAGCATAGAAATCATTAGCCTCAAGCGTTCTTGGATCATTGTATGCAGAAACCCTTGTTGGTGTTTGACCAGCGTGAACCGCTTTAAAAACTTGTTGTTCATGACTTGTCAAGAACTTTATTAACTTCTTAGCAGCTTCTATTTCAGCCTTTGAAGAATTCTTATTAATACCTAAATTCCAGCCACCAAGAGTTGCTGAATGTCTTCCATTTGGTTCAGGACCTTTTGGTAGAACAGTAATTCCAACTTTTCCTGCAACTGGTGAGTCAGGAGAGTTTGCCAATGACCATGCATATGGCCAATTTCTCATAAATACTGCGTCTCCATTTTGGAAAACTCTTCTTGCTTCTTCTTCCATGTAAGTTGTAACGCCCTTTGGAGTTACTCCCTCATCTATCAATTTTTTCATAAAAGCAACTGCAGCCACATTTTTATCAAAATATTTTGGATCATCTACTACAACATCTCCACTTTCAATTATTTCTCCACCAAAACTGTGAACAAACTCCATAACGTTACACGTTAAGCCTTCATATCTTGCTCCTTGCCATACGAAACCATTAATTCCTTCCTTAGCAGATATGTCTTTTGCAATAGTAAATAATTCATCCCATGTTTCTGGAACATCGTATCCATATTTTACTAATAAGTCTTTTCTGTAATACAGAATACCAGCATCTGTAAACCAAGGAACAGAAACTAATCTTCCATCGACTGTGTTTGAGTTAACGGTACCTGGGAAAAATTCGTCTAATTCAAAATATTTATAGTCATCAGTAAGATCCACCAAAAAAGGGGCAAACTCTGCAGGCCAAATAACGTCTAACATTAAAACGTCTGGGTCAGACACACCAGAAGCCAAATATGTGACGTATAAATCATGCCTATCAGTTGAGCTGTTTGGCATAGGCATAATTTGAACAGTGATATCTGGATTCTCTTTCATAAACAATTCAACCTGTTTGTAAAGAGTTTCTAACTCTGTCCCTACAGCTCCTGCAGTCATAGTTATGGTTACAGAAAATGCTGAAAATGCTAATACTAGAATCATAAGTACAGCTACTACTTTCTTCATCCACAACACCTCCTAAGTGTTTAATTTTTTGCTAAATATTGTAAAGTCGAATTTATCTGTTTAAAAAAAATTTATCTTCTTTTTATGGTGAGAGAGCCTTAACCTGAATTTTCAAAGAAGCTTTGTTTTTACATTAATGTGGCAAAAAATACCTTTTAAATAAGATTTAAGCGCAGAGGAAACATTTTCCTTTCATTTATTATTATAAGATTATTAACCGAAAATAAAAAATAAGGTTATTGACATTTGTGATTATTTATTGACCTTTATTAATAAATAAATTTGATTATCCTAAAAAAACTCATCTTTTCTTAAAACTGTAAAGATTTGTTATAATATATTTTAGAAATCTCTTTAAGTAATGATGAATTTCCTGAATTTATAGGATGTACAGAGCAACATCCGTTCTTGACTTTCAATATACTTTGTCAGAATACGTTTCTTTCTCCTTTCAAATACAAAGACAACTATATAGCAAATATTAAATGTAAACTAAGGGGGTAGTTTATGTACAATTTTATTTCATTTGGTGAGGTTTTGATCGATTTCATTTCTACCGACTATGTAAATAGCTTAAAACTGGCTACTTCATTCAATAAATTTTTAGGAGGTTCCCCTAGTAATATTGCAGTCAATATAGCAAGGCAAGGTTTTAATTCCACCATTATTTCCAAAGTAGGTAAAGATCCTTTTGGAGATTATATAATATCAAAATTAAAAGAATATGAAGTAGATACAAGTACAGTAATCCAAGATGATCTTTTCAAAACTGATGTAGTGTACGTTTTAAAGTCGAAATTTTCTCCAGAATTTTTTGCATATAGATCAGCTTCCTTAAATTTAGAATTGCCTAATATTTATGTTGATATGATTAAAAACACACAGGTTTTTCACTTGTCATCGTGGGCAATTTCTTCAGATTTTAACTTAAAAAACGCTTTGAATTTATTAAAAACGGCGCAAAACTCCCACATTTTAACTGGTTTTGATCCTAATTACAGAAAAGTTTTGTGGGAAACTTCTTTAGAAGTAGAAGACGTCATTAAAATAATACTCCCTTATGTAGATATAGTAAAACCCTCATTAGACGATTGTTATCATCTTTTTTCTAGCGCAAAAAAAGAAGAAGAATATATAAATATCTTTCATAATCTAGGTGTTAAATATGTTGTATTAACTTTGGGAGAAAGAGGAGCTATCGTTTCTGACGGAACAAAAATGATGCATTTAGATTCCCTTGCTACTAAAGTAGTAGATACAACCGGAGCAGGTGATGCTTTTTGGTCTGGGTTGTACATAGGTTTAATAAAAGGATTTGATATATTTAATGCTTCGAGGTTAGGAAGTGCTTTCTCGGCTGAAAAGTTAAAATACGTTGGAGCTATTTCGAAAATAAGCAACTATAGAGAGTTAATACAAAAATATAATATTAATTAAAGAAGTAAGGAAGGCGAAAAAATGAAAGTTATACTTATAATGGTTCAAAGCATAAATGGTAAGGTTAGATTAATAAACGACAAAAATCAAAGTTGGTCTTCACAGGAAGATAAAGAGAACTTTTCAAAAATCACAAAAGAAATAGGTATTGTAATAATGGGTAGAAAAACTTTTGATGAAATAGGCAAGCCATTAAAAAATCGAATGAATATCGTACTCACAGGAGATCCCGAAAAATATCAAAAACTCGAAAAAGCTTACGAGGGTTCATTATACTTTACAGATGAAAAACCCGAATCTCTGTTAAATCGATTAGAAAAAGAAGGATATGAAAAAATTGCTTTAATTGGTGGCCCAACAATCAATGCTCTTTTTTTAGAAAAAAATTTAATAGATGAAATATATTTAACTATTGAACCTGTAATTATTGAAGGAGATTTGTCTTTATTTTCATATGTTCAAGGAGTACACAGATTCAAACTAAATAATGTAATAAATTTAAATAATGATGCTATTCTATTAAAATATCAAAAAGTAGATAAAGGTAGGAAAATCTGAATGAAAGTATTATTTCTTAATCCACAAGGCAACTTTGATAAACATGACTCACATTTAACCGAGCACCCTGATTTTGGAGGCCAGCTCGTTTATGTAAAAGAAGTTTCAAGAGAATTAGCTAAGATGAATTTATCTGTTGATATTGTTACTCGTCAAATAATCGATGAGAATTGGCCTGAATTCTCCAGTCCCATTGATTACTTTGATGATACCAAAAATCCACGAATTATAAGAATTCCTTTTGGCGGAGATAAATTTCTAAATAAGGAGCTTCTCTGGCCTTTTCTGAGTGAATATGTTGACAATATTATAACTTTCTATAATGGGGAAAATATAGACTTTGTAACAACTCACTATGCTGATGGTGGATTTTCAGGTGTTCTGTTAAAATCAAAACTAGATATCGATTTTTCGTTCACTGGACATTCTTTAGGTGCTCAGAAAATGGATAAAATGGGAGTTACTTTGGACAACTTTGAAAAATATGACGAGGAATATAGCTTTTCAAAAAGAATAATGGCAGAAAGATTAGCTATGAAATATGCTTACAAAATCATCGTTTCTACAAATATGGAAAGGTTTGAGCAATATTCTCACCCGCTTTATATAGATGTCTCAAACGTAAATGACGATCATAAATTTAAAGTTGTGCCACCTGGAGTCAATACGGAGATATTTAATGAAAATCTAAATGATATAGACGAGGATACAATAAAACATATCATAGAAAAGACAGGTGGGATCACCAAACCTTTTATAATATTGTCAAGTAGATTAGATGAAAAGAAAAATCATATCGGTGTCGTCAAGGCTTATGCAAACTCAAAAAAACTCCAAGAAATCGCCAATTTAGGGATTTTCTTGCGAGGTATTTCTAATCCATTTGAAGATATACATAAGCTAAACGATAAGGAACAAAAGATATTAAAGCCAATAATTCAAGAAATTAAAGAAGCAAAAATTGAAGATAAAGTTTATTTTTTTGATTTTAGATCTCAGAAAGCCCTTGCTTCAGCTTACAAATACTTCGCACAATTCAAATCCATATTTGCAATTACAGCCTTTTATGAACCTTTTGGTTTAGCCCCCATAGAAGCAGGAGCATGCGGACTTGCCATAGTTGCTACAAAAAATGGAGGTCCAAGTGAAATATTTTCTGATGGTTCTGGCGTGTTGGTAGATCCTTTTAGTATCCAAGATATTGAAAGAGGCCTTATAGAAGCTCTACAACATTATGAACTATACTCTAAAAAGGTCAAAAATAGGGTACTACAAAAGTATACATGGCGAAAAACTGCCGAAGGTTACTTAGAGGTAATTGAAGAAGGTTTAAAAAATAAAACACCTAAAATAAAAGAATCAGATTTCGAATTAGATGCGAAAAAACTCATACTTAAATACCTGAAGGATAGAAGATAAATATGGTATAATCATAGTAGAAATGACAAAAAATTGGCTAACTTTTGAGGTCGGTGGATGACATGCTAGTATCTTTATCAATGAATAACTTTGGCTTATTTAAAAAGGCAAACATTGATTTTAGCGATTCGTTTAACGTTATAACAGGAGAATCTGGAACTGGTAAATCGATGTTTTTGAATTCTATAAATATTTTTTTAACAGGAAATGTACCCCAAAATCTAAAAACTACCGAAGGATCTGTGTCTATTTATTTCATAGTAAATGATCAAATAAAAGATATTGTACAAGAATACGCACCTATTCAAGAAAACGAATTAATATTTTCTGTAAATTTTACCCCAAAAAGAACACTTTTTAGAATCAACGATACTATAGTCCCAAAAGATGTTGTTCAGGAAATTTCCAAGTTTCTTATAGAATTGCATTCTCAGGAATCGAATATTGCGTTAAGAGATGAGAACTACCAAAACGCTTTGTTTTTCAAAATCTTGAGAGAAAATTTTCCTGAATATTTTGTAACATATGATCTTAAATATCAAGAATATCTAAGACTGAAAAGAAGGTATGACAATTTACCTTCAAATATAAACGAAGTGTTTAGAAATATCGACTTATTGGATTATCAGATAAAAGAAATCGAAGAAGTTAATCCCAAACCATTTGAAGACGATGAACTTTCTGAACGTTTTAAAACTCTAAACAATAAGGAAGAGATTAAAGAAAAAATATATGAGTCGTTAAACATACTAAAAGACAACGAAGTCCAAAATATGGATATTGATATAGGTACTATAGTATTTAATCTATCAAAAATCTTAGGCTTTGGATTCAAAGACGAGTATTATATGGCTTTAAGTATACAAGAACAATTGGATGAACTTTACGACATTTTGCAAAGAAAAGCAGATGACTTAGATTTAGATCCACAAGAATTACAGACTATTTCCGACAGATTAAGCAGAATTATGGAGTTAAAAAGAAAATATGGTCCTACTCTTGAAGACGTACTAGAAAATCTTGAAAAATATAAAAAAGAAAAATCAGAACTAGAAGAGTTAAAAAAAGATTTTAATGAATTAGAACCAAAGATAAATAAACTAACTCAAGAACTTATGCAAGAAAGTCAAAATATCGTAGATAAAGCAAAACCTTTTCTCTTTAACTTAAAAACAAGCATAGAAGATCATTTAGAAGACCTCAATATGGGAAACGCTGAGATAGACTTTAGAATTGAAAAATTAAAGGAACCAAAAAAGGAAAGTGCTCATCGAATATGTTTTCTTTTGAAGACCAATCCAAAAAGTGATTTTTTACCACTTTCAGAAATAGCATCAGGTGGTGAGTTATCAAGAATTATATTAGCTTTAGAAGTTGTTTTAGGGACTAACCATACAATTGACACGATGATATTCGATGAAATTGATTCTGGTGTAGGCCCAAGAATGGCAGACGTTGTTGGTGAAAAACTCAAGGAGCTATCCAAGAACAAACAGATTATTGTGATAACACATATGCCACAGGTAGCCAATTTAGCTGATACACATTTTAAAATTGTAAAATCTGTGAATGAAGATGACATAAATTCAGAAATCATTAAACTAAATCAAGATGAAAAACAAAAAGAAATTAAAGAAATGTACGGAAGTATCATCTATTGAGAGGAAGTGTGTGCCTTGTATAGCCGAGATGAAGTGATAATAAGAATTATTGAGGAGAAAGGTATAAAAGCTATACCAAACTTGATTGAACTACTTGAGGATGAAAATCCAGAAGTTAGAGAATTGGCATTGGAAGCTTTAAGTATACTTGCACCTGAAGGTAAAGACTATCTTTTAAAAGAATTCAAAAGAAGATTCCAGATGAATTTGCATGATGATGTTGTATTACTCTATTTAGCTGAGTTGCTTTCTGATTTCAAATGCTTAGAAATAAAAGAAAACCTTGAAATGATGTTCAATAGGTTCTCTGATGAAAGAGCTTTTCCACTCATTCTAGAAAATTTGTTGAAAGTAACTCAAGATGAAAAATATTTAGACATACTAGAGACATATTTAGATTGTGAAGATGTTGACATTGAAGAAATTTGCATAATGGCAGTTACTGAATTACCTTCAAAAAAGTCTATAAATATTTTATTGGAAAAATATTATAACACAAACAATAATTCACTTCAATTATTAATATTGGACTCTTTAGTAAAAATATTAACTAACGACTTTGACTTGGTGCCATATCTGAGAGATAAAGACAGCGATATCTACGAAAAGCTAGAATGGCACATTAGAAGCTATTGAAATTTAATCAATTTTGTGGTATAATTAGGATGTATAAAAATGTAGACTGAGATATGGGGACGTTCCGGATTCGACGGGGATAGGTTGGTTTCGGGAAGCGAGCCGAGGCTCTGCAACCTCGAAAAAAAGCAGAAAAAATGAAATGCCGAACAACCATTCGCATTAGCTGCTGCCTAATTTAGCGCACAGCTCGTCTCTCCCCAAGTTTAAGAAGCCTTTCTTGGGGAAAGAGGCGTCAGAAAAAGGTTTCGCTTTTTGAGTCTAGTGCTCGGACTCAAAAAGTAACGAATGAGCACTAGGGTATTGAGACTCTGTCCGCAAAGTCTCAATATCTGAAATGCGATTGCGGACTGCGCTCGGAGAAGCCGAGGTCACCTATCTTCGGACGCGGGTTCGACTCCCGCCGTCTCCACCATTTATTTCTTCAATTCCAATAAAAAATAATCCAGAAAGTTAACCGAGGAAAAGTAAGAAAGGCGCTATTTTAGCGCCTTTTTTATTTTTTAGGTTATTTTTGCTTGTATTAATAAAAATACAATCTGCCTGCTGAACTTATGAAACGTTCACAAATTCAAACTTTAAATTTACAAATTTTTTATATTTTTCCATTTTTTGTCACTATTTATATAGTACAATATAATTAGTGATCCTAATTAATTAAACTATTTTGAAGAGGAGAAGGAAGATCAGTTGAAGAACGATAAGTTACAAAGTGAAGAAAAAGCCACAAAGTTATCCCTTTCAAATCCTTTGTTAAAGGAGTCTTTAAGGATTGCAGGTCCAGCTTTTGTAGAACTAGTTTTGTCTACCCTTTTTGGAATGGTAGACATGATGATGGTAGGAAGAGTAGGACCAAGTGCTATAGCAGCTGTAGGTTTAACTAACCAACCTTTCAACCTTTTAATAGCAGTTTTTGCTGCTCTAAATGTTGGAACTACGGCTTTAGTAGCTTGGAATATAGGATCCCATAATATAAGAGACGCGCAAGAAGTAACTAGACAGTCATTGAAAATGGGCTTGATTCTAGGAATTATTTTTAGTATATTGGGAGTAATTGCTGCACCTGCAGTAATTACTTTTATGGGAGCTCAAGAAGACACTTTCCCGCTTGCTACTCAATATTTTCAGATCGTTGGAGCTGGCTTGATATTCTTAGTACTAAACATGGTTATTACTGCAGCTTTAAGGGGTGCTGGTGAAACAAAAATCCCTATGTTCTACAATTTAGGAGCAAACTTGTTTAACGTATTTGGAAACTATGTACTAATATATGGTAAACTAGGGTTTCCAAAGTTAGGTGTAGCGGGTGCTGCTATTTCTACAGTAGTGTCCCGGTTACTTGCTTGTCTCACCGCTTTTTATGTTCTTTATTTTTCTAAAAGAAGTATGTTAGCATTAAAATATTCCGAGGTTAAAGAAAGTAGAGGGTTAGACGCCAGTATTATAAAAAGAATTTTTGCTATAGGTATACCATCTGCAGTTGAACAGTTTGTGATACAAAGTGGATTAATGTTTTTTGGAAGAATTGTTGCTGGATTAGGTACCTCTGTGTATGCAGCTCACCAAATTGGTTTAAATATCAACGGATTAACTTTTTCACCTAGTCAAGCTTTCGGTGTTGCTTCAACAACACTAGTAGGACAAAGTTTGGGTGCCAATGATCCTAAAAAAGCTGAACAATACGCTAATATTATTCATAAAGTCGGATTAATAGTTGCGTGCGGTGTTGGTCTTGGTTTTATATTATTTTCACATCCAATCGCCAGGTTATATACAGATGATTTGGTTGTCGCAGCTATGGCAGGAACCGTATTAAAAATTATGGCTCTAGCACAACCGGGGCAATCTACCCAATTAATATTGTCAGGTGCTTTAAGAGGAGCTGGAGATACAACATTTCCTTTAATTGCATCTCTTGTTGGTATTTGGGGTGTGCGAGTTGTATTATCTCACATCTTCGTAAGAAATCTTGGTTGGGGACTCGTCGGAGCATGGATGGCTATGGTTATAGATCAGTATACACGTTCTTTAATAGTGTTTTTACGCTTCCGATCGGATAAGTGGAAATATAAAAGGGCTTTGACCGTAAGGCAAGAAGAATAGGAATATTTTCATAATGTTTGCTTATTTGCTAGCTAATCGATAAAGAATTGTAAAGTAAGTTACTACTTTTGTATAGAAAAAAGTGTATGATTATTTTAGATTGAGGTTGTGTACCACCATAATTTTATTCTTTTCAGAATAAGGCGGTGGAATAATGAGAGGCAAAAGAGAGAAGAAACTTCATCAAGAAATTAATTTAAAACTTTGTTCGCAAATTGATTTTATTAGACTTATTAAAAATGCAAATGATCATAAAAGTTTGGAAGAATTAGTCTTAAAAAAAGAGGATTTACTGTTAAATAATTTTAGTAAAAAAACGGATTCATATTAAAGGTAGAAATATGGATAAAGTTCCAGTAATAAAAATTGAAAATTTTTCACTAGAAATAAATAATAAAAAACTATTGAAAAACATAAACCTAGAAATTGCACAAAATGAAATTTTTTTAATCTATGGCCCCCGCAACTCTGGGAAGTCTCTGTTATTAAGATCAATAGTTGATCTTAATAACGAGCTTTTCAGGAATATTAGAAATAGCGGGGCAATTTTATTTCAAGGCGAAAGTATAGAAAATCTTGAAGGACAATATCTTCGTTCGCAGATTTCTTATTGTGAACCTACATTTATAGAAAATATTAACTTTTTAACGTTGAGCGAAATCTTAAATCTTGCTTTAGGTTTAAAAGCTTCAGACATCACAAAAGAACAGTTTATTATCTTAGAAAGACTTAATTTGTCACATATTTTTGCTGATATAAATACTCTAAAATTATACGAACATTTTGATAAATGGACAATAGGAGATAAAATTTCATTCATAATTTTCTTAAATATTGCTAGGAACCCTCAAGTTTTTATTTTTGACTCAATTCTTGATCACTTGGATGACTTTTTACTTAACGATATCAAAGAATTTCTTTACGAAACAAAAAAGGACAAAACTCTTATTATTTCTACCCGGAACATCAGATTATTTTCAGATATTGCTGAAAAAATTGGGTTTATAGTAGATGGAGAACTTTTATTTACAGGTAAAATCCAAGATTTCATGTTAAGCTTTCCAGGATAAGCTCTTTCATTCAACAAATGCTTCGATTAATCTTTATTGTTGTATATGCTTATTATATTATCTTTGACTTCTACTACATAATTTTTTGTTTTGTAAATTTCTTTTGGAGAATAATCAGGCAAATCTAGAAACATATTGTAAACATTTCCTTCTTTGTATATGCCACCTGTGAAATCGATCTTGTAGCTGTTTAAACCAAAAGTTGTAACTTGAATATAATTTGAAGTCAAGACAATAGATAAAGGTGCTCTTCCTAAATCTTTATTCAACGTTTTATTCCCTAAAGTAAAAAAATGACCAGAACTTGAAATCAAATAAACCGTTTTGTCCTTTTCATAAGCAAAAACAATTTCTCCGTCTATATAGTAAGTTTTACTTTTTTCTTCCATATCCCCATAATCACAATAAAATCTAGATTTTATTATTACAGGCTCATCTTTTATTGGCACCCAAATAGAAAGAGGAGTGCCATAAAAATAAATGCCGCTTTCTAATTCAAAAACTTTTTTTATCTTAGTTCCAACACTTTTGTATAGATCTTGCTTTTGAAGATATACTGTATACAATCGTTCATTAAAATTAGTTAAATCTAATTCTACTTTTTCAAAACCATATTCTATAACTATCTTTGATGGGGGAACTGTAATTTTTACCGGCAACTCAACATCTACCCCATTGATTTTAGCCGACTTTGAACCAGTTATTTCTAAATCTATCCACCTAGTAGGAACAGTCACTATGAATTCACCTAATGGCGGTGTAAACTCATGAGCGTAAATAATATCATCTACTAAAAGATCTACCGTTATTTTCTTATCCCATGGTAAAAAAGCGTTAGTTTGGGTACCTTCAGAAGTTATAATTAAAGAATTATCTGCAATAACAAAAATACTTTTTTGATATTCGTTGAGGAGATTTTGAATGACACGCTCTATATTATCAAAAGAAGTCGATGCTATTTGTCCAAGATATTCTATATTAAAAAATCCTTCTTCATACCCTATTTTCAAGATTGGGTAGTTAGGATCAGGTGGAATAGATACATCTGCATACTTGTATACAATATAAAAAATATCGCCAAAAAAAGTAGCTGGACCATTATATATAAGCCCAACCTTTGTTAGCGCCATTGTTAAACAACTTACTAAAATAACGCAGAATAAAAGTACAATCCTTGAGCAGGAGCGGAACCTGGAGCTAAAGATCGTTGCCTTGCCTCCAGTATAATTTTTATTCTTTCTGGTTCCCATGTACCTGTCCCTACCTTCACTAATGCACTAACCATATTTCTGATCATTCTTCTTAGGAATGATTTCCCTTCAATTCTAATACAAATGAAATTTTTCCTATAATTTAGTATTCTTACCCTATAAACTGTTCTTATAGGATTTCGTTCGTCGTTGCCTGCTCTGAAAGTTGTAAAATCATGTTCTCCTTCAAAATATCTTGCTGCTTCTCTCATCTTTTTTATATCCAAAGCAAACGGCACCCACCATACCCTGTTTCTTAAAAAGATATCGGGTTCTTTATCCACGTATATTAAATAAAAGTATATTCTTTTAGTAGCTTGTGCTCTTGGATTAAAATTGGCTTCCACTTGTTTTATTTCTCTCACATAAATATCTTCAGGAAGCATAGCGTTTAAGGCATCTTTGACATTTTTTTCGGTCATATTATCATTTGGTACATAAAATGAAACAACTTGACCAATGGCATGTACTCCAGTATCTGTTCTACCGCAGCCATAAGTTGGTATCTTCTCCTTAAAGATTATTTCTAAAGATTTTTCCAACTCATCCTGAACTGTTCTAACTCCACATTGACTCTGATAACCAAAAAAATTGGTTCCGTCGTATGCGATCGTTGCTGCAACCCATCTCACAAATTTTCCTCCTAAAAAAATCAAAGTGTTTTTTGCATAATTCCTGTTTCAAGAATTTTATAAGTGATTTGAGATTCATATTTTTTTAATAAATCGATGTTTTTTCTAAATAAACCTTCATAAATCCGTATTAAATACAAATTAACGAATTTGGTAACTCGCTGAGCTATTAAATCTTGCTGATCAAAAGAGACGTCCATAACTATTTTTTCTAGCCAAAAATCATAGCTATTTAAAATGTTGTTTTCAACGATAAGATCATTAAAAGAGGCTATGACTTTTCTTAATCCAATAAATTTTGATATTATTTCAACAAAATCACCATATAACTCTCTTACCATATCAGAAATATCATCGGTATATATTGCTTTTAGCGGTCCTTTCCCACGAGAACCAATCTTCAAATACCTAACAATTCCAGAGAGATCATTATTGTCTTCTTCTACCAAAAAATACCCAATGTAATCGTAGTCTGTTTTTTTGTTTTTATTATTGTTCTTAAGAGTTTTAATAGAATTATCATTGATAACTAAAATATTAGGCTCTTGATAACTAACATCCTTCACTTCCACAAAATCTCCATCTTGTGAAAATAAGAGATAATGAAACTCCATAACAACCACCCCTAACTTTTTTAACTACTATACGTTTACAATCTCAAATACGGCCTTTTCCGCTTCACTTATGAGTCTCTTGGCTTCTTCTTCAGATTCACCATTTACCATGATATAAAATTTTATTTTTGGTTCTGTACCAGAAGGTCTTCCTATTAGTTTCACTTTCCCGTATCTTAATTCAACAACATTTGATTTAGGAAATCCCTCTACACCTTTTAAATAATCTAAAGTCTCTTTAAGTTCGTATTCTCCAATTTTTACAGGAGGTGTCTTTCTCATCTTACTCATTATTCTATTAATTTTCTGAAGTCCAGTAAAACCTTCATAAGTAAAAGAAAGAAGTTTTTCTTCATAAAATCCATATTTTTCTTTCAGTTCCTTCAAATACTCTGTGAGAGTTTTTTTATTCGATAACATTTCTGAAGACATGACTGTAATAAGTGCGGCGGTAATAACTGCATCTTTGTCACGAACATGGTCGTTGGCTAAATATCCATAACTTTCTTCAAAACCAAACAAAAACTTTTTACCTTTCTTTTTGTTCTTTTCAATTTTTTCACCAATAAACTTAAATCCTGTCAAGGTTTCTTCTACTTCTACACCAAATTCTTGAGCTATGGGTTTCACCATATCAGTCGTTACTATAGTTTTCACGATGTAGTCTCCAGGTTTTATAGAAGAATAATCATAAAATTTTTTCAACAAAAAATGAGTTAACATTACTCCAACCTGATTTCCAGTAAAAGTTACGTACTCATCCCTATATTTTTCATATACACCAATTCTATCACCGTCAGGATCTGTAGCAAGAACTAGATTCGCATCAACTTCTTTTGCTTTTATCAAAGCTAACTCAAATGCTTCCTTTTCTTCAGGATTAGGAGACTTAACCGTTGAAAATTCGGGATCAATTTTTGATTGCTCCTCAACAAGATTTACTTCAAATCCTAATCTGGTTAGAATTCCGTATACAAGCTTTAAAGCTGCCCCATACAACGGTGTATAAACTATAACAGGTTTTACACCTAGGTTTGGGTTTAAACTTCTAATATATCCTTCGATTTCATCTAAATAATCGTTAAATATTTCATCATTAAGAATTATTATTTTTTCTGATTTTACACCTTCTTCAAAAGAGATTATATTAACATCTTTAAAATAATCAAGTTTTTCAATCTCATTTGTTATTTCGTTTGCATACTTTGGAACAGCTTGCGTTCCATCAGAAGTATAAACCTTATAACCATTATATTCCGGAGGGTTGTGACTGGCTGTTATTATAATACCACCGTCAGTTTTTAATTTTCTAACAGCATAAGATAAGAGAGGAGTGGGAGCAACCTGATCAAAAATATAAACAAAGATATTATTTGCGGCTAAAACACTTGCTGCTATTCTAGCAAAAAGATCGGAATATTTTCTAGTATCATACGCAATAACAACACTTGGAAAATCTTTATGTTTTTTTAGATAGTTTGCATAACCTTGTGTGGTACGAGCAACTGTATATATATTCATTCTGTTGCTTCCAGCACCTATTTTCCCCCTCAAACCTCCGGTACCAAATTCTAAATCTTTAAAAAATCTATCTATTATTTCTTCTTCATTTCCCTTTAAACTTAAGAGCTCTTCTTTTAATTCAGGATCATCAACATTCTCAAGCCATAATTGATATACTTCAAAAGCTTTTTCAACAACATCATCCATGTCTCGCACCTCCTTTTGTAGAACAGATTATTCTTTTGCTAAAAAACCGTTATTTTTATCATTATAAATTATATCATACCTTTAAAATAAAAATTAGAAACTATTAAAATGGATGATTTTTTCTAAAGGCCTTTTTGGTACATGATAATTGCCTTCTTCATCTACATAATATTTAACAGTTTCATCGTTATCTTCAACAAAAGATTCATGCGCTTTATAACCTAAGGCAATTACTGAATCAATATCATATTCTTCAGGAACATTTAACAGCTCTCTAATATTTTCTCTTTTCACTGAAGCAATAACACAACTCCCTATACCTAATCCCCAAGCAGCTAATAGTATATTTTCAAAAGCTGCACCAATATCGTGACCTATCCACCTTGTTGCACGTGATTTATTCACCAATATAACTATATATGCTGTGGGCTTTTCTCCTTCTTTTGGTGTCCCTTTTGGAGCTATATATCCCGCCCATGATAAATTTTCAAAAACCTTCTCACAAACTTCCTTCTCAGTAACTACTACATACTCTAAAGGTTGCATGTTTGATGCACTGGGTGCTAACCTTGCACAATCAACCAAATCTCTTAAAACCTCTTCAGGTATAGGATCTTGTTTAAACCTTCTGATAGTTCTTCTTTGCTTGATAATTTCTCTAATTTCCATAAGATCAACCTCCTATTTTTGAATTTTACTCACCTATGATCTTTACCAAAACCCTTTTCCTTCTCATTCCATCAAATTCCCCATAAAAGATTTGTTCCCATGGGCCAAAATCTAATTTCCCATCAGTAATAGCAACTACAACCTCTCTTCCCATGATAGTTCTTTTTAAGTGAGCATCGGCATTATCCTCAAAGGTATTATGCTTATATTGGCTATACGGCTTTTCTGGAGCAAGTTTTTCTAGAAAATTTTCAAAATCTTGCAGTAACCCTCTTTCATCATCGTTAATAAACACACTTGCAGTAATATGCATAGCATTACATAACAGTAAGCCATCCTTTATCCCACTTTCTCTTAAACATTCTTCTACAAGAGGCGTTATGTTTATAAACTCTCTTCTTTTTTCAGTATTAAACCAAAGTTCTTTCCTATACGACTTCACTATTAATCCTCCTTTAACATAGTTTTTTAAGATAATTTATATATCTTCAAACATTGATTTTAAGTTGTAGAAACATGCTACACGCGCGTCTCTTGATTTAATTAGGTTTTTAACCTACTCATGCATCCTCCTCGTTTTAATCACATTTATATGCTTTTTTTACACCTTAAATTTAAAACAAAAAATTCAATTTTTATATTAAAAACTTGACAAAAAATTAAAGATGAGGTAATCTTTTCATAGAAAGAGTAACACAAAATAACAAATAAATCAAGCTGAAATTAAGCTCTTCTAAATTACCAAACGCTTTGTTTTTCCAGATTTTAATAAAAATTTTGGGGTGATAATTACGGAAAAAAGTTTAGTAAACCAACCTAACAAAATTTTAGGTGTTTTAGGTGGAATGGGACCAGCAGCAACTGTTGAATTTATGAATATTTTAGTGACAAAATATCCCGCTAATTGTGATCAAGAATATCCAAAGATTTTCCTTCTTATGAATCCTCAGATACCAGATCGAAACAAAGCATTATTTGAAAATGGAGAAAATCCGACTCCATACTTAAAAGAAGGCCTATTTACGTTAAAAAAATGGGGAGCAGATTTCTTAGCGGTACCTTGCAACGCTGCACACTATTTTATCGATTCTTTTCTTGATGAACTTGATATTCCCTTTATACACATAATCAAGCATACAATTCTCAAAGCAAAAAATATTTCCCCAAATGGGGCTTGGATAATTTCAACTTTGGCAACTAGAAAAACAGATTTATATGAAAAATATGCTAGAAAAGAAGGTTATGAGCTGTTTTATCCTACATGGGAATTTTTAGAAGAGATTCAAGAAGCTGTCGATATGGTAAAAGCTGGGAAACTAAAAGAAAGCGGGAAAAGAATTAAGCCATTATTGAAGTCACTTTGGGAGGAGAGAAAAGTGCCGATAATTGCAGGATGTACCGAATTACCTCTTGCTTACAAAGAGGCTAATTTGCCAAAAGAACTTATAATTTCAAGTCTTGAAGCCCTAGCAGATGGTTGCATTAATTTTTGGCTGAATTGATTTTTGAATTAATCTTCTAAAACGAAACCCAATTTCCAAGGGTTTATTTAGTCTATTTCTAAACCCATTTCTAATATATTGTAAAATTTTCCCTCAATATAAAAATATCTAGTAATTATCCCTTCTGTTTTAAAACCAAATTTTTCATACAACGCACGGGCTCTAACATTATCCTCTCTCACTTTTAAATTAATTTTTCTTATTATCTTTGTCTCTTTGGCCCATTCAATAAGATAAGCCATCAAGTTTGATCCGTCACCTAAACCCCAATATGCCTTTTTAACAGACATTCCAAATTCACCTATATGTCTTGTTCGCTGTGAACTAGATGCACTAAAAGTTAAGGTCCCAACAATTTCATTATCAACTTCTGCAACTAAAAATATGCAGTTATTCTTTTTGTTTGTTTCTTCTATAAATTTTTCTTCCTCTTCAACAGAAATTAGAAACTCCTCTGGAGTACGTGTCAAATAAGTTGTTTCTCCAAATACAGTTTTTGTATAGTCGATTATATTAGAGGCATCTTCTCGTACTGCTTTCCTTATTACCAATTCTTTCCCGTCTTTCAATTCACATATTTTCATACTTAATCCCCTTATTACAAAATGTTTTATTCAAATTATCGGGACATGATTTTAGCAAAATGGATAATGTGTAAAAAAACTTATGATTAATTGCCCTTATAACATTTGTTACCAATTATACCTCAAATAATTTAATTTGTGTAAACTAATTTTATTTTTTTGTTTTTGAAATCTTTTCTTGGTTATATGCCAAAGAGAAGCTCATAATGAGCTTCTCTTTGATAAAATAACAATGTATTGAATTATGTCTTTTGTAAAAAATGAATTCTTCTTAATCAATATTCAATGTCAATAATAGCTTTAAATATTATACTATCATCTATTTTAATCTCTAATGTCTTATTGTCTGAAGAATAGAATGTCAAATTATTCAAAATAGTATTGATTAACTCTTCTATCTTTTCTTCTTCAATTTCTTCTTGATTTAAAAGATCCCATATTTCTAAATCTATCAAATCATCTATCATTGTACTTTTTATACCTAAGTTGTTATTTTTTAAATCTAAAGGTTCATCCAATAATTTGCTAAAATCTAGAGTCAGAGAGATATCAGCACTTCCTGAAATACCTTCTGATTCTTCTGCTTCCACAGATACTTTCAAGGAAAAAACTAATTTATTGTTAGGAAGAATGCTATCAATCTTTTGTAATAAATCTTTCCACTTCGCACTAAATAAATCAATACCTCCTATTTTTAATTCACCGATATTTACCCCTAATTCCAACTCCAACTCATCTTTATCTAAACCAATACTTTCATTAAGCATATTTTTTATACTAATATCATCAGATTCACTCGCCTGGGAATAAAGGGCAAGATATTCATACAAACTGGTCTTTTCGTTATCTGTCCAACCTTCAATGTTTGTTTTGTCTGTTTCAAATATATAAACTTGATTGAAAATTTCTACTATAAAGTCCAGCTTTTTAATGACAAAACCCAGTCCTTCTATTTCTAAAACACCCTCGTTAAGCAAATCTTTTGTATTTAACTGGTCATTTGGAGTAGAAATCTTTGCTAAATTTTTAACTAACTCATCTAAATTAGTCCAAAATAGTTCATTTGTCCAATTATCTTCTGATTCACCATAAAGTTCCCAAAATTCAGACATTTGATTAACAGCATCTTCTTTGAAAAGGTATTCTATTAGTTCATTCTCATCCATATTGTATATATTTTCAATATCTTCAAACCATGCCGTTACCACATCATTACTTTCATAGATAGCATATAGAGTTCCTGCAATTAATCTCAAGTACATTGCGTCCCTATAATCCAAAACCAACACTTCTGGTTCTACAGTGGGACCCGTTAAAAAACTAATTTCATCAGTTGCTTCTTGGGGACCAAACAAAGAGTACAAAGATTCTAAACCTTCTAATACATCCTCTTTGGCTTGACCCTTAATTTCAACTTGTAGATCTTTCATTCCAATCAAGTTTTTAGAAGAATTAACCATATCCTTTAGTTTATTAGTTGCTTGTGGGTTATTTTCAAAAATATCGATTAATCCATCATAAAATTCTTTGACTTGTGCAATATCGTTGTCTTCATCATTGTTTTCTTCCTCTTGAAAATTGAAGACAGTATTGTTTTTGAAACCCATAGTTTCAGAAGAAGAATTACTTAAATAAACAGCTAAATCTGATATTAACCCACTAACTTCTGTGTCTGTAACAAATGTTAATACATACAAACTATCATTTTTGGATAAAGAGCTTAAGTTGTCAATAGAACTGGGAATAGTTGGAGAAACTGGCTTAGTTACACATGCTGCAGATGCTAACAACAAAACTACAATAAGTGCAATGTAACCATACTTTTTCTTCATAAATTCATCTCCTCCTATTTTTAATTTTCTTTTCTAAATAAAAGAAAATTAAAAAAAAGAAAGACAACATTTTCCAGCCAACTAAAATAAAATTGTTAAATTAAATTCATCTATATTATTTTTCTGCTATTATATCATAAAAGTTTAACAAAAAGTTTAATAAATGGTTAATTATCATGTATTTTCATAAAATAATTTTAACTTATATTTGACGTTATTTAAGTAATCGTTAACTTAGAGATAATGTTAAAATACCATAAAATACCACAAAAAATACCGCGTTGTAAAAACGCGGTATTTCACTTAAAGGGGTGGGACATATGGGGAAATATGGTATGAAAAAAGCAATGTTTAATCTAATATATAAAATTTAAAGGGGGGCAATACCTACTC
>Ga0208938_1000323_pt1 | contig 39471 bp, 27 predicted proteins | sample AD_UKC125_MetaG_FD_184434 | JGI IMG/M metagenome (GOLD analysis project Ga0208938, IMG submission 184434) | Active sludge microbial communities of municipal wastewater-treating anaerobic digesters from USA - AD_UKC125_MetaG (SPAdes) (version 2) | ecosystem: Engineered > Bioreactor > Anaerobic >... | reverse complement strand
GGTAGCAAAGCTAGACTCTTCACCTAAGCGAGGGATGATAAACCATCCTATATCCTGTTCACATTTAACTTCGAATTCTTCCAAATTAGATTTAGTTATAGTAATTTCTGGCATAATCTGTGGAAATTTTGAGTTTTCCATTATACATTCCCCTTTCATATCCGGTGGATATGGATATATTTCTTTGAAGTTTTGCCTAGCCTTATATAGTCTGCTTTTTACTGTACCAACTGGAATATTGAGAATGGAAGCAATGCTTTTTTGGTTCATACCTTTGATATAATGCATAGTCAATATCTTTTTATCTTGATCACGAAGGTTTTCCAGGGTATCATCTACGGCATCTTTTACACTTATTCCAGCTCTGCTATAGGACTTTTCATAGTAGTAGATATTATCTACTGGTATCTCTAGAACTTTAAGCTTTTTTCGATAATAATCATTACATTTATTAGCAGCAATAGATAGCATCCAGGATTTAAATTTTTCCTTAGATTTTAATCTATTGAAGGATTTATATCCTGTAATTAATACCTCTTGTAATATATCCTCAGCATCATATTTATTTGGCATTTTATAATAAATAAAGCGTTCGATGGAATTTTTGTAGTTATTTAGCAGCAAAACAAATTCATCATTATCCATATCGTCACCTCCCATTCTTTACGTTGAAGTCGACCTCACCCTTATAGACGTAAAAAAATGATGAAAGGTTCATTTTTAAAATATTATAGCATACATTTGTATTCACGTATTGAATATATTATTATACGAATAAATATAGTAAAGTGAAGATTGTATAGAAGGAAGGGATAAATATGAAATATCTGCCCCCGGCACTAACTTACTAAGTTATTTCTGGGGCAGTGGGATGTTTCTCACTGTCCTACTAATTACTTAAAAATGTGATTGAGTTTTAATTGAGTTTGTGATATCATGAAGTTAATGCAAACGATTGCATACAAATATCCAAATATTTAAAATCTTAAAAATACATACATATCTTATTAAAATCACGAGAATTCTCAAGAGAAATTTAAGTAAAAGCAATCATTAGATAATACCAAACGTGTGGTTTTGGAGTAGTGCAAGCGGTTGCACAAAATTAAAATGAAGGAGGGGATCATTAAGTCATTTTTATATTATTGTGATCTATGTGTTGGTTTTGATAAGTATTAAAGGGAGGTTCAAGGATGAGTAAGAAATTTAAATTACAAAAAAGAATATCTATGTTATTGGTTATTCTTATGGTTTTTAGTATTTTCACTGACCTTGTACCAAGGGCTGTTGCTAGTTCCCAAGAACTACAAAGTCCCATTATAAATGAAGATAATACTATTACTTTTAATTATCTAAATGATGAAGCTGAGAGGGTACAGGTGGCAGGGAGTTTTACAAATTGGCAGAGAACGCTTTAGAAATGAACAGGAGTTCGGAAGGGTACTGGACTATAACTACGGAAGCTCTTGAGGCTAATGTGTACGAGTACAAGTTTATTGTTGGTGAAGATGACTGGACTAAGGATCCGTTAAATGCTGATGAGATTAATGAAAATAGTCGGGTAGTTGTTCCAGGAATAAATTTAGCTTCAATTAATTCTATTATGGAATCGGGAACGAGTACGGAGTTAGAGGCAAATATAATCAGTGAATCTGGTGATATTACGAAAGGATCAACGACTGTTCATTGGTCATTAGAAAATGCACCAGAAGGTGTAACGGTTGAAGGGGCAAATCTAACCATTTCTTCTGATGTATTGGCAGGAGAGACATTTACCATTGTAGCAGAAAAAGATGGCTATATGGGAAAAAAAGAAGTAGAGATATCAGAAGGATTATATAAATATACAATAAATTATCACAGATTAGACAATGATTTAGAGGATTGGAACTTGTGGATTTATAACGGTGGATTGCCAGATGCAGCTTATGATTTTAGCGATATATATGGGGAAGAGATAAAGTTTGCGAAAGGTACTTTTAAATTTCCTGAAGATGATATTACTATAATTCCACGTAAGGGAAATTGGGAGATACAAGATGCTGAATGGAAAATAGAAATTCCAGAAGGACAAATGGAAACAGAAGTATGGATCCTTCAAGGTTATCATCAAATATTTACTAGCGAAGCTGATGCTATTGCGGCTTTAGAGGATTCTGTAGTTCCGCATATTCGTCTAGTATATGAGCGAGAAGACCAAAACTACGATGGTTGGAATGTTTGGGTTTGGAATACTGGCGCTCAGGATGGTCAAATTGATTTTACTGAGTTTCAAAATGGGAAAGCTATAGCTGAAATAAACGTAGGACCAGATGCGCAACAAGTAGGCTTTATCGTTAGGAAAGGTGATTGGGAAGAAAAGGATGTAGATATGGATCGTTTCATATATGTGAATACAAGGGATCCGATTACAAAAGTTTATGTAAAAAGTGGTGAAGAAGGTTTTTTTACTGTTCCATCTGTAGAACCGCCAACTATTGACAATGGCAATGTAACATTTCATTTTCGTGATAAGGATTTATATTTAAAAGATGCTATGTCAAGAATTGAAAAGGTAGAGCTCAATATTTTAGGTGAATCTAAGGAAATGACAAGGGAAGAAAAAAATGAGCGATTTGTATTTACCTATGAGAATATTCCAGAAGGTGAGCATGAATATACCTATTTGGTAACAATGGACGGAGAGACAGTAGAAGTAGAGGATCAATACTTTTCAGGTAGTTTTTCTTACTATGAATTTGATATAGAAGTATCTGGAACGGTCTTGCCAGAAGAGATAGATTACAATCAAAATGCAGTTTTATCCATTGATATTTCAAATAAAAAGGATATCGAAATCCGAGAAATATATGTGGATTTGACAGAGGTAGGGGGCCCAGAAAAGGTAGCTATTGATCCAGAATTAATGGCTATAACAATAGCTGTTGAACAATCTATTACTGCAGGGGTTAAGACTTTACCTTTTACGATTATAGATATGTATGGTAATGAGCATATAAGTGAGGCTCAAGTGACGGTTAAGCCAAGACAATTTGTAGGTGAAATAGATTTTGACTGGGATGAGGCGGTGATCTATTTTGTATTAACCGATAGATTTTTCAATGGGGATGTATCTAACGATGATCCTTATGAAATTAACTATGATAAAGAGAAACCTGGTGTATATCAAGGTGGGGACTTTAAGGGTATTACAGAAAAACTTGACTACTTGGCTGATCTAGGAATTAACACCATTTGGATAAGCCCTATTGTAGAAAATATAGCTTATGATGTAAGATGTAGCGAAGAACCACATATTACTCCATATTATGCTTATCATGGATATTGGGGGAGCAATTTCAGTCAATTAAATCCTCATTTTGGCACTATGGAGGATTTTCATGAGTTGATCGATGAGGCTCACAAACGAGGAATAAAGATTATGGTTGATGTGGTATTAAACCATGCTGGATATGGATTGAAAATGACGGATAAGGATTTGTATGATGATCCAATTCCACATTTTCCAACAGATGAAGATAGGGCACGTTTTGAAGGAATGTTTCGAGATGGAGGTACAGATACTGTAAAGGGAGAGTTATCAGGACTTCCAGATTTTATTACGGAAGATCCAGAGGTACGTAGACAAATTATCCAATGGCAAACTCAATGGATTGATAAGTCAAGAACAGAAAAGGGGAATACTATAGATTATTTTAGAGTAGATACGGTAAAACATGTGGAAGATACTACTTGGATGGCATTTAAGAACGCTTTGACACAAAAAGTGCCAGAATTTAAGCTTATTGGGGAGTCGTGGGGTGCAGGGTTCAAGGACGATCATGGATATCTTAATGTTGGAATGATGGATTCCCTACTTGATTTTGACTTTAAGTATCAGGCTGCAGATTTTGTAAAGGGAAATATAACTAAGGTGGAAAGGGATCTTAAAGAGCGAAATGAAAAACTGACTAATACAGCAACCTTAGGGCAATTTTTAGGATCCCATGATGAGCCTGGATTTTTATATCAATTTGAAGATGATGATAAATTAGGAAAATTTATGGTAGCAGCTTCATTGCAAATTACAGCTAAAGGTCAACCAGTTATTTATTATGGTGAAGAACTAGGTTTATATGGCGATAACAATTATCCATATTATGATAATCGATACAATATGGATTGGGATAAGGTTGGTGGCAATCCTGTTCATGAACACTATAGGAAAGTATTGAAGGCTCGTAATGAATATTCTAAGGTGTTCTCTAAAGGAACTAGAAAAATGCTAGAAGGCTCCGACCAATTAGGATATTCCATTTTTGAGAGGGCATATGGCGAAGAGGTAGCTATAGTTGGATTAAATACAAAAAATGAAGCCCAAAACTTAAGCTTTGATGTTCCTTTTAAGGCTAGAACTACGGTGAAGGATGTGTATAGTGGAGAAAATTTAACTGTTGGAGAAGATAGGAAAATAACTATTACCCTTCCAGGAATGCAAGATGGTGGTACATTTATTTTGGTAGGTGAAACAGAAGAGCAAGATCCACCTCAAATTGATGATATTCAGGAAAATCATCTGCGAATACATTATCAACGAACTGATGGTGATTATACAGATCTTGGTGTTTGGATATGGGGAGATGTGAAGACTCCTTCAGAGAATTGGCCTACTGGAGGTACGCCTTTTAATGAACAATTAACAGATTATGGAGCATATGTGGACATTGAGTTAAAGGAAAATCCTTCTAAAATAGGCTTTCTTGTATTAAATGTTACTACAGGAGATAAAGATGAAGGAAATAATGGCGGCGATAAAGAAGTTGAAATATTTTCGCCAGAAATTAATGAGGTTTGGATAAAACAAGGTTCGGATGAGGTGTTTTTATGGGAACCAACGGAACTTCCTGAAGACACAGTAAGAGTTCATTACGAAAGAGCAGATGAAACTTATGATAATTGGGGTATATGGGTTTGGGGTGATGTAGAAACACAATCTCAAGACTTAGGAGGATGGCCTCAAGGGGCTACTGATTTGTCTGGTGTTGGTAAGTATGGTGCCTATTATGATATTGAACTGAGGGAAGATGCAAAATCTATGGGTTTCCTTTTTGTAAACAAGGAGACTAGTGAGCAAACGGCAGATTTAAAGTTTGATATGCTAGATCAGTATAATGAAATATTTGTAAAAAATGATTCAAAAGTATATACAAACCCATTTGGTTCAGTTCCGATTACAATTGTCTCTGGAGAATTGCTTTCTGATAGTGAGATTGAATTGAAATTCTCAAAAACAGAAGGTTTAGTGGAAGCGGAACTTATGGAAGCAATTTCTGTAGTAGATGAAAACAATAATAACGTAGAGGTGGCACAGGTGAATATCAATGACGAAACAACTGTAGGACTTACTGGTGACTTCAGTATTGAAAATACTCCTTACTACGTAACTTATGAAGGAAAAACTGTTACTGTAGTTGCTGGTTGGAGAGCCATTGATGAAATATATGGATACGATGGCCAACTGGGGGCTGTTTTGCATTCAGATGGTACTGCTACAATTAAATTGTGGTCACCGAAGGCTGAAAATGTTTCCATTAGACTATATGATAAGGACGATCAGTTTAAAGTTGTAAAAGATGATATTCAGATGGTTTTAGGTGATAGTGGAGTTTGGGAAATAACTTTAAATAAAGAAAACACGGGTTTAGATGATCTAAGAGGGTATTTCTATCATTATTGTATTGATCACGGCGATGGGGAACCTGTACTTGCATTGGATCCATATGCGAAGTCTATGGCTGCTTGGGCTGATCCCAAAAGTGGTGGGAAATATCCTATTGGCAAGGCTGCGATTGTAGATCCATCGACTATAGGGCCAGAATTGGATTATGCAAATATACCTGGATATGAAAAGCGAGAAGATGGGATTATATATGAAGTTCATGTTCGTGATTTTACATCGGATGAGAATATAGCAGATGAGTTGGTAGCGAGATTTGGAACCTTTGCTGCATTTGCAGAAAAACTGGATTATATTGAGAGCTTGGGGGTTACTCATATTCAACTTCTTCCAGTTATGAGCTACTATTGGGGAAATGAATGGGCAAGTGGCGAGAGATTGACAGAGTATTCGTCTACTGACAACAACTACAACTGGGGTTATGATCCTCATAGTTACTTTTCTCTTACTGGAATGTATTCAGAAAATCCTGATGATCCAGAATTGAGAATTGAAGAATTTAAGAGGTTGATCGATGAAATCCATAGTCGTAATATGGGAGTTATTCTTGATGTGGTCTATAATCATACGGCTAGGGTAGATATATTTGAGGATCTTGTACCAAATTATTATCACTTTATGGATGCTGATGGAACACCGAAAACAAGCTTTGGAGGCGGACGATTAGGCACTACACATAAAATGTCACGGAGAATTTTAGTTGATTCGATTCTTTATTGGACTGAGGAATTTAAGGTAGATGGTTTCCGTTTTGATATGATGGGTGATCATGATGCAGAAACCATACAAATTGCCTATGATGAAGCAAAAAAATTAAATCCAAATATTATCATGATCGGTGAAGGTTGGAGGACTTACGAAGGCGATCAAGGCCATGAAGTAATGGCTGCTGATCAAGATTGGATGCAATATACGGAAGCGGTTGGTAGTTTTTCTGATGAATTTAGAAATGAGTTGAAATCAGGCTTTGGATGTGAAGGAGAACCTAGATTCATTACAGCTGGACCACGGAATATCCAGCAGATATTCGATAATATCAAGGCTCAACCACATAATTTTGTAGCAGATCAACCGGGGGATGTGGTGTCTTATATTGCAGCTCATGATAATCTAACTCTATTTGATGTAATTGCTCAATCTATAAAAGGGGATCCTGATATTCCAGAAAAGGATTTGGAGATTCATAAACGTATCCGCCTTGGCAATGCAATGGTTTTAACTTCTCAAGGGACAGCTTTTATCCATGCAGGCCAGGAATATGGTCGAACTAAGCAGTATAGAGCAGAAACAACGGAAGCTCCTAACAAATCAACGTATATGGTTGATGAAAATGGCAAACCATTTAAATACCCATATTTTATCCATGATTCTTATAATTCTTCGGATATAATTAACAGATTTGATTGGGAAAAGGCGACGAATGAAGAGTTGTATCCTGTTAACAATCTTACAAGAGAGTATACAACTGGTCTAATTCACTTAAGAAGATCATCAGATGCGTTTACGATGGGATCTAAGGAACTAGTAGACGAGAAGGTTATATTGCTGAATGCCCCAGAAATAAAGGATGAGGACTTGATTATTGCATACAGAAATGAAGCTACAAATGGAGATGCTTATTATGTATTTATAAATGCAGATGATAAAGAACGTACCCTTTCTTTAGAGGTTGATTTGACTTCTGGGACAGTATTGGTGGATAATGATGAAGCAGGGACTGAAGAGGTATCAGAAATTAGCGGCTTCCTTCTTACAGAAGATAAAATCACTATAGAACCGTTAACAGTAGTTGTTATAAAAGTTGAAGGCGAGGCCAAAGATTCAGAACCATCGGAGCCAGAAAAGCCAGTAGAACCGTCAGAACCAGTAGATTCAGAAGAGCTATCAGATACTATAGAGAAAGACTCAAAGGATGATACCCAGCTAATAGGCAAAAAGGAAGTGGAAGTTAAAATAAAAAATGGAGTTGCTAATGTAGTAATTGATGAAGATAAAATTGTAAAAAGAGTTGAAGAATTAAAGAAAAAAACAGACAAGGATAAGGAAGCTATTCTTGTATTAAAATTAGACGATACAAAAGATAAGGACTTAAATATTCAACTACCTAAAAAATTATTTACTTCTTTATCAAAGGAAAATATTAGTATTAATATAGTAGCTGATGATGTGGAGTTTGTAATACCTTCTGATGTATTAGGAGATGTGAATATACCAGAAGGATCTAATATCATATTAAAATTGGAAAATATGGATAAGAACGCAGTTAAATATAATGCAGAAGATCAGGATGTCAAAAAGGTGATCAACTTAAATCTAGAGATAGTCAAAAATGGTAAAATAACCGAAGCTCCTAAATTTAAATCACCTATCGTTGTAAAAATTGATGTTAAAGGTTTGGGAGATAAGGATAAGTTAGCAGCTTATTATCTTAGGGAACAGGACAATGCATTAGAATTTGTAACTGGTAAGATAATTGATAATCAAGTTGTATTAAACTTAGATCACTTTAGTAAATATATTATATTGGAATCGAATAAGACCTTTGAAGATATAGCTAATCACTGGGCTAAACTATATGTAGAATCTATGGTTGCTAAAAATGTAATCCATGGTTATTCAGATGAAACCTTTAGACCAAATGATGAAATAACTAGGGCAGAATTCGTCGTTATGATGATCAATGGCTTAGAAACAGAATTAGTTGGATATAAAGGCCAGTTTACAGATGTTGGTGCTGATGAGTGGTATGCTGATTATATAGCTACGATAAAAGAATTAGGTTTTGCTAAAGGCTATGGAGATGGTACTTTTAGGCCAAATGATAAGATTACAAGAACAGAAGCGGCTGTAATGCTTAGCAATATCATAGATATAGAGTTAAGTGAAAAAGAAATAGACACTTTATTAGCTCAATTTACAGACAAAGATGATATAGCAGCATGGGCAGTAGAAGATATTGCTAAGGTTGTTAAAGCTAAGGTCATGGAAGGAAACAATGGCAAGTTCTTATCTAATGAAAATACTACAAGAGCTGAAGTAGCTACAATCATATACAGAATTTATAATAGATAAGATGGACAGTGTGGGACAGGGGATGTTTTACCTGTCCCATTATTTTTCGTCTACACGGTATTTATATAATTCTCTACCAGTCCATTGTGGTTGTTGAAGTAGATCTGCCTTATGGTATCATATTCTTTGTTGCCGATCTTAACTAGATATCTACCGACTATATCGGAATTATGAGTATCTATATGCTCTTTAAATAGTTCTCCTTTTACATGTTTAGTAAGGATAATTTCCCTATTGATAATCTATATAATTTTGTTTTAAAATATATGTATTGGGTATTATTAATTGAGGGACTATTTTTGAGTCCCTTATTTACTCATACAGAAAAATATACTGTTCCATGGAGGGGATAAGATATGTATTCAGTAGATAGAGATATATTTGCCTTCATAAAGCCTTCTCTTGATGCCCATACATTAGGGCTCATTTCAGCTGCTGAATTGTTACGAGATTGTGGTTATGAAGTAATCATTGGAGATGAAATTATATCAGAAGCTATGGACAATATTAAACATGAACCAAATCAACAGCGAGTATTAGACTGGATAATTGAAAATAAGGTTACCCATATTGGAATAAGCTACAGATTAGATGAAGATGAAGCTGTAAATATGGTAGGCTATCTTATGAATAGGTTAAAAGGGGAAAACATGCTGTACTACCAAGGAGGGCCTATTAAATCCGTAATTTTTGCAGGATTACCTCATACATGTGAAGTAATAAGTAAGGTTCACAAAGGATTTATAAAGACTTTTAAAGGTGGAGAATCTGTTGCTGAAACTTTGAGTAAGATGGGTGTTCCTAAAGAGAGAATTCCAAGGGACATATTAGAGGGAAGCCAATATGACGATCTTAGAATGGAATTTGGCAAAGAAATTATTAAATCCCATAAATATGATACTTTTAAGCCAGTGGATCGGGCTACATATGAGGAATATGGGACCTTTGATGATACAGTTGAAAAGAGGCTTAATGCCCAAAAAACAGGCCCCTTTGTTCCTTTGATGCGAGCCCATGTAGGGCCTTATTCGTCTTCTGTAAGTAGGGAGGAGTCTGTAAAACAGTTTATATCTTGGGCGAAGTATTTAGCCGATACGGGATATTTAGATATTTTGTCTATTGGTACTTCTCAATTAACTCAATCTAATTTTGGTGAAGATTGGGGAGGTAGACCTAATGGTGGGGGAGTGCCTATAAATTCTCCTGAGGAATATAGGATGATATGGGAGGCTTCTAGACCTTTGTTGCTGAGAACTTATGCTGGGACTAAGAATATACCAGAGTTAGCAAGGATATATGAAGAGACTATTAATATATGTTGGCATGCCCTATCTTTATGGTGGTTTAATAAGCTTGATGGTAGAGGCCCTTATGATTTATATACTAATTTAAAACAGCATATTGAAACCTTAAAATACATTGCAAGTACAGGCAAGCCTTTTGAACCTAATGTACCTCATCACTTTGCATTTAGAGGTGCAGATGATGTGACTTATATTGTATCTGCCTATTTAGCTGCTAAACTTGCAAAGAATATGGGAATAAAAACTCTTATATTGCAGAATATGCTCAATACTCCAAGATATACATGGGGGATTCAAGATTTAGCTAAATCTAGGGCTATGCTTACTTTAGTTAAAAGTTTAGAGGATTCTAATTTCAAGGTTATATTACAGCCTAGAGCAGGTTTAGACTATTTCAAACCTGATTTAGAAGAAGCTAAAATCCAATTAGCAGCAGTTACAGCCCTTATGGATGATATAGATCCTCATGACGAAACTAGTCCTCCAATTATACATGTGGTTAGTTATTCAGAAGCCTCTCATCTTGCAACACCAGATGTGATAAATGAAAGCATACAGATTACCCAGTATTCATTGCAAAAATATAGGGAATTGAGATGGAATGGGAAAATAGAAGATATGAGCAAAAATGAAGATGTCCAAAAACGGATGGTAGAGTTGATAGACTCTGCAAATACCATTATCTTGGGAATCGAAAAATATATAGACAATCCATATTCAGCAGAAGGATTTTATAAGATATTTGCAGCAGGATTCTTACCAGTACCTTATTTATGGGGAGAAGTAGATGAGTTTAAATACGCTAGAGCCCTAAAGACTAAACCAGTAAGAGGCAGTGTAAAGGTAGTAGATGAGGAGGGTAAAATTTTAACAGCAGATAGGATAGTAGATTATGCTAGAGGCAATATCCAGGAAGTAGAATATATATTTAACCAAAAATATAAGGCCTAGTGTGAACTTACTAACATATTGTCTTAGTATTTCAATAGAAATATATATCTAAAGATAGTATTAGTCTAGTGATAGTATGGTAAAGTGAAGATTGTATAGAAGGAAGGGATAAATATGGAGTTTAAAAAATTTGATTCTAAGTATGTAATTAGATTGGAAAAAGGGGAAGAGATAGTAGAATCTATTAAAAAGCTGTGTGAAAAAGAAGACATTAAATTAGGTACTATTTCTGGCATTGGTGCTACCAATAGAGCAGTAATAGGTCTATTTGAAACTAATACCAAAGAATATCACTCCAAGGAACTAACAGGAGATATGGAGATTACAAGCCTTGTAGGGAATATATCTCAAATGAATGGAGAAGTCTATCTGCATATTCATATTAATCTTGCAAATGAAGAAAACAAAGTATTTGGAGGTCATCTAACATCAGCAATAATTAGTGCGACAGGGGAGATAGTTATAGATGTAATAGAGGGAGTAGTAGATAGAAAATTTGATGAAGAAGTTGGATTAAATCTATTTAAATTTTAAAATCAAGTTGGTAAGAAATGCTATCCTGAGTTTATCAATAATTGTTTTTTTATACCTTCGGATGACAGTTGCCCAATTCAAAATATTACAGAATAAAGATTAATTATAGAGGAGTTAGAAAGATGGTTAATGTAGAAACTATTAAGGAATTAGTATTAGCATTACTTTATTTAACTTCATGGGAAGAAAAAGAGTATGATAAAACATATCATAGAAGCTGGAAAGGTTATCCTTTTAGTATACTTGATGAGTTAGTTGACGAGGGTTTAATAAGTGGAAATCATAAGTCCAAATCAGTATATTTCACTGAAAAAGGTGTAGAGAAAGCAATGGAAATAATTGAAAAGTATAATTTTTCAGGGGATGATTTAGATGAATAATAGGAGAAAAAGAATAATAAAACTTGTATGCAAAAATGCAAAATGATCTGTCCCTGATGCCACCTGATGCCACATCTTGGCCTATAAAAATAATTAATAATTTAACGATTAATATTATAAATATCAATAATTATATATTTTTTATATTTCAAATGTTATAATCTAGGCTGAACAAAATATGTAAGGGGGAATTTTTGTGGGCGATTATAAAAAGATGTGGCAGGATCTAAATATGGATATTGAGAAACATGATATTCTTTGTGCAGCTTTACCAGAGCAATTTGGTGATATTTATTTAACTCAAAAAAATAGGCCAGATGCAATGAATTATTTTAATTATGTAGTTGCTGAAATACATGGTGCTAGAATAATGGAATTGGAAAAATATAAAAAGGAAGGTGGAAGTGTAGTAGGAACCTTCTGTGTATTTGTTCCAGACGAGGTAATACTTGCTACAAAGGCTATAGGTGTAGGGCTTTGCTCAGGAAGCCAGTTTTGGATTGAAGATGGGGAAAAGGTTCTACCTAGAAATATATGTCCTTTAGTTAAGGCTTTTGCAGGAGCTAAAATAGGTCTTACTTGTCCATATTTTCAATCCTGCGATATGATTGTAGGAGAAACTACTTGTGATGCTAAGAAAAAAGCGTGGGAGATTATGGATGAGTACATGCCAGTTCATGTAATGGAACTTCCTCAAATGAAGAGGGAGAAAAATATCAAAGAATGGGAAGATGAAATAAAGATATTTATAAATAGAATGGAAGAGCTAACAGGAAATAAAGTAACAGTAGAAAGTTTAAAAAAAGGTATTGATGTATGTAATAGAAAAAGAAGAGCATTAAAAAGGCTATATGATTTAAGGAAAAATATTCCTTCTCCAATTAGTGGTTTAGATGCATTGTTAGTAAGTCAAGTTGCCTTTTCTGATGATCCAGAAAGATTTATTGAAAAAACAGAAGAACTTTGTGATGAGTTAGAAGAAAGGGTAAAGGAATTGAAACCTAATGGCAAGAAGAGGATAATGGTAACAGGTACCCCTATGGCTCTTCCAAATTGGAAACTTCATTCAATAGTTGAAGGTTTAAATGCAGAAATAGTGGTAGAGGAAACCTGTACAGGAACTAGATATTTTGAAAATGAAGTATCCATTGAAGGAGATACAATTGACGAACTTGTAAGAAATATGGCTGAAAGATATATGGATATAAATTGTGCTTGCTTTACTCCAAATGAAGGAAGGACAGAAGATATAGTTAAATATGCTGAAGAATATAATATAGATGGAGTAATATACTACAACTTGTCTTTCTGTCATACCTATGCAATAGAGTATGAAAAGATTGAAAAAGTTCTAAAGGAAAAGGATATACCTTTATTGAAAATAGAAACAGATTATTCTGAAGAAGATACGGGACAAATAAAGACTAGGGTTGAGGCCTTCTTGGAGATGATTTAGTTGGCAAAGCACTACATATTATTCCCTAATTATAGTCAAGGCTTAAAACTAGAATCACTATTAAAACAAAAGGATATAAAATATGTAATTTCACCTACCCCTAGACAGCTTTCATCAAGTTGTGGAATATCTATTATGTATAATAAGGAAGATGAAAATGCTATAAAAAATATAATAATAGGAAGCTCAGTTAAAATCAATGGATTTTTCACTATAGATTAACAAGGGTAAAAAGCTAAGAGGATGATAGATATGAATTATATAGGAATAGATATAGGTTCAACAGCTTCAAAGGTTTCTGTATTTAAAGACGATGATTTAAAATTAAATATTGTGATGCCAACAGGTTGGAATAGTGTGGATACTTCCAATAAGATAAAAGAAGAATTGGTGAAAAAAGGTATAGATGTTGAAAAATCAAAAGTAATAGCAACAGGTTATGGACGGGTTTCTGTACCCTATGCTCACAAGACCATAACTGAGATCACTTGTCATGGTAAAGGAGCTTATTATTTAGCTCAGGAGGATTTGACGGTAATAGATATTGGAGGACAGGATACAAAGATTATAACTGTTGAAGATGGCAATGTATCCAATTTCACTATGAATGATAAATGTGCTGCTGGAACGGGAAGATTTATAGAGCTTATGGCTAATACATTAAATGTCTCTATTGATGAAATGGCACAAATGGCTTTAAAAGGGGGAAATATTAATATCACTAGTATGTGTACGGTCTTTGCTGAATCTGAGGTAATAAGCCTTATTGGTAGTGGAGCCAATAGAGAGGATATTGCCAGGGGAGTTGTGAATTCCATAATAGGACGAATAAAAAGTCTATTGAATAAACACGGAGTTAAAGGAAGTTTGTATCTAACAGGGGGTTTGTGTGAATTAGAGCCTTTTATCCAGTTACTTTCTGAGGAAATTGGCAGTGAAGTAAAAACAGGTCCTCTAGGTAGATATGCTGGCTCTATAGGAGGAGCCTTGTTGGCAAAAAATATAGAAATATAGTAATGGGATTGGGAGAAAAAGCAAATCAAAGCCTATATAGGCTTTGATTTGCTTTTTCTTTTATATTGTCTATTTATGCAAAAAGATCTGTCCCTAGTGCAGTGCCTACTATCTGAAGAGTTAAAATAATTAGACAAAAGTATTGAATAAACCATATTTTTAAATTATACTGTAGATAAACAAAACTAATAGTAGGTTTAAGGGGGGATAAAATGCTTAGTGTTTTTAAGAAGAAATCAAATTTTCAAGAAGAAAAAGAAGTAGAAACTATGGATAAGGATACAAGTTTAGATAAAAATTTCAATTCCCAATCTCAGCTTCATTTAATAAAGCAAAATGAAGAGAATTTATTACATAATTTAGAGGTAAGAATAGAGGATTCTGCAAACCAAACGGAAAATTTGATAAATGCCATAGATTCCATAGCCAATAGGGTAGAGGAACAGGTGAAACATATATATTCGGTAGTAGATGAAGTAAGTCATTATTCTGCTATGGCAGAGGAACTATATGCTAGTTCTAATGATTCCTATAGAACTGCAAGTGCAACCTTAGATGTGGTAGAAGAAGGTAGTAAGGCTGTTAATAATACAATTGAATCTATGGGGGAAATAAACCAATCCATGTCTAATGTACTAAATGAGATAGATAGCTTAAGAACAAGTATTAGTCAGATAGAGGATATATTAAATATTATAAGGGGTATTGCCAAACAGACTAATTTATTAGCTTTAAATGCCAATATAGAAGCAGCTAGAGCAGGAGATGCAGGTAGAGGTTTTGCCGTTGTAGCCAATGAAGTAAAGAAATTAGCTGATAGAAGTGCAGAATCGGCAGATCATATATCAGATATTATAAAAGATATTCAAGATAATGTAAATACCACTATTAGGGCTGTTGAGAATAGCAATATTAAAGTTCGAGAAGGCTCATCAGTAGCTCAAGAATCCCGTATAGCCTTTGAAGAAATTGAAAAAGCTATCAAGGATATGATTCAGATGATAAATGAGATAACAGAAGCCATTTCTTTACAGACTAAGAGCCTTGAATCCATAGTTCTTTCCACTGATGAGATGGAAAAATCTTCAGAAAAGGCCATGTCTATGGTGGAAAGTGCCATGATGAATACCCAGTTTACAATGGCTACATTGAAAGAACTAAATCAAGTAACTAAACTTTTAGATGGGATGACTAGAAAACTACTAGAGCAACAAGAAATTGTTGGAGAAAAGGAACCTATTATTATAAATTTAGCTCTTTCGTCGCCAATTCAAACCTTAGACCCAGCTATGTGCAATGTAATGGAAAGTTTAAGATTTTTAAATAATATCCATACTGGTCTATTGACCATTAGTGATACAGGAGATGTTATTCCTTCTATAGCTAAAACCTGGTATGTGGAAGACGATAATCTTACCTGGATATTTAATTTAAGAAATGATGCCACATTCCATAATGGAAAGAAGGTTACAGCTTATGATGTAAAATATTCTCTAGAGAGATTACTATCTCCTAAACTTAATTCACCTAATACTTGGTTCATAGATTATATTGAAGGTGCAAAGGATTTTATGGCAGGAAAAACCAATGAAGTAGAGGGCATTCAGGTATTAGATGAATATAGATTATCCATTAAATTAGAAAACCCCTTTAGCGGATTTCTTCTATTATTATCCCATGGCTGTTGTGCAGTAATGGATCGAGAGGAGCTTAAAGGTGGAAACTTTGTAGGATGTGGGCCCTACATATTGGATAGTTATGAAGAGGATGAATATAGATTAGTGGCTAATCCTAATTTTATAGGAGGAAAGCCTTACTGTGATGTAATTGAAGCAAAAGTTGGAGACAAAGAGGCATTGGAGAATTTCATAAATGGTGAATATGATTTTTATATAGTAGAAGATAAAAAAGATTATGAAACTCTTAAATTCCATGAATTAGGGGAAAATATAAAGTTTGTTGACTTAGTAGCTACTTTTTACATAGGATTTAAACTAAAGAATACAAGCTCACCCTATGTTCAACCAAGAATTAGACAAGCTATAAATCATGCTATAAACAAGCAGAGAATAATAGATGAGTTGTTTGGCGGTCTTGCAGTAGAAGCAAAATGCATAATACCTCCAGGACTAGTACCTTATGATCATGTAAAAGGCTATGAATACAATCCTCAAAAGGCAAAAAAAATTATAATGGAGGAAGGGATAGACTTAAATAGACCCTTGGTATTTCTTTCAGGGGAAAAACCCCATCCTATGTTGAAACTAGTAGAGGAGGATTTGAATGCCATAGGGATTACCTGTGAATATAAAAAGGTTTCAAACGAAGCACTTGCAAGAGCTCATGAATTACAAGAAGGTTTTGATATGTATTTTTCTGGTTGGTATGCTGATACCTTAGATCCTTCATCCTTTATAAAACCCTTGTTTATGCCAGGTAATCAAACTAACTTAAGTGCCTATGAAAATGAACAGGTAGTGGAGCTAGTAGAAAAGGCAACTAGAACTACAAATCCTAGAAAGCGAGAAGAGCTATATATGGAAATTCAGAGAATAATATCAGAAGATGCTCCCAATGTTCCCATACTTCATCCTCAAAATGGAGTATGTACTAAAGCTGATATACACAATGTAAACTTGTCTTCTTTAGCTATGCTTAAATATGATAATATTATCAAATATATATAAACTAAAAGAGGATATCCATTTTGGATATCCTCTTTTAGTTTATATAGCTAAAATTATTCTACAAATACTATAGGTTTTATAAGATCTTCTTGCTTATCCTTCATCATTATCAAAGCTTCTTCTATATGGTCAAAACCGTGGAATGTATGGGTTACCAATTTACTTGGGTCTACTCTATTATATATTACTAAATCTATTAGCCTTTCCATTCGATCCCTTCCACCAGGAGTTAAACCTCCTATTATGGTTTTATGAGCCATTCCACTACCCCATTCTATTCTAGGAATAGGGATTATATCTCCTTCACCATAGTAGTTTACGTTAGAAACTATACCCCCAGGTTTAACTATTTTCACAGCAGTTTTCATGATATCTGGCTTAGCTCCTGCAATTATTACCTTGTCTACACCTTTTCCATTAGTTAATTCCATTATCTGTTCATCAACAGGCCCATTTTTATAGTTAACTATATCGGTAGCACCATAAAACTTTGCTGCTTCTACTAAAGCTTTTCTACTACCTACGCCTAAAATTCTACCTGCACCTTGGATTTTAGCTCCTGCTATAGCCATGAGTCCCACTGGACCTATTCCAATTACTGCTACTACATCTCCTAATTTAATATCTGCTAGTTCTGCTCCATGGAATCCTGTGGTTACCATATCAGTTATCATAACTCCTGCTTCTACTGATACATTGTCTGGAAGATGGGCTAGATTCATGTCTGCATCATTTACGTGGAAGAATTCAGCAAAAACTCCATCCTTAAAGTTTGAAAATTTCCAACCTGCTAACATTTCTCCAGAATGTTGAGAAAATCCTCTTTGGCTTTCTATAGTTCGCCAATCAGGTGTAATAGCTGGGACTACTACCCTATCTCCAGGTTTAAAATCTTTAACTTCACTACCTACTTCTACCACTTCACCAACTGCCTCGTGGCCTAATAACATATCTTCTCTTTCCCCTAGAGCTCCTTCAAATACTGTGTGTATATCTGAAGTACAAGGTGCTACTGCAATTGGCTTAACGATTGCATCATAAGGGCCAGCCTTTGGCTTTTCTTTTTCAATCCATCCGACTTTTCCAATACCTAACATTGCAAAACCTTTCATAATATTCTCATCCTTTCTATTTTGTTTTTTCTAATTTTTTTAATATATTGTCGAAACAATAATATATCCTCTTGTGTTAACAATGGATTGACTACAACACAGGGTATGTGGGTGTCAATATTTGTAATGTTAAAAGTAGAGGTTGAAACTATTAAATCTACATTATGTTTGTCCAATATTTCCGGTACTTCACTAATGGGTACAAGGGCTACTATATTGATATTAAATAGGGATTTTAATTTAGCTGAGAGTAGATTAGCTGTTGAAAATCCAGTGCCTGATACTATTAGTATATTGAATTCATTTTGGATTTCTAGAGAAGCTGCAAAATATAATGTTATATAGCCCACCTCATCATCTGTTATGGTTTTTTTAAAATTGGATTCTAAATATATTAGGCTTGATTTGACAGCAGCAAAGGTTTTAGGATAATTTCCTTGAATTTCTTTTAAGTAAGGATTATATATTGGTATATTATATTTTTGTCTACAAATAAAAGGTGGGATGAAATTAGATAGTTCATCATATAGTTTTTTATCTTTATTAAAATCGTTATTTAATCTTTTGCTAACTTGGGCTATTAGTTGGGCTGTGAAGGTTTGACTTTCCAATATATTGGGGCAATTTTCAATTACTGGAATAGTAATGGTATTGCTTGCTAATATAAGCTGGGTAAGATAGGTAATTTCATCGGTATTAAAGGCTATGTTGAATTGTTTGGAGATTTTTTTAGACAGTAGTGTTATTTTTTTGGAAACTTTAGTATGAGATATTTCTTGTTTCTCCTCTTCTGAAATAGATATATTATTGCCTAATTTAATTCGTTGTATGTTTATAGCTAAACATATAATCAATTCTATATATACTAGATCAGAAAAAATAATATCTAGTTCTGTTTGTAGGGTATCTATACAGTTTTTTACTTTTCCAATATTTATATTTTTGGATAGATAGCTAAAAAGAATGTTAGAATAGCTTTGACTGTTAGAGTGATAATACAAACTGTCTTGAATTAATTCTAGATATTGTTCTAATGGCAGGGCTTCCCTAAAGATTTGAAGAATTGCTTTGCGTATGGTTTTTTCTTCTCCTTTAATATCCAAACCCTTACTGGGAACAAAGATAGGATGGATTTGATTATTAATTAACCAGTGCTTTACTTTGTCTAGATCATTTACTATGGTATTGCGAGATACATTTAATTTATTGGCGAGATAATTTATAGTAATAAAATCTATTGCAAAGAACAGTTCTGCTAAGATAATATATTTTCTTTCCTTTGGAGATAATATATATTCCCAAGAGTTTAGGCTAATCTGGTTTATTAAGTCTATTATTTCAGATTTATCATGTAGGCTACTTACCATTGTTATAATTCCATCTTCAACGCCAAAGAAAATAGGGAAACCTTTATTTGTGAAAAAAAGATTGATTTCATCTAAATCGTATCTAATGGTTCGTTCTGTAACTTGGAATTTTTCAGCCATATTATTAATACTGTGTTTACTATTATTACTTATTAATTCATGGAAAATCTGAAATCTTCTTTCGTTGAAAATGATATCACCTTCTTTCTAGCCCATAACCCTTTACCCATTTTATTACCATACCATTTTAATTGTATTACCTGGCGTGATTTGTATAAAGACCATAATTCTTCAAAATATTTTGAAAAATTATAAGCTATTGAAAATTAGTTATGGACAAATCATGTTTTATTTATTATATCACTAAAATAGTGGGACAGGAAGAACTGTCTCTACTGTCCCACTAACTTACTACTCTTTTTAAAAAATCTTGAGTTCTTTGATTTTTTGGATTTGTAAATATTTCTTCTGGATTGCCTTCTTCTAATATGATACCACCATCTATAAATATAATCCTATCGGCTACCTCTTTGGCAAAATTCATCTCATGGGTTACTATGATCATGGTCATGCCTTCTTTAGCTAGTTGTTTCATTACCTCTAGCACTTCTCCTACCATTTCTGGGTCCAATGCGGAGGTGGGTTCATCAAATAACATTAAATCTGGAGACATGGCCAAAGCCCTAGCTATGGCAACTCTTTGTTTTTGGCCACCTGATAATTGATTTGGGAAGGATGAGGCTTTATCTTTTAGGCCCACCCTTTCAAGAAGACTTAGTCCCATATCCTTAGCTTCATTTTTATTTATTTTGTTCAATTTGGTGGGAGCAAAAGTTATATTTTCTAAAACTGTCATATGGGGAAACAAATTGAAGTTTTGAAAAACCATCCCCATATTTTGGCGGATCTTATTTATATCGTCTTTACATTGAGCAATGGGAATACCTTTAAAAAATATTTCGCCACTGTCAGCTTCTTCTAATTTATTCAAACATCTCAATACAGTGCTTTTCCCTGAACCACTAGGTCCTATTATTACTACAACTTCTCCCTTAGATATATTTAAATTTATTCCTTTTAACACATGTAGATTTTTAAATTTTTTGTGCAAATCTATTACTTTAATCACTGGTTTTCAATCTCCTTTCAAAAGCCCTTACAATGGTAGATAGGGTAAAGGTGATGATAAAGTATATAGCTGCTGTAATTAGTAGGGGTTCAAAAGGTATAAAGGTGTTACCCCTTACTGTATCCGTATTATACATTAGTTCATGTATTCCAATTATTGAAACTATGGAAGATTCCTTAATAATGGCAATAAATTCATTGCCTAGGGCAGGGAGTATATTCTTTATAGCTTGAGGTAGAATAATATTTTTCATAGATATAGAATAACTAAGTCCCAAGGAACGAGCAGCTTCCATTTGCCCTTTATCTACTGCTTGAATTCCTGCCCGAATTATCTCGGCTACATAAGCTGAACTGTTTATCGATAAGGCTATGGCCCCTGCCATTAAATCGGGGAAATTACTTCCTAATACATATATATCAGGAAATTCTATCCCGATTTCAGATAGTCCATAGTAGACTATGAATAACTGAACCATTACTGGTGTGCCTCTTATAAATTCAATATAGGCTGCTGCTATGGATTTCAAAATAGGGTTATGAGATATCCTCATCAAAGCAAATATTATCCCAAATATTACACCGAATATTATTGTAATTATAGACAACACTATAGTTATCTTAGTACCTTCTAAAAAGAAGGTATGATAATCCTTTAAAAAACTAAAATTCAATTTAAAGCCTCCTTATACTCAAACCCTTATTCTTCTTCGGAAAGGATAGTAGCCTCTTGTATGAACTTTTCAAGGGAATTATCTTTCATTAATGTATCTATGGTATTGTTTATAGTATCTACTAGATCTGTATTTCCTTTTTTTACAGCTATGGCAACTCCCCCTTCTTTTCCAAAATCTATATAAGGAGAAAGTACTAAATCTGGATTAGCTTTTTCATAGGCTTTAGCAACAGGAGTTGCTAATATGATTCCATCGATTTTTTTATTCTTTAATTCTAAAACTAGATTTGTAATTTTACCTAAGGCTTTTACCTCTGAATCTTCAATAACATCTTCAGCTACTTCTTCTTGCACAGTACCTTTTTGAGCACCTATTTTCATGCCTTTTAGATCTTCAATGGATTTATATTTTTCTTTATCTTCACTTCTTATTAGTAAACTTTGTTCTGGATCATAATATACTTTTGAGAAGTCCACATTTTTTCTTCTTTCTTCATCAGGGGTCATACCTGCTACTACAAAGTCAACTTTTCCAGCATCTAAAGCTGCTAGCAGTCCATTAAAGTCCATATCTTTTATTTCCAATTCTACATCTAAATCTTTGGCAATTTCCTTGGCAATATCGATATCGAATCCTACTATTTCATCTTTGCCATCAATTTGTTTATGGAATTCATAAGGGGGATAATCTGCACAAGTTCCTAGGACGATTTTATTTGAGTCCTTGATTTCTTCTACAGCTGTTTTGGTTTCCTTTGAATTACCACAACCAACTAATGTCAATGAAAATAATGATACGACCATAATTAATGCTACATAAGTACTAATTTTTTTCATCATTTTAATTCCTCCTAACAAATTTGCTTTATAAATTAGTATTATACGCCATAATGCATAAAATTACAATAGAACAACTAAAAATGCATAAATATTTTTTTGAAGGAAAAGGAGAGATAAACAATTTTTAAAAATGTATATGCAAAGATGACTGTATCGTTGACGTATATAACTAAGAATCAAATAATCATAATTTTCTGAAATGAATCTAAAATAAAAAGTTATACGTTTTGCGAATAAATATACATATGATAGTGGGGACAGTTCTTGTCCCAAAATATTTACTCTCCATATAAAAAAGAATTTGTCGAATTATTATTGAATTGAGTATATAGAGGTATAATAATAATATAGACATTTTATTGACAAAGGACGTGAAAAAGTGACTATTTTATTTGAAGATTTTTTAGAACAATTAGTGACCAATTCTACATTACTTATTACTGTAATATTGACTTTGGGAGTAGTCCTGGTAAATGGTTGGACTGATGCTCCAAATGCAATTGCAACAGCTATTGCTACCCGTTCCATAGGGCCGAGAAGTGCTATAACTATGGCAGCTATATTTAATTTTTTAGGGATATTGATTATGACCATGGTAAACAGTTCTGTCGCTATGACTGTATATAATATGGTAGATTTTGGCGGCGATCCCCATACTGCTCTTGTGGCCCTTTGTGCTGCACTTTTTGCAATCGTTATTTGGGCTACTATGGCTTGGTATTTTGGCATACCTACTAGTGAGAGTCATGCACTTATTGCAGGCATATCTGGTGCTGCTATAGCTTTACAAGGAGGTTTTTCTGGTATAAATGGTTCTGAATGGGTTAAGGTTTTGTATGGTTTAGTTTTTTCCACTATATTTGGTTTTATTATGGGTTTTGTCATTGTAAAATTGGTGGAGTTTATATGCAAGGATATGGATAGGAGAAAAACTGTAGGCTTTTTTAAAGGAGCTCAGGTATTTGGTAGTGCTGCTATGGCATTTATGCACGGAGCTCAGGATGGGCAAAAATTCATGGGGGTATTTATGCTAGGTATTTTCTTAGCAAAAGGGCAAGGTAATGTATCCAATTTTCAAATACCCTTTTGGCTTATGATATTGTGTTCCTTAGTAATGGCATTAGGTACATCTATGGGAGGGTATAGAATAATAAAAGCAGTTGGTATGGATATGGTAAAGTTGGAAAAATATCAAGGGTTTTCAGCTGATCTAGCAGCAGCTCTTTGCTTGCTTTTTTCTTCTATATTTGGATTGCCTGTTAGTACTACTCATACAAAAACCACAGCTATTATGGGGGTAGGTTCAGCTAGAAGATTATCTTCTGTAAACTGGTCTTTGGTCAAGGAAATGGTTATGACTTGGGTGTTGACTTTTCCTGGCTGCGGTATGATAGGTTTTTTAATGGCTAAACTATTTATGGTACTATTTTAAATTGGAGGAGGATTTATGTGAGACGAAAAAAGGGATATGATTATTATGCTATGTTTATGAGGATGGGACAATATACGTATGAGGTATCTAAAGAATTGGCAATTATAATTGAAAATTTTGATGTAGAAAAACTTCCTAAAGCTATGGAAGAGATGCACAAAAAGGAATATAAAGCTGATAAAGAGGTTCATGATATGATGAAAAATCTTGCTAAGGAGTTTGTACCTCCTATAGAAAGGGAAGATATAATACTATTGGCACAAGGGCTTGATGAGGTTATAGATTCTACAGAAGATATATTGCTAAGACTTTATATGTACAATGTTCATGAAATACGGGAGGAAGCTATTGGGTTTGTGGATATCATAGTTAGAGGTTGTGAAAAGATTAAAGATATGATGAAGGAGTTTCCTAATTTTAGAAAATCAAATAATATACATGATTTTATAGTAGATATAAATCAAATAGAAGAAGAAGGAGATAGATTTTATATAAAAGCCATAAGGAATTTATATATAGAGCCTATAAATATAATGGATGTAATAGTATGGACACGACTTTTCCAAGTATTTGAGGATTGTTGTGATGCCTGCGAAAGTGTGGCCCAAACTGTGGAAGGAGTTATAATGAAAAATATATAATTTGCCAGATTAGGCTAGCTTATTTGTTTATTTATGATTATACTATAAGTAGATGTTCTTTAAAAGATGAAGGAGGAAAAACATGAAAAGAAATGTACTTAATGTAACTTTGTTTTCCTTATTACTTATACTATTACTCTGTTCACAATGTTTTAGTACCTGTTCTTTTGCTGCCAAGCCCATTAAACTAGTAGTGAATGGGAAAGACATTACTTCTCTTATGGGTCCTATAGTTGAAAGTGGAAGAACATTGGTACCAATTCGATTTGTATCGGAAGAATTGGGAGGAGAAGTTGAATGGAATGACAAGGATAGAACAGTAACTATTCAAATGGGTAATAAAGTAGTTAGCTTAAAAATAGGGAGTCATCTAGTTTCTTATGAAGATGGAGATAAAAACTATAGCATAATAGATGTACCACCTAAGATTATAGAAAGTCGTACCTTTGTACCTGTTCGTTTTGTAGCAAATGCACTAGGGGTAGGAGTTCAGTGGGATGAATCTACTAGAACCGTTTATGTAGATTCCAATAGAGAAGGAAATGTAGAACCATTTTTCGATATAAATATATCCACATTAAAATCTGGACAAACTATAAAGGGTAAAACTGAATTAAAAATAGAACTACCTGAAGGGAATCTACCCAATGCTAAAGAGATAAAATATTTATTATTAGATCCAAATACAGCTGAGGGATTTGTAGTGGCTAGGGGAGAAGATTTAACTAGTGGATATACTTGGATTCCATATTTAGAGGAAAAAGGGGAGAAGGTATTAGTAGCAGCTATTTATGATAAAAATGGGAATTTTTTAGCAGGGGATGCTATTTCTGTTGTATTGGATGTGGTTCCTAAGGTTTCTCTAACAGGAATAGAGGAAGGTGAAACTTTGGATAATAATATCATATATATGGGAGTGGATACTAGTTTTGTAGCATCCTATGTAAAGTATGAGATTACCAATTTGGATACAGGGAAGACTAATATAATAGGAGAAGATATTCCTATAGATCCTTATGGTCAATACAAGTGGGAGCCTAATGTAAGGGAAAATGGCAATTATTCTTTTAAGGCAATTGCATATGATGGCAACAACCAAGGTTATGAAAGTAATGAAGTAATAGCTAAGGTGGAAGTGAATCCTAAATTAACATTAGCAGGGGTTTCGGAGGGACAAGTAATCAGCAAACCTGTGAATCTTTTGGCTACTAGGAATTTTGACGTAATGGAAACTCAATATATATTGAGAGATCCAGTTTCTGGTAAGGAGGAAGTCCTAGCTAAAAAACCCTATGGAGGATATACATGGTTTCCAGAGCCTGATATTTCTGGAGAAAAGGAAGTATTGGTTAGAGTTAAGGATACCAAAGGGGTAGAATATGAGAGTAAACCAATCAAAATCAAGCTAGCAGGGAAACCTATAGTATTATTGGAAGGGGTAGGTCCTAATCAGGTGTTACGAGAACCTACTAGTTTAAAAGTTGTAAGTAATATAAAATTAGATAGCGTAAGCTATATCTTTATTAATAGGGATACAGGTAAAATAAAAAACATAGCAATAAATAAAGACCCCTTAAAGGGATATACCTATACTCCTAAAAAAGAGGACGAAGGTTATTGGAATATACAAGCTATTGGTAAATATGGAAATAAAGAAATTAAAAGTGAGCCAGTTCCAATTAGAGTATATTTGGGTAAAATATATGAAGCAGTACCTATAATTGAAAAAGATAAATTTTTAAATTTAGCATCAACTCTTGCTCGAGACTCTTGGGAAAAGACAGGTATGTCAGCAGCTCTTCAAACTGCTCAATCTATTTTAGAAACAGGATGGGGACAAAGTGTTCCAGTAGATAAATACAGTGGTAAACTTTCATATAATCTATTTGGAATAAAGGGAGAAGGTCCTAAGGGTTCAGTTATATACAATACATGGGAAGTATATAATGGCAAAACTTATTACGTAGATGCAAAGTTTAGAGCCTATAATAGCGTTGAAGAAAGTTGGGCAGATCATAAGAATTTTTTATTGAATTCTGAAAGGTACAAGCCTTTTAAGGAAGTAATGCATGATAGCATCCCAGGAGCATGGGCACTGAAAAGAACAGGCTATGCAACAGATCCTGAATATGCATTGAAATTGATAAGGATAATAAAACAGTATGATTTGATAAAACTAGATAAGGTTAGGATATAGTATTATAGGATGGGACAGGGGCTGTTGAGATGTTTCTCCCTGTCCCCAATATTGTTTTTATGATTTGAAAAATTTCACATCAGGATTTTTTCCATCTAATATATTTTTTACTCTCCATCCTATAACAGGCATATATTCTGGGTGAGTTAAAATATAAAATTGTTCATCTTCTATAGCTTGAAATACACTCATTCCTATACTATCTATTGGTATTCCTGTAGTAATCACATAATGAGCTTTTTTAAGTCCTTCTTTATATTCTTCACTTTGATAGTAGGGTTCATTAGGATCTATTTTAAATTTTTCTGGTCTTCTTTTATCACAATTATGGAGATCTGTTTGTATATATCCTGGACAAAATACACTTAATCTTACATTGGATTCTTTTTCTTGTAATTGCAAATCTACAGCTTCAGAAAGGCCAATATTTCCAAACTTAGTCATATGATAGGTTGGCATACCAGGGCTTGAAAGTAATCCTGCTACACTTGCTGTATTTATTATACGACACTTAGTTTTTTGCTTTTCCATTATAGGTATAAATACTTTTAGTCCATATACTATACTAAACAAGTTAGAATATATTATATAATCTATATCATTTAATGGTATGTTCCAAATATCTCCTGGTACTACTACTCCTGCATTATTAAAGAATAAGTCAACTTGTCCATATTTTTCAATAGTTTTTTCAGCTAACATTTTCATATCTTCAAATTCTGTTACATCCATATATACTGTAATAAAGTCTGCGTTTTTTTCTTTAAAAATTTTTTCAACTCTTTCAAGTCCTTCTTTGTGGATATCACCTATAACCACTTTCATTCCCCGTTTTATGGCTTCTTCAGCTATTGCTAAACCTATACCATTAGCTCCACCAGTTATAACGGCAACTTTATCTTTAAATTCTTTCATTGTTCCCCCTCCTCACTTATTTTAGTACATAAGCCATATCAAAACCTGTTTTAACTGCATCATAAATCTTACCTGCTCCCCTTGTATCCCCAAGTAATCTTACTATATTGAAGTTTTTATATAATTCTTGAACAAATGGATCTTCTTCTAATCCTTTAACTCCTAGTGCTAAGACTATATGATCTGCTTTTATAACAGATTTTTTATTATTATAGGTATTCTGAATTATTGCACCATTCTCCCCATATCCTACAAATTTGCTAGAAGGCATTAAGTTTACATTTAATTTTTTTAATCTTGTAATTATATCGTATAATACTACATCATAAACATCTGGACCAATTTGTTTTAACATTTCCACCACTGTTACATTATTGCCTTTACTAGCTAAATATTCTGCAGTTTCCAATCCAGTCATTCCTGAACCAATCACTACAATATTTTTATCCTTTAAATCCATTTCTCTTTCAAGTAAATCTGTTGCATATAATATTTTACTTCCATCTACTTCAACATTTGGAGGTGCAATGTTTTTTCCACCTATTGCAACGAATATAGCATAAGGATTTAATTCTTTTAGTTCTTCAATAGTTGGAGCCGTGTTAAGCCTTATATCTACACCAAGTTCTCTAATTTGATATTCCATATTATCAATAAAGCTTTGAAGTAATTGTTTGTGAGGTGGGATAGTGCCTAAGTATACGCTTCCCCCTAATCTTTCTCTTTTTTCAAATAATACTACTTTGAATCCCCTTGTGGCTAATACTCTGGCAGCTTCCATTCCAGCAGGACCGCCACCCAAAACTGCTACCGTCTTTTCTTCATCTATTTTTTTATAATCCTCATATTCTATTTCATAGCCAAGTTTTGGATTTACTGCACATCTAACGCTGACCCCATTTGCTACGGATTCTATACAATTGAGACATCCAATACATGGTCTTATATCTTTTTCTTTTCCTTCCATTGCCTTTTTTCCAAACTCAGGGTCTGCTAGTTGGGCTCTACCCAATGCTATAAAATCACAATTATTTTCTGCTAGTAGTTTTTCTGCAAATTGTGGAGTTTTTATAGCATTACAAGCTATTACAGGTATTTGTACATTGTCCTTAATTCCTTGAGCCAAATGTCTTTTCCAACCTTCAGGATAGGATATAGGTTCAATGATTGTAACCCCTGATTCATAGGTTCCAGAACTTACATTTATAGCATCTACTCCTACTATTTCAGCAGTTTGAGCTATCTTTGCTCCTATGACAAATTTCTTGACTAAGCCTTCTACCTCTTCTGTTGTCATTTCCCTTGGTTTTTCTCCTATGGTTTTGCAAGTAATTGGACTTGGGGCTGCAATCTGTCTTCCTTCTATGACTCTACTCCTATTTTGTCTTCCAGGGTGATGTAGTTGTAAGAATATTTTAGTATCGTGTTTATGAACTGCTCTTGCCAACCTGTTTAATCTTGGTACGTGTTTTGCCTCCATAGCACAAAGCTGATTTGGCATGCCGATCCCTGTTTCGTTATCAATTCTTGTTATTTCAGTAATTATTAAGCCACAGCCCCCCTTTGCTCTTTCCTCATAATATTTAATGATTTCATCAAATTTATAGAAGTACCTAATGTACAAAATTCTAAGGATTTATTTGTTAAAGTAAAAACTCTATTTATTGAAAACTATATGGTATTGCAAAGTTCTGCTACTCTTCTCAATGCACTAACTAGTGATAGAGGATTGAACTATATAATAAATATTGGCTCAGAGGTACTATACAATCCCATTATTCTTATAGATTCATGCTTTAAGGTATTGGCCCATTCGGACATTGAATATATCACCGAACCTTTCTGGATAAGAAATATTAACTTAGGATATTGTTCCTATGAATTCATATCTGAAGTGAACAAGATCAAATCTTTTCAAAACGCGCCTAATTCTATAGAACCCTTTATAGTTATTTGTAAAGAAAGTCCCATTAGAAAATTGGTCAGTAAAGTTATGATCGATGGCAATATGGTTGGATATGTAATATTATTAGAAACTATAGGAAAGTTTACAGAGAGTTCCTACAAGACCATAAAAATTTTGAGCAATGTAATCTCTGAGGAGCTTAAAAAGGATCAGGTATATAGAAATTTAGGCGGATTAAGATATGAAAACTTGTTAATAGACATATTGGAAAAAAGTATAACAGACGAGTTTGCTCTAAATGAAAGGATGAACTCCATTGATTGTAGTTTTGGAAATAATTTGTCTCTTCTAGTCCTGGATATTTCCAAATACGGTCCAGATAAAACCAAACCTAACTTTTTGAAACAATCTTTAGAACAACTTTTCCCAAATCACAAATCCCTATTTTACAAGGAACATGTTTTAATAATATTAGATCCAGCATATAAAGAAAGGACAGATGAAATTATAGATAAAAATATTGTTAGCTTTTTAGAAAGAAATAATATTATATTGATAGTAAGCAACAATTTCAGCAACATATTGGATTTAAGTAAACATTATCAACAGGCAATCGATAGTATGGAGATAATACATACATTGGGTATGGAAGGAAATGTTTTCTACTATGAGGATTTGAAATTTTACCATCTTATAGAAGATGTGAAGGATGATATTGATTTAATCAATTATTGTAGTCAAAGTGTCTTAAAGTTATTGGAATATGATAGGAAAAATAATACTGAATACTTTTTGACCCTTAAAACCTATATTGAAGAAGATAAAAATGCCATTGAAACGGCGAACCAATTGTTTATCCATAGAAATACCATTAACTATAGATTAAATAAGATTAAGGAAATAACGAATATAGATTTAAATAATGGAGATGAGTTGTTTAGGATTACCATGTCTATAAAAATATTGGAATTTCTTAATAAGAAAGGGGCAAAGATGGCTTAAAGGACGGGAATAGCTTTGTAGGACATGTAGAACCGTCCTCGTTGTCGCATCACTGTTCCAAGGATGTAAGTTTTCCAATATTCCTTGTATTACAAATCTTCTTATAATATAATTTACTTAGACAATCGAAATATTATAAGGAGGTTTTAATATGGGTAAAGGACTTTTGGATAGGAAAGATGTGGATGAAAGATTTACCTGGGATCTAACAGCCATATTTGAAACGGAAGAGGAGTTTGAACAAAAACTTCAAGAAGTGGTGAAACTATCCGAGGATATGGAAAAAGAATATAAGGGGAAGCTAAATGGGGCAAAAGAGATCAATGCCTGTTTAGATCAGCTTAAAGTTCTGATAGAGCTGGCAGGTTTGCTGGGAACTTACTCTTATCTGTCAGTAGCAGTAGACCAGACGGATACGAAAAGTCAAACTAGACAGATGAAAACCTCTAACATTCTGTCACAGGTAAGTAGCCGCCTAAGCTTTATTGAATCGGAAATAGTTCAAGTAGAGGAAGAAACAATCCAACAAGCTATAGACCAATCCCAAGAAAATGCACTATTTTTAAAGGATATAGTGAGGAGAAAACCCTATACCCTACATCCTGAGGTGGAGAGGACCTTATCAGCTCTTTCCAATGTGTTAGAAGCACCTTATCAAATATATAATAGGGCTAAATTGGCTGATATGGATTTTGGAACCTTTACAGCAGACGGGAAAGAGTATCCTCTAAGCTTTGTGTTATTTGAAGGGAAATGGGAGTATGAAAATGATACCAAGATCAGACGTGCTGCAGCAGAAGCATTTTCAAACAAATTAAGGGAATATCAACATACCATGGCTACAACATATCAAGTCCAGGTACAAAAAGAGAAGACTATAGCCAATTTAAGAGGCTTTGACTCCGTAATAGATAGCCTATTGTTTTCTCAAAAGGTAGACAGGGAACTATACGACAGACAGATAGATTTGATAATGGAAAATTTAGCACCTCATATGAGGAAATATGCTAAGCTAATTCAGAGGATCCATGGATTAGAGGAAATGACTTTCATGGATTTGAAATTAGCAGTTGATCCAGAGTATGAACCGGACATAAGTGTGGAAGAAGCTCGACCTTATATAGAGGGGGCATTAGCAGTATTAGGTGAGGACTATCTGGAGATGATCGATAGAGCCTTTAACGAAAGGTGGATAGACTTTGTCCAAAACAAGGGGAAATCCACTGGTGCTTTCTGTTCTAGTCCTTATGGTAGCCATCCTTATATATTGATTTCTTGGACTGGAAGGATGAGGGATGTATTTGTTTTATCCCATGAACTAGGTCATGCAGGGAATTTCTATTTAGCTCATCAAAACCAAAACATATTCAACTCAAGATCATCTAGATACTATGTAGAGGCACCTTCTACTATGAATGAAATGCTTATGGCAAATTATCTCATGAAAAATACCGAAGACAAAAGGATGAAAAGATGGGTATTGTCATCTTTGATATCTAGAACCTACTACCACAATTTTGTAACCCATCTATTAGAAGCAGCTTTCCAAAGAGAGGTATATAAAATAGTTGACAATGGTGGCTCTATCCATGCAGCATTATTAAACAAATTAAAGAGGGAAGTATTAGAAGAATTCTGGGGAGATGCTGTAGTAATCAACGAAGGAGCAGAGCTTACTTGGATGAGACAACCTCATTACTACATGGGATTGTATCCTTACACCTATAGTGCAGGATTGACTATTGCTACGGAGGTAAACAGTAGAATATTAAAAGAAGGACAAAAGGCTATAGATGATTGGCTTGCGGTACTTAAATCTGGTGGCCTATATACACCAGTAGAGTTTGCTAGTAGGGCAGGAGTAGATATTACTACTGAAAAGCCTTTATTAAATACAATAGAGCATATTGGAAATATAATTGATGAAATAATTCAATTAACGGAAGAAATATAAAAATAATGGGGACAGCTGGCTGTCCCCAATTTTATTATGCATTAAAGAAGGCGTTGTAGCCTTTGTAGGTCATATAAACATCAGCTTTGCTTGCAATCTCATAAGGAGCATGGACACTTAGTAATGCTACTCCACAGTCTACTACTTCCATACCATAGTTTGCAAGTATATAGGCGATGGTTCCGCCACCACCTTGGTCTACCTTGCCTAATTCACCCATTTGCCAAACTACATCGTTGTCGTTAAATATTTTTCTTATCTTTGCTAGATATTCGGAGTTGGCATCGTTACTTCCACCTTTTCCTCGGGCTCCTGTATATTTAACTATAGTGACACCTTTACCTATAAATGGAGCATTCATCTTGTCTAAAACTTCAGGATAATTAGGATCGAAACCTCCTAATGTATCGGCTGAAAGTACCCAGGAATTTGCCAAGGCTCTTTTTACTACAAGTTCCGAATAGTCTTCTTCAGTTAGATATATCAGTTCTGAAACTACATTTTCGAAGAATCTAGATTCCATGCTAGTATTGCCTACACTGCCTATTTCTTCTTTATCTACGAATAGGGCTACAGCTGTTTTGTTTGGTTTTTCTACATCCAATATGGCTTTATAGGAAGTAAAGGCGCAAACCCTATCGTCCTGGCCATATCCTCCAACCATACTTCTATCTATGCCTACATCTCTGGATTTTCCTGCTGGCACTACTTCGAATTCTGCAGAGGTAAAGTCTTCTTCCTTTATTCCATATTTTTCATAGAGTATATTAAGTACATTTAATTTTACTTTTTCGTTTATTTCATCGTCTTTATAGGGGATACTTCCAACTAGAAGGTTTAGGCCTTCTCCGGTAATTCCTTCACCCATCTTCTTGGCCATTTGGTCCTTAGCTAGATGGGGGAGTAGATCTGTAATGAAGAATACTGGATCCTCTTCATCTTCGCCGATAACTATATCGATTTTTTCTCCATCTTCTTTCATGACAACTCCATGTAGTGCTAAGGGCAATGTAACCCATTGATATTTTTTTATTCCACCATAATAGTGGGTTTTACATAGGGCTAAGCCTGAGTCCTCATAGAGAGGGAATTGTTTTAAATCTAGTCTTGGAGCATCTAGATGGGAGCCGATAATATGCATACCCTTTTCAAGTTTTTCTTCACCTATTACAAATAGCGCAACGGCCTTATTTTTGTTATTTGCATATATTTTCATGCCTGGAGTAGGTTTAATCTTCTTTTCTATTACTTCGTCTATAGATATATAGCCTTGTTCAGTTGCTACTCTTATTATTTCTCTAGCTGCTTCTCTTTCGGTTTTTCCCTTATCTAGGAAATCCTTGTACTCTTCGTTTATTTCAAATACCCTGTCCTTTTCTTTGTCTCCTAATACTTCCCATACATTATCCCATTTGTGGGTCAAAGCTTCTTGAAGTTCTTTTCCTTTTGATTCTTTCGCCATTTCCATCCCTCCAAAATGTATTTAGCATCTCTAAGTATCATAATATATCTGTCAATTGATGGTGTCAAGGCAATAAATAAGGAACAAGCATCAATAATGCCTGTTCCCGTTTCTAGCTATTAAGAGGATTGTTTTCATTTAGATAACTTAATCTATTATTTAAGAAATTAATATGTCTATCTACCTCAGAACTCATCTGTTCAAACATTTGTTTTGTTTCTTGATCTTCTGTAGACTGGGCCATCAGAGAATAGCTACCTTTGGCTGCTTCACAAGAAGCTATTGCTTTTTGCAAATCACTTTGTACAGTCATCTTTTCACCTCGCTTTCCAAATTAGATTAACCAAAAGCAAAGTATAAAATTCAATGTAATTGTTTGAAAAAGCTTAAAGATTTAGAAAAAAATTGACAACAAAACAGATCATATCTTTAAGATTTGATCTATATAGATTATTTTGACTTTTGTGGATATAAGGGATAATCCTTCTTTTATGTGAAAATGTAATGAAGAGAAGTGCTAAATTTGATTTATGTTTTGTAAGAAAATTTATACAAAATGTAATAAAAGCTTGAAAAATAAATTAAGACAGTATATAATAAAACTTAGTTACTAAATTATCAACTTATCAGAGGTGTTGAGGAATGGCAAAAATAAAAAGAGTTCAAAAACAGACAGCGGTGCAAAAAGCGTTGAAAAGTTTAAGGACATACATACTTTCTATTGACGACGACGATGACCTAAGGCTACCATCCGAGGGAGATTTAGCCGAACAGTTGGGCATTAGTAGATTAACGGTTAGAGAAGCATTGACTATATTGGAGAAGGAAGGGTTCATAACCAGGAACCAAGGGGCTAGCACTACAATTACTTCCTTTGCGAAAAAATTAACATATCGAATTGAAGATGCAAGGGAGATAGGAAAATTTATTGAAGATAATGGATATAAATCAAGTGTAGATGAAGTAGTATACAGTTGGGAGAAATCCGACAAATTAGCCTCTAAGAATTTGAACATTGAAGAAAATGAAGAAATTTTAGTTGTAGGTAAGAGATTTTTAGCAGATGGAATACCAGCTGCTTACTGTGTAGATAGAATTCCTAAAAAGCATTTTGAAGATGTGAATTTTAAAGATGCAGAGCTTAGAGACTCGATGTTTCATTTCGTGGAAAGACGTTGTAATTGTGAAATAACTCATGATTTTATTGAGATAATACCAGTGGTATCTGATGAAAAATTAGCAAGATTATTTGAGATTGAAGAAGGAGTAGCGTTATTTAAGTTTGAGACCGTTGAATTTACAAAAGAAAGCGTTCCGATAATGTATAATACCGAGTATTACTTGCCCAAATTTGTGACATTTCAAATGTGTAGAACAGCTGCATATACACAGGATAGTGACTAATGCAGCTTAAGTATTACAAGATTGGATAATTTTGGCCTTGTTAATTAAATATTTAACAATAAATATTTAAGTAATTTCAAGTTTAAGTAAAAACATCATAAAAATTAAGGGGGAGTATGAAAATGAGTAAGATGAAAAAGGTATTGTTATTTGTTTTAGTTGGAGTAATGGCTCTAACAACGGTGGCTTGTGGTAACAATGGTGAACAAGAAGATGTAACAAATGATAATACCCAAAGTGAAAACGTTTCAGAAGAAAGTTCAATGGTAAAGGTTGGTCTATTGACAGGTGTTGCTGGATTAGGCGATAAGTCTTTTAACGATTTAGCCTATGATGGAGCTAAAAAAGCTGAAGAAGAACTAGGTATAGAACTTAAGGTGGTAGAGCCTATAGATTTAGCTTCAACAGAAGGATTAATTAGAGATTTAGCAAGTGCAGGTAATGATATGGTAATAGCTGTAGGATTTGATATGGCCGAGCCTATGGAAGTAGTATCACAAGAATTCCCAGAGACTAAATTTGCTATAGTTGATGCAGTTGTAGATCAACCTAATGTACAATCACTAGTTTTTAAAGAACATGAAGGTTCATTCTTAATCGGAGCATTGTCTGCTATGATGTCTGAAACTAAAAAAGTAGGATGTATCCCAGCTATGGACGTTCCATTTTTAAATAGGTTTACAAAAGCTTATGAACAAGGTGTTCATCATATTGATCCAGATATCGATGTAGTAATCCAACCTATAGGGTCTGACTTTAATGCTTTCAATGACCCAGGAAAAGCGAAAGATATTGCTTTATCCATGTATGCACAGGATGTAGATATTATCTATCCAGTAGCAGGAGGCTCTGGTACAGGAGTGTTTGAAGCTGCAAAAGAGGCAGAAAAGTATGCCCTTGGAGTAAATTCAGATCAGGATTATATGGCAGAAGGTTTAATACTTGCTTCTATGATGAAGAGGGTGGATGTAGCTGTATTTGAATCAATAAAGGACGTAGTAAATGATAGTTTTGATGGTGGTATTAAATCCTTTGGGCTAGACAATAATGGAGTAGGTCTTTCTGAGATGAAATATACAAAGGATATTATAGGTGAAGACAATATAAAACAATTAGAAGAAATAAAACAACAAATTATAGATGGTTCAATTGAAGTAATTGATGTGACAGCAGAATAATCTATGAAGCAAGGTGGAGCTATTTTATCTGCAAAAGAGGTGGAAATGATGAGTTATGCATTAGAAGTAAAGGGATTGAAGAAACATTTTGGTCCTGTTAAAGCAAATGAAGATGTAAATATAGAAGTTAAAGAAGGTAGTATACATGCCATAATAGGAGAAAATGGAGCAGGTAAAACAACGTTGGTAAGAAATCTTTGCGGTTTATACCAGCCAGATGAAGGAGAGATTAAGCTATTTGGACAACCTCAAAAATTTAAATCTCCTCAGGAAGCTATTGAGAAAGGCATAGGGATTTTACATCAACATTTTATGTTAGTAGATGCATTTACGGTTTTAGAAAATATACTGCTTGGTTCAGAGCCAAATTCAAAATTAATATTAAAAAAGGATTTGGGAAGGAAACAAGTAGAGAAAATATGTAAGCAATATAATTTGGAAATTGATTTAGATGCAACTGCTGGAGACCTACCTGTAGGTCTTCAGCAAAGATTGGAGATACTGAAGATTTTATATAGAGGTGCAAAGCTGATTATTCTTGATGAGCCCACAGCTGTACTTACTCCTCAAGAAGTAAATAGTTTTTTTCAGATAATAAGAGATTTAACTGATAATGGTTGTTCAGTTATCTTTATAAGTCATAAGCTTAAGGAAGTTATGGAAATATCAGATTATGTAACTGTAATTAGAGACGGCACATCCGTTGGTACATACAAAACTGCCGATGTAGATGAGGGTTTCTTGGCTAGTCAAATGATAGGAAGAGATGTGTCCTTAGAGATAGAGAAACCAGAGAAAAAGGATTTTGGAGAAGTTGTTTTAGAAGTAGAAGATGTGACAACTAAAGGAGATAAAAACAGCCAAAATCTTAGGAATGTAAGCTTTGATGTAAGAGAAGGAGAAATATTTGGAGTAATAGGTATAGCTGGAAATGGACAAGAAGAATTAATTGAGAGTGTTTTAGGCTTCAATGAAATTGAGAATGGGAAAATAAAGATATTTGGTGAAGAAATAGGTGATAAAGGTACACTTAACTTTAGAGAGAGAGGAAATATTGGGTGCATACCTTCAGATAGATTGAAAGAAGGTTTGGTGCCTGATTTAAGCGTTTTAGATAATTCGTATTTAGGTTTCCAAAATGATGAAGCTATTCTTAACAAGGGTTTTATTTCAAAAGCAAAAGTTGAAGAACGAGCACAGGAAATAATTGATAAGAACAATGTAAAAGTATCAGATCTTCGAACATCAATATTGAATTTATCTGGTGGCAATCAGCAGAAATTGATTATTGGTAGAGAACTACTTGATGACCCTAAATTAATCATTGCAGTTCAACCTACTAGAGGAGTCGATATTGGAGCAATTGAATTTATCTACAAAAACCTTATTGAAAGAAGTCAGCAAAAGGTAGCAATTTTATTGGTATCGAATGAATTAGAAGAGATACTTTCTCTTTCCGATAGAATAGCAGTTATTTTTAGAGGTGAAATAATGGGGATAGGAAAACCAGATGATTTTACAAAGGAAGAAGTAGGTCTGATGATGGCAGGAGAAAGACTAGCAGAAGGGGGTAGTAGTCATGAAAGATGTAATGGATAAAACAAAGAAAGTATCCTTAGAATTGCTTCCTTCCCTTTTAGCTGTAATAAGCGCATTGATTGTAGGGACCATAATAATTATATTAATAGGACAAAATCCTATGGCAGCATATAAAGCAATGTTCAAAGGTGCTTTTGGAGATATGAGAGCTTTCGGAAATACCCTACAAAGGGCTACCCCATATATTTTTGGCGCATTATCTTTTCTTATGGCGGCAAATGGAGGGCTTTTCAATATAGGAATAGAGGGTCAAATGTATATAGGTGCTTTCTTGTCTGCTATCATTGGGTTTAGTTTAACAGGGGTACCTAAATTTTTACATCTTCCATTAACATTGATTGTAGCAATGCTTGGAGGGATGGTTTGGGCATGTATACCTGCTATCTTAAAGGTAAAACGAGGCGTTCATGAAGTAATAGGGACTGTAATGCTTAATTATATTGCCTTTGCGCTTACAGGTTATTTAACAGTCCATGTTTTCCATGATCCAGGACTAGTGGCACAAACTTTTGAAGTAAGTCAATCCTCCATTTTAACCGAATTAGTTGCAACATCCAAACTAAATACAGGTTTTATAATTAGCTTATTTCTATGTGTAGGATTGTTTATATTCCTATACTATACCCCTTGGGGATATGGTATAAGGGTTAATGGTTTAAATAGTACAGCTTCTCCCTACGCAGGGATAAATCCTAAGAAAGTTATGATGGCTTCTATGGTTGCTAGTGGTGCTATATCTGGGCTAATGGGTGCAGAGAGAGTATTGGGAGTTTACCACAAATTTATTCATGCTTTTTCTCCAGGATATGGTTTTACAGCCATTGCTGTAAGTCTATTGGGTAAAAATCATCCCTTAGGAATAATTCCAGCTGCCATTCTATTTGGAGCGCTGGAAACAGGGGGATCTGCTATGTCGATTCAGGTAGACGTACCTAGAGAGTTAGGTTTAATTCTACAAGCATTGATAATAGTATTTATAGCTTCTGCACAATTCATAAATAAAAAGATAGTAGCAATGAATGGAGAGGTGAGATAAGACATGAATAAATTTTTATCTGCCAATATAATAACCAGTACTATATCTATTGCAACCCCTTTATTTATAGCTGCATTGGGAGGACTGTTTAATGAAAGGGTTGGTATTGTTAACGTAGGATTAGAAGGAATAATGTTGTCGGGGGCTTTTACTAGTGCCGTTGTCTCATACTATACAGGCTCTGCATGGATGGGAGTAGTTGGCGCTATATTGATTGGTATTCTACTTGGTATACTACATAGCTTTATTTGTATTAAATTACAAGCGGAGCATGTGGTAAGTGGCGTTGCCATAAATATTTTAGCCGAAAGTACTACGATCTTTTTACTTCAACTGTTCTTTGGAAACAAAGGGCAAACTCCTACGGTGACAACTATAGGTAATTTGGGAAGCAAGCTAGATTCTATACCTATTTTAGGAGTGCTGTTTCATAATATGAGTTATATAACCCTCATAGGTATAGTGTTAATAATCATAAGCCATGTTTTCTTGTATTATACAAAAGCAG
>Ga0208938_1000322_pt1 | contig 39693 bp, 64 predicted proteins | sample AD_UKC125_MetaG_FD_184434 | JGI IMG/M metagenome (GOLD analysis project Ga0208938, IMG submission 184434) | Active sludge microbial communities of municipal wastewater-treating anaerobic digesters from USA - AD_UKC125_MetaG (SPAdes) (version 2) | ecosystem: Engineered > Bioreactor > Anaerobic >... | reverse complement strand
ACCCTCAAGAAGGTCGGCGGGGATGCTTACCACATCGCCGGGTCCAAGGCCGGAACGGCCAGCACTGCCGCAGCCCTGTTCAACGAGAAGCTCTCGGAGGGTTGGGCAACGTCCCAGGTCCTCCTGAAGACCCTCGAGGACTTTGGCAATCCGCTCACCGAGATCGGTCGCAAGGCCCTCGCAGCGGCCCAGGACGTCAAGTCCCTGCCGATGATGATGGACACCCTCAAGGCCGGAGTCGGCACTGGGTGGACAGATACCTTCGAGATCGTCCTCGGCAACCTCGAGGAGTCGAAGGCCCTCTTCACCGGGCTGACCAACTACGTCGGTACCTTCCTCGGCAATATGCAGGACGCCAGGAACAAGATGCTGTCCGAGTGGAAGGAGGCCGGAGGCCGAAACGCGCTCATCGATGGGCTGAAGAACAGCTGGTCTGCGCTTCTGTCGGTCCTCACGCCTCTCAAGGACGCCTTCAACCAGATCTTCCCGCCGATGACCGGCAAGAGGCTGGCCGAGATCACGGAGAACTTCCGAGACTTCGCCGCTGGGCTCAAAATGGGACCCGAGAACATGGACCGCCTCAAGCGAACCTTCGCTGGTGTGTTCGCAATCTTCAAGGTCGGGCACACCATTATCTCCTCGGTAGTCACGACGCTCTTTAACCTCTCCGGTATTGCGCAGAATGGCACCGGGGGTTTCCTCGCTCTGACCGCGGCAGTCGGCGACTTCATCGTTCGCATCCAGGACTGGCTCACCACCAAGGGAAAGATCAAGGAGTTCTTCTCCACGATCAACACGGCCCGTGCGGCGATCTTCGTTCCGCTGATTTCCATCATCGGCAAGGTGGCTGAGGCCTTTGGCGCTCTCCTGAGTGGGGACGTTCCGGGCTTCGTCAACAAGATCAAGGAGGCTTTCGGTGGGCTCGGTGCTCTGGCGGATGGTGTCTGGAAGAACCTGACCGCCAACGTGCGAAACCTGCTGGCCAACCTTCGGGACGCCACTGGAATCGCAGGAGAGTTCCTCAAGGGGCTCGGCATCCAGGCTCTCGAGCCGCTTCAGAAGATGCTGTCCAAGTTGTCTGAGAACTTCGGAAAGCTTCGCATGGTCATCCAGAACCTCGGTCTCGACGCCTTCACGAAGGGCTCAGAGGGCGCGGCCAAGGGTGCCGGCGTGCTGTCTGCCGCCAGTGACAAGATCCGAGAGGGTTGGTCGCAGGTCAAGCAGGCTTTGATGGCAGTCAAGGAGTTCATCGGCCCGGTCGGCGACTCCATCGGCAAGCTCTTCACCACCATCACCGACAAGATCGCAGAGTTCGTCAAGAACCTGGACATGCAGGACGCCATCGCAGTGGTCAACACCGCGTTCTTCATCATGATGTACAAGTCCATCCGCGACTTCATGAAGAACCTGGGTAAGATTGGTGACTCGTTTAAGGGCATCGCCACCTCGATCAGCGGTACCTTCGACACCATCAAGGGAACCCTGACGTCCTTCTCGGAGACCCTGGAGAAGCAGGTCAAGATCAACGCGATCCTCAAGATCGCCATCGCGATCGGCATTCTCGCCGTGGCGCTGAAGATCCTGTCGACCATTGACACCGGGAAGCTGGCTATCGCTCTTGGGGCCGTCGGCCTCATGATGGTCGGCCTGACCAAGTCCATGGGTTCGCTCATGGACATGATGAAGACGATCGAGGGCGAAACCCCCGCCTCCGCGGCCAAGATCCTCGCTGCTGGAGGTGCGATGGTCCTACTGGCGGGAGCAATCCTGCTGCTGTCCGTCGCGGTCAAGAACATCGCCAGTCTCAGTTGGGAAGAGATGGCTCGTGGCCTCATCGGCACGGGTGCTCTGATCGCTGCTCTGGCGCTCTTCACCAAGTTCTCCGACATGGAGAACACGTCCATGAAGGGTGCAGCAAGCCTGGCGATCCTTGCTGGATCGATATATTTGCTCTCCTTCTCCGTCTCGAAGCTTGGTTCCATGGACCAGGCAAAGCTCATCCAAGGTGGCGTGGCCGTTCAGGCCTTGCTGATCACTCTCGCAGGTGTCTCCAAGCTCATGGGAGACACCAAGTCCATGAAGGGCGCTGCGGGCATCGTGCTTATGGCTGCGGCCCTCTCGATGCTGGCTCCTGTCGTCATCGGGCTCGGACTGATCCCGTACGAGGTTCTCGCCAAGGGTCTTGGAACCCTGGGACTCGCGCTCGGCGGCATGGCTGCTGCTGCGTGGCTTCTCGGAGATTCCAAGTCGATCAAGGGCGCTGCTGGAATCCTGCTCATGGCTGGAGCTCTGGCGGTCTTGACGCCGGCTCTCATTGCTCTCGGGTTCGTCCCGTATGAGAACCTGGCCAAGGGATTGGGCACCATCGCGATAGCGCTGGGGCTCTTCGTTCTGGCAACCAATCTCATGGGAAGTCCGTCCACGCTCATGGGCGCTGCGGGCATCCTGATCATCGCCATCGCGCTTGGTCAGCTCGCACCTGTCATCATGCTTCTCGGGCAGGCAGACCTCAAGACCCTAGCCCTCGGGCTGGGTGCTGTTGCTGTCGCACTCGGCATATTCATCGTTGCCGGTGCAGCCGCTATGTACGTCGGTCCAGGCCTCATCGTCCTTGGCGGCGCGATCTTGATGATCGGTGGCGCGATGCTTCTCGCAGGTGTCGGCTTCGCAGCCTTCGCCGCAGGGTTCGCAACGCTCGTCGCTATCGGTACGGCTGGGTTCGCGGTCTTGGTCGTGGGCTTCACTGGACTCCTGAACCTGATCCCTCTGTTCGCGCAGCAGGTCGGGTTGGGAATCATCGCCATCGCGGTGGTCATCTCCAATTCCGGACCGAGGATCATCGACGCGATCACGACCGTGCTCATATCGTTCCTGGCTGCTATCGAGCGTGCTATTCCGCAGTTCGTCTCAACCATGACCACCCTGATCATGAAACTCATCGAGGCGGTAACGACCCTGATCCCGGTGCTCGCCTCTCGAGGTGCCACCATGATCCTGAGTCTGTTAACCGTGATCCAGGCCTATGTTCCGCAGTTCGCCCGAAAGGCGACTGACCTTATGCTCGCCTTCATCAACGCCATCGCGGCCAATGTGCCGCGACTGGTGGACGGCGGCATGAGGGCTGTGATCGAGCTGATCAACGGCGTTGCCAACTCCATCCGTGGAAACTCCTCGCAGCTCCATGCTGCCGGCCGCAACCTTGCTTCCGCAATCGTGGAGGGCATGGTCGGTGGAATCACGGGCGGGCTGTCTGCTGTGACTGACGCTGCGAGGCGCTTGGCGAGCTCGGCTCTGGACGCGGCAAAGGGCTTTCTTGGCATTCGCTCTCCTTCAAGGGAGTTCGCCAAGGTCGGCAATTTCTCGGTCAAGGGCCTTGCCAAGGGGCTGAAGGACTCCTCCGGTGTCGCCGAGCGTGCTTCGGAGCAGGTCGGCCACGGAACGATCGAAGCGATGAGGAAGACCCTCGAGGGTCTCTCCGATGCTGTTGGTTCACACATCGATGTCGACCCCACGATTCGCCCGGTTCTGGACCTGACTCAGGTTCAGGCCGATGCAGTCAAAATGGGAGCTCTTTTCGGAGGGCAAGACATCAAGGTGGGCTCGGCATTCCGAAACGCAAAGATTGCCGCGGCGGATTACTCCGCAAACCGAAATGCACAGGAGGAAATGACCCTGGCAGGCGTCGGCGACAAGCTGACCTTCAACCAGTACAACTCCTCGCCGAAGGCTCTATCTGAGGCCACTATCTACCGGCAGACCAAGAACCAGATCTCGACAGCGAAGGGAGCTCTGAAGAACTAATGCTCAAACGCATTGAGGCAATTTCCGCTCAGGGCGCCCTCCTGAACCTCTCCCTGGAGGACTTGGACCGCGGATTCCTTCTAGAAAACGTGGAGGGACTCGATCCAGTGAAGGCGACGATCACCTCGTCATCCTTCGCACAGCTGGACGGATCCCAGTACCAGTCCTCTAGGCGGGAGGAACGGAACATCAAGCTGACGATCTCGCTGGAGCCTGACTACAGTGTGAACCAGTCGGTGCGCGATCTTCGCCGCCGTCTCTACAACTACTTCATGTCTAAGGCTCCAGTGGATCTTCGGTTCTACGACAGTGACGGAAGCGTCGCGTACATCTCAGGAAGGGTAGAGTCTTTCGAGACGAACCTCTTCAGCGCTGAGCCCGCTGTCGACATCTCCATCATCTGCTTCGACCCGGATTTCTACGATCCGACGCCGGTGCGCACGACGGGGAACACCGTGTCCAACATGGATGCGATCCAGATCTCTTATGACGGCTCGGTCGAGACTGGCGTTGTGTTCAGTCTCTCGGTCAACAGAGCAATGACGGCCTTCACGATCTACCATGTAGACCCTTCTGGCGCTCTGCGTCAGCTGGACTTCGCTGGGACGCTCCAGGCCGGCGACGTTCTGACGATCAGCACTGTGCAAGGCGACAAGTACGTGCGGCTCTTTCGAGCGGGCGTGCTGACGTCCTTCCTCTACGGTGTGAGCCCGCAGTCAGCATGGCTGGAACTCCAGCCCGGTGACAACTTCATCCGTGTGTACGCCACTGGTGCGGGTGTCCCCTTCACCATCGACCACATCCAGAAATACGGAGGCTTGTAATGGAGGTGTACGTTCTCGATAGTCTCCTCCGTCGGAGCGAGGTAATCGATCGCTTCGAGTCGCTCATTTGGACTGAGCGCTGGGCGAGCTACGGCGATTTCGAACTCGCCATCCGCTCCACCTACGGGAGTCGTGGTCTTCTTCGGAAGGGCACTCAGCTCGCGATGAACCAGTCCGACCGAGTGATGACGGTGGAGACTATCGAGGACGGCACCGACTCCGACGGCAAGTCGATCCTCAAGGTCAAGGGCCGGTCGATCGAGTCCATATTTGAGGACCGCGGGGCTAAGGCGTCCCACTCCGACCTCACAACCGAGCCGACCTGGGACATCATCAACACTCCAGCGGTCATCATGCGCAAGATCGTTCACGATATTTGCGTCACCGGCGTGCTGAGCGTCTATGACAAGATCCCGTTCCTCGTGGAGGCTCGTCAGCCGTCGCTTCCTGCCGACACCATCCTCGAGCCTCCAGACCCGATCATGGTCAAGCTTGAGCCTCAGACGGTCTATAAGGCCATCACGAACGTGGCCAATACCTGGGAACTTGGATTCCGACTCCTTCGCAACGGCGATGCGGCACAGCTGTACTTCGATGTGTACGCCGGCAGCGATCGGACCTCGTCTCAGACGACCCGTCCGCCTGTCATATTTGCGCCGGAGCTGGACAACCTGACGGACACCACTGAGCTGATCTCAATCAAGGGCGCCAAGAACGTGGCCTACGTCTACTCGAAGAACGGATTCCAGGAAGTCATTCCTGCGGCCGTTCCCATCGACACCGACGGCTTCGAACGGCGCATCCTCATCGTGAACGCCAACGACATCGAGCTTGAAGCTGGTTCGGAGCTGGACTCAGCGCTTATTCAGAGAGGCAAGGAAGCGCTGGCCGAGCACCGTGAGATCCAGGCTCTTGATGGAGAGATCCGTCCGAACAGTCAGTACAAGTACAACGTGGACTACTACCTTGGCGACCTTGTCGAGATGCGTAATGTGGATGGCATCGCCAACCAGATGCGTGTGACGGAGCAGATCTTCGTCTCTGACAAGGAAGGCGAGCGTACTTACCCCACGTTGGCCATCAACCAGTTCGTCAGCACGGGTTCTTGGTTGTCGTTTGCTCCGGGCCTGTCCTGGATCGACTACGACGCCGACACGACCACTGTTTGGGCGACACTACCGTAGCGAAGGAGGTAAGACATGGCGGTTGGAAACGCTGCTTCGGCAGCCGGATACGCCACAGTCCCGGAGACGGGAGAGGAAGGCCGAGTTCGTTGGGGTTCCCGCGAGATCAACCGAACACGCGACTACATCGCTGCCGTCAAGGCGCTCATCCCGGGCAGCAAGACAGCATATCGTGAGGCCGCGGGGATCTCATCGGGTACGGCCAACCCCACTGGCGGCAGTGACGGCGATATCTACTTCAAGATCCTGCCGTAGGCGGTGACATGACCGACTACACAATGGCCACTGGTTCCACTGGAACCATGATGATCCGTGACACTGGGACCGACGTCGAGTTCTGGCTGAAGGCCGGCCCAAGCACCTACAACTACCAGCTCCCGTGGCAGTACACCGTCAACGGTGTTAACTCAGGGCCACTCCAGTTCCGCTTCGTGTCGGGTGGCGCGTGGCAGCGGCTTGGCCGATGGAATGTCACTACCGACCAGACGGTCACATTCTACCTGGGCCGCTCGGGGACAGGTGGTATTGGTGGTCCGACTTCGTTCAGCGTCGCCATCGGCCGAACGAGCGCTCCCGGAACTCCGGACCCCTGGAGTATCCAGCAGATCGCTGACACGTGGGTCCAAGGCTTCACGAACCACATGCCCAACGGTGGAATCGCCATCAACCAAGTCCAGGTTCGCTACCAAGAGCTCGGCGCTTCGTCGTCGGCATATTTCGACCCTGGTACGGACGGTTCCGGCATCCTCGCAGGTCTCCTCAGAGGGAAGACCTACTACTTCTGGGTCCGTACGCACAACGCCAAGGGCTGGTCTGGATGGTCGTCCAGGACGCAGGCGACAACCCACGACTCCCCTCCGGCTCCTACGACTCCAGCCCTGAGTGAGATCAAGCAGACCTCGCTCAAGGTGGCGTATTCCGGTAACGGAGATGGCGGGTCACCGAGCACAGCCTGGGAAACCGGGTATGGGACCGACCCCAACGCCCCGCAAACCATCGTCACGAGCCTCACCCATCCCCAGACGCTGACCGGCTTGTCCCCCGGGCAGGTCTACTATGTGTGGGGGCGCTTCCGGAACAAGTACGGTCCAGGCGCCTGGTCCGCTCGATCGACCGCCACTCTGCTCGAAGGAGCATGGGTGGATGTCGACGGCGTGAAGAAGCGCGCGGTCCCGTACGTCAGAGATGGTGGAGTCTGGAAGGTGGCCGAATCATGGACCAAGATCGAAGGCCTCTGGAAGGCGGGCTGATGAACCACGACAAATTCGACCAGATCGATCGATCGTCTCAGTCGTTCCGAGCGCTGGCTAGTCTCCTGGCGATTATGCAGTTCTCTGTCTTCATGATGGCCGCATATTCCATGCTTCTCGGAATGCTCATCATCGTCGGAGGCCCAAGCCTATTCTCAGCAATCGGCGACAAGGCTGCGCTATACCTCACTGGAGGCCAGGCTTCGTGGGGCATTGTTCTGCTTGTGGCTGGGATGCTGGCATTTTTCGGGATCAAGAACCGGCAGTACATGGTCGGAGTCTGGGGGATGTTCATCTCAGGAACATGGTGCTTCGCCTTTGGCGGTGCTTTCCTGATCAGCTCGATCCAGGACCTCAACTCGGACCTCACCGCCGTGGTTGCCTTCAGCAAGGACGGCGTGTTGTTCATCATGATGGCTATGGGCCAACGAATACTGGCACGTGTCCCTACGAAACGAGAGGAGGAGGTTCGTGGTGGTCAACGCTGAAACAGTGTCCGCAGTCGTAGGAGCCGTAGGCCTCTCAACGATCGTTGCCGCTGCAATCAACGCCATCTCCAATCGCAAGAAGACCGGAGCTGACGCGACGAAGGTGATCACAGACGCCGCTCTCGGCGTGGTCACGCAGCTGCAATCCAGGATCAAGGACCTCCTTGGTGAGGTCCAGGAGCTCCAGCGTCGTGAGGACGAACGCGATCGTCGTGAAGCCGCCGCGCGCCGTGCACTCATCCGACACCACCAGTGGGACGTCATGCTTGTCTCTATCATCAACGAGAGCCTGCCGGGCCACCAGAGCCTCCTCCCACCACCGCCTCTCTTCCACGAGGACGATTGGCTGCCCGACCCAACAGAGAAGGATCCAATGTCATGACCGAGCAGAACATCGAAGAGCCCGAGTACCAGCCCGAGCACGCGGCCCCCTCCAAGGACCCGATCGCCGTCAGCAACAGCGTCTACGACAAGATGAAGAGCTTCGTCCAGCTCGTCGGCCCTGCCTTCGTCACGTTCTACCTCTTCGCGGGCCATGCCTATGAGTGGCCGAACGTCGAGGTGAACGCCGGCGTCGGAACCGCAGCCCTGGCCATGCTCGGTGTGGTCGTGACCTGGCTGTCGGCCAACTTCCGCAAGTCGGATGCCCGCTTCGACGGTGAGATCCACATCACCGAGGACGAAGACGGCGTGAAGCGGGCCGCTCTGGTACTCAAGAACTACGTCGATCCTTCCGACGTAGTCAACCAGAGCGAGGTCACCTTCAAGGTCAACCCTCCGAGGTAGGGGTCAGCAAACTCTGCTGAAGCCTTCAAAATGGGAGTGAAATGACGCGCTAGCTTGCTCGCGTGAAAATCTCACCCTGTAATGAAACCCCCTACGAAAGGAAACCGCATGTTCGACTGGAAGCTTTCCTCAGCCAAGAGCGAGCTCGAAGTCGTACGGACCAAACTCATCGCACAACTGGAGAACCACACTGGTGACTCCGACGAATACAAGAAGATCATGCACCACGTGGAGACACTCAGCAACCTCATCGACGCAACTCGACCGAAGCAGCTGGACGTCAACACCGTGGCCGTGATCCTTGGAAACGTCGGCATCGCCGGAATGGTCCTCTGGCACGAGCGTGACAACGTCCTCACGACCAAGATCTTCCCCTTCCTGGGCAAGCCAAAGGGATGACCTGCTGACCCGAAGTCAGAGGCATTCAAGAGTAGAGGGCGCGAAAGAGATTAAAACCTCAATCGCGCCCTCTACTTTTGTCACGGGCTCTTAAAATTGTCTGCCAAAATTTCCCCGGAAGGTTGTTTGGACAAGACCTCGCAGAAAAAACACAGCCCATAATGAACCCATCAATCGAAAGGAACACTCATGTTCAAGTTCAAGGAAGCCGACACCACCCGCCGGACCCCCGTGTACTTGCAGAACCACATCAAAGAGAATTTCGTCTGGCAGCTCAAGCTGACCGGCGTGATGCTCGTTGGCCTGTGGGTCTACGAATACGCGGAGACCAAGTGGGAGGACCGTCAGCGACGCCTCAACAAGAACCGCCTGGACCTCGACTGATCCACCAAGCTTAGAACCCCTAACCCGGGTTCTAGGTTTGTCTACACCTTTCGCAGGAAAAACGAGGACTATAATGAGGAGAACCCACCTACGAAAGGAACAACCAATGTTGAAGACCATCGGCAAGATCCTGAAGTTCATCGTGATCGCCTACATCGCTCTATTTGCAGTGATGCTCGGCATGATCATGATGACCAACGCGATGCTTGCCACGCTCTGATACCTGGCTGCCCCCGCAGTAACACGTCCCCCTCAAAGCCTAGAGCCCCTAACCCGGGCTCTAGGTTTCTGTCTCGCAGAAAAAACTGAGCTCGTAATGAAGTAATCACCCCCTACGAAAGGAAACCCTCATGGACAACGAGACCACCATCGACACCGTCGAGCTGGACGAGACCTCCGAGACCTCCCTCGCCAAGGAGCTGACCAACACCGTTCTGACGAGCGCTGCCACCACCGTGGGCACACTCGTCGGCATGGTCGCGATCGGCTTCGCGGTCGAGGGCGTCCGGACGTTCCGCACCCGCCGCGCGGAGAAGAAGGCCCTCGCCACCACCGAGACCAACCCCACCGAGGTGTGACCCTCAGCCCTAACACCCTAACCCGGTGTTAGGGTTTGTCTTTTCGCAGGAAAAACTGGGCCTGTAATGAACCCACTGACCCTATGAAAGGAAACGCCATGATCGCCAAAATCGCCATTGTCGCTGCCGCCTCCATCGCTTCGGCGGTGCTCGCCAACAAGACCCTCATTGAGAAGAATGCTGCACAGCAGGATGCCATCAAGAAGCTGGTCGAGTTCAACGAGTACCTCGCCAACAAGCTGGACGACGCCAACGTCACCCCGGACGAGTTCGACGAGATTGCTGTCAACGCCATCTTCAGCTGAGTACTACCCCATACACCAATCCCGGTGTATGGGTTTGTGTCTGGAAGGAGGACCCATGAAGAAGCAGTTCCGCAAGACCGTTCGTTTCGTCATGACCCACAAGTCCGCTGTTGTGATCGGCATCGTTGCCGTGACCGTGGTCGGACGTCAGCAGCGTGAGATCGAGCGTCTCCACGAGGAGCTCGAGAAGTTCACGGCACCCGAGGCCTAGGCCTCGCCAAGGAGCGGACCACGTCAAAGGCCACGTCTTTGAGAAGCTCGGCAAGGCTCAGGTCTCGCAGTAAAAACACGGCCTATAATGAGAACCGTCTCTAACATCACCCGCTTCCGGGAGGTGGCTTCTAGCATCCTAGGACTTATAGAGACGGTTCTCGTTTGTGCCCTCGCATAAAAAACACGGGCTTTAATGAAGACCCGCAGACATTTGACTGCTCACACCCGCACCTTCTAGCGGATTGAAAACAGGTCTTCACTTTTGTGTCTGGCGACCGCTAGGCACATGACATCTCTGAGAGGAATTATCATGCACAAGATCGTCGCCACCATCATCGCCATCATCCTCCTTCCCTTCGGCCTTGGTGCCTGCTCGGGTGGATCCGAGGCAGCTCCCGCCACCCAGACCAAGCAGGAGGCACCTGTGGAGAAGCCCTCCCTCAACGGAACCTGGAAGGCCGACGGCTTCGAGGCCGTCATCGCCGACAACTCGATCGAGGTCAACATCGTCGACCAGGACACGAGCTCGCTCTACTGGAAGGGCACGTTCCCAGCCGGCAGTGAGACCGTCACCTCCGAGGCCGACACCGAGGCCTTGTCCGAGTCCATGCTGGGCTCACAGGCCACCACCAAGATCTTCATCGTCAAGGACAACGAGATCTCGTTCAAGATCACCGTCATGGGCACCTCCAAGGTCGTCCACCTCAAGAAGGGCTGACGCCCATGCGCCGCTACGGCTTCTGGAACTTCATGCTCGATGCCTTCCTCACGCTCATCACGGGTGGTCTCTGGATCATCGTGATCATCATCCGTGAGCTGACGAGGTGAAGGCCCTCGTTCTGGTGCGGTTCGGTGGTCATATTCGCCTCCCGAGGTGGATGCACCGCCGGACTACCACGATCCAGCGCCAGTTCATGCCACTGCACAACACGACCGCGAGGATCGTGATCGTGGACGAGGGTATCTGGTTCCTGCCGGGGCCCAAACCGCGTACGGACGGGACCATCTTCGACCCGATGGTTGCCGAGTACGGTTACAACCCACTCACCGCCTGACAAGGAGTCAAATATGAACAACGAGGCGCTGGCCGTCGTACTGACGGCCTTCATGTACATCTGCATCGTCATGCTGGCTGTGATGCTGCTCGTCGGCATCCTGGCCGCATATCTCGCCGTCAAGGTTCGAAACCGCATCAAGCGGATCGAGTCGTTCGTCAATGTCAGGCCCACCTACGAGGGTCTGGACATCCTGAAGCCTCGGGAGCGCCTCACGGATGACGAGGTTGACGAGATCCGCGCCGCCATCCGGCGCAAGAAGGAACAAGAGGCGCGCGACGCCGACACCATCGACAAGGCAACGGAGTACCGACGTGATTTCTGACATCATCAAGAACCTGGGCAAGTTCGCAGACGACAACTCGCCTGCCATCCTCGCTGGCGTCGGCGTGGCTGGTGTTGCCGCAACCGCGGTTCTGGCCGCTCGTGGTGCAACCCACGCGGAGCGCATCCTCTCTGAGGAGGCCCCGGACCTTCCCCTCAAGGAGCAGGCCATTTTGGTCTGGCGGGAATACATTCCCGCAACGGTCGTTGGGGTCGGAACGGCGACGGCGATCATCATGTCGACTCGCATCGGCATGCGCCGGACAGCTGCCATGACGGCGGCTTTCTCCCTGTCGGAGAAGGCCTTCACTGAGTACAGGGACAAGGTCGTGGAGCAGGTCGGCAAGAACAAGGCCACCAAGGTCGCCGACGCAGTCGCTCAGGACCAGGTCTCGCGTACGCCGGTTCCCGGGTCTCTCGTCGTCATCGAGGGCTCTGACCAGCTGTGCTTCGACTCGTGGTCTGCCCGGTACTTCAAGTCCTCGATGGAGGAACTCAAGAAGGCCCAGAACAACCTCAACCACCGCATCCTGATGTACAACTACGCATCGCTGTCCGACTTCTACGACATGCTCGGCCTCGAGCACACGCAGGACGCCGACGACATCGGCTGGAACGTCGACAAGCTCCTGGAGATCGAGTTCTCTACGTGCATCTCGCCCGACCAGAAGCCGGCGATCTCGATCCGGTACCGCGTGGAGCCCATCAGGGGGTTTCATCGGCTCTCATGACATAGATGCGTGTATGGACTGCGACTGACCTCGCAGAATAAACACGCGCTTTAATGAGAACCCTCACCCTACGAAAGGAAACACCATGTCCAACGACACCGTTCCCGGAATCGTCATCGACTCGACAACCGAGACGCCCAAGAAGAAGTTCCGCCGCCCCTCGAAGAAGACCCTCATCGCCATCGGAGTGACCGCAGCCACCATCGCTGCTTCCGCCACCGTCGTGATCAAGTCCAACTCGAAGGACGACGAGAACGCCGACCTGAGCGCCCTGGAGTTCGACTCCTCGACGACCGAGACGCTCGCTGACCTGGAGAACCCCATCCAGTCGTGACCCCTCACGCCTAGAGCCCCTAACCCGGGCTCTAGGTTTGTGTCATATTTCAAGGAGAACCCCATGCAGCACGAGCAGTTCCAGCAGGTGCTCAACCAGCAGGTCGAGCAGAGCAAGTCCGTTCTGGCAGGCAAGGCCAAGGAGTACGCCTCCGACGTCGACCGCCTGTCGAACTTCAAGCGTGCGGCCCGCCTCAAGGGCACCACGCTGCCGCAGGCCGTCACCGGCATGATGGTGAAGCACACCGTCTCGGTCTACGACATGGTCGAGTCTGGTGAGGCCTTCACCGCTGCGGCGTGGGACGAGAAGATCGGGGACCACATCAACTACCTGATCTTGCTCAAGGCCACGCTCATCGAGGACGGTCTCTACGTGGAGCCGGCCCAGAAGCGCAGACGTCCCGCCAAGGCTCGATGATGGAGCACTACATCGTCGAGGTCGACTTCGGTGACAACATGGTCACGGCCGCAAAACACATCCAGGGCGACGTGGAACTCGCTGCATATTTGGCCCGTGTGCCGAACATGATGGGGTTCCAGATCAACCAGGTCGCCCAGATCAACATCTCTCACGTCGCGCCCACGCGTGACACCCCACTCCCCGGCATCTGACCGGTCCGAAAGGAAGTAACAATGCTCAAGCGCTCCATCACGTTCAAGAACCTCGACGGTGAGTCGATCACCCGCGACTTCTACTTCAACCTGTCCATGCCCGAGGTCACCGAGCTCGAGTTCGACATGAAGGGTGGCATGTCCGCGTACTGGACCGACATCGTCGAGCGCAAGGCTGCCGGCGAGCTCCTCCGTGCCTACAAGGACATCGTCCGTCGCGCCTTCGGTGTCCGTGACGACGACGGCATCACCTTCAACAAGTCCGACGAGATCTCCCGCAAGTTCCTCCAGTCCGACGCCTACACGGTGCTCTTCATGGAGTTCTTCGGGCCGGAGTCGTCCGACACCGAGTTCACCAACTGGCTGCGCGCGATCGTGCCGCCGGAGCTCGTGGCGAAGATGCCCGAAGCGCTCCCGGTGCAGGAGAACCAGGCCGTGGGTGCGCGCACCAAGCCGGAGGGGTACTCCCGCGAGGAGCTGCTCAACATGGACCAGGTGCAGTTCGACACGCTCGCCGGCACGAACCCGCAGAAGATGTCCCGCGAGGTCCTCATGGTGGCGATGCAGAGGAAGAACTCGCCGCGTACGGACGGCTGACCTCCAGCCGACTTCAAGGGGGTCCAGGCAAGGGTTCCTTCGTAGGGGTTCTCCACCCTATTCCGGATGCCTGGCTATAAACGACAGCCGAGGTCGCGATCGACCCCAGCGATGAATATGTGCCCCTACCCGCAGTACCCAACCATTCAAAACACTCGAAAGGATCCACCATGTCTCAGAAGAACAGCCCCTTCACCGTCCGCAACGCCGTCACCGCCGTCGTCGGATTCTCTGCCTACGCCGTTTCGAAGGCCGTGATCAAGAACAACGTCGCCGAGCCCGAGACCGGCCTCCAGAAGGCCACCCTCACCGTCGGCAGCATGGTCATCGCCCAGATCGTCTCCGGCATGGCCTCGGAGCACGTGGACAAGAAGATCGGCGACTTCCTGGAGGCTCTCGAGGAGATCAAGAAGAAGTCGGCCGAGAAGGCCTGACAACCAACCACCGCTCGCATATTTCAGATAGGAAACCCATGGACGAGTACCCCGGCAACAGCCGACAGACGCCCAAGAAGATGCCCGAGAAGTCGGAGGCTCCGAAGCAGGAGCAGATCACCACCGGCAAGGTGATCGTCAAGAAGCCCGGTTTGGGCAAGCGGTTCGCGTCGGCCTTCACCGGCGACGACGGTCGGAGCGTCATGAGCCACGTGCTCTGGGACGTTCTCGTGCCGGCAGCCAAGGACATGGTTGCGGACGCTGGCCGTGAAGCGATCGACCGTGCTCTCTACGGAGAGTCCCGCGGTCGTTCCGCCCGGACCAACTACAACTCGGTCGGTTCCACGTTGGCGTCCCGCGTCAACTACAACCGCCCCGGGTTCATGCAGGACCCCCGTGAGCGTCAGCAGGAACCCTCATCGAGGACCGTGACCACTCGCGGCAACGTCAGCATCAACGACATCATCTTGGCTTCGCGCGTCGAGGCCGACGAGGTGATCTCGAGGATGCAGTCCCTGACGATCCATTACGGACGTGCGACCGTCGCCGACCTCTTCGACCTGGTCGGAGTCACGGGTCAGTACACGGACGAGAAGTTCGGCTGGCTCAACATGGATGGCGCTCGGCCGCACCGCACTCGGAATGGCTACCTGCTCGACCTGCCGAACCCGGTTCAGCTCGACTAATGGGGGACATCGACCCCAACGAAGAGCACTACCCGGTCAAGCAGCGGACAAGGATCGTCTGCGCCTGCGGCGATTCCAACTGCGCATAACTCGACCAACTCGGATAGACAAGGACTCAAGTATGAAGCTTTCGAAGAGCCAGATCGACCGCGTTTCTCAGCTCACCGGTCTCAAGAACGCCACCGTCCATGACCTCCTGGAGTCGGGCTGGGTGTACACCGAGACCCTCGACCAGATGCCCAAGTGGCAGCAGCCCGGTGGTGAGGTCTCTGCCGGACTGGCAGGCCTCCACAAGAACTACCGCCACGTGGTTCTGGCCACGCAGGAGGAGGGCAACGAGGTGCTCAAGCGCATGCTCGAGCTGATCCGCACCTACAAGCAGGTCTCCGTCGGCGACCTGTTCGATCTCGTGGATATCCGCTCCACCTTCCGCGAGGAGTCGTGGGGTTGGAAGTCCCTCGAGGGCGCCGGCGTCAAGCGAGTCAAGGACGGGTGGGAGCTGAAGTTCCCTGAGCCCGAGCACCTCGGCTGATGGCTGGTACGGAGAGCAAGGAACGCGAAGCCGTCAAGATGGCCTACAAGGGGCTGGACGGCAAACCCACCCCCAAGTGGGCCAAGCAGGTCGCCGAGATGAGTGACCAGCAAGTCATCGCCGTGTACATGCGGCTCAAGAAGCAGAACAAGATCTAAAGGAGATCTCATGAACATCGCAGCATCCATCGGAGCGGCCAAGCAGGTCGTCACCAGCAAGGCAGGTCTTGCCCTCCTCACGGGCCAGAAGCACTCCCCGGCCATCCTCTTCGGCGTCGGCGTTGCCGGCGTCGTCGCCACGGTCGTCATGTCCAGCCGCGCGACCCTCAAGGTCTCCGAGGTCCTGGACGCCTTCGAGGAGAAGAAGGAGATGTCGAAGGACCTCCGCGAGGAGCGCCCGGAGACCTACACGGAGGACAAGTTCAAGCACGACCAGGTCGTCATCCACACCCGCCTCGTGCTGGACATCACCAAGCTCTACGCCCCGTCCGTTGTGGTCGGCTGCCTCTCGGTGGCTGCTCTCGGTGGGTCGCACGTCATCCTCACCCGGCGCAACGCGGCCCTGACCGCCACGCTCACCGCCGTGAACAAGGCGTTCAACGAGTACCGCGGCCGTGTCCGTGAGGAGCTCGGCGACGACAAGGACCGCGAGTTCATGTACGGCACCTCCACCCGTGAGGAGATCGTCGAGACCAAGAAGGGCTCGAAGGTCGAGAAGGTCACCACGTTTGGTGACGGATCCTCGCCGTACTCCAAGGTGTTCGACGCGGAGAACTACAACTTCCAGAACACCGTCGAGGGCAACGGGTGGTTCATCCGCCTCATCCAGAACCACTGCAACGACCGCCTCCGGGCCAAGGGCTACCTGCTCCTCAACGACGTCTACCGCGAGCTCGGCATGGACGACACCGAGGCCGGCTGCGTCGTGGGCTGGATGTGGGACTCCGAGAACGGCGACCAGTACATCGATTTCGGGTGCTGGAAGGACGCGGAGCGTGGCGGTCTCGACCCATTCCACGTCGGTGCCGACGGTTCCATCCTGCTCGACTTCAACGTCGACGGGCCCATCTTCAAGAAGCTCGGAAACTCCGGAAAATAGAAGGGAAGACACCATGAACAAGGTACAGATGGCATCCATCGGCATGACCGTCTTCTCGACGGCTGTCGGTGCAGCCGCCGGCTTCATCTACGCCAAGCGCAAGCTCACGGCAGAGTTCGAGGCCATCGCCGAGCAGGAGATCGCGGACGCCAAGGCGTTCTACTCCACGCTCAACAAGAAGGGCAAGTTCGAGACGCCGGCTCAGGCAGTCGAGAAGCTCATGGGTCCCGAGGCAGCGGCCGCCCTGGCAAGCTACCAGGGTCAGAGCGTCGAGGTGGTCACCGCCGACGAAGGCCTCATGGAGGTCGCCGAGGAGGTCCAGGCTCAGGTGCAGGAGGAGAACTCTGAGCACCCGATCGAGCCTCAGAAGAGACAGGTCCTGTTCGAGGGCGTGGCGCTGAACATCGACGCGTGGGACATCGACGAGGAGCGGATGAACCGTGAACTCGGGCGTCCGTACGTGATCACCGAGAACGAGTGGTCCGAGAACGAGTGGTCCGAGAACTCGGACAGCAACGACCGTCAGGTTCTGACCTACTTCGCGAGCGACGACACCCTCGTCGACGAGAACGAGGCCATGATCGACGACATCAACGGGACGGTCGGTCAGGACAACATGAAGCGGTTCGGCCACGGCTGTGACGACCCGAACGTGGTGTTCATCCGCAACGAGAAGCTGGCAACGGACTTCGAGGTCCTGCGCCACAACGGCAGCTACGCCGAGGAGGTCCTGGGTCTCGTCGAGACCGACGACCACGTCGAGCACTCGGCGATGTCGCGACGTAGGCGGCTGGACGAGTGACCCCCGAGCTGCCGGATGATGCATATCTGCGGTGGCTCTACGGTCAAGTCGCGTCGGTTCGACTCAAGAACCCCAACAGGACCTACTGGTCCCTGCTCAGACTGCTCTACACAACGGAGTTCGTCTGGTTCGTTCCCAATGATGACAACCGAGCCGAGGACGGTAGGGAACTCAGATATGAGTTCATCGAAGAGACGGGCATAGCCCACCTCGACGATGAGTGGTTGGCTCTCAACTGCTCCATGCTCGAGATGCTCATCGCCTTGTCGCGTCGCCTGGCCTTCGAAGCTGATGGTCAGGCGCGCGCTTGGTTCTGGCATTTGCTTCACAATCTCGAGATCGACAACTACACCGACGCCGTAGCGCCATTTCCTGAGCGACGCATCAACAACGTCCTCGACACCGTGATCTGGCGCACATATAGAGAGGATGGCCGTGGTGGCCTGTTCCCGTTGAAGCGGGCCCATGAAAACCAGAAGAAGGTCGAGATCTGGTACCAACAGGCTGCGTATTTGCTCCAATAACCGAGAGGAGGGTAAGTGGATTTCTATCAGATTTGTACGAGGGAGACCAAGGGCGTAACCGAGCTATATCCTGACTTCACGGTTGGGCGCTCGAAGGACCTGATGGTTCGAGGCAAATCGTTCTATGCTGTTTGGGACGAGGAGCAAGGGCTTTGGTCTACGGACGAGTACGACGTTCAGCGTCTCATCGACGAGGAACTTCGGGCGTTCGACGCCAAGAACGACGTCCCGTACAACGTGAAATACCTCCGCTCGGCTTCAAATGGTGGCTGGTATGCATTCCAAAAGTTCCTCAAGAACGTCAGCGACAACTCGAAGCAACTGGACGACCACCTTACCTTCGTCAACACGGAGGTCAAGAAGTCGGACTACGCAAGCCGTCGTCTGCCGTACCGTCTCGAGCCTGGTGACTTCAGCGCTTGGGATGAACTTGTGGGGACGCTCTACAACTCAGAAGAGCGGGCGAAGATCGAATGGGCAATCGGAGCGATCGTCGCTGGCGACGCGAAGAAAATCCAGAAGTTCTTCGTGTTCTATGGTCCGCCGGGGAGTGGTAAGTCGACCATTCTCAACGTCGTTCAGAAGATGTTCGATGGGTACACGACCACCTTCGACGCGAAAGCCCTAGGTTCGTCCGGGGCGGCATTCGCAACGGAGGTATTCAAGAACAACCCGCTTGTCGCGATCCAGCATGACGGTGACCTCAGCAAGCTTGAGGACAACGCCCGGTTGAACTCCATCGTGTCCCACGAGGACATGCCTATGAACGAGAAGTACAAGCCTGGCTACACGGCCAAGGTGAATGCGATGCTCTTCATGGGGACCAACCAGCCGGTCAAGATCTCGGACGCCAAGTCCGGAATCATCCGTCGTCTGATCGACATCCACCCCACGGGTGTCAAGATCCCGATCAATCACTACCACACGTTGATGGCGAAGATCGACTTCGAGCTGGGCGCGATCGCTGCGCACTGCCTTGAGGTCTACCGCGACATGGGGAAGAACTACTACAACGGTTACCGGCCTCTCGAGATGATGCTTCAGACCGATGTGTTCTTCAACTTCATCGAGGCGTCATTCGACATATTCAAGCTCCAGGACGGTACGACGCTGCGTCAGGCCTACAGCCTGTACAAGGAGTTCTGTGCTGACACCGGGATCGACCGAGTGCTGCCCATGTACAAGGTCCGGGAGGAACTCCGGAACTACTTCGATGAGTTCCATGACCGCTACGTGTTGGAAGGAGCCAACGTGCGTAGTTACTACAGCGGCTTCAACGCCAACAAGTTCAAGGTCCCCGCCAAGGAACCGAACACGTTCTCCCTCGTGCTGGAAGAGAAGGTATCGCTGCTCGACACCGAGTTCGCTGAGCTCCCCGCTCAGTTGGCTCGGATCAACGAGTTCGGCGATGAGATCCCTGCCCAGAAGTGGGCGAGTGTACGGACGACGCTTGCGGATATCGATACGCAGGAGCTTCACTTCGTCAAGGTTCCGGAGAAGCACATCGTTATCGACTTCGATCTGAAGGACCCGGAGACCGGTGAGAAGTCCCTCGAGAGAAATCTCGAGGCTGCTTCTGTCTGGCCGCCCACCTACGCGGAACTCAGCAAGGGTGGGAACGGGGTGCACCTGCACTACAACTACGAGGGTGATGTCACACAGCTCTCGTCGTCATATTCCGAAGGCATCGAGGTCAAGACCCTGTTGGGCGACGCATCGCTTCGTCGGCGACTGTCATATTGCAACAACATTCCAGTGGCCACGCTCAATATGGTCCTGCCTCCGAAGGAGAAGAAGATGCTCAGCGAGAAGACGATCAAGACCGAGAAGGGCCTCAGGGACCTGATCGATCGCAACCTGCGTAAGGAGATCCATCCGAGTACCAAGCCCTCGGTTGACTTCATCAAGAAGATCTTGGACGAGGCCCACGAGTCCGGCATGTCCTACGACCTGACGGATCTCCGTCCGGTGATCATGTCGTTCGCCATGAACTCGTCCAACCAGTCGCTCCAGGCGCTGAAGGTCGTCAACGAGATGAAGTGGGCCAGTGAGGGCGAGCCCAAGGGCAACCCGGACGACACCAGCACACAGGGTGCGGCATTCGGTGGTGGCGCAGCGGCTCAGGCTGCTGCACAGGTGAAGGACGAGCGGAACGTCTTCTTCGACGTCGAGGTCTACCCGAACCTGTTCATCATCTGCTGGAAGTTCCAGGGCGCAAACAACATCGTCAAGATGATCAACCCGTCCGCAGCGGACGTCGAGGCGTTGCTCAAGCTGAAGCTCATCGGCTTCAACAACCGGCGCTACGACAACCACATGATCTACGGGCGCTTCATGGGCATGAGCAACAAGCAGCTGTTCGACCTGTCCCAGAAGATCGTGAACAACGACCGCAACAGCATGTTCGTGGAGGCGTACAACCTCTCCTACGCGGACATCTACGACTTCTCGTCGAAGAAGCAGTCGCTGAAGAAGTTCATGATCGACCTCGGCATCCATAAGATCGAGATGGACATCCCCTGGGACAAGGACGTCCCGGAGGAACTGATCCCGCGGATCGTTGAGTACTGCTGCAACGACGTGCTCGGAACCGAGGCAACCTTCGAGGACCGCAAGTCGGACTTCGTCGCTCGGCAGATCCTGGCGGAGTTGAGTGGCCTCACGGTCAACGACACCACCGCCAAGCACACAGCCCGGATCATATTCGGAGCTGACCGGAACCCGCAGTCGAAGTTCAGGTACACCGACCTGTCCAAGACGTTCCCCGGCTACGAGTTCGACTTCGGGAAGAGCACCTACCGTGGCGAGGACCCGAGCGAAGGAGGCTACGTCTACGCGGAGAAGGGAATCTACACCGACGTTGCCGTTCTGGACGTCGCGTCGATGCACCCCACCTCGCTCATCGAGATGAACTACTTCGGTGAGTACACGAAGAACTATGAGGACCTGCTGAAGGCGCGTATCGCGATCAAGCACGAGAAGTTCGACGACGCGCGCAAGATGCTGGACGGCAAGCTCAAGCCATATCTCGAGGACGAGAGCACCGCGGAAGACCTTTCCTACGCGCTCAAGATCGTGATCAACATCGTCTACGGGATGACCTCTGCCAAGTTCGACAACCCGTTCCGCATCATGAAGAACAAGGACAACATCGTCGCCAAGCGCGGTGCTCTGTTCATGATCGACTTGAAGCACTTCGTTCAGGAGAAGGGCTTCACCGTCGCGCACATCAAGACGGACTCGATCAAGATCCCGAATGCCACGCCGGAGATCATCGGCGAGGTCATGGAGTTCGGGAAGAAGTACGGCTACACCTTCGAGCACGAGGCGACATATTCGAAGTTCTGCCTCGTCAACGACGCCGTGTACATCGCCAAGGTCGGCTGGGCGGCGAAGGAGAAGAAGATCGGAAAGTGGGAGGCTGTGGGCGCTCAGTTCCAGCACCCGTACGTCTACAAGACGCTCTTCTCCCTCGACGACCTGATCGAGCCCGACGACTACTACGAGGCGAAGCAGGTGATGAAGGGTCACATGACGATCGACTTCGACTCTGTTCAGAACCCGATGCACAAGACGCACTCGGGCGAGCAGTTCATCGGTCGGACCGGGCTCTTCCTGCCGGTCATGCCTGAGTCGGGAGGCGGAATCCTGTACCGCGTCCACGAGGGCAAGAAGTACGCCGTTACCGGAACCAAGAGCCACGTGTGGCTCGAGGCGGAGATGGCGAAGCGGATGGGGAGTGATCTCCAGATCGACATGTCATACTACGAGGACCTCGCGTCCAAGGCAGTTCAAGCCATCAACCAGTTCGGGGACTTCCAGGAGTTCCTCAAGTAGAAGGAGCGTTCACTATGCGAAAGAGCGAGAAGCGGGCCCGAGGTGTGGCGCGTCAGGCGATCTACCGCCAGGAGTCCATCGACAGCGGACTGAGAGCGCAGAAGCGCGATCGGGAGCGCGAGGAGCGCCGTCAGAAGCGCGATCGGGAGCGCGAGGAGCGCCGTCAGAAGAAGGCCCAGCAGGAGCGTCTCGTTGAGAGCGCGAAGAAGGTCACCAAGGCCATGCAGTGCGTGTCGGAGGCGTCCAAGAAGACCTCGAAGGTCCTCGCAAACCACGGGGGCTGACATGTGCGAGAAGTCGCACCGCAAGGTGCCTATCAAGTTCGACGGCTTCACGATCGGGTCAGCCTTCGTCTCCAGCGATGGTCAAACCATCATCGCTCGGATCGATACGAGCAACGTTGGGGAGGAGATTCGCGAGCGTCTCCTCTCCGACACCCTCGATCACATCTCTATCAACCCTCGTAAGTAACCGAGAGGAGCGAGATGCAGACATTCCTTCCCTATCTGGGCGAGACGGAAACGCCTCTCGCCTACTTCGAGGAATGCGCTGGGTTGCTCGATCAGAAGCGACTAGGTAAGCAACGAGTTGAGAACCTGCAAATCATGAAGGCGCTGACGACGGGACGCGGCTGGATCAATCACCCGGTGACCAAGATGTGGCGCGGGTATGAGTTCAGTCTGCTGACATATCAGAAGGCCATCTGTGACGAGTGGACGATCAACTTGGGTTTCGACGACACATGCTTCGTCAAGACCGCGGCCCTATATTTCAGTCACTTCACACAAGATGACGACGGCCCGACACCCCCTTGGCTTGGTGATCCACTCATGGTGCAATCTCACCAGGCCAATCTCCTGCGGAAGGACTATATGTACTACATCAAGCGCTTCCCGGAGTGGAAGGCCAAGCCGATGGAGCGCATATTGCACACTCCGTACTACTACCCACCCACAAAGTAAGACAGATCAAGGAGAAACACACATGGTACAGGAACTCCAGCGTCGTCGGCAGCTTCAGCCGGTGACCATCGAGAACGCACAGCTCATCTTCAAGAACTTCACCGGACGTGAGGGCCAGTTCAACGAGGAAGGCGTCCGCAGCGTCGGCTGCATCCTCCCCGACGACATCGCCGAGGTGATGAAGGAGGACGGCTGGAACGTCAAGTACCTCAAGCCCCGTGAGGAGGGCGACCTGCCCAAGCCATGGGTCCCCATCGCGGTCAGCTACCGCAACCGTCCGCCGCGCGTGGTGCTCATCGCCAAGCGCATCAACCAGGTCACCCAGGAGCTGGAGCAGGTCCGCACCGCCATCGGCGAGGACCTCGTACAGATGCTCGACTTCGCCGACATGGCCAACGTCGACCTCATCATCAATCCGTTCCAGTGGGGTCCGAACAACCGCGGCGAGACCGGCGTCAAGGCCTACCTCAAGTCGATCTACGTGACCATCCGCATGGACGCGCTCGAGGAGAAGTACGCGGCCATCCCCGAGGTCGACATGAACGGCAAGATGCTGGCGATCGAGGCCGGCCCCGGCGACGACATCATCGAGGGCGAGATCCTCGAAGACGACTTCCAGGGGTGAGTCATGACGCGAACCCCCAACACCGACTACACCAAGGTCGGTGACTCAGCGTTCACGAACGGGAACGTGATCTCCTACGAGGGCAAGACGTATTTCAGCATCAACGACACCGGCCCGAAGAAGTACACGAAGACGCTCAGCCCGAGCAACACCGAAAAGAAAGAGCAGAACACATGACCCTCAAGATCGAGCACTACACCCGAAAGCCCTTCCCCGTGGAGGCTGTCCAGGTGACCGAGGAGAACCTCAACGAGGTTGCCGAGTGGTGCGGCGGTGACATCCACGCGTCGACCAAGACCCTGCGGAACGACGCCGGCGAGGAGACGAGCAAGATCAAGCTGCCCTTCATCAAGGTCGACGTCCACCGTCCTCTGAACGACCGCCAGACCAAGGCCTTCGTCGGCGACTGGGTCCTGAAGTCCGAGAGCGGCTTCAAGGTCTACACCCTGAAGGCGTTCGACAACTCGTTCCAGAAGAAGTTCGTTGGTGAGTCGTCGGAGAGCGTCGGCAAGCTCAGCACGGATGCGGTCGCCGTGGCCAACGCCAGCGAGCGTACGGACGACGAGCAGGGCGCCGTCCAGATCTGGCTCGAGAAGCTTTGGCCGATGGAGGACATGAAGGAGCAGGAGGCCCAGGCATGACCTGGACCATGTTCTTCCAGATTGTGATGCTCGTGATTGTCGTGGGCCTCATCCTCGACATGATCATCACCTCGATCGGCAAGGCCCGGACTTCGGAGCCCGTGGAGGGAAAGAGCGAGAAGCTCTACACCTCCGACTGACTTGGCGGTATCCCGTCATGCGAGCGGAAACACTGATGGAGAGAGGTGAGTCCGATGTAGATATTGTGCGTACCACCAAGGAAGCGGATGGACACCGCCCGTGGAGACGTAACCACTAGATGCGCAGTACGTCGTCTGGGCGACGCTAAACAACTTAGGCCCAGAGCGTCATCCCCTATCAGGTACCCGAAGACGTAAGCCAGAGGCTAAGCAGGTACATAAAGGCCCGTCAGGGGATGGGTGAGCGGCGTGGTGCCCCGAACGCGTTTACAGGCTTAGCGGCCGTATTCGTAGGGAGTTAAAGGCACTAGGTATGGTCGTCCAGGATAAGGCGATGCAGCGCGCGAAGCTGAGGGACATCCACTGCAAGGACCCCTCTAGCCATACCTCTAGCCATACCTCTACTAGGAAGGGAAGTGAATAGCGCGGCCGCTGTTTGGCCGGCAAACTGTTGGCAGGGCTTAGGCTAATCATGGTCTAAGCCCTGCCTTCAGCCTCTAAATAAGTCCACTGATAATAGAGGCTCGCGAGAAAAACCGAGGGTGTAATGACCACACCACACCACCCTATGAAAGGAATCATCGTGACCAAGATGCAGAAGTTCAAGAAGTGGGTCACCGAAAACCAGGAGACCATCCTCATCGGTTCAATCATGACCGCCACCGTCGGTGCATACGCCGCCGTGTTCGTCATCGCCATCAAGGAACAGCAGGAGCTGGACCAGGAATGGGCCGATGCCGTGAACGCCGAGGCCGAGTACCGCCGCGACATCATGAACTGGATCCTCGAGGAGAAGAACTCCGGGAACAACGTGTACCCCCTCGACGACGACACCTACGTCGTGATCCCGCAGAACGCCCCTCAGACGCTCGTGCTGAAGTAGTCAACTCCTAGAGCCCCTAACCCGGGCTCTAGGTTTCTGTCTCGCGTGGAAATCTCTGCCTGTAATGAGAATCCCTAACAACAGAAACGAGACCATCATGTCAATGAAGCGTCGTCTTTCACAGACCAAACAGATGCTCGACTTCCCCGAAACCACCCTTGGAGAAGGGCTCAAAGTCATATACCACTGGTATTGCTACGAGCTCCTCCTCAAGGCTGAGTACAAGCTGGAAGGCCGACGCATCAAGCATGGAAAGTGGATGAACCACATGAACGAGACACTGATCTTCCGCCACGAGTTGCACGAGAACCTCTAGCCAAGGGCCCCTAACAAGGGCTCTTGGTTTGTGCCTCGCAAGGAAAACCGAGGGTGTAATGAGAACCCACCCTATGAAAGGAATTCCCATGCAGATCAACATCCAGATCCCACCCCAGCTCAAGCAGCAGTGGAACGAGAACCCGATCGGCTGCATTGCAGCTGGCGCCCTTGCCGCAACCTCCGTTGCCAAGGTCGTCGACGCGATGTCCGCCGCTCAGGGCCGTCGAGCCTACGCCAAGCAGGTGAAGATCAGCGAGAAGAAGCAGAAGAACCAGCAGTAGTACGTCCTCGCCTAGAGCCCCTAACCCGGGCTCTAGGTTTGTGCCTCATATCCCGAAAGGAACCACCATGATCATCACCAACGAGAACTACGACAAGCTCAGGGGCTACGTCGCCAACGTCGACGGTGTGCTCGACAACATGGAAGGCGACACCAACCTCCCGCTCGAGGCCTTCGAGCCGCAGAAGTACTCCTACCACATGGGAGCCAAACACGCCTTCGCCAACGTGCTGGATCTGGTCGAGGTGGAGCAGCCGAAGAAGACGCCCGTCCAGACCAAGGGCATGGCCGTTCTGCTGACGGGAGTCGCTGTCGCTGTCGGCTATCACTACCGCACGCAGGTCAAGGCCGGCTTCCTCAAGGTGAAGGAGAAGCTCAATGGCTGAGCTGTCACCTGAGGTTCCGGGGATCCGGCCCGAGACGTTGGCTCGTCGCCAGCCGCGTACGGACGCCGAACCGGACATGACCCAGTTCACCCACGTGATGTCGAAGAAGCTGGCCGACCAGCTGGACGCTCGCTGCCGTGAGATCGGTGGTCTGTCCCGCCGGGCGCTCATGAACGTCATCCTGTGGGAAGCCATGAACGACAAGAAGATCGCCTCCACCTTGGAGGAGACGGAGGAGGAGCGCAGCGATGGGTAACGTCGTCATCCAGAAGACCCGCACCAAGTCGGTCGAGATCGAGTACGTCAAGTACTCCAACCTCTCGGACGTGCAACAGATTTCGGACTGGATCACCAGGGTCGAGAACGTCTTCGTGGCGATGCGTGAGCCGGGCTGCCCGGTGACCATCGCATATCTCGTGCCTGGTCCCTTTGGGACGACCAACGAGCTGACGTTCCAGTTCGGCGACTACATCATCAAGGACCTCGACGGTCGGTTCCGCGTCTACAAGGACCGCGACTTCCGGCAGGACTTCGAGGGCTGAGATGGATCGCTACGGATACAGGGACGTCATCACGGAGGACGGCTCGCTCGTTCCTCCCACCACCCTCGCGCCGAAGCGACCCTACGAGGTCGTCGAGGCGATGTACGGGATGATCCACCTGCTGGCAAACGAGATTGCTCAGACCGAACCCATCTCGGTGGAGGAGATCATCCAGAGCGCAGCAGACAACTACCAGAAGGGTCTCATTCTGAGCCCGACCGAGAGATACGGAGAGCCCGATGTCTGAAGATGTCACCCTTGAGCTTGACGAGGACGAGTTCTGGAGGATCTACGAGCTATTGGCGATGGAGGATGGCGGCCTGGTGTTCAACACCATGGACGACGTCAACGCCTTCCTACTGGCCCACGACCTCAACATCTACCACGTCTGGACCGTCAGCGTTGGCCACGGCGGCTGGGGTGCGTTCTGCGCACCTGGCGTCCACGCGGGTGGGTTCGGATTCGTCATCACCAAGGCCCCGCACAAAGACCAGAACGTGGTCGGCACGTGGTGGGACCCGGTGAAGCACAAGGCCCACGCCGAGGAAGAGGACAACGAGTGATCGAGCACCTTCAAGCCGTTACCCGACGCTGGTACAACGAGCAGCGCGGAAAGCGAGCCGGCAACACCAAGGCCTGGGAGGACCTCTCCCAGGATCAACAGCTCAACATCATGGACTCCGTTTCGGCAGTCCTGGAGTACATGGAGGAATCATGGCAGTGGAAGTCCTGAGGCATATCGTCAACCCGCTCCAGAACGTCCACATCTGGCAGGAGGGCATGTCCTCGAAGGACGTCATGGACGTCGCCTGCCTGACCGACCGTCACGTGGTCACCATCTGTGGCGAGCGGTACTACCCCAAGGGTGAGAAGCCCAACAAGACCTGTCAGGAGTGCCTCAAGCTCGCTCTTGAGCTCACCCAGGATCAGGAGACCGAAGCACCCAGCGAGAGCTGAACCCAACCCATCCAACAAGACCTTATGGAGGAGAGCACCATGCAGAAGTTCATCGTCAAGTACATCAGCGTCCAGCGCCCCGAGAACTACCAAGCCGGAGACCTGAACAAGGCCATCGAGGCTGAGCTCAGCCTCTGGCAGGACGAGCTCGGAGAGCAGTACACCCTCATCGGGTGCGTCCCCGCCGGGGACGGCGTCACGCCGTTCTCGTACCTCACCACCTGGAAACACCTCCCCGAGGACCGGGACGCCAAGAGCGATGACAAGAAGTCGATCGCGGAAGACGACTGCTCCGGCCCGCAGAAGCAGTACATCGGGGACAGCCAGGTCCACGACATCGAGTTCGGCGACATCGTGTGCATCAACGGTGTCAACTTCAAGCTGACCCACTTCGGGCAGGACTACGAGGAGGCCATGGCCACCCTCACCCCGCTCAAGAAGCGCGGCAGCTTCAAGGAGACGGAGCCGGCTCGAGTCACCTACGCCCAGCGCATGGGTACGAGGACCGACTACATGGGGCCGCGTGTCCATCATAACGGTACGCCCTGGAGCCCCCGTGGCTAGCAGTGCGCTCCTCATGCAGGAGCTCCGCGTCCTCAACTCACGGATCAACGTGCAGATCGAGGCCATCAAGCGGGTCGTCGAGAACAAGCCTGGAGGACCGGCCAACGTGTTCGAGGCCCAGTACTCCGACGGCAAGTTCATCATGCCCGAGTTGCTCGCAGCTCAGGCACAGGTTCTGAATGCGCAGGCAGTTCTGCTTGCGTCCAAGGTGAGGTGATGTCGCGCTGGTCCCTGGGATACCAGGGTCGTGAGACTGAGCTGAAGTACATCATCACAAAGGACTGCCTTGCCTTCGGTGACGATGTCTATGCCTACATCGGTGCGGACTGGGATGGTCCACCTGTGGGCCGAGTCGTTGACTACCAGGTGAACGACGAGACCGGCGAGATGACCGCCGAGATCGAGTTCGTCGTGAGCAGTGAGTACAACCCGACCCCAGAGTATTGGCATGCTCATTTCTACGTCAACAACGTGAAGTGGGACGCCAAGGCTCCGGATCGTCAGTGGCCCCACATCGTCATCGGCGGAGAGATCAAGGCTGTGTTCTTCGTCCCCATCCCCGGTATCCCGGCGGCTCTGGTCCAGAACATCAAGAAGGAGTAGGTATGAACTTCCATCTGTGGTACATCCCCTTGGGGATCATCGCGTTCATCGTCGCGTACTCGGCGATCAACGTTCGCTCGGTGCGCAAGCACAGCATCAAGGAGAAGGGCCTCTGGCGAGGCTGGCTCACGGTCAACGACCCGGACTACACGCGCCAGGGAGTCGACTACTACCTGGAGGTGGCGTACGGCCGTCGCAAGACAAAGTCGGTGGGTGTGGGCTTCCGCCTGCATCTGGGCGACAAAGGATCGGAGACCCCGTTCCACTTCGACGTCTACCTCTACTGGGTGGCGATCTTCTTCAGCATGAACACGCCACGCATGGGGCGGATCTTCAACAAGATCGGCCGCGGGCACAAGCGGGACATCAGCCTCCGCACGCACAGCGGCCGTCTGTGGTGGAACCTGTGGTTCGACGACGACATGGGGTACGACCGCCATCACTACTGTGACAAGGGGCGCAACCCCTGGTGGTGGCCGTTCCGCAACAAGAAGTATCGCAGCTGGATGTGCCTCCGGGACGGCTGCATCGACCTCAACCCGCTGGACGTCATGTGGGGTCACCGGTACTACGAGTACGAGAAGCTGGACATCTACGAGGACGACTTCGGGGTGTACCAGTTCGAGGACGACATCTACACCGTCGTGTTCACCCTCCAGCACGCCACCCGAGGACGTCGGCATGGCCCCCGCTGGGCGAGAAAGCGTACGGACGCCGGCTACTCGGTCGAGTGGGACTGCAAGAAGGGTATCCCCGTGCAGAACCACGACTGGTGGAAGGGTGACTGCACCTACGCCTCGGCAGTCAAGATCGAGGACCCGCATCACAACTGGCTCGGGCAGGCCCACAACGCCCTCCAGGAGTGGGTCATCAAGGAGCGCCAGCGCAACAACTACCGTCCGCCCGTGGGCAAGATCATCGAGGTCCGAGAGACCGAGGACGGGATCATCATCGAGGGAGCCATCGACACCATCTCGGGGTCGGAGCTGCTCGATGCGGTGAAGGCAGGAGAGGTCGACGGCATGTCTATCGGCTTCAACTCTTCTCCGAAGCTCCCCAAGGGGCTCGAGTACATCGAGTTCCCGCAGCAGGACGAGGACGACCTCGACCGCGTTGCTGAGTGGGAGAAGGCGAACCCGCCGAAGCAGGGCGAGTGAACCCGGCCCAACGGGCTGTGATCTACATGATGGGCTACGTCAGGCGGGGTCTGTATCGACTAGGGTACAGGCCCCGTCTGGGGTCCATCTTTTTCAGCCCGTCCTTGGACATGCGCTACGCCTGGCGCGAGTACGCACCCAACTTCATCAAAGCGATGAACCAACAACTCAAGGAGCAACATGAAGATCATCCTGGTTAGCTACTACGACGAGGCCAAGGAGCTGAAGGAGAACCTGAAGCACCTCGACTTCGAGTTCGACAAGGTCATCAACAACCACCCCAGTTCCATCCAGAAGCTCGAAGGGCTCAAGGTCGAGAAGGCATACGTCGCGCCAAGCGTCTTCGTCAACGGCATCCTGCCCGAGCTGATGGACATCCTCCTCAACAACTTCATCCGCCAGGGCATCGGCGGTCACGACGCATTCGAGGTGGTCGCGTGAAGACCGCGTACTGCCCTCGCTGCGATCGACCCTTCACCGGTGCCACAAAGCTCTTGGCCTGGCTGAAGGTGAAGAAGCACGTCAAGAACTCCCACCCCGACTACCTGCCCATGATCGAGGACTGACATGAAGTTCGGACAACGCATCAGCGGTCCCATGGGCCGTGCCGAAGAGGTCGTCCTCGAGCCGCAGGACATGCAGAACGTGGAGAACATGGCCACGATCGGCCTCTGGTTCCTCACCATGCCCGGTCAGTCCGTCGCCTGGGAGAACTACCTGCTCACCATTTACCACCTGCGCAACATCGAGGGCGGCAAAGAGGTGCACAAGGAGTACCCGGACGTCTCACACGAGCTGATCCTGATTGCTCTCGACCCGTCACGTGGCCCCAATCCGCTGGACATCAGCAGCTGGGCGCACCTCACCCAGATCAACTTCTTCATCCAGCTGGAGCTGCCCTCGGACGAGAAGGCGATGGAGCTCCTGGGCCTGGCAGCAAGAGGCGTGGTCGACGGTCTTCTGTGGGCTGAGCCGCCGCTCAGTGGCCAGCAGGAGCCGTGGCGTACCTCCATGCTCCAGACCTCGGCACACATGAGAGGAGAGGAGCACGGTGGAGTCCCGAACCAGTATTGACAAGTGCAGCGGCGGCAAGGGCATCGAGGGTAGCTGGCGGACACATGGCTGATCTGTGGCTTGGAGCGACGGAGGAGGACTTCATCGAGTCCCTGCGACAGAATGGTCTGTCCTCCTTCGTCCCTTCCAAGAAGAAGGAGTGCCTCGAGGTCCCGGTCAAGGGCAACCCACTAGTCACGATCCCCAAGATCATGCTGAAGCCTCACCAGGTGGACGCAGTGGCTTCCCTCAAGTCCGGAAAGATCCTGCTAGGCGGAACGGGTATTGGCAAGAGCATTACCGCAGCCGCCTACTACATGGAGCACCAGGCCCCCAGAGACGTCTACGTCATCACCACGGCCAAGAAGCGGGACTCATTCGACTGGGAGACTGAGTTCGTCCACTTCGGTGTCGGTCGAGAGATGTCTGTCGCGGGACTTCTCACGGTCGACTCATGGAACAACATCGAAAGGTTCGAGGATGTCCAAGACGCATTCTTCATATTTGACGAACAACGTCTTGTGGGTAGTGGGGCATGGACCAAGTCATTCCTTAAGATTGCCAGGAGTAATACCTGGATACTTCTTAGTGCCACTCCTGGTGACACGTGGCTTGACTACATCCCTGTCTTCATTGCTAACGGTTTCTATCGAACTCGTACGGAATTCAAGCGCGAGCACGTCGTCTATGCCCGCTACTCCAAGTTCCCGAAGGTCGAGCAATACCTAGGTGAGGGTAAGCTCAACCGCCTGAAGAAGTCCATCATCGTCGAGATGCCCTACGAGCGTCATACCGTCCGACACACACACCACGTGTTGGTCGAGCATGACAAGGAGCGTCTTCATCAGGCAATGGTTCTGCGTTGGCACGTCTTTGACGACCGCCCCATTCGAGACGTGGCCGAGCTTTTCTCCGTCATGCGAAAGATCGTCAACAGCGATACTAGTCGCCGAGATGCTGTGCTGGAGCTGATGCGAAAGCACAAGAAGCTCATCATCTTCTACAACTTCAACTACGAGCTGGACATCCTCCGCATACTGGGGGGCGATCTGATCGACGGAGAAGAAGTGGAAGTCGCTGAATGGAACGGGCACAAGCACCAACCCATCCCGAGTGGTGGGCGGTGGATCTATCTGGTTCAGTACGTGGCCGGAGCCGAAGGGTGGAACTGCACGGAGACCGACGCGATGGTCTTCTGGAGTCTGACCTATTCGTATAAGAACTGGCACCAAGCGTACGGACGGATCGATCGAATGAACACCCCATTCAAGGACCTGTGGTACTATGTGCTCAGGTCCAACGCTGCGATCGACGCCATGATCATGAGGAGTCTCAAGGAGAAGAGGAACTTCAACGAGTCAAGTAGTGGAATCAAGTTCTGAGCCGAAAGTCCCACTATCTCGCAGGGAAAACGTGGCCTGTAATGAACCCACCTACGAAAGGAACACCATGTTCAAGAATCGTGAAATCCGCGTTCGCCTCGCCAAAGCCGACGAGACGCCCGATCTCACCGATGCGGTTCAGACCATCGCCATCTCCCGAGACGACATCATTGCCGTCCGTGACTGGATGACGAAGGCTGGACTTGCCATCGGTGGACTCTGGCTGATCGGAAAGGCTGTCGATGCAACCTGCGAGATCGCCGTTCACCACGGAACCAAAGACTGAGCGTTCAACTCCTTATGCCCTCCTTCTGGGCATAAGGTTTTGTCTCGCAGAAGAGCTACGACGTCTTCCTGGCAGAGAAGGACCTCACCAACGAGTTCTACTTCCCCGACATGGACAACTGAGTCAAAAGCCCACTATCTCGCATAAAAAACGTAGCCTGTAATGAAACCACCTACGAAAGGAAAGACTATGTTCCAGTTCACGATGCCGTACTACTACGGCGAAGGCTCTGATCACATCGTTCGACTCACTTCCGAGGAGGCCAACGCTGTCAACAAGATCCGAATTTTCGGTCTCGTTGAAGGTGAGAATGGCGACATGTACGTCAAGACCAACCTCAACGACGCCGAGATGAAGGCCTACAACTCAGCCGCGACCGTCCTCAACGAGTACGTCGAAACACATCAGGTCCTCGCCTCCGAGACCTTCCTCGAGAACAACGAAATGCTCCGCCCCGTCGTGTGATTCAAGACCCTTACCACTCCAACGAGTGGTTTGGGTTTGTCTTTTTCTCTAGTACCGAAAACAAGTAGATGAGGATTAACCATGGCAACACCAAACACCCCCAGCCCGATCGTGGCTGTGCAGGTCGTACTCGTCCGTCGAGAGGGCGACAAGGAGACGTTGCAGAGCGTCGACATCCCGATTCGCAACCCGTTGAACGCGGACATCGAGCTCGTCACAGATGAGCGGGGTATTAACCTGGCCGTCAACGTCATGAATGACCCTCGCTACTCGATCAGCTACGTCGTCCGTACGCATGAAGCCGCCGATCACGAGGGGAAACTGCACCCGTACTGCGACGGAATCAACTCCGACGTCGACGTGGCAGGGATTCGGGCGGGCCTGGAGTACCGTTATGCGATCGAGATCGACGCCCTCGAGAGGACGGTGCAGAAGCGCGATCGGACGCTTCGGAAGCTTCGGAAGGAGCTGAAGGCCCTAAAGCAGGGCTGATCGGCAGGTTTTAGGGGCCTCGAGACACGATTTTGGACGTTTCGGGGCCCCTTGATGTCATTTTGCCAAAAACCTGGGCCCAAAACTCTTCTATTCTTGTCACTTATTATCATTATAGTATCTCCTTATATACGCGGGAAAGTAAAGAAATGATAATAAGTAGTGAATGTAAGAAAGTTTTCCATGCAGATTCTTGGCAGACAAAACGACACCCCAAGGAAGGAGTGAACATGCAGGAAGAGTGGCTCCCCATTGAGGGATTCCCGGATTACGTCGTCAGCAACTACGGCTACGTCCAGAACGTGCTGTCGGGTAAGACCCTCAGCAACTCGCCCGTACAATACGGGATGCTCACCGTGGCGATGATGAAGGACGCCCAGCAGTTCCGTCGCTCAGTCGCCGGACTCGTGGTTCGCGCATTTCTACCCCCACCTCTTCGAGAGGACTTCAACACGCCTATTCACCTCGATGGCGATCGAGCCAACTGTCGGGTCGACAACCTGGCATGGCGACCTCGCTGGTTCGCCATCAACTACCACCTCGAGAAGAAGCACCGTCCGTTCGCCGGCTTCCACAGCGATATTCGACTCATGGAGACAGGAGAAGTCTTTGACACACTTACAGCCCCAGCGACGAAGTACGGGCTACTCGAGCGAGAGATTCACAGGTCACTAGTGCAAGGCGTTCGTGTCTTCCCGGCAGGGTACACATTCATCTTCCTCGATGTGAACTGATAATTTCTCGCTTAGTAATCGCAGCATGTTATAGAAGGAGTGGAAACAAGCTTCCTCTTTTCCTCTATTTATGTCTGCGAAAGGAGTGACCAATGAGAAAACTGGAGTCTAAATTTCAGACTGACTTGCGAAAGACGTTGGAGCGCATGTTCCCAGGATGCATAATCCTGAAGAACGACCCCAACCTTCAGCAAGGGATTCCAGACCTCACGGTCCTCTGGCGCTCCAAGTGGGCCTTCCTCGAAGTCAAGAGGTCGGCCAACGAGGAGGAGCAACCCAACCAACGGTGGTTCGTGGAGAAAGCCAACGCCTTCGCGTTCGGCGCCTTCATCTACCCGGAGAACGCAGAGGAAGTTTTGCATGAACTTCAACAAGCATTTCGAGCTCGTCGGTAAACACGCTCGCATGAGCGCAAGCAACTACCACTGGGTCAACTACGATGACGACAAGTTCGCTCGTTGGATGCTGACCCAGCTTGCCGCTGCGCGCGGCACTCGGTTGCACCAGCTCGCCCATGACCTCATTCGTGAGGGTATCCGACTCCCCCGCAACGGGAAGACTCTAAACCGGTACGTCAACGACTGTATCGGCTGGGGTATGACTCCCGAGCAGATCCTGTACTACTCCGACAACGCATTCGGCACCGCCGACGCGATCTCTTTTCGGAACATGATCCTTCGCATCAGCGACTTGAAGACCGGTGAGACCCCGGCATCGGAGAAGCAGTTGGAGGTGTACGCCGCCTTCTTCTGCTTGGAGTACCGACTCAAGCCGTTCGACCTCAAGGGTATCGAGCTCAGGATCTACCAGAATGACGAGGTCTTCGAGTTCGAGGGAGACCCAGTCACCATCGCACTGATCATGGACAAGATCATCACGTTCGACAAGCTCGCAAACCGGATCCGAGAGGAGGAGCTGTCTTGATCATCCCTGAAGAGAAGTATCTCCAGCACTACGGCATCCTCCGTAAGTCCGGCCGCTACCCCTGGGGTTCCGGCAAGGACCCGGAGCAGCGTAGTGGTTCGTTCCTCGGCATGGTCGCCGAGATGAAGGCCCAGGGTCTGTCCGAGACTCAGATCGCGGAAGCGTTCAATACCCCGGACACGCCCTTCAACACCACGGATCTTCGCGCCACCCGCACGATCGCTCGGAACGCCAAGAAGGCAGCCGACATCGCTCGTGCACAGGCCTACAAGGAGCGCAACTACTCCAACGTGGCCATCGGTGAGAAGATGGGGATCAACGAGTCCTCCGTTCGCGCCCTGCTCGCCCCTGGCGCCAAGGACAAGAACGACCGTCTGACCAACATCTCGAACATGCTTCGAGAAGAGGTTCGCGCCAAGGGCGCCATCCAGGTCGGCAAGGGAACTGAGCTCAATGAGCACCTCATCGGTGTGAACGGCAACAACTTGGGTACGGCGCTCGCCATGCTCAAAGCTGAGGGCTATCAGGTCCTGCATCTTCAGGTCGACCAGGTCGGCAGCGCCGGCAACAAGACCACGCTCAAGGTGCTCGTCCCCGAGGGTGTTCACGCTCGGGATCTGTACAAGGATCTGAACCAGATCAAGACCATCGGCCTCTACTCCGACGACAATGGTCGATCCTTCTCCCACATCCTGCCGCCCCTGTCGGTGGACTCGAAGAGGTTGAAGGTCGCGTACAAGGAGGATGGCGGCGACAAGGCTGACGGTGTGATCTACGTCCGTCCCGGAAAGGAGGACATATCTCTCGGAGGGAAGAACTACGCGCAGGTTCGAGTGATGGTCGACGGCACGCACTACCTCAAGGGTATGGCGATGTACAAGGACGACCTTCCTCCTGGCGTTGATCTCCAGTTCAACACGAACAAGTCGGCAACCGGGAACAAGCTCGACGCACTGAAGCCGCACCAGCGACTGAAGGCCGAAGGCGACGACCCCAAGGACTCGAAGCGTTACTCGGGTCCTTTCGACCAGGAGAACCCCTTCGGGTCCATCGTCCGACAGATCGGGCCAAAAGACGAGAACGGCAGAACCACGAAGGTGACCTCTGCCATGAACATCGTCAATGAGGAAGGCGACTGGGACAACTGGTCGAAGACCCTCTCGGCGCAGATGCTCTCGAAGCAGAAGCCCAGCCTGGTCAAGGAACGCCTCGATGAGACGTTCAAGGGCCGCAAGGACGGCCTGGACGAAATTCTGGCGCTCGACAACCCCGTGATCAAGAAGAAGCTGCTCGAGTCCTACGCTGAGGACCTGGATGCCGCTGCTGTGCACCTCAAGGCAGCCGGCCTCCCCCGTCAGGAGACGAAGGTCATCCTTCCGATGAACTCGATGAAGCCGAACGAGGTCTATGCGCCCTCGTTCGATCACGGAGAGCGCGTCGTGCTGGTCCGCTATCCACATGGCGGAAAGTTCGAGATCCCCGAACTCACGGTGAACAACACCCATCGTGAGGCAAAGCGACTTCTGGGTAAGGCGACCGACGCTGTCGGTATCCACCACTCGGTTGCTGCGCGTCTTTCGGGGGCTGACTTCGACGGCGACACCGTTGTCGTTATCCCGAACAACAGTAAGAAGATCCAGACACAGTCCCCGCTCAAGGGTCTCGAGGGTTTCGACCCTCAGTCCGCGTATCCCTCCTACCCAGGGATGCCAAAGTTGGGTTCGACTCAGAAGCAGAAGCTGATGGGCGACGTTTCCAACCTCATCACGGATATGACCATCCGGGGCGCAAACGACCACGAAATCATGCAGGCTGTGAAGCATTCCATGGTGGTCATCGACGCCGAGAAGCACAACCTGAACTACAAGCAGTCGGCGCTCGACAACAACATCCAGTCGCTCAAGGCGAAGTACCAGGACAAGGGTGACGGCTCCAAGAAATATGGCGCCTCAACCCTGATCTCGCAGAAGAAATCCCCCCACCGGATTCCGGAGCGCAAGCTCCAGAAGGCGTCCCAGGGCGGTTCGGTCGACCCCAAGACGGGTAAGAAGATATACCGGGAAACCGGTGTTGTCTACCCTGACAAGAAGACCGGAAAAATGATCCCCCGTACCTCCTCGGTCAAGAAGCTCGAATATTTCGACGACGCCCACGATCTGTCGTCAGGCACCCAGATCGAGAAACTGTACGCCGACCATTCCAACCGCCTCAAGGCTATGGCCAATCAGACCCGTCTCGCTGCACTCAACACGGGCCGTGTGCCCTACTCCGAGTCAGCAAACAGGGTGTATGCGAAAGAGGTAGCCCAGCTCGACGCCAAGTTGAACGTGGCCCTCAGAAACAGCCCCCGTGAGCGACAGGCCCAGGTCATAGCAAACGCCGCCATCCAGGAAAGACGGCGTGCCAATCCGGAGATGGACAAGGCCGAGGTCAAGAAAATGAAGGGCATGGCCCTGTTGGAGGCCCGTAACAGGGTAGGTGCCAAAAAGACCCCCATCTATATTGAGGATGAGGAATGGAACGCCATCCAGTCCGGTGCAGTGCGGCACACCAAACTGACTGCCATCCTCGACAACGCTGATCTGAACCGGGTCAAGCAGCTGGCTACCCCCCGCAAGGACGTCAAGATGACCACCGCCAAGAAGGCCCAGGCCCAGCGTCTCATGGCCACCGGCATGACTCAGGCCCAGGTCGCCGACAAGCTGGGTGTCTCACTCACCACGCTCAAGCGGTTCCTGAATGAAGAAGGATAGGAGAGTTCACACATGATGCAACACATGCTCACGACGGTGGACAATCCGTTCGATCCGTTCACTGAGTTCGATGCTTGGGATTCATGGGACCGTACCAACGGTTACTGTTGCTCGGCCTACCTCTCGAGGGTGGTCAAGTCTTCTGATGAGTTGAGTGAAGCTGATCAGATGTTGCTCATCGAGCAAGGCATCGATGACATCCTGAAGTACGATCCTCTTGACGTGTACAAGAAGGTGAGCAAGGAAGTCGACATCGACAACCAGCCTTCAAAACTCGTCTCGGGTGTGTAGTACAACAACTTCATAGTTCAAAAAGTTTTGGAAGGTTGGGACCTCGGTCTCAGCCTTTCAAAATTGCCTGTTGCGACATCCTTTCACAATTGTTTATTGCGACACCCTTTAGGGCAATGTGTTCCTTAAACATTTTCTTGTGGGGGGGAGGGGGTGTCGCAGCAGGTACCCCCCTGTTGCATCGCCCGACTCCCTATATTTTCCCCGGGGGGATATTTCATACAACCTTTTCACTTCCGCGAACGTCGAGAGGATAGAACATGACCGTCGCGCTACCTCCAGAAGCTCTGTTCAGACAAATCGTTGGTACGTTCCTCCGTCTCGCCGCGATTCTCGCTGCCCCCGCCCTGCTGCTCGCGGTGCTGGTGCCGATGTCGTCGGCAGCGCCGCCCACGCTGACCTACGGGGCGCATGTCGCCTCGCTCGGGTGGCTGCCGGACGTCACCTCCCCCGCCACCGCAGGCACGACGGGTCAGGCCCGGCAGATGGAGGCGTTGCGCATCGCAGGCGGGACCCTCGCCTCCGATATCGACTACCGCGCCCACGTCGCCGGCATCGGCTGGCTCGGCTGGGTCGGCCCGGCCTTTGTCGCGGGCACGACCGGGCAGGCCCGCGCCCTGGAGGCCGTGCAGATCCGCCTCACCGGGCAGGCCGCGACGGACTACAGGGTGGCGTGCCAAGCGCACGTCGCCAACCTCGGCTGGCTGGCCACGGTGTATGACGGCGCGACGTGTGGCACGACCGGGCAGGCGCGCCGCATGGAAGCCGTCCGCATCTGGCTCGTCCCGAAGGCAACCCCGACCCCGACTCCCTCCCCGACGCCGACCGTGACGTCCCCCAGCGGTGGCGTGTCGCTCGGGATCACCGCCGACACCGGCATTGACGACGCCGCCGGGCGTGCCGTCCTCACCTCCCTCGGCCAGTCGGCCCCGACACAGTCAGTCATCCTCGGGGACCTCGCCTACGCGCCCGCACGGGAGGCCGACTACTGCCGACTCGTCCGTGACCGCGTCACCTCTCCCGTCGCGGTCATCCCCGGCACCCACGAGGGCGTCGCGGCCGGTGACGGCGCGTGGGCGGCGTATGCCGCGTGCCTACCCGCGGCCGTGACCGGGGACTACCTCGCCGGGGAGTGGTACATCGACCGTGGCCCGGTCCGGCTCATCACCCTCTCGCCCGGCGTGGACCTGCCGACCGGGACCCGCACCTACTCGCGCGGCACCCCGGAGCGGGAGCGGGTCAAGACCTGGATCGACGACGCCAAGAGCCGCGGCTTGTGGGTGGTCGTGGGGATGCACCACGGCTGCCTCACCATCGGTGTCCACGGCTGCTCGTCAGACCCGTCGATCACCGACATGCTCATCGGCAAGGGCGCCGACGTGGTGCTCACCGGGCACGACCACAACTACAGCCGCAGCCACCAGTTGACCGGGACGGCATACGCTCCTGTCGTCGTCGACCGTGACGGGGCGTTCGTC
>Ga0208938_1000321_pt1 | contig 39981 bp, 35 predicted proteins | sample AD_UKC125_MetaG_FD_184434 | JGI IMG/M metagenome (GOLD analysis project Ga0208938, IMG submission 184434) | Active sludge microbial communities of municipal wastewater-treating anaerobic digesters from USA - AD_UKC125_MetaG (SPAdes) (version 2) | ecosystem: Engineered > Bioreactor > Anaerobic >... | reverse complement strand
GAGGCGGCGATGGTGGCCGTTACCAACTCCTGTGCGTAGACCGGCAGCTGCACGGTGGGGATGGCGGTGGTCTCGACGACGGAGGACAGCGGCACTGATCCGACCGTCTGCGGGATGCCCTGGTAGACGCTGACGAAGCCGTTGTCGCTACCCACGTAGTACTGCCGGCCGACCCACAACCAGGCTCCGGCCAGTACCGCACCGAGGACGACGAGTGCGGTCACTATGGCCGGCCACCTGCGGCGCCTGCGACGCGTCGGGGTGGCTGGCGGTTCGGGGGTCGGGTCTGTCGCAACGCTGGGTTCCAGGTGGCTGTCCTGCGGGAAGTCCACACCGGGCAGCTGCGAGCGGGTGCGGGGCTCGGCGGCCGCGCCCACTACGACCGGGCGAGGGGCGGCCGGTGCCTCATCCACCTCCGCAACGTCCGCAACCACGCAGGTCACGTTGTCCGGGGCACCGCGCTCGATCGCCGCGTCGACGAGGGCCGTGACAGCTCCGGGTGGGTCGCTGCGAGCCAGTAGTTCGTGAATCTCGGGGTCTCGCAGGACACCGGACAGGCCGTCGGTGCACAACATGATGCGGTCGCCGGGGTGCACTTCGCGGATGCTGAGGTCGGGTTCGACGGTGTTCACTCCGTCGATGGCCCGGATCAGCAGGTTGCGGCGCCGGTGGGTCGCGGCCTCGTCCTCGGTGATCTGACCGGCGTCGACGAGCGTCTGTACGTAGGTATGGTCCTTGGTCAGTCGCAGCAACTGACCGTCGCGCAGCATGTAGGCGCGGCTGTCTCCGACATGGGCCAGCGACGCCCGGTCGCCCTGCCAGCAGACGGCCGTGACGGTGGTGCCCATGCCTTGGAAGTCGGGCCGCTCCGCGATGATGTGGCGCATCTCGAGCTGAGCCTCGTCCACGGCGTCGGCAAGTTGAGTCAGCACGTCGTCGCTGTCCGCGATGGGCAGCCCGGCGATGATTGCGGTCACCGTCGCGCTGGCCATCTCACCGGCGACGTGGCCGCCCATGCCGTCGGCAACGATCAGCAGGGTGTCCGAGGCATAGCCGGAATCCTCATTGCCGGATCGGACGAGCCCGACATCGCTGCGCGCGGCGTAGCGGAAGACCAAGGGCATCGGGCGCTACTTCCGCAGTTCCAGAACGGTCTGACCCACCCTCAAGGACTGACCCATCTGCAGCACCGTGGGGGACGTCAGCCGGGTCTTCCCGATCCAGGTGCCATTCGTCGAGCCGAGATCCTCCACCACCCATTGCCCCTCGTGCGGGAACAATCGAGCGTGACGCGCCGAGGCGTACTCGTCGTCGACCACGAGGGTCGAGTCCGGTGCCCGCCCGATGGTGATGGGCGCGGTACCCAATGGGATCACGGTGCCGGACAACTGCCCGGAGGTCACCACCAGGTTGTTGGCGCGCTTTCGAGAGGTACGTGGCTGCCGCTTCGGTTGGGCGGCCGGTTCGGGGCGCGGCCGGGGGGACAGGGCGCCAGCCGGTTCCGGCGGGGCATCCAGGTCGCGACGCAGGGCTCCGAGCGCGAACAGGACCAGCAACCACAGCGCGATCAGGATTCCCCACCGCAGCAGGGTCAGAACCAACTCACTCATCACATGCTCCGGAAGGTGAGATGGGTCGAGCCGATCGTGATGACGTTGCCGTCACGCAGGGGTTGCTCGGCGACGAGGGTGCCGTTGACGTAAGTGCCGTTAGTGGATCCGAGGTCCTTGATGACCACATCGTGACCACCCACCCGGATCTCGGCATGGTGGCGGCTAACCCCGGGATCGTCGAGTTTGATGTCGGCGTCCGCGCCGCGGCCGACCCGGGTGATCGCCCGCGTCAGCTGGAACGTGCCGATCGTGCCCTCGAGGCGCGGTGCCGAACCTGCCGGAATGCCGGCCGCGGGCGCGATGTCGTGATCGACTTTCGCTTCGCTGACGACCTCGACGGTGCCCGTCGACCTGGCCGGATCAGGTTGCATGGCGACCGTGACACTGCCAAGGAAGGAGTACTGCTGCTGCTGGGCATAATCCCTGATCATGACGGCGAACTCGCTCATCAGGGTGGCGTCGTAGACGGCCAGCCGGTCGTAGTCCTCCTGGCTGACGTGCACGGTGTAGACGTTGGGCACGACCGTGCGCGCGCGGGACACGACTGCGGCCCGCGCGTCCATCTCGTTCTGCAGGGCGGAGGCCACTTCGACCGGTTGCAACTCGGACTTGAAGGCCTTCGCGAAGGCGCCGTTCACCGCGCGGTCGACCCGCTGTTCGAAACGATCCAGTAAACCCACGCCTCACCTCCTGGTTCCACAGTAATCGGTAACAGGTTTTCAGTGTCGCCACGGCGCGGGTGAGGGGCACTGTGGCCGTTAGAAGAAGACCCACTTCTTGTAGGCGAAGAAGCGGACGACGGTGGCTACTGCTGTTGCGACTGCCTTGACGATGTTGAGCCACAGTGCCCCGGGCGCCCAGAGCACTTCGGCGGCGACGACCACGGCCTCTATGAAGGCGACGGCGGCGAGGTTGATGCCCGCGAACGCGGCGTACGCATGCCACAGGGATTTGACCTCGCGGTGGGCGAAGGTCCACTTGTAGTTGCCGACGAAGGCGAAGGTCATGGAGACGAACAGCGCGACGGCATTGGCCGCCCACACCTTCCAGCCGGCCCAGAGCAGACCGTTGAAGAGGGCGAAGTCGATGATCACAGCGAGCACACCGACGACCAGGAAGCCGCCGACTTCTTTGCGCACGGTCGCCTGCTGGGGCGCCGTTGTGGTCATGGTCGTCACCCTATGGGCAGGTGGTTTGCGAGATCGGATGCGGGTTCTGGCGGCGAGCCTCAACGCGGAGAACAGATCAGAGCACTTGGTGCGTTCCGTATCGCTCAGATCCCGGCTTTACCGAGGTCAGCCCCAGCGGCCCGCCAGCAGGAGGGTGGCCCGGCTGCGCGGGATCGAATGGTGGCGCAGAACCTGACGGAAGCGGCCTACCGCGATCGCTTCCAGTTCCTGGTCGGCGGGCCCGGGTAGTTCCAGCAATCGGTGGGCGCTGACCCGTACCCAGTCCGTGCGCGAACGGAGATCGGGTCGTTGCAGGAACCTGCGCAGGCGGCGTGCGGTCACCGCTCGTAGGCCGTCGCCCACGACCTGCGAAGCGTGTTGGGTGTAGTCGACCAACGCCTCGTCGATATATGTCAACTCGCCCAGGCGGGCGGCGACCGCGGCCAGCCACTGGTCGTGCCAGCCGCGCAGGGTGGGGGCAGGGAAGGGCACGGCCGCAGTGCGCACCTGGGGTGAGATCTTCAGGGCGGTACCCGAGACGCAGTTCATGAGCAGCAGGCCGGCCGGGGTCAGGTCCGGGGGCGGGGGTAGGAACCGGGCGCGCACTGGCATACCCCGTTCGTCCACTACCCGCATGGCGCTGAAGGTGGTTCCGGAGACTGCGAGCATCCGAGCGAGTTTCTCGGGGTGCCAGTTGTCGTCTTGGTCGCACAGGAAGACCGGGACGTCGTCGGCACGGGCGAGCAGGGTCTCGAAAGCGCGGTAGGGGCCAAGGTGGTCGTGGGGCGATAGCAGGGTGAAGCGGGGGTCCACGAGCGCCCTGGCTACGGCCGCGCGATCCCGTGACGCGTCGTCAAGAACTAGGCACTGCCAGTCGCGCTCGGTCTGCGCGATCAGCGAGCGAAGCTGCCGCTCCAGCAGGTCGGGGCGCGGATTGTGGGTCGCTAGCACGATCTGCGCCTTCACGGGGTCAACCCTAGTTCCTGTAGAAATGGGATATGCAGATCGAGCAACTCTCCATCGAAGGCGCCTACGTCATCACGCCGAAACTGCACGGAGATGCTCGTGGGCTGTTCTTCGAGTGGTTCAAGGACTCGTCGTTCACCGAATCCGTGGGCCACCCGCTGACTCTCGCGCAGGCGAATTGCTCGGTGTCCTCGAAAGGCACGTTGCGGGGAATCCACTATGCCGATGTGCCTCCGGGACAGGCGAAATATGTCACGTGCCTGAGCGGAGCAGTTACGGACGTCATCGTTGACATCCGGGTGGGCTCACCCACCTTTGGCCGGTGGGAGGCTGTCGAGCTGAACACCGACACTAGGCATTTGGTCTACCTGTCGGAGGGGCTCGGTCACGGTTTTGTGGCGAGGGAGGACAACTCCACTGTCGTGTACCTCTGCAGCACAAGCTACAACCCCAGTGGCGAACACGAGGTGGATCCGTTTGACCCGGCCATCGGAATCGACTGGGGTATCAGCCGGGAGCAGGTGTCACTGTCGGCCAAAGATGCCGCGGCCCCGAGGCTTGCCGCAGCGGCGGAGCAGGGGCTGCTGCCGGACTATGAAGCCTGCAAGCAGTTCCGGGTGAATCTGGCTTAGGCCATCTCGGCGACGATAAGCGGAAGTGCCTGCTCAAGGGCCTGATCCCACGGTCGCATCTCCGGCAGGCTTGAATCCGCCCAGCGGTCGTGACTAAGCACGCTGTACGGCGGCCGGGGAGCTGGTCGCGGGAACTGGTCAGTGGTCGTGGGTAGCACCCGGCCAGGATCGGCACCGATCAACTCGAAGATGCGCCGGGTCAACCCGTACCAACTCGTCTGCCCCGAGTTCGTGCCGTGGTAGATCCCGGGCTGGGCGTCTGACTCCCCCAGCAGGATGATCTGCCGCGCGAGATCACGACTCCAGGTCGGCTGTCCGACTTGGTCGTCAACGACGCTGAGGGTCTCCTTGGTCTGCTCCAAACCGAGCATGGTCTTCACGAAGTTCTGCCCGTGCACGCCGTACAGCCACGCGGTGCGCACGATGTAGGCCTCCGGGTGCCTGGATACGGCCTGCTCCCCGCGGAGTTTGGTGCGTCCGTACGCGCTGGCGGGGGCCGGTTCGGCAGATTCCGCGTAAGGGCTCGTCGCCGAACCGTCGAACACGTAGTCGGTGGACACGTGGATCAGGCGCGCCTGCGACGCGGCTTCGGCGATGTTCGCGGGCCCAAGGCCGTTGACCATGTCCGCACGCGCTTCATCGCTTTCGGCGGCGTCCACCGCCGTGTACGCCGCGCAGTTCACGATCACATCTGGGTTCAGGTCGTACACGGCGTCCGACACCGAGTCGACGTCGGTGATGTCGATGTCCGGTACGTCCAGGCCGACCGCGCCGTCCCCGAGCAGGTCCATGAGGTCGGTCCCTAACTGACCCCGCGATCCGATCACCAGCCACGTCATGAGGTGCCTTTGAGCGGGCGCCACCATGCCTCGTTGTCCCGGTACCAGTCAATCGTCGCCGCCAGGCCGTCATCGAAGCTCACCTCAGGCTTATACCCCAACTGCGAGGAGATCTTCCCGATGTCGACCGAGTACCGGCGATCGTGACCCTTCCGGTCCTCGACCGGACGGATCATGTCCTCGCCCGCGCCCATCGCGTCCAGCAGGCGGTACGTGAGGTCCTTGTTCGTCAACTCCGTGCCGCCACCGATGTTGTAGATCTCTCCTGCACGCCCGCCATCAAGCACAAGCTGAATCCCCCGGCAGTGGTCGTCAACATGCAACCAGTCGCGGATGTTGAGGCCGTCGCCGTACAGCGGCACCTGCAGCCCGTCCATCAGGTTCGTCACGAAGAGCGGAATGACCTTCTCGGGGAACTGGTACGGCCCGTAGTTGTTCGAGCAGCGGGTGATGACGACGTCGAGCCCGAACGTGCGGAAGTAGGAGCGGGCCAGCAGGTCTGAGGAGGCTTTGGAGGCTGAGTAGGGAGAGTTCGGCGCCAGCGGGAAATCCTCGCGCCAGGAGCCCTCATCGATGGATCCGTACACCTCGTCCGTGGAGACGTGGACGAACCGCTGCACGCCACCGTTGAGGGCGGCCTGCAGGAGCTTCTGGGTACCCAGCACGTTGGTCAGGACGAAGTCGCTGGCACCTGTGATCGAACGGTCGACGTGGGACTCCGCCGCGAAATGCACGATGGCGTCATGGCCGGGCACGAGGTCGGCTAGGAGGTCCCCATCGCAGATGTCGCCCTCGACGAAGGTATAGCGCTCGTTGCCGGCGACCGGGTCGAGGTTTGCGCGAACACCGGCGTATGTGAGTTTGTCGAGGACGGTCACCGTGGTGTCGGTATGGCCGGGGTAGGCGCCAGACAGCATGCGGCGTACGAAGTTCGAGCCGATGAAACCGGCGGCGCCGGTCACGAGTAGCTTCACGAATGCTCCTTATCGTCCTCACCACGGTAGCGGTGCCCCGAGTTCGGTTCGGTTGCCCATACACTCGGCGTGTGAAAGGAATTGTGCTTGCCGGCGGTACCGGGTCGCGACTGTGGCCCATCACCCGGGGCGTCAGCAAGCAGTTACTCCCCGTCTACGACAAGCCTATGATCCACTACCCGATTAGTACCCTTATGGCTGCGGGTCTGCGGGAGATTCTCATCATTACGACACCTGAGGATCAGCCGGCCTTTCAACGGCTCCTCGGAGACGGTAATGAGTTAGGAATGCGCTTCTCGTACGTGGTGCAGCCCGCTCCGGAGGGCTTGGCCCAAGCGTTCCTGCTGGGTGAAAGCTTCCTCGCGGGTGACGCAACCGCTTTGGTGTTGGGTGACAACGTCTTTCATGGCCCTGGCCTCGGTACACAGTTGCGTACTCTTACCGATGTGACGGGCGGTCATGTCTTCGCCTACTCGGTCTCGAACCCTTCGGACTACGGCGTCGTCGAGTTCGACTCTGAAGGGAACGCCATATCTCTGGAGGAGAAGCCTGCACGTCCCAAGAGCCGCTATGCAGTGCCAGGACTCTATTTCTACGGTTCGGATGTCGTCGAAGTGGCTAAGGAGATTACGCCCAGCGCTCGGGGCGAGCTCGAGATCACGGCAGTCAATGAGTGGTATCTCCAGCGGGGCCAGCTGACAGTGACAGTCCTGCAGCGAGGCACTGCCTGGCTGGACACTGGTTCCTTCGAGTCCCTGCATGACGCCAGTGAGTATGTGCGGGTCCTCGAGCGCCGCCAGGGAATGAAGGTCGGATGCCTGGAGGAGTTGGCCTGGCGGAATGGTTGGATCGATGACGAGCAGTTGCAGTTCCTTGGTGCGGAGTTGCGCAAGAGCGGGTATGGCGAGTACCTATTGAACCTCCTTTCTGAGCGGTGAGGCCCCAGAGGTGCACCGCGGCGGGGGCGGCGGCGGGCACTACAGTTGCGCCTGTGAAGTGTGTTCAGCGATGAGTGGAACGCTGCGTGAAGGCTCAGCGCCAACCGGCCCAGGGATGAAGAGCTTATGGGCTTATAGGTTCCTGATCCTCAACTTCGCGCGTCGGGACCTGAAGGCCCGATTCAAAGGAACTGCACTCGGTTGGCTGTGGGCCCTTGCTGTCCCGATCACTACTGTCATCATCTACTCCGTAGTGTTCTCGCTTGTCTTCCGCGCCCAGCCACCACCCATGGGCAACGGCGAGGCTGGGTCGTACGCGGTCTGGTTGTTGGTAGCACTAGTGCCGTGGGGCTTCTTTCTCAACGCCATGAATTTGGCTCCGGTGACGCTGCTGGCGAGCGGATCGCTGATCCAGAAGGTGTTCATTCCTGCCTACGTTCCGGCGGTTGCTTCCTCCCTCGCCGTTCTCGTCCAAAGCGGCATCGAACTGGCCGTGGTCGCGATGCTGCTCATCGTGTTGGGAAACGTGTCCGCTACCTTCTTGCTGCTTCCCATATGGATCCTGCTATTTGTCGCCTTTACTATTGCTCTGTCAACAACGGTGGCCATCCTGAACGTGTATATGCGGGACCTGGCGCAGTTGGTGTCCGTGGTGCTTCAAATGCTGTTCTTCGTGACTCCCATACTCTACCCCGCGAGCCTCATCCCGGAGGAGTGGAAAGGGATTCCGGTGCGTGCGATATTCGAGTTGAACCCGCTCGCCTCCTTCATCGGCGCGGAGCGGGGCCTGCTTTACAGTTTGCAGGTGCCCTCCGCATCCGTCTGGTTGACCATGCTCGCTTGGACGTCAGTGTCACTCATTGTCCTGCGATGGGTGTATCAGCGCTGGGGTCTTGACGTGAGTGAGTCGATCTGATGGCGAATCTGGCCATCAGTGTGGACGGAGTGAGCAAACGGTTCATCATCAACCCGCACCGCCGCACATCGCTGAAGGAGCGCGTCGTGCGAGGCAGTTCCAAAGCCGACCGACATGAGTTCTGGGCTTTGCGGGACATTTCCTTTTCCGTCCCGCAGGGTGTGACACTAGGTTTGGTGGGCTCCAACGGGTCGGGCAAGTCGACGGCCCTGAAAGTGATCTCTGGGATCTACCGGCCCACGTCCGGCTCAGTGCGGGTCAACGGGCGATTGTCCGCGCTCCTCGAGCTTGGCGCGGGCTTTCATGGCGAGTTGACCGGCCGGGAGAACATCGATCTGAATGCCTCTATCCTGGGCCTATCCCCGCGGGAGATTGCCCAGGTCTCGGACAAGATCGTGGAATTCGCCGAGATTGGGGACTTCATTGATGCCCCGGTCAAGGTGTACTCCTCCGGCATGTTCGTCCGTCTAGGCTTCGCTGTGGCCGTGAACGTCAAACCGGACGTCCTCGTGGTTGACGAAGTGATTGCGGTGGGCGACGAGCGGTTTCAGCGTAAGTGTTTCGACCACCTCTTCGAGATGCGCCGCTCTGGCGCCACGATAGTCGTCGTGAGCCACGCGATGTCACTTATGGAGGATGTCTGCGATGAGGTGCTTTGGCTGGACTCGGGAGAGATAAAGGCACGCGGGGAATCCCGGGCGGTAGTCCGCGAGTACCTGGCTGACGTCAACGCTGGGGAGGCTGCCAGAGAGGACGAGAGCATCAACGATTCCGGGCGGCGGGGCAGCGGTGAGATTCGGGTGAAGGATGTCAAGTGGTCTGCGGATGAGGGGCCTTTCGAGCGGGCGCCGGTCGTTGCCGGGCAACGGGTCACGTTCCGGATCGAGTACGAGGCGGTCGCCGATTTGGGGAACGCCGTGTTCGGTCTCGGCTTTATCAATGAGGCGGGCATCTCGGTGGCCGGACCCAACTCTGGATCCACTAAGAGATGGTCCGTGCAAAAGGGTCGCGGGTTCGTGCACTTCACGGTGGACAGGCTCCTTCTGCAGCCGGCGGAGTTCGGGATCTCTGCCGCTATTGTCGATAGGGCACATGTCTTTGACTACGTGGACCGGGCCTACCAGTTCCGGGTGAGATCCAGTGGCAGTGATGAACCCGGTCTGGTGCAGATGCCGGGGACATGGGACCTGGTACCGACTGGCGAAAGGATGCAGCGTGATCTTCGATGAGGAGACCGGGCAGACGGTCCTGTACGCCCTTGCCGGTGGTTATCTCGACCGGGCCGCCAGCCTTGCGTTCGAGAAGGCAGATGTCCCCCAGGAACAGCGGGAGGATCTCGCCGCGCTCTTCCTCGCAGCCCCATCGGTCGCGGAGGCGGCGCGCGCATTTGGGGATTGGTTGAGGGCTTGTGGTGGCGAAAAGTGGATGATCAACCAGAGCTATCGGATCTGTTTCTATCGGGGCCATTGGTGGCAGAAACAGGCGCAGTCGCCCATGACCCGCTTCTTCTTCGGAAATAAGGCCGGCCGGCCGCTGGACAAGTGGCCACACTACTTTCCGATCTACGAGCGGTATCTCTCCCGTTTTGTGGGATCGAATGTCCGAGTCCTCGAGATCGGTGTTTTCCGGGGTGGGGGGATCGATCTGCTAGCCGACTATTTGGGCCCGGCAGCGCACCTTGTGGGTTTTGACATTGATCCAACAGCCAGGGATCTCACCGATCCCAGGTTCCCGGTGGTCATTGGCGATCAGGCCAACCCGGCGGACCTGGCGAGGGTCCAGGAGGAGCACGGCCCGTTCGACGTGATTATCGACGACGGCGGCCATACGGTGAACCAACAGATAACCTCAGCGGAGGTGCTCTTTCCATTGCTCAACGATGCTGGGGTGTACCTCATTGAAGACGTGCACACTTCGTACTGGGATGAGTACCGGGATGCCGGAGCCGTAAGCCTGCTGGACTGGGCGCGCGAGCGGCTAGACGACCTCAACGCATATCACTTCTCCGAGCAAGAGCAACTTACGGTATGGCAACTGCACCTGCGAGCTGTCCACGTTTTCGACAGCATCGTTGTCATGGAGAAGGACATCTCGTATCCGCCCTTCAGCGAACTGGTGGGCACAAAGGAGTTTGCGCTGCCTACCCGCGAAAGAGAGAGCGTCGACCTAGAACTGCTGGCAACCCGCGATGCGGCCGTGGTGCAGCGGGATCAGGCGCGCCGGGAGTCAGAAGCGCTACGCGCCGACCTTGACCGGATGACCCAGCAATTGGCCGAGTTGCGCACGAGCCGGAGTTGGCGTTTCACAGCGCCGATGCGGCGCTGGCTCGGGACGTCCGACGAATGAGGTGGCACTGGCGCCGGGGATCTGGCGAGCCAGTCGACCCGACTCTCGAATGGGAGTCGGGGCCCCGGCTTTCGGAGCAGTGGCGGCCCGAGCGGGTAGCAGTGCTGGCCCACTGGTCGGCCGATGGCTCCCTGTCCCGATCCATCAGGGGGCTCGCAGGGTCCCTGAGCGAATTCGGTTTCCAGGTCGTGGTGGTAAGTGCCGCCGAGTTCGACGGTGAGCGCCCGGGCGGATGGCCGGATCAGCCTCAATCGGCCTGTGTCTTCCGACGTCCCAACAGCGGGTACGATTTCGGGACCTGGGCCGCGACCCTTTCCGAACTGCCACAGATCCGCAGTGCCCGCGAAGTCATCTTGGCCAATGACAGCATGGTTGGTCCCTTCACGCCTTTGAGTCCATTGCTGGACCGGATGCTGCGCACCCCTGCGGATGTCTGGTCGCTGACCGACTCCGTGCAATTCGGGTGGCATCCCCAGAGCTATTTCGTGGGATATCGCAACGGAGTGCTCGAGGAGCCCGCGATGCGCAGTTTCTGGGGCTCGGTCCGGGTGCACGGGTCAAAGGACGACGTCATCCGCCGATACGAATTGGGCCTCGGGCGGCTGCTTCTGCGGGAGGCGTTCAGCACGGCAGTGGCTTTTCCGTCGCAATCCGTGGTGACCAACCGGGGAGACAACCCCACCATCAGGGCCTGGCGGACGCTGCTGGACGCGGGCCTTCCCATGGTGAAGAGGCAACTGCTCGCCGAGCCGGAGGTTGCGGCAGACTCGGGTGACGTCGCGGCGGAGGTGCACCGCCGCTTCGGGACTGAAGTCAAGGAGTGGATCTAGCAGGATCATGCCTTACAAACAGAGCCTGAAGGCCTACGCGCGCCGAAGGATGCCCCGCGTTTACGAGAATCTGCGGGAGCGCCGCAACAAATCGCGCGCCGCCCGCATCGGCGTCGCTCGCAGGGGCCCGGCGTCGCTAGAGGCATGGCTGGACCGACTACCCGACCACCGACGGCTGGCGCTGTCCCAGGAGTGGCTGCCCTGCGAGAAACAGGTCGGAACTCCGCGTGTCGTGGTTGTCGTGCACGTGTTCTTCCCGGAACTCGTCGATGAAATCCTCTCTGAACTTCCCAGCATCCCGGTGCCCTTCGACCTCATCATCACGAATGCCAGTGGCACACATGTCGACATCAACTGCCCCGCCGCACGCTGCGTCCGGGTGCTCGACGTCGAGAACCGTGGCCGAGACATGTGGCCACTTCTACAAGTGGTGAACGCCGGTCTGCTGGATCCATATGAGATGGTTTTGAAGCTGCATACCAAGCGCTCGGAGTGGCGGCACGGCCATGAGTTGGCCGGAACAGGGGGTGAATGGCGAAGAGGTCTGCTTCGGGACCTGGTTGGGTCCCGCAAGCAGGTCGAACGAATCCTTGAGACGTTCGCCCGCAATCCGCGAATCGGAATCGTCACCTCCGATGACAGTGTCCTGGGCCCGGAGTTCTGGGGCGGTAACGAACCGACAACCAAGGAACTCGCCCGCCGCTTGGAACTGGGGGTGAGGGAGGAGACGCTCAAATTCGCCGCGGGTTCCATGTACTGGGTCAGGGGCTTCGTCGTGCAGGCCCTACGGGCGCTGAACGCGTCTCGGCACGACTTCGAGGAGGAGTCTGGGCAGGTCAACGCGACCACAGCGCACGCCATCGAGAGACTGCTTGGCATCCTGGTCTCCGAAGCGGGTTTGCGCATTGCCGGAGTCTCGGCCACGTCCGGCTCAGAAACCAGAAGCAAACCCTTCCTCGGCCCGGTCGAACCCCAGGTCCGGATCGTTCCCTTCTACCTCCCTCAGTTTCATCCCGTACCGGATAACGACAGATGGTGGGGAAAGGGGTTCACGGAGTGGACCAACGTCACCAGTGCCCGTCCGGTCTTCCTGGGTCATCATCAGCCTAAGCTGCCCACCACCACCGGTTTCTACGACCTGCGCCTGCCCGAGTCGGTGGCGATGCAGAACGACCTGGCGCGGTCGGCCGGGATCCACGGCTTCATGTACTACCACTACTGGTTCGCCGGACGACCGATCCTGGAACGACCGCTGCAGGACCGGCTGGAGTCCGACGATCCGACGCCCTTCTGCATCATGTGGGCCAATGAGAACTGGACGCGTCGCTGGGACGGCCGGTCGGAGAACGTCCTCCTAGGTCAGGACTACGAGCACATCGACTCATCGCAGTTCGTCCAGGACGCGCTGCATTATCTGCTGGATCCCCGGTACCTGCGCGTTGACGGCAAGGCCATCTTGGCAGTCTACCGGCCCCGGCAGATCCCCGACCTGGCTGAAACAGTGGTGGCATGGCGCGCGATCGCCGAGAAGGCGGGAGTGGGGGAACTGCTGCTGCTCAGCGTGGACGTCGATCCGGAGTTCGACGGCCTCAGCCGGGATGTCCACCAGTTTGGTTTCGATGGCACACTCGGGTTTCCCCCTCACCGCACCACTTGGCCGCAGCAGAAGCCTCGACCACTGCAGGTCGATTACCGGTTCCATGGAAACATCCTCAGCTATGAGCGGACGGTGGATGAGCAGGTGGCTGGTATGCCCCGATACGTCTCTGCGGACAGTTACCCGGGGGTCATGGTCACTTTCGATAACACCGCCCGCAGGCAGTGGAGTTCGGACATCTGGTACGGCAGCAATCCCTACACATTCCACCGTTGGTTGCTGGCCGCCGTGGAACAGGTCATGCCGCGCGAGCCGGAGCATCGCCTCGTCTTCATCAATGCTTGGAACGAGTGGGCCGAAGGTGCCGTGCTGGAACCACATGACAGGGTTGGTCCTGGATACCTGCTGGCGGTACGCAACGTCATCGACGCTGTCAGCCGGGCCTGGTCACCGTAAGAAGGAACTGGCAGGGATTCAATCAGGCGTCGCCTGGATATCTAACACCAGCGACTGGACGACGAGCACGAAGCCGCAGAAGAAGGGAACGACGCTCAAGACGGTGGTGCCGGCTGTCGGGCTGACGCCATGGAACGCCTCCCATGTTGCCCACAGCCCGACTATGGTGCCCAAGCCCAGGAGCATGATTCCGAGCAGGAAGAGCAGTGCGATCGGGGAGAAGGACCAGAGCATATACTTGTACCACATGCGCCGCCAGAATCCTCTGAAGAAGGTGTGCAGCAGGCGGGGGATGAACGTGGTGAGGCTGATGGTGGAGGTCTCCGCCCCGTAGCGGGCGGGAATGTTCACGTCCCGGGCGCGGATGTTCGCGATGTTGAGCCACACCAGAAGGTCGTTCTCGAAGTCGTACCGCTGCGCGATCTTGTCGAAGGGGATCATCTGCAGAGCCTCGCGGGTCACCGCTGTATAGCCGTTTTGCGGATCGACGATGTTCCAATACCCGCTCGCGGCCTTGTTGACGAACGTCAAGCCCATGTTGCCAATAACCCGGTGTCGGGGCATGCCAGCGAGACTGGCTAAGGAGTAGAAGCGGTTGCCCTTCGTGAAGCCGTATCCGTCTTCGATCATCGGATCCAGGAGTCGGGGCATGTGATCTGGGTCCATTTGGTCGTCACCGGCGACCACTACCAGAATGTCTGCGCCCTTGTCCATGCCGATCCTATGCCCAGTGAGGATGGCCCCACCGACCCCGAGGTTACGTTCAAGCCGGTGTACCACGAGACGATCGTCCTGGACGCTGCTGATGGCCTCGAAGGTCCCGTCGGTGCTGCAGTCGTCCACGACAACGATGAAATCCACGAATCCCGGCAGCCCCTGCACGGTCTTGGCAATCAAGGCTTCCTCATTGTACGCGGGTACCACTACGGCGATGCGGCGTTCGCGGTACATGCTGAGCCTCCACACTGCTTCCCGGCCGAATTCACAACGAATCGACCTCTCGGTAATAGTACGGTGCGCAGGGACGTCCGCCCTGAGACCTGCTGCCCTCGTCGCCACCTTGTCTTCCCATTCAGGGTGCACCCGTATCGTTGTGATCCAGGATTCGGCATGTGAGGGGAGATGATGGCGCTGGACTTCTCTGCCGCAGCGGTGAGGCGGTGGGCCTTCCCCGCCAGCGTTGGTTTGGTGTTGACGTTACTTACGGCAGTGAGCGTCAGCGGTTCGTCCATCGGCATCCTTTCTGCCCCCCCACCGGTGACCACGGAGACCGTGGTCACCGGCGATCAGGATCCGGACCTGCTGTGGGGGCAGCCCCGCCCCATCCGCTCGGACGAATGGGCCGTGGGTACCCCGCTCGCCGTGGGTCAATCGCGCGGGGGCTTCCCGTCGCAGCCCTGGGTCGGCCTGACACCGACGGATCTGGGGGCCTTCTCCTACAGCACGCCGTACTGGGGTTGGCCCACTATTGCTAAGCCTCACACGTGGGGCTATCTCCTGCTCGCCGAACAGCGGGGACTAGCCTGGGCTTGGTGGTTCCCGTTGGCCCTGGCGGTGATCGGGGTTTACTGGCTCCTGCTCCTGATCACGGACCGTCCGAGCCTGTCTGCGGGCTTGGCGATTCTGGCGGGCTTCACGCCGTATGCTGCGTGGTGGACTTCGCCGACTCCGGCCCTGTTCATCGGATTCGCGTCGATGGCGGCGGCCCTGTTCCTGATCGCTGTCCGCTCAGGCAGGGCTTGGGTCAGGCTGCTTACCGGCGCTGCTTCCGGCTACTTCCTGGCGGCTCTGCTCATCGTTCTGTACCCACCGTGGAGTCTCAGCGCGGCGCTGGTGGTCTCCGCCCTGATCTTCGGCCTGCTCATCGACGCCCGACCCGAGTGGCCGGGAGTGCTGCAGGCTCTGGGCGGGTTGTTACTGGCGGCCGGAGTGCTGCTGTTCGTCTGGTACGCAGAGGTCGCCGAGGAGTTGGCGCTGATCAGCGGAACTGTGTATCCGGGGCAAAGGGTGTCGCAGGCCGGTGAAGGCACCCTTAGGGAGTTGTTCAGCGCATCCACGAATCTATATGCCGCCGTGACGGATTCCCAACCCGTTGCCAGCAACCAGAGCCAGGCGTCGTCGTCGTGGGTACCGCTGGCGGTGGTGGCGCTGCTGGGTGTGCTCTTCGTGTTATTCGCACGCCCCCGCGAGCCCGCCCTGCCGAGGTGGCCGGTGGGGCGCTGGACTTTAGTTACGCAGGGGGCGGTCCTGGTGCTACTTCTGGCCTGGAGTCAGTGGCCGTCGTTCCCGCAAACTCTCGGGGAACTAACCCTACTGACGCGTATCCCCGGCTACCGAGCTCCGATGGCCATCGGGTTCAGCGCTCTGCTGCTCGTCGCCTGCATGGGTCAACTGCGGCTCACCCGGGTGCCCCGGTCGGCGATGGCGGTGATCGCGATCCTCGGGATCATCCTGAGTGCTGGGGTCGCGTGGTGGTCGGCCACGCAACTCTATGTGGCTATGGGCGCTGGCTGGCTGCTGGTCGTGGTGGCGGGCGGCGCATTGATGGCTGCCACGTTCGCGGCAGTTGCACTCGACACATTCTGGCGGGTTCTGCTGCCCGTGGCGGCAGCTTACGGCATTGTGTCCTTCGCGCTGGTAAATCCCCTCTACCGAGGTGTTGGACCGTTGCATGACGACCCGGTGGCCAGGATCGCTGCCGAATATGCGCAGGACAACCCGAACAGTCGCGCCATAACCCTAGGGGGGAGGGAACTACCGGCGCTGGTGCGTGGCGGAGGTATGGAGGTTCTGTCCGGCACGACGCCGTATCCCAACGTCGACTTCTGGGAGTCCGTCGCCCCCGGCGGGGAATCCCTGTGGAACAACTACCGCAACTACACCTGGGTCTACGACCCTGAAGCACGTCCGATCGCCGGCGCGGTCATCGCGGAGGATGCTGCGGAGTTGAGGGTGAATCTCTGTGCCCCGGACATCTTGGCTTTGGGCTATGGCTTGGTGTTTTCACCGGTACCGCTAGGGGCCCCCTGCCTGCAGCTCGACAGCGCCATCAAGCGGCCGAACGGCACGACCGTGTACGTCTACTCCTTGGATGAGGCCGTTGCCTGAGAGGCCGCCGACGTTGACTGTGGCACAGTCGGAACATGCAGCGGGTGATGGTCGCAGTCCCGGCCCTGAACGAGGCGTCAACCGTCGCGGAGGTGGTCCGACAGGCCGTAGACGCCTTGCCAACTGCGCACATCGTGGTGGTGGACGACGGCTCGGCAGACGGTACGGCCGCCATAGCGGGGGCGGCTGGTGCAGTGGTGTTGAGGCTGCCATTCAACGTCGGGGTCGGGGGGGCCCTGCGCACCGCCTTCCTCTACGCCAAGGCGCATGACTTTGACGCGGTGCTGCAGGTGGATGCCGACGGCCAGCACGACCCGGTCCAGGCCACCCGGCTGCTGGGGGCACTCGACAACGCCTCGGTGGTTGTCGGCTCGCGCTTCTTGGACGCGGACTCTTACTCCGTGCCAGCGATGCGCAGGTTCACAATGCGCGTCGTAGGCTGGCTGGTTTCGCGGGTCACCGGGACAACTCTCACCGACACCACTTCAGGCTTCCGGGCTGCGGACCGGCGGGCGATAGAGCTGTTCGCGGAGCACTACCCAGCGGAATACCTGGGAGACACTATCGAGTCGCTTGTTCTGGCACACCGCGCTGGCCTTTCCATCGCGGAGGTGCCGGTGTCGATGCAGATACGACAGGGCGGCAACCCCAGCCAGGACCCGTTCCGGTCGGTGCTGTATCTGTCCCGAGCGCTGCTCGCCCTTGTTCTGGCGACCAGCCGACCAGTGCCGCGGGGTTCGGCATGAGCACCTACCTTCTGGGGATCGCGGCCGCGTCAGGGGTCACCCTATTTGTCGTGGAGATGCTGCGACGTGGCTTCCTTCGGGAGAAATTTGCCGCCCTGTGGCTGCTCGTGTCATCCGTGCTGTTGTTCATCTCGGTATTCCCAGGGGTACTAAAGAGGGCTGCCGACCTGGTGGGTGTGCAGGTGCCCTCCAACCTTCTGTTCATGATGTCGGCGGTTCTCCTGCTCGTTGTCAGCGTGCAGTTGAGTCACGAGGTGTCTCGGGTGGAGGCTCGCACCCGACGACTCGCTGAGGAGATCGCCCTGCTCAAGAGGTCCCTGGAGGAGCGGGGCGGTCCGTGAGCCGCGCTGCGCGGAGGCGACCGGCATTCACGGTATCGGCTCGTATCACGCCAACACAACGTGGGAGACCAACCCTCCATAGCGCAGGTCCATTTGTATGGGGTTGTCACAGGCGATCTCCTCGCGAGCGGACACCTACCCCAGCCCGCTCATCCCGTGTCTGCCGTATCAGGGGTTGTCCTAGGTGCCCGGCAGCGGCAACTCCTCCATCAGAGCGGGACCAACGCACGTCTCCCAGCACGAGCCCCGGCAGCGCGGCAGTTGATCAAGCGGCTGAAGCACCAGGAAACGCCAAGCGTGGCGATACGATCAACCTGGCGGGCTTGGGACCCCCGGCCGCATAGCGCAGGGCGTCGTGCCACCTCTTAGCTAGCGCCTTGTGTATCGCTTGATGCGATGCCGCGTAGAACGGATGAACGGCTGCAGTCGGCTGGATACCGCGTCGACCACGAGGGCGACTCACGAGTCAGACGCAACGGGGTGCGTTCCCTGCGCTGCCTGTCAACCGAGGGCAGGCTTGGCTTGGGTAGGCGTCGACGCCGAGCGTGGGTGACGCGTTACAACTCCTTCAGTGAATCCCTGGTGGACGTATAGAGCGCGGTCCTTACTAGCCCCGCTACAGTGGCTTCGCGCCAACTGGTCTGGAAGCCCAAGACCTCGATAAGGAGGATCCGAGTTACGAAGGTGTTGCGAGATGCGGTGCACTTGCTGCAGTCCCGGACTGGTTCCTGACACGGATGCTGGGTCGAGCAGCAGCATGACTCAGTCCTCTACAGCCTGCAGCGCGGGAATCGGGGGTACGCCGAAGCGCGACGGCGACTCCAGCGATCCCAGGGGAGGGGCCGGTATCGCCAGCCGGCGCAGGGTCTCGATCCCTGGCGCGGGTTCAGCGTGGAGCACCAGTTCCGGGTTCAGTGGCGGCACCGGAGTCTGGGTTAGCAGCGGATGATTGGGCCGGTTGTCAACTTCGCCGTCGCCGAGCAGTTCCTCGTGCAGCTTCTCGCCGGTCCGCAGTCCGGTGTAGACGATGTCGATGTCCCTGCCGCTACGCTCGATGAGCCGACGGGCAACGTCGCGGATTCTCACCTCGTCGCCCATGTCGAGAATCAGCACCTCGCCCGGGTTAGCTAGGGCGGCGGCCTGCAGCATTAGTTGCACCGACTCGGGGATGGTCATGAAGAAGCGGGCTACGTCCGGGTGGGTAACGGTGACTGGGCCACCAGCCTCGATTTGCTCGATGAAGGTGCCCAGCATCGAACCCCGGCTGCCGAGGACGTTTCCGAACCGGACGCTAGCGTACGTTCCGCTGGCTCTTTGGCCGTACGAGGCGGTGAGCCTCTCCGTGATTCGCTTGGAGTACCCCAGCACGCACGTAGGATTCGCGGCCTTGTCGGTGGAAATGTTGATGAGTACCTTCACGTCGGTTCGCTCAGCGGCACGCAGCACGTTCAGTGTGCCCAGAACGTTGGTCTTCCAGGCCTCCCGGGGGTAACTCTCAAGCAGTGACAAATGCTTCAGCGCAGCGGCGTGGAAGACCAGGTCGGGTCGCACCTCGTCAAGTACTTCGTCGATGCGCTCGGCATCGCGCAGGTCCGCTAACTCCAAGTCGTCACCCTCCAGCAGCGCTTGGCCGGAGATGCTCAGTTGCACCGCGTGCAGGGCCGATTCGTCGCGGTCGAGCATCACCAGCCGACGCGGACGAAGGCGGGCGATCTGCCGAGATAGTTCGGAGCCGATCGACCCGCCCGCTCCCGTCACCAGAACGACCTTGCCCGCCACGAAGCGGGTGACCTCGGCCATGTCGATCTCCACCGGGTGCCGACCGAGCACGTCGGTCTCGTTGACCTCTCGGATTTGGTTGGAGGTAACGTTGCCATCGACTAGTTGGGCCACGGTGGGCAAGGTGTAGACCTTCAGACCGGCCCTGCGCCCTGCCCGATCCAGTTCACCCATCAGTGCTGCGTCAGCAGAAGGCACGGCAATCAGCAACGCGTGCGCCTCGTAATCCTGGGCTACCCGGGCCAGGTCATTGCGGGTGCCGCGCACGTGCACCCCGTCTATGCGCCGCCGCGACTTCGCCGGGTCATCATCCAATAGGGCCACAGGCAGGTAGCTGGAGTCACGGGATCGGTTCATCGATCGTATTAGCTGTTCGGATGCCTCGCCGGCCCCGAAGACCACGACCCGCTGGGCCTGATCAAGAGCCGGTCCGCGCTTGGCCCTCCAGTCGCGGACCGCGCGAAGGCCTCCACGGCCGACGAGCATAAGAACTAGAGCCGCGGGCAGCGCGATCAGCGGGATGCTAATGGCGATGGGGCGCGATCTGACCATCTCAAGCCAAAGGAAGCCCACTAGAGCGGGGACGAGAGAACTGATGCAAACGGTCACAAAGTCCGCGTACCCACCGAGACGGTTGCGACCGCCGTAGGCGCGAAGTGACAAGCCAGTGAGTACTTGAAGAGTGGCCAGAGCCATCCCGAAGGTCAGCATCGCGCGGACGGGTAGGGGCAGGGGCTCGAAGCCCCGAACGGGCAGGTCGTAGCGGAGCAGAGTCGCCAGGACCGTAGCTGCAATCCAGGCCGTAGAATCAACAGCGATGAGGATCGCCGCTCGGATTCGACTCGTCATTCTCTCCCCGCACACTACGCCCGACTTAAGACTACCAACTTCCGCGGCCGTCGGGTCAAGACGGGATTTTCCGACAGGCAGGTACCTGGAGCTGGGGATCGTTTGGCCGGTTCGAGGATGCCTGGTCTCTAGGGCCGGGCTCGGCTATAGAGACGTTGTCAACGTTGTATTCCGCGCCTTCCCGGATATTCGGGAGGTTGAACAACAGGCCCACCGCTATGGCGAAGGCGACGGACCCCATCAGCCAGTTGGCAAAGGGACTCAGCCACGCACCCCACCACCAGTCGGGAGTGCCCGCGGTGGCCAGGGATAGGGGGTTGGTCGTGCCGGGTTGGATGCCGGAGACGTAGCGCACCGTTAGGAAAAGCAGCGATAGGGAGTTCGCGACAGACAGAGCGGCTCCCAAGGCGATCCACTGAGCATTACTCCAGCGGGGCAGCCACTTGCCCCAGTCTGGGGCCAGGAAGACGAAGGCGAGCATATAGACCAGCGGAAGGAAATACCGGGTTGGCGGCACCTGAGAGCCACCCGCGACCAGCGCGGCTGGGACCACGAGGAGAACCCCCGCTACAACAAGAAGGGCTATCGCCTTGCGCCAGAACATGGCGGCCAAACCCATGGCGGCGGCGCCCCAGAACGCTGAACGCGCGGCGATCACCGCGGCGGATGGAGGGAGCACTTCCAGCCAGCCGAGGCGGACGTCGCTTCCGAAGAAGAAACTGGGAGTAGAGACCACGGCATCCCATAGGTGTCCGGAATTCAGGCCGCTCTGCAACAGTGCAAGGACGCTCTGCGCCTTAGTGGCGTCACCACGGCTCAATAGACCCAAGGCCACGAAGCCGAGCAGTGCACCAGCTGAGGCCAGCAGGCAGTAGACCCGACGTGGTGCCTTAAGACCGAGCAGCAAAGCCACGACTATGGCAACCGCTGCATGGATGGCCCCCTCGGAGCGGCCACCGAGAATCATCAACAAGCACGCGGTAGCGAAAATGACACGGGCGACGAGAAGGCCATGCGAACCTCGGTCCCGAAGCACCGTTACCGCTGGCCCCAAGAAGGCGGTTGTGCCGATGAGCAGCCACGCGGATGGGTTCGTTGAGGCGATGAGGAATAGGCCGAGTGGCATGTATGCGACGAGTGTGGCTACCGAGAGGGTCCTACGGTACGTCGGTGCGGACAGCAGGAGCGAGGTAGCGAAAATGGCCACTCCCATCAACACGTTCAGCACTCGCCAATGGACGACGGACTCCCTTATGGTGTCGCCGGTGAACAACGATGCGAAGCGGTAGTAGAGGCTCGGATAGTAGCCAAGGTCATCAAGGGAAGCGGGTGTATTGGTGCTTGGTTCTTGCGTCAAACAGTCCGCCGGTAGTGAGGCATCAGGGTTGTACCAGGAGTCCCCATTCGTGACGTAGCAGGGCAGTGCCCTTGGCTGCTCGTACTGCCACAAGTCAGGGTAGGCCTTACGAGCACCCTGGTACTCCGGTCCTATCCGGTCGGAGGGGTCGGCCGCCCACCAGGTTGAACCCCAAGGCCACAGCCAATCATCGGCGCGGCACGTCGTTGAATCGTGTAGGCAGTAGATGTTTGCGATGTGGAGGTCGTCGTCAGGCGCGGACGCACTTGGCGAAGCCAGGGCCCACGTGAGCAAGGAAAACAGTGCAAGGCCCCCAGTGGCGAGTCGTTGCCAGTGGGAGCGTATCGATGCGAATGTCGTCAATAATCCCGTCCGGCCCTGTCGTCTGGTTGCTTGAGTCTACAGGGCGACACGGGGCCCTCCTCCCGACCGGCGATTCGAGGGGTCAAGTTCATGTAGGTGGTGTACGAACTGTCCTGTTCGTGACCCTCGGTGGGTTGGAGTGTGTCAAGCATTTCGGACACGGCTAGCAGTTGTTGATCATGCCGCGTGGGCGGCGGGTAGTAGTCGTTCCAGGCCTGGACGGGGGTGCGGTAGTCCAGGGTCGAGTGGTGTCGTTTGCGGTTGTAGAACAGCTCGATGTACTCGGCCACGGCGTGGCGGGCACAGGCGTGGCTGGGGAACCAGTGGCGGTAGTACATCTCGTTCTTCATGGTCGCGAACCAGCTTTCTGCGGCGGCGTTATCGAAGCACACCCCGGTGCCTCCCATGCTGCGCACGACGTCGTTACGGGTGCACCAGCGGGCGAATTCGTCGGAGGTGTACTGGTTGCCGCGGTCGGAGTGGAACACGGCTTTGGGTGTCAGGTAGCCGCCGTCGCGGGCCATCCGTAGCGTGTCGACGACCAGGGTGGCGTGCATGTGGTCGGCGATCGCCCAGCCCACCACCATCCGGGTGTACAGGTCGATCACGGTGGCCAGGTACAGCCAGCCCTGCCCGGTGCGCAGGTAGACATCCCACGCGGGTCAGGTGTCAAGCGGCTGCTTGGTCTGCAGGGGTTGCAGGGTGTGGCCATGCAGCCGCCTCATCTCATTTCTGCTGGTGTTGCAGGCACCACCAGAGACGTCCGAGCAGGCGGTTGGCGAGGTTACGCAGGGCGGCGTTGTGGGTGTCTCCGGCGGTGCGTCTGCGGTCGTAGTGTGCTCTGGCGCCGGGTGACTTCGTCAGGGCGGCGAGGGCCCACCAGTGGCAGGCGTCAGCCAGCCGGTTTGTTGCCTACCTTGCGGGCTTTGACGTAACTGGACCTTCCGGAGGCCCGTGTGACCGGTGCGGTGCCGGCGTAGGCACGAAGCCCTGCCGCGGTTGGGAAGCGCAGCGGGTCGTCCCCGACTTCGGCCAAGACCCGCGCGGCCAGCACGGGTCCCAGTCCTGGCACCGAGCGCAGGATCGGTGCCAGGGGGGGCTGCTCGAATTCGGCGGTCATGGCGTCTTCGAGCAGAGCCACCGCGTCCAGCATCGACATGATGATCGCTACCTCCGACATCACGGTGATCCCGAGGGCGGCTTCCACGGGCTCTGGCTGGCGCAGTGCGGGCTGACGCAACGTGACATGGATGTGCTCGACCAGGCTGGGGTCATTACGCCGGCCGCATTTGCGCAGCAGGGCCACGATCCGTGCCCGGGTCAGCCGGCGGCCCTTGCCTGGGGTGGGAGCCGCTGCCAGCACCGTCAGCGCTGCCCGCTGTGTCAGGTGGGGGAACGCGACAAGTGCCTGCGGATAGAACTCCAACAACACCGACCGCAGGCGGCTGGTGGTCTGGTGCAAGGCCCACACTGCTTCCTGATGCTGCCGGGCCAGCGCCTTGACTGCCGCGGCGGACTCGCTGACTGCTGGCAGTTGGCGGTGCTGATGTCGGTCAGTGCGCAGGATGTCAGCAAGGATCGCGGCATCTGCGGCGTCGGACTTGCCACCGGCCTGACCGAATCGCTCCCGGTACCGTGCCACCGCCCGCGGGTTGATCGGGTAGACGCTGAACCCCACGCAGGCCAGCGCCACGACCAGCAGGTTCTTGTCCGTTTCGATGCCGATCGGAGTGCTCTGCGCACAACCTCCCTGCTGCGCGATCATCCTCAACAGGGCCGCGAACCCGCCCGGCCCGGTGTCGATCCGCGCATGCGCCAGGATCGTCCCCCGGTCGTCCATCGGGGCCACATCATGGTGGCCTTCCGCCCAATCAATGCCACATGTGATGTTCATGTCCAGCCTCCCTTGCCATCCGTCGCCGACGAGCCTGCGGGAGGAACGCGGCGACCTAATGGACAGCACTCACGGGTGCGGCATCTCACCAGCCGATCGCTCATCCCGGCACCGGCAGGGCCACCGTCTACCTTGAGAGACCTCCTTGCCGGGTCCGGTGAACCTGATGCAGTGAACACCTGCCAGACACTCACTACCAACCCTGCTCCGGGCCAGTGATATCTCAGTGGACCCTGCCAGTGACACACCCATTAGGTGATGTCACCGACCAGGCGGGTGCCAGGGGCTGGCGCGGTGAAGTCCCGCCCGATCGCATCCGCGGGGATGGCAGCGTCGGGGTCGGGTGTGGTGGTGGTCTTAAACGCCCGCGGCTGCACCGCGACCAGGCCCTGCTCACCCATGATGTCCGCGACCGTGCCCACCGATACCGGGGTGGCCCGTTCGGTGTTCAGCACGTGGGGGATGCGCCGGCAGCCGTAGGTCTGGCGGAACTCCTCGAACACGGCGGTGACCGCCTCGGTCAGCATCTGCCGGCGGGCTGCCGTCGCGGTGAGGGTGTCAGCGCGGGCCGCCCACGCGTAGAACGTCGATCGGGGGATGTTGAGCAGCCGACACATCAGCCGCACCGGGTAGTTGGCCAACGCCCGCGTCGATCACCAGGCAGCGCTCGGCTACTGGTGCGTCTGGGCGAAGAAGGCCGCTGCTTTTTTTAGGAACTCGTTTTCCATCTTCAGCTTGCGGTTCACCTCTTCGAGCTTGCGTAGCCGGGCCCGGTCCACCGGCGCCAAGTCCGGCTCGGGTTCGGGGTTCTCCTCACGCCACTTCATAACCCAGTTGCCTAACGTGCCCTCATTGACTTGCAGATCCCGAGCGACCTGCGCGATTGAATCACCGGACTGCAGCACCAACTGCACAGCCTCGGCCTTGAACTGCGCACTGAACTTACGACGGCTTCCAGACATGACAGGCATCCTTTCCTAAATGGCTACCCTGTCCGAAATCCTTGGTACACCCCAGGTTTGAATCTAGGCGCTGAGCGCCATGCTTTGACCTCCTTGGCGGTCGTGTCGGCGAGGTTTGTGGGGATCGCGGTCAGTCGTGGCCGCGGTCGGCGACCCTGCCGCTGACCGTGCGGTTCAGCGATGGCTATCGCGGTGAGTCCATGGCCCCAAACTACGGCTGCATGAGGAGAGTTGCTGCGCAAAGAATGCCAGGAACACGACGATCAGTGGGCACCTTTACCTGTTGCTACGGCCTTCACCGTCTTCACCATGATCACTAGGTCCAAGGTTGGTGACCAGTTCTCCACATACCGCAGATCCATCTGCATCCGCTCGCTCCACTCGACCTCTTTCCGCCCAGCCACCTGCCATAGGCCGGTCATGCCGGGCTTGGTGAGATGGCGGCGATGGTCGGAAGTATCAAGCAGGGGCTGCTCGTCCACCAGCATGGGACGCGGTCCCACCAGGCTCATGTCGCCCAGCAGGACATTCCACAGTTGGGGCAGCTCATCGAGGGACCAGCGTCGCAGGAAGCGCCCCAGGGGTGTGATCCGCGGGTCGTTCTTGTAGGAGGTGGGGTCCCCTGCGAGACTGCCCAAAGTATCGACCCGCAGTCGATCCGAGCCTTCGTACATGGTCCGGAATTTGACCAGGCGGTAGACCCGGCCTGCCTGCCCGACGCGGTCCTGGATGAACAGCGCGGGACCGCTCGAGGTGAGCCGGATCGCCACCCAGATCATGAGCAGCAGCGGTGAGATGACCACCAGGCCGGCGGCAGCCACCAGCAGATCGGTGCCGCGCTTGAGCATGGCCTGCGGCCCGGTGAGCCGCGGTTCCTCAAGATGCAGCAGTGGCAGTCCGGCGGCCGGGCGGATGTTCAGCCGCGGGCCGGTCGCATCTCCGAGCGCGGGTGCGACCAACAAGTCGATGCTGGGGCCTTCGAGCCGCCAGGAAAGGCGTCGCACGACCTCACCGTTCATGTTGGAGGTCTGGGCGACCGCCACAGCGTCGACCTCGTTCAATTGCAGGGCGCGGCTCACCTGGTCCAGCCAAGCATCGATTCCGGCAGGTGATTCGGGCCCCTGCATCGCGTGGACGACCTTGAATCCCGCCCTGGGGTCGACCGACAGTCGCCCTTCGAGTTCCTCAAGGGCCGGCCCGGATCCGATCACCAACGTGCGCCTCATCAATAGCCCGCGGCGACGGCGATTGAAGATCCAGACACGCATCATCCGCCGTCCCAGCGGCAGTAGCAGAACGCCGGCGGCGAACGTCCCGATGATGAACCGGCGCCCGTCGGTGATCTCTAGCACGAACCCCACCGACGCCAGGAAGGCGAAGGTGCCGATCGTGGCCGTCAGAACGTTCTTGAACTCATCCGACCCGACCCCGATCCGGCCGTCGTCGTAAGCGCCCCGGATGGCCAGCGCGGCGATCCACACGACCAGGATCGCGACCGTCGCGCGCCAGGGGTAGGCACCGGAGCCGCGGGCGATGAAGCCGATCGTCAATGACACGAAAATGACCACGGCATCCACAGCCATGGCCACCCACGAGATCGCACGCAGCGGGTTCGCGATACCTTTGTCATCGACGTGAGCGAAGCGGGCAAGGGCTTCTGGCAGCACGGAACCCGTGGCAGACCTGTCAAGGTGCTGCAGTGCCATCGATCCCCTCCAGCCTCAATCGTCGCGTCCCAGTCGCAGCGTGACACGTGCAAACGCCCGCGCGCGATTTCGGGTGCCGTTCGTGACCGATTTGTTACGCGTGCTCCATAGCGGTTCGCGCCCCGCGTTCTGAAGGCCACGCGTACACTGACGCGATACCCCGCGCGGGGGCATTCAAAACGTCTTCGTCGGCCTTCTTGCGATGCGGCGACGCAGACCGTGGGATGGCCTCGCCGGGGAAGATCGCACCCGGCATGTGCGCTAGCCTTCGGCGGGTGCACCTGCAACCGCTCGCCATCGATGGGGTCTACCGCGCCACACCGCGTACCAAGGGTGCGCGGCGATTCGACTGGTTCCGCACGGATGCGCTGGCACCCGTCCTGCCCCCATCCTGGAATCCAGCGATCGGGACCACCTACACCGCCCTCGCCGGGCAGGTCGAAGGCCTGCATTGCGAGCGCGGTCACCGTGTGGTCACATGCGTGTCGGGGCGGGTGGCGCTCGTGGTCGTTGATGTGCGGGTGGGTGCGCCGACCTTCGGCCGCTGGATCCCGATCGACCTCGACACGGTCAACCGGGTGACCGTGATCATCCCGCCGGACACTGCGTGGGGGTTCCAGGCGTTCACGGGCGAGGCGGCGCTGTCGTCGCTTCATGAGGAGGCGGCCAACGGGATCCGCATCCATCCTGAGGACACCGACCTGGCCATCGCGTGGCCACTGGCTGTAGGTGGAGCCGCTGGCACGCCGTTGGCCGAGATCCTCGATCTCCTGCCGGAAGTGCCCTAGCGGTCAGCGGCGGGCGGCGACCTTGCGGAACACCGGTCGCGGCAGGTGCCGTAGGCCACTCATCAGATGCTGCAGAGGGGCCGGAACCCAGATCGTGGTCGGCCCGGTCATGAGGTACTTGGCGACGGCACGCGCCACGTCCTCCTTCTCGCAGGTGAGGGGTGCTTCCGGCAGGCCCTCACTCATCCGGGTGCGTACCATGCCCGGCCGGACCACCAGGACCCGCACGCCGGAACCCACCAGCGCGTCTGCCAAGCCGTTCGCCCACGCATCCAGGCCCGCCTTGGTCGAGCCGTACAGGTAGTTGTCCGCGCGGGGACGTTCGGCAGCCACCGACGACATGACGACGAGCACGCCGTGGCCCTGCCGCTGCAGTTGCGCCACGGCTGCCGTGCCCACGGCCATGGGACCGACGTAGTTCACGGTCGCCATCCGGGCCGGGTCGGTCGCGTTGTCACCGAGCATCCCGGCGGCCAGAACGACCACGTCGATGTCGCCACCGGCGAAGGCCTGCTCGACGGCAGATGCCCACGTCTGCGGGTCCGTGAGGTCGAGATCCACGATCGCGGCGGCCCCGCCGAACTCAGTCGCGGCCTGCTCCAGCGCATCGCGGTCGCGACCGGCCAGGACCACCCGCTGCAGCCGCCCCGACAACTCCCGCACGATCGCCAGACCGATCTCGGAGGTGCCGCCGACAAGGAGCACGGATTGTGGCTTACCCAGGGAATCGATCACAGACCAAGCCTCTCTGACAGGTCGCTGCGCCACCGGCGCTGGGGGTCCACCTCGTGACGCACCTGCCGGAACTCCGGCAGCCGCGGGTACATCACCGGCACGTGCTCGGGTCGCATCCGGGAATCCTTCGCCAAGTAGAGCCGGCCGCCGGCAGCGACGACCTCGTCATCGAGGCTGTCGAGCAGCTGGCCGAGGCCCGGCACTGAGGTGGGGACATCCAGAGCCAGCGTCCAGCCCTGCGAGGGGAACGACAGCGGCGCGTTGTTTTGCCCGCCGAACCGCTTCAGCACGGCCAGGAAGCACGGCGCCCCCACCGCAGCGAACCGCTCCAGCGCATGGCGCACGATCTCGGAGTCCTCGACGACGAACTGGTACTGCAGGAACCCGCGTTTGCCGTAGATCCGGTTCCAGTTGTCCACGCTGTCCAGGGGATGGAAGAAGGCGGGGATGCTCTGCACCGACTCGCTGGGCCGGGCGGGCGCCTTGCGGAACCAGACTTCGTTGAAAGCGCGCACACTGAGCCGGTTCAACGCCCAGTTCGGAACGATGTCGGGTGTCCCCACCCGGTGTCCCGGACTATAGGCAAACGGGTCGCGGCGCTGCTTGTCCGACAGGTCGTCGAGGCCGGCGTGCTCGCCGGTGGTCAGGACTGCCCGCCCCAAGTGCTTGCCCTGGGCGAGGGTGTCGACCCAGGCCACCGAGTACGTCGCCGTCTCGTCAGCCTCGACCATAGCCGCCATGAGGGAGTCGAGATCGTTCGTGCGCGTGGTGGTGACCCGCATCCGGGACGTGGGGATGGGCTTCATCCGCAGCCGCAGACTGGTGATCATCCCGGTCAGCCCCATGCCGCCGGCAGTGGCGTGGAAGAGTGGGTCAGCCGGGGTGACGGTGACCTCGGAGCCGTCGGCCAGGAGCATCGTGAAGTCCTGGACGTGCCGGGAGAAGGTGCCCTCCCGGTGGTGGTTCTTCCCGTGGATGTCGGCGCCGAACGCGCCGCCCATCGTGACGAACCGGGTGCCGGGTGTCACGGGCACAAACCATCCTGCGGGCACACTGACGCGCAGGAGTTCGTCAATGCTCACCCCACCGCCGACCTCCATGACCGGGCCGGGCTCGCCGATCCGGTCCAGGCCGCGGGACTCCAGCACGGTGCCGCCGCTGTTCTGGGACGGATCGCCATAGGAGCGCCCGAGCCCGCGCGCGATCACGGAGTCGGAGGTGGCGATCACCTGGGCCGCCTGCCCCGCGGAGCCAGCAGTGATGACGTCGGCCCGGCTCGGACTGGTTCGGCCCCAGCCCGTGAGCAGCGTCACGACAGCACCTGCAAGATGAACATCGCTGCCCACAGTACGCCCAGCGCCTGCAGCACCCGATCACCCCACACCAGATCCTCTGGCGCTTCAGCGGTGCCGGCATCGACATCTCGGGCGTAGCGCAGCAGCAGCAGCACGAACGGGATGACCGAAAGCCGCGCCCACATCGCACTGCCACCATCGCCCAACTCCGCCGCCCACAGGCCGTAGAAGACCACGGCGATGCCGACCGAGACTCCCCAGACGAACCGCAGGTACCCCTCGGAGTACTCCTTGAGGCCCTGCCGGGTGCCGCTCTCATGCCCATGAGTGACCAGCTCGCTGTAGCGCTTGCCCGACACCACGAACATGGCTGCTGCGGCCGTGACCGTCAGGAACCAGACGCTGATGCTGAGCTCGGCTGCTACACCGCCGGCCACCGCCCGTAGGACGAAGCCACTCGCGACGCAGGCCAGATCAAGGACGGGCTGATGTTTGGCCCAGAAGACATACGTCGCCTGCAGTACGAGGTAGACCAGGATCAACAGGGACAGCGCGGCGCTACCCAGCAGGGCAGGCACACAGACCGCGACCAAAGCCAGAATCCCCGCGGTGGTCGCCGCGGTGGGCACAGAAACAGTGCCCGCGGCGATCGGCCGGTACTGCTTCTTGGGGTGGTTGCGGTCGGCCTCGCGATCGAGGATGTCATTGGTCAGGTAGACCGCTGATGCGGCGGCACACATCGCCACGAAGGCCAAAGCGGTCCGAGCCATGATCTCGGGATTGAGCAACTGACCGGCCGCGAGCGGTACGGCGACCACCAGCAAGTTCTTGATCCACTGCTTCGGGCGCATCGCTGTGAGCAGGCCGCCACCGCCCACGCTTGTCTCCTCCGCCGCCCGCATTGAGGGAAGTCTACTCAAGCACCGGTCGCCGGACGGCAGTCTGCATCTACGCTTCCCGCAGCAGCACCGGTGCGGCGTCGACGGTGATCGCTGAACTGGTGGCGCAGCTGTCATCCAGGCGGCAGACCTCGAGGCCCTCGGTTGCCAGATCCACCGCAGGCCCAGTGGCCCAGACCACGGTGAACGGTGAACCGTCGGCGTCGGTGAAGTGGCAGCGCCGGATACCGTCGCCGTTCGCGCACCCGGCGGGCCGGGCATCGACGAGCCAGTCGCGCACCGTCAGGAAGGCGCGGCCGGCACTGGTCACCCCAGCAGCATCGGTCATGTCGATACCCAGGACACCCAGGTCCCATCCGTACCAGTAGGTTCGAGCGACCCCGAGCGTGGCGGAGTCAAGGTAGGTCCTGGCCGTGTACGTGGCGGCGGTCTGCGAATCGGGGACGACCTGCGGAAGCCCCGGTCGGCGATCACCGTAGTTGACTTCGGTGTCCCACAGCGGCTTGTCGATGCCGACCTTGTTGAGGACCTTCTGGGCCGCTCGGATGCTGCGGGCGCGGGTGTCGGGACCCTTGCGCGTGTCGACGGGGTACAGATGCACCGTCATCGCATCCACGGGATCCCCAAGTTCGTGCAGTGCTCGGGCGTAGCGCACGAAGAAACTCTCGGTCTGGAAGAGCTTGCCGGGGATGACGGTGCTCGAGGCGGCCACCAGTTGCGCGTTGGGGTCCACGACCTGCAGTGTGTCGTGCGTGCGTTTGGTCAACTGCGCCATCGCCACCCAGTCGCCCTCGTAGAAGGAGCGGGTATTGGCCTCGTTCCACATCTGGTACGACGTGATCTTGCCTTGGTAGCGCTTGGCGACCTGTCGTACGAACTCGAGGTAGTACTCGACGTCGGCCGGCAAGGAAGTGCTGCCGTCGCCGTACAAGCCGGACAGGTTCGGGTTGCGGGCCGCCCACTGCGGCGTGGAACCGAGGACGTACATGATGTCTGTGGCGCCGGCTGCCTGCGCGTTCGCCACGGCCGCATCTAATGGCGCCCAGTTGTACTGTCCTTGGGCAGGCTCTATCTGATCCCACCGGGTGCCGGTATCCCACAGCCGGATGGCGTTGATCGTCACCCCCTCCGGCGGGGCCTGCGCGATCCCCGCCACATGCTGACCAAAGGCCACCGCTGGAATCGTCTGTCCGGGACCCACCCCGGTGAAGATCAGGGCTCCCGCCGCCACTGCTGCTCCAATCACGGCGACAGCCTTGCACACAGCTCCGCGTAGCCGGCGATGACGTCCTCCCATCGGTAGGCCTGCTCGGCGCGCTCCCGCACCAGCTGGCCGCGATCGTCGGGCTGCACCTCATCCGCGACCACAGCCTGCGCGACCTGGGCCTCGTCGACGAACCAGCGGGCATGGCCCCCCGTCACCTCTCGGTTGAAGACGCAGTCGTAGGCAGTCACCCGGGCACTCGCACCCATGGCTCGCAACAGGCTGGGGTTGGTTCCGCCAACTGAATGCCCATGCAGCACTGAACGGGCCCCCACGTAGAGCTGGTCGAGCAGTTCTTGATCCCACACCGAGCCCAGCAGCTGGATGCGTGAATCCCCGCCCGCCGCCCGGGCCACTGCATCGGAGTAGTCGTGGGAGTAACTGGCCGCACCGATGACGATCAGGGGCAGTCGCGCGGTGCTGCGCCGGTATCCGCGCACGATCTCCAGCACGTGATTCTCGGGTTCGAACCGAGCCACCGTGAGGTGATACCTCTGCTCGGCCAACCCGAGTTCGGCCAGCCTCGCAGCGGGCGGATCGGTGAGCGGCGCGCCATACGGCAGGTAGACGCTGTCCCGTCCGTAGGTGCGCTTGATGTGGTCGGCGATCCCGTAGGCGTCCGCGATGATCGCATCGGCATGTCTGACGCTGGTGCGTTCGGCCCAGGCGTAGTACTTCGCCCCGAACCCTTTCCACTTGGCCCGCTGAGCTTCCAGGCCGTCCACGTGCACTGCCACCGGGACTCCGCGCCACTGCAACGGTCGTACGAACGGGGCGTTGCCGCTGTTGAACACGATGGCCACGTCGAAATGACCGAAGACGGCGTGCCCCGTGCTCAGGGCGGTGTGGCTCAGTGTTTCCGCGGCCTTGAGGCGCAGGGCGGGCAGGTTGACCAGCCGGGTGCCCTGGTAGGACCGCAGGTGTTGTCCGGGGTTGCGGCAGTACACGGTCACATCCCAGCCGTGCTCGACCAGGCCGGGCCCGATGAATGCGACCGCGGTCTCGAAGCCGCCGTGCTGGGCAGGGATGCCGCGGGTGCCGAGCAATGCGACGCGCTTCACCGCTGGCCTTCCTGCTGGGGACGGGGCAACTCTAGCGGGGGCACGATTGGGCAGACGTTGCGATTTCGCGCGGCGTGTCGCAGCACGGACTGCCCAATCGCGACCTCAGCTCAGGCGGACCGGCGCCAGCCCGACCTTGATAGTCGAGCCCGCGACCTTGGTCGATCCGTTGAGCTTGGTCACCGTCGTGATGCCCCCGGGCTTCTTGATGCTCGTCGGTTTGGTCGCGTAGACGATCCGGGTCTTGCCGACCTTGCAGATGGTGACACTGGATCCGGAGCACCCGCGCCAGGAGCCGCTGGTCATCCAGTCCCGGGTCGTGAGAAACGCCTGCCCGGCCGGCAGCAGGGCACCCTGCACAGTCATCGAGATGCCCAACACGTCGATGTCCCAGCCGTACCAGAACGTGCGGTCCACGCCGTAGCGCGCTGAGTCCAGGAACGTCCGCGAGACGTAGGCGGCACCCTTCTTCGGGCTAGGCGTGAAGATTGGGGCCGTCCGGCGGTCACCGTAGTTGACCTCGGTGTCCCAGATCGGCTTGTTGCCCAGACCCACGCTGCGCATGACACTGCGGGCCGCGTTCAGGCTGACGACCCGGGCGTCCGGACCCTGCTTCCGTTTTGTCGGATAGAGGTGCACGCTCACCGCGTCCACATTGGCGCCTTGGCGTTTGATCTCTCGCAGGTACCGGAAGAAGAAGCTCTCCTTGTAGAACGTGGACACCGGGATCACCGTGCTGGAGGCAGCGACGATCTTGGCCTTCGAGTCGATCTTCGCGATGGCCTTGTCGGTCTTCTTCGTCAGGGCCGCCAGCTTGATCCAGCCGTCGTAGGTCCCACCGTCGTAGAAACTGCGGGTGTTGGCCTCGTTCCAGATCTGGTAGGACGTGATACGGCCCTTGTAACGGCTGGCAACGGCCTTCGCGTAGTCCACGTAGTACTTCTGCTTCTTAGGAAGCGATGTCGTGCCTGGTCCGTAGAGTTCTTGGCCGGTGACCTTGCTGGCCGCCCAGCGCGGAGTGGACCCGAGCACGTACAAGATCTCCTTGGCGCCGGCGGCCTCAGCCGAAGCCACCGCCTGATCGAGGGCGCCCCACTGATACTTGCCCTGCTTGCCCTCGATCTGATCCCAGCGCACGCCGGAGTCCCACAGCCGGATGGCGCCGACGCTGATCGACGGCTTGGCGCTCACGATGTTCGACACATGCAGGCCGAAGAAGTCCGGCCCGATCGTCTTGGCGGACGCCGGAGCGGCCAGCAATGGAACGGCAACCGCACCGGCGGCCATTGCGCAGATGACACGTCTCATTTGTTTCCTCCCAAAGACTTTGAACGTACTAGGGCACCAGCAGAACAGGCGCCTGGTTAATCCGAACTGTCCGATTTACGATCCGGGTGCACTGACCGTTGAGGGTGCACACCTGCCTGACGTCGAAAGCCGACTTGGGTACCTTGACGGACCGGGTGGTACCGAGGTTCGCGTACATCACGTACTGCCGCTCGCCTTTGCGCGTCAACGCACAGACGGTCACCCGCTGGTCCGAGCACGCACCCCAGCGCGCACCCGACAGCCAGTCCTCGATGGTGAAGAAGGCGGTGCCTGGGGCGATCGGCGTGCCAGTGGCCGGATCGGTGGTGCTGATGCCCATCACGTGGCTGTCCCAGGAGTACCAGAACACCTTGGTCACGCCGTACCGAAGGCTGTCGATGTAGGTCCGAGCCAGGTAGGCGGCCCCGACTTTCGGACCGAAGACCTCCTCCGGGTGGCCGTTGTCGCGCCGGTTGCCGTAGTTGACCTCGGTGTCCCAGATGGGCAGCTGGTCCAGGCCGAGCCGATCCAGCACTGTGCGGGCCATCTCCAGACCCTCCAGCCGCTCGATGGGGGTGCCGCCGCCGGGGCCCTTCGTCGTCCACGGGTACAGGTGCACACTGATCGCATCCACGCGAATGTCGCGCTTCACCAGGGTGCGCAGGTACCGGGCGAAGAAGCTCTCGGTGGTGAACCGTTTGCCTTGGATCACCGTGCTGGAGGCGCTGGCGACCTTGGCATTGCGGTCGATGGCCCGGATCTCGTCACCGGCGACCTTGGTCAGCAGGGCCATCCGCTTCCAGTTACCGGCATCCTGGGGCGCCCAGAACGAGGACAGGTTCGCCTCGTTCCAGATCTGGTAGGTCGTGATCTTGCCCTTGTATCGGGTAGCGACAGCGCGCACCCAGTCCCGCCAGTACGACAGCTTCTTGACGTCCGAGGCGGTGCCCCCGCCGTAGTAGAAGTTGACGGGGTCGATGCGCTGGGCGGCCCACTCGGGCGTCGATCCCAGCACGTATGTGATGTCCGTGGCGCCGGCCTTCTTGGCGTTGGCCACGATCCGGTCGAGACGGTCCCAGTCGTAGACCCCCTGTTGCTTCTCGACCTGATCCCAGCGGACCCCGTTGTCCCAGATCCGCACCCCGCCGAGCCGGCCCGGGAAGTCGGTGTCTGCCAGGGCGGCCACATGCATGCCGAAAAGGCTCGGATCGACCTTCGTGAAGGGCGCCTTGGGTGGCGGTACGACCGGCTGCGGGACGGCGGCGGCTGGCGCTGCGGTGAAGAGCATCGCGGCGAGGGCCAAGGGTGCCAGCAAAGCCTTCCTCACGCCCGGTCCCCGTATCCCAGGGCGATCGTGGTGGGTTGCGTGACGACAAAAGTCGTCGTTGCGCTGGTATCAACCACGGTCCAATCCCCTTCCAACGGTGTCGGCTGTGTCGGTCCTTGCACGTTCACAGTCAGTTTCGCCTCATTGATCAGTAACTGATGTTCGACGCCGGCGCGGTATTCCAGGTTCCCATCGGTGCCGAAAGTACCCGCGGGCAGCGAATACGTGAGGGTAATCACACTGCTCTCACCCGGCGGAATCCAGCGGCCGACCCGGACCGCCTTGCGACCGTCAACATCGGTGTAGACCCTGTCGTCGGCCTTGATCTCACCTTCATTCGCGGTGATCACGACGTCCTTGGCCCGCTTGGGCAACAGTGCGATATTCCAGTGAAAGGCCCACCGCGTGGTGTAACTGATCCGCTGACTCAAGGGTGTGTTGTTCTCAGGGGCGTTGTTGGTGACGGTGGCGGTCTGGGTGACGCTGGCCGAGCCGTTCGCGTTCAGTGTCACGTCATGGACGATCTCGCGGGTCTGGAAGATGTCGACCTTCGAGGCGTTCTGGTTCTGGGTGTAGAAGGCGATCCGGTCGGGTGCTGGGTCGGGTTGGGCGCCATCAGCGGCAGCCTCGCGTAGGGCCTTCTCCTGCCGGCCGTTGCTCAGGTAGATCCGGATGTGTTGACCAGGTGCGGTGCTGAACATCGCGCGGGCGATGCCCAACGCGGCACCGCCGTCCTGCATGCGGCTGAGCATCTCCTCGATGAGTTGCTGGTTGATCTCGTGGCGCTTGGCCTGGGCGGCGGCATCCTCGCTGTACCCCTCGTAGAAGAGTTTCTGTACGAGGTTCTCGGCGGTGATCTCGCCGTAGAGCGGACTTTCGATCGGACCGGTGGCCTCGATCGCCGCCGCGAGCGCCTTGGGGTCCAGGGAGATCACGCCGTCAACGGGTTGACCCCCGTTGGCGACCCAGGAGCGCATCATGTCCTGCCCCGCGACGCGGAAGTCCTGGTGCAGGTTCGACCACGCGAACCCATCAGTGGCTCCGGACTCCTCGTAGTAGGGCCCCGCGGCTACCGGATTCCACGGCACCTGCGGGTTACCGGGGAAGAAGTGGGAACTCACCGCACCTTTGTCGACGACCTCCATCTTGCCGTCGTCGAACTGCACGAGAGCGGCGTTGAGGGAGGCGCCACCGCCTGCATAGAGTTCTGCCGGATTGTGGAACACCACCAGGTACGTCTGCGGGCCATCGGCACCGAGCAGTTGTGGCAGGTCAGGGCGCATCATCTCGTAGATGCCCATGCCCTTCTGAATGCCTTCGATCTGCTCAGTGGCCTTATCGCTCACGGTGCGCAGAACCGGGCTGATGCTCGCGGGCATGCCGTCGATGGCTGCCTGCGCGGTGCCGAGGTCGGCCTGGATCTGCTCAACTTGGGGTTGCATCGCTTCCAGGGCGGCGATGTTGATCCGGCCATCCTCGAAGACCCCGGGGCCGCCGCCATTGCCGCTGAGATCGGCGTACAGGGCGTTGCTCACCTCAGCAGCGTCGAGCACCGACAGCGCGCCGGTCAGGAACTCGTCGGCACCGGTGAGGTTGGTGTTGAAGTAGGGGATGACCTTCAGCGCGGCCAGGGGGAGGCCGTTGATGTCGCCTTGGGCCGCCTCGCTGGCGGCGCGAGCCTGATCGATGCTCGTCTGCGCCGCTTGCGGGTCCCCGGCGGCGATCTGGTCGACCATGGCGTTGAGTGCCTTGTTGGCCTGCTGGGCGTGGAAGGCGGTGAGGCCCAGTGTGATGAGGAACCAGACGACGATGGCGCCCACGACAGCCCAGATCCAGGTCGAGCGACGCTTGAGCAGGGGTCGCTTCGGCGTCGCGGCCACCTCAACGTCCGAGCTGGTGTCGGTGGACTCCGGCTCCTGCGTGGGTGTGGTCTCGGACTCGCTCACGACGCTCCTCTGTCACAGATAACGACGGCCCTCGCGTCGATGGGGTTCCCCGCCCTCAAGAGCCGATTATAAGCCGGTGATCACAGCCGGGCTGAACTTGCCGGGTGCGAAGTTGGGCAGGCGACGAAAGACCCGGATTGGGCACAAGGTGCGATTCGCCGCGGCGTGTCGCAGCAACAAATGCCCAACGGCGGTTCGGCTTCAGGTCGGTCGCTGGTCCCCACGGGCCTGCATGACCGCCAGGCAGCGTTTGACCCAGGCGATGTTCTCCTGCTCGAAGGCCCACCCGCGCAGCAAGGTCAGGTAGGGGCCGATCTCTGGTGCGGTGAGCAGGTAGTCCTGCTCGTCCTGGTCGCGCAGGAGCCAACTGCGCAGTGCCGCGTACTGCGCCAGTTTCGCCTCGGCTAGGGCCAAGTGGGCGCGCAGATCGTGCTCCACCGACTCTGGTGCCAGGTCGAGCGCCTGCACCTTGACCAGCAGGTCGTCCTTGATCGAGGTCGGGCGGCTGGGCGTTCCCAGGAAGTCCACGAGGTGGGCGCGACCAGCCGATGTCAGCGTGAACACCCGTTTGTTCGGTCGTCCCTGTTGTTCGACCAGACGGCCGGAGATCAGCGCGGCGGCCTCCAATCGGTCCACCTCGCGGTACAGCTGCTGCGGCGTCGCGACCCAGAAGTTCGCCACCGACGCCTGAAACGATTTCGCCAAGTCGTAGCCGGAGGCCTCGCCGGACAGCAGGGCGGCCAGAACCGCGTGTCCGAGTGACATGTCTGGCAGCCTACTCACGGAATTGACTAGGCGTGGTCGGCCTCGGACCTGCTACTCTCCTAGTCAACAAAGTGAGTAGGTGCAAACCCATGACTGACTACGGCGCAGTGGTGATCGGAGCAGGTAACGCGGGACTGACTGCGGCCACGACCTTGCAACGCGGGGGGATCCCCACCCTGCTGATCGAGCGACACAACGTCCCGGGCGGCTGCGCCACATCCTTCCGACGCGGCCGCTTCGAATTCGAGGTGGCCCTGCATCAGCTCTCCGGAGTGGGGGGCCCGGATCAGGGGTTCATGCTCAGGCGGTTGTTCGACCGGCTCGGCGTCGCCGACCAGTTGCAGTTCGTGGAGGAGCCTGAGCTCTACCGGGTGGTCGTGCCCGGCCAACTCGATGTCACGGTGCCGGCCGATTGGACGGCTGCTATCGACACCCTGGACGCCAGTTTTCCTGGCAACCGGGAGCAGCTCGTGGCCTTCTTCGACCTGGTGAAACTGGTCACGATGTGCCAGATAGCCGCCATGCGGGGGGTCGCTGCGGATCAGATCGACCGCCGCTACTTCCGGGTTGCTCTGCACCCGCTGCAGGAAGTGCTCGACGACTTCTTCACCGATCCCCGGCTGCAGACGGCGCTGAGCGCCTACTGGGGGTACCTTGGCCAGCCACCGTCACGGCTGCCCTTCCAGGACTACGCCCTGTTGCTTTTCGCCTATCTGGAGTTCAAACCGTGGCACCTGCGCGGTGGTTCGCAGGCCATGTCCTCGGCGCTGCTGTCCTCGTTCCTGGCAGCCGGCGGCGAGGTGCGCTTCAACACCGCCGTCGAGCAGATCTTGACGGCCAGCGGGCGGGTGACGGGCGTGCGGCTTGAAGGCGGCGAGACGGTCAGCGCTCGTGAGGTGATCTCCAACGCCTCGCTGCCCACGACGTACGCGATGCTCGGGGACACGCCAGCGGCGGTGGCAGCGGACCTGTCTAGTCGCCGGACCGGAGTCTCCGCTTTCGTGTTGCACATGGGCCTGGACGCCTCAGCCGCCGACTTGGGTTTCACAGCCAGCACCACCTTCATCAACCGCGACACCGACGATGACCGGACTTTCGCCAGTTGGCACAGCCTCCAGCCGGCTCGTGGGGCGGCGGTCTCGTGCTACGACATCGATCCGATCGGGTTCGCCCCTGCCGGGGCATGCCATGCGACGCTGCTGACGTTGCAGTACGCCGACGTGTGGGACTCCATCGCCCCGCATGACTACGCAGCCGCCAAGTTCGCCTACGCGCAGACTCTGCTGGATCTCATGGACAGGACCTATCCGGGCGTGCGCGACGTCATCGAGGAGGTGGACGTGGCCACCCCATTGACCATGGCCCGGTATCTCGGACATCCCGGCGGAGCCATCTATGGCTATGACCAGGATGTCACCGAGGGGTGGCTGTTCCGTCACAGCGAACGTGACCCCGGCGTGCCGGGACTGCACCTGGCCGGATCCTGGGCTGGGCTCGGCGGCTTCCAGCCAACACTGGAGGCTGGCAGCCGGGTGGCCCGCCGCATCCTCAAGCAAGGGGTACCCGCATGAGCGAGGAACTGCTGTCGTTGTATGACGGGTCGGACGAGGTGCTGGCTGCCATCCGCAGTCGCGCCCCGCAGGCCCCACCCCGTGATGTCGGCGAGGTCGTTCGGACCTACCATCCGAAGCGATTGACGTTGACCGTCACGGCGGTCATCCCGGAGACCCCGACTGCCGTCACCCTGCGGCTGCACCGAGACGATGGGGACCTGCCGCCCTTCCTCGCGGGGCAGTACGTGAATGTCTTCTACGACGGCACCAGCCGGCCGTACGCCATGTCGTCGGCGCCGGGTGCCGACCACTATGACCTCACGATCAAGCGAGTCGCAGGTGGCCGGATCAGTAACGCCCTCATCGATCTGGTCCGCGTCGGGGATGTGTTGACCACCACGGGTCCGATGGGCACGTTCCACCACAACCCGCTGTTCCACGGCAACGATCTCGTGTTCCTGGCGGGTGGCTCGGGCGTGGTGCCCGCGATGAGCATGATCCGGGACATTCTGGGCGAGAAGGTGGAACGGCGTCTGCACCTGATCTACGGCGTGACTGAGCGCTCGGACGTCATCTTCGCCCAGGAGTTGGCGGCGATCACGGATCAGCGCATCCGGGTCGACGTCGTGGTCGGGCGGCTGCTCACCGCCGAGGTGATC
>Ga0208938_1000320_pt1 | contig 39996 bp, 33 predicted proteins | sample AD_UKC125_MetaG_FD_184434 | JGI IMG/M metagenome (GOLD analysis project Ga0208938, IMG submission 184434) | Active sludge microbial communities of municipal wastewater-treating anaerobic digesters from USA - AD_UKC125_MetaG (SPAdes) (version 2) | ecosystem: Engineered > Bioreactor > Anaerobic >... | reverse complement strand
CGCTGCCTTGATCCAGTTGCGCAAGGTCTGGTCGCTCAGCCCGAGTTCCCTGCAAACCATGCCTACGCTTTGCCCGTCCTTGACGCGCTTGACCGCCAGTTCCTTGAACTCGGTCGTGTATGCCTGCTTCGGTATCTTCATTTCCTGCCTTCCAAAAGTGACGACAATTTTAGGTCACCCTTGGCAGACGAAATTTCGGGGGAAGCTCAATACCAATGCAACAAGAATCAGACCTGCCAACAAGTTCTAAACCCCCCGCATTCCCTATCGCCCTTGTTCTGCGTTGGCTATTGGGACTCTATCTAATCGTAGGATCTATTTCTGTAGCCATTTCAATTTATTCGAACTGGCAGTCGGTTCATTACATGACGGAGGTCGATCCGACCTTTAGTTTGTACCCAATGGCTATCGGGTGGCTATTTAAGCTTGCTTCGGGCGTCTTGTTACTTGCCCGGTCGAAATGGCTGTTAGTCGCAATCCCAGGTTGGGTCCTTGTGTTTCTAGTTGATTTTTTCTCGCGCAATAAATTTGACCAACTACCTCCTGAGTTCTTTTCTGCGGTCGTAGTGCAATTGGCAATCTTTTCCTTTGCCATATGGTTGCATGGCCGTGGACACCTAAGATGACACTTAGCATTGGGTTATGGCCCACATCGCCCGACAATCCGGTCCACCGTACCTCCGGCAAGCTGCGCTTGCCAGCGTCCGGTGACCTAGAACGTTACGCCACACAAACGCTACCGACATCGACATCCATGGATAAGAGCGAGCAAAAGCGCCTCAAGCAGAAGTACAAGGCGAAGACAGCCGAGGCTGATCAAAAAAAGGCCTTGGCCGAGAAGGCCCGGGATGAGAAAGCTTGGAGTCTTCTCCACAAATACCTTGCCGGGGCAACACAAGAGGAGCTTCACATCTACGCGGACAGGTCGAACTACGACTGCAACAAGCGAGCGATCGAATTCATACTTAACAACCCAAGGACTGCTGAAGCAACGGCGGTCATGATCTTCTGGAAACTTGGCGCCGACTACTACGCCCGGCGCCTCTCTGAAGAAATCCCCGAGTTTCAGCGTTCGTCGGACCACCTCGTCTGGGTGATCGAACGTCGTGTTCGCGAAGGCTTCTACAGTGTTGGCAATTTGCAGTTCGATCCTATGGCCTGCTGCACACCTCCTGGGGAGTACGTCGATATCGGCCCAATCAAGCGGCCAATTTCCGTGTTCATGCATAAGTCATATCACGGCAACGGGCCCGACCCTGATTGTGACAATATGTATGATGAAGGCATTCCAATCAAGTTGGCTGGCTCTCTGATGGCTCTGTAGAGTGTGGCCTAACATGCCGGGCAACCGGAGGCACCACGGCAGGCCCACCGAAAACCGCATGGCCTCCTACGCGCAACAGTACATCCGGACGCTTGAATCACTCGGTCGGGCGTTATCGCCTGCTGATACCATGCCCGCGACACTGATTGAGCGTGCCGAGGATCGACTGGGCATACGAATCCCCGAGGCTCTTCGCGCCTTCCATCTCGTTGCCGGTCGCGCCACCGATTTCACGGATCGCCACGACCACTTCCTCCCACCAGACAAATGGTGTCTTCACGGCGGTGTCCTGACGTTTCTCGCTGAGAACCAAGCCGTGGTCCTGTACGGGATACACGGCAGCGCCTCCCCTCCTCCAGACCCTCCCGTCTTCATGAGTACCAACCACTCGCCCTTCGACTGGTACGACGTGTGCCGCTCCACCTCCGAGTTCGTGCGGGGTATGCTGTGCTGGGAGGCTGCCTTTGGCGGCGCAATGCCCTTCACTGCCACAGCCCTGACACCTCCCGCCTTTACGAACCTGCTCGACCAGCAGGGCTGGGTCCTCCAGGGCGAAGTGAACGCGATGCGAGCATACTCGCTAACCCGCCGCGCCGTCTGCCATGTTGAGTGGTCGGACGGATGGAGGGCCTTCGTCGGGGCAGCCACGGCGTCCGATCTCTCGGCACTCGCAAGCGAACTCGCTCTCGACTTCTCCGACGAGTACCGAAGCCGCGGGAGTTCGCCGCTGGAAGGCCTGCCTGCACGGGGAAGAGGAAATCGCCCGGGGCTATCGCAAGGCGAACAGGACGATTGAGCACTTCGCGAAGGAAGGCGAAGGGCCATGTTCTTCTATGCCTCGACGGAGAACTCGATACCGAGCTTCACGACGGCCGAACCTTTCGGCTGACTCCAGGCATGTCATACCAAGTCGCGAACCTGGCGGAGCCGCATCGCTCTTCGACCAAGACTGGCGCGAAGCTCTTCATCGTTGACTGATTATCGGTGCGGCTAATGCGGCCTACTTCGTTAGGTGCTGAACCTTCTACAACAATCGGTGACTGCATCAAGCATTTGCCGACAAGACGCCGGACATGAATTACTTCGCCGGCTCGCCGCACGAGAACATCGCCGCATAAAAACCGCGTTATCCTCCGCGGTGCTCCACTTTTTTACACCGTGGAAAATCTGCCCAAGCAAACGTGGCCAGATCTGCTGGACGGCTATGCAAGTTAACGGAATCGATATCCGTGGCGTTGTTACCGAAACGACATGACGCAGAAGAACATAGAAATAGTAGTTCTATCCGCTATCCTTTCCCGCCGCCCTCGATCCGCGTCCATTCCCGACGGCAAACGCGCCACCCACGTTGGACAACAAACGACAATCAATGAAAATTTCCGATTTCACGCAGGGCCGCGACAATAATTTCAATCTTATCCGCGTGCTTGCCGCCTATGCGGTGTTGGTGACCCACAGTTTCGCCCTGGCCATCGGCACGCCGGACGCCGAGCCGTTTCGCGAAACGCTTGGCATGACCATGGGTTCGATCGCCGTCGATATTTTCTTTGTGACCAGCGGCTTTCTGGTCACCGCCAGTCTGCTGACCAGGCAAAGCACCATCGAATTCGTTTGGGCGAGAACCCTCCGGATCGTGCCGGCACTGTTGGTGATGCTGTTATTGACGGTTTTTGGGTTGGGACTGTTTTTCACTACAAAACCGTGGCCCGCGTATTTTTCCGATCCGAAACTTGTTACTTATTTTGTCAAATGCCTGACATTGATCGGTGGCGTGGCCTACGAATTGCCGGGGGTTTTCGAAACCAATCCTTATCGCGGTGCCGTAAACGGCTCGCTGTGGACCATGCCGCACGAAATACGGATGTACGCGATCTTGGCGGCGACCTGGGTGGTTTTAGGGGTGCTGCCCGCAAGTCGTCCACGGATATTCAAAGCACTGATCATGGCTTGGACAAGCGTGGCGGGGTTTTTTGTTTTTCTGGCGCACTTCCATGTCGTGACCGGCGAAAGTCCATTCTTTCACCTGTTCTTCATGTTTTTCACCGGATCGACATTCTTCATTCTCAAAGACCGGATCACGTTGTCGCCCGCGGCGTTTATTACCTGCGTGACGGCCATGCTACTGTCAATGTGCGATCCTCGGACGTTTTTTGTCGTCTACATGCTGACGCTCGCCTATATCCTGTTCTATTTTGCCTATGTTCCGTCCAGATTGATCCACTCCTACAACAGACTCGGCGACTACTCGTATGGGATTTACATCTACGCGTTTCCGGTTCAACAGTCAGTCGCCGCGCTGTGGCCCGGCGTTTCCGTTCTGTCGATGATTCTCATCTCGACGTTGGTAACATTGACCTTGTCCGTTCTCTCCTGGCATTTGCTGGAGAAACACGCGCTCAGGCTGAAGAGCCGCTCGATCCACCACACCGGAAAACTTTTTTTTCGGCATCAACCGCTCGCGGCAACACCGCCTCGAACAAAATAAGCGAATTCCGCACGACAATGTAGCGACCTTGACCCAACACGAGGCCGCTCAACTGTTGGTGCGCAACAGCAATTCGGCGAATTCCTGCGGTGGCAGCGGCCGACTGAAGTGGAATCCCTGGATTTCTTCGCACCCCTCAAGGCGCATGAACTCCATTTGGGCGGCGGTTTCGACACCTTCGGCGATCACCGACATGCGCAGATTGCGGGCCATGCCGATGATGGCGCGGGCGATTGCCGAATCGTCGCCGTCACCGGGAACGCCGCGAACGAAAGATTGATCGATCTTGAGATTGTCGACCGGGAAGCGTTTGAGGTAGGACAGGCTGGAATAGCCGGTGCCGAAATCGTCGAGCGTCAGCCGCAAACCGGCCTCGCCGAAATCGCGCATCATGGCGACCACCGAATCCGCGCTGTGCATCAACATGCTCTCGGTGATTTCCAGTTCCAGCGCGTCGTTTGGAATGCCGTGCTGCGCGATGATGGCGACGATCTTGCCAGGCAAAGTGGCGGTGAACTGGCGGGCGGAGAGATTAACCGCGATACGCACGTCAGGTAGCTGCAAATCGCGCCACTGCCGAATCTGAGTGCACGCGGCGTTTATCACCCAATCACCAACGCTCTCGATCAAACCGGTTTCCTCGGCCAGGGGGATGAACTCGGCCGGCGGAATGAGACCGCTTTCCGGATGGTGCCAACGTAACAAGGCTTCCGCGCCGGAGATGCGGCCGGTGGCGAGATTGAGCTGCGGCTGGAATAGCAGTTGAAATTCGCCGCGCTCACTGGCGCGGCGCAAGGCACCTTCCAGCTTGAGCTGCTCCAGCGAACGCAGATTCATTTCCTGCGAATAGAACACATAAGCGTTGTTGCCGCATTTCTTGGCACGATAGCGGGCCACCGATGCATTCCGCAGTAGAGTTTCGGCATCCGCGCCGTCTTCAGGGAAAATGCTGATCCCAACACTGGCCGAGAGAAGAATTTCGTGCGTGCCGAGAAAAAACGGCTCGGCGACGGTGGCGAGAATTTTTCTGGCCACGTAACCCGCGTACACACGACGGTGGATATTCGGCAAGGCAATGACGAATTCGTCAGCGCCCAGTCTGGCAACAAAATCCTCCTCGCGAAGCGCGGCGGAAAAGCGTCGGCTGACTTCTTTGAGAATGGCGTCCGCCTGCGAATGCCCAAACGAGGCGTTGACCTGTTTGAAGCGGTTCAAATCGAGGTGTAACAGCGCGCCGTGACCGCGACGACGCTGCAGTTCGCTGAGCGCCTGCTCGAACAGTAGCTGGAACAGCGTGCGATTGGGCAGTGCCGTCAGGCTGTCGTAGTAAGCCAGACGGTGAATCTGGCTTTCGGCGTCCTTGGTTTCGCTGATATCCGAAAAAACCAGGAAATAGTTGCTGGGTTTGCCGCCAGCATCGTTTACCACGCCAATCACCGTTCGCCCAGGAAAGCTGCCGCCCCCCTTCCGCCGGAACTGCAATTCGCCGCGCCACTGTTCGCCACCGGCGATGCCGGCGTGTACGGTGCCGTACAGCTTGCCGTCGTGCGCCCGAGGTACGAAACTCGCCAACGACTGACCAAGCACTTCGTTTTCCTGGTAGCCGGTGATGACCGAGAATGCCGCGTTGCTCGAAATGATTCGCTCGCTGGCATCGGCGACCACTACAGCCTCGTTGTTGCGTTCGAGAATGGTCGCATACAGACCGAGCTTCTCCTTGACTGCCAGATGATTCGACGCATCGGTCAATTGGGCGACGACTCCGACGGGCAGACCGGCCTCGTCGTGCGCGACAGTCCATGCGATATTGACCCAAAAAACAACGCCCGATTTTTTTCGGCATCTGACCGTTTTTTCGCCGCCGTCACTGCCGCTGAATTCGTCAAGGAGCGGCCGCGCGCTGTCGGCACCGAGAATGGCGACACTCTTGCCAAGCATCTCGGCGGCCGTATGGTCGAAAAGACGTTCGGCGCCGTTGTTCCAGGCGGTCACCGTGCCTGTTGGGTCGATACCGATCACCGCGCCGTGCAGACAATCGAGCAGCCACGCCGGTTGTTGCCAACAAGGCGCTGCTCCGGTCGACAAAGGAACGGCGGACAGATGATCCCCCGCCCGACCACTCAATTCAGTGGCCACCAGGGCGACCAGATCGCCAAGTGGGCGAATCACCAGGGATTTTTTCTCGCCAGAACCCGCGCCGCCCACGAATACCAGCATTTCGGGTTCCGATGCCGGACGGTCGACAAGCCTGCCGCTTTCGAGCGGCTTGTCAGGCAATTGCCGACACGTCGTCCACGCATCGGCGACGAAATTCCGCCGCGAACCCTGCGTGCCGTCGGCTAACGTTTCCGACCATACGAAACACGCATCCGCCTCTGCCACCGCCCGGCGCAGGGCTACCGCCACTTTTTCGGTAAGCTTCAGGCGTGCTGAATCGGTTACGGTGCGTGCAAGGCGATTGGATAGATCAGGATTGGCGGCACGAATCGGACCGTCATCATCGCCGTTCAACAGCTTGGGAGTGATCATCGGCGAAATGTCGTAAAGTGAAAAAGAATCGGCGCCTGCGTCATTGGCCGACTCGGCGGCCTGACACACCCCCACGCAAGGCCCCGCTTGGTGCTCGCCGAGAAAAATGGACACAAGACAAAGGCATTGTGAAAACTCATGCGTTTTTCGTTTTTGGTCAGGCTCTTGCTGTCGGCGGCGCGGTCCCTTGATTCCGATTCGCGAGCCACATCGAAAGTGACATTAATTATATTTTAAATCAATGTTACTTCTTAGGTTACATGATTATTCACGACTAAACGGCGAATTTCTTTAATTTTTTGGGGCCACGACCGATCCGCCGTGAATTTTGGAGACGCGAGCACAGACCCTATTCATTCCGCTCGCGAAACTCAGACGGCGAGAGACGCCGCAAGGCGCCGGATCACTTTGATCCGGCCTCGAATGGCCACTACGGTGCGACGACCACGCGGCGTGGCTGCAAACGGCCGGAATCTTCGACTTCGCCGAGTCCCAGCAGGCGAGAAAAACCATACACGCGGTATTTTCCGGCATCGGCGCTAACCGTCACCGGATTACCGTGCAGGAAACGCAGGCCGTCCGCGTCATCAAGGTGTACGGCTGGCAAACTTTGCAGCAGGGTATCGAGCGACAGCAAATGCCTTGCCCTGTCCTGTTCCGGTTGTGTGGTCAATTGCTCCAGCGTCACCGCGCCGGTCACGCACAAGGAACCGACGGCAATGCGGCGCAACGCGGTGAGATAGGCACCACAATCGAGGGTATTACCAATGTCCTCAGCCAATGCGCGGATGTACGTTCCCTTGCTACATCTGACGCGCAGACGACAGCGATCACCCGCGAAATCGAGCAATATCAGTTCGTGGATGGTCACCTCGCGCGCCTCCCGCTCGACTTCCACGCCTTGGCGAGCCAATTCGTATAGCGGCCTGCCGTCGCGCTTGAGCGCCGAGTACATCGGCGGAATCTGCCGCAAGGGACCGCGGAAACGGGCAAGAACGGCTTCGAGTTCGGCCAGTTGAAAAGCAACCGGGCGACGCCGCACGACAGCGCCTTCGGCGTCACCGGTGTCGGTATTGGCGCCGAACAGCAGATCCGCTTCGTAGGTCTTATCGGCGGCGAGCAGATCGATCGAAAACTTGGTGGCTTCGCCAAAACACAGCGGCAACAAACCGCTGGCCAGGGGATCGAGAGTGCCAGTGTGACCGGCCTTGGCGGCCGAGAACAGCCGCCGCGCGCTCTGCAAGGCCGCGTTGGAGCTACAACCGCTTGGCTTGTCGAGCAACAGCACGCCATCGACGCGCCGCCAGGTTTTGCGGACGCTCGAACTCAGAGCGGCTGCGCCGGCGCGGCGTCCGGTTTGTCGTCCGCCGGCGGATTATCGTGATCCGAGATCGCCACCGCCTCGCCGATCAGGCGCGACAAATGCGCGCCACGCTCTAGGGAATCGTCGAAAACAAAATGCAATTGCGGCGTCGTGTGAATGCGGATGCGCTTGCCCAGTTCGCCCCGCAAAAAACCGGACGCTTTTTGCAAACCGGCGAGAACGGTGTCCAGGCCCGCGCCACCCTCCAAGGTGCTGAAGAAAATCTTGGCGTGCGCGTAGTCTGGGCTGATCTGCACGTCGGTCAGACTGACCATGCCGACGCGGGGGTCGCGCAACTCGCTACGCAACACTTCCGCCAATTCGCGGCGGATCTGCTCGCAAATCCTGTCACGACGAGAATATCCCTTATGGTCAACCATTTACAGCGTCCTGGCGACTTCCGTGACGTCGTAGGCTTCGACTTGGTCGCCTTCTTCGTACGCGCTGAAGTTCTTCAGCGACAGACCGCACTCGAAGCCGCCGCGCACTTCCTTGACGTCGTCCTTGAAACGCTTGAGCGATTCGATTTCGCCGTCCCAGACGACGATGTGCTTGCGCAGTACGCGCACGCGTGAACTGCGCTTGACGACCCCTTCCAGGACATAGCAACCGGCAATGGTGCCGATCCGGGTTGCCCGGAACACTTGCCTGATTTCGACCAGACCGGTGATGTCCTCGCGTTTTTCGGGCGCGAGCATGCCGGACAGGGCGGATTTGACCTCGTCTACCGCGTCGTAGATGATGTTGTAGTAGCGAATGTCGACGCCCGCCGTTTCCGCTGCCTTGCGCGCGCCGGCATCCGCCCGGGTATTGAAGCCGATGATGACCGCCTTGGACGCCTGCGCCAGATGCACGTCGGACTCACTGATCGCCCCGACCGCGGCATGAATGACGTTGACCTTGACCTCGGCGGTGGACAATTTTTGCAGCGACTGCACCAAGGCTTCTTGCGAGCCCTGCACATCGGCCTTGATGATCAATGCCAGCACCTTGGCTTCGGCTTCGGTCATTTGATCGAGAATGGTTTCGAGATTGGCGGCCTGCTTGGTCGCCAGCTTGACGTCACGGTATTTGCCCTGACGGAAGAGCGCGATTTCACGCGCCTTGCGCTCGTCGGCCAACACCACGGCTTCCTGTCCGGCGGTAGGCACTTCGGAAAGACCGAGAATTTCGACCGGAATCGACGGCCCCGCTTCCTTGACGGTTTTGCCGTTCTCGTCGTGCATCGCTCGCACCCGGCCGAAAACCTGACCCGCCAGCAGAATATCGCCTTGGCGCAAAGTGCCTGAAAGAACCAGCATGGTCGCCACCGGACCGCGCCCGCGGTCGAGACGTGCTTCGATGATCAGTCCTTTCGCCGGTGCCTCTTTCGCCGCCTTGAGCTCCAGCACCTCCGCCTGCAACAGCACGTTTTCGAGCAGCTCATCGATACCGGCGCCGGTCTTGGCCGAGACATGCACGAACGGCGCGTCGCCGCCATACTCTTCCGGCACCACCTGTTCGGTCACCAGTTCCTGCTTGACGCGCTCGGTATTGGCGCCCGGCTTGTCGATCTTGTTGACCGCCACGATGATCGGCACACCGGCCGCCTTGGCGTGGTGAATGGCTTCCCGGGTCTGCGGCATGACGCCATCGTCAGCGGCGACCACCAGGATCACCAGGTCGGTGGCCTTGGCGCCGCGCGCGCGCATCGCGGTAAACGCTTCGTGACCGGGGGTGTCGAGGAAGGTGACCATGCCGCGGTCGGTCTGCACATGGTAGGCGCCGATATGCTGGGTGATGCCGCCCGCCTCGCCGCTGGCGACGCGGGTACGGCGAATGTAATCGAGCAGCGAGGTCTTGCCGTGGTCGACGTGACCCATCACCGTGACCACCGGCGCCCGCGGTTCCAATGGCACGTCCACCTGATCGACCGAATCGTCGAGGAAGGCATCGGGGTCGTCGAGCTTGGCGGCAAACGCCTTGTGGCCCATTTCCTCGACGATGATCATCGCCGTTTCCTGATCGAGCACCTGGTTGATGGTGACCATCGAACCCATCTTCATCAGCGACTTGATCACCTCGGTCGCCTTGACCGCCATTTTGTGCGCGAGATCGGCGACGGAGATGGTTTCGGGGACATACACCTGATGAATCACCGGATCGACCGGCAACTGGAAGGAATGCTGCTCGTCGTCGGCGCCGCCGCCACGACCTGGCCGCTTGCCATGCTTGGCGTCGCGCCAACCCGACGCGCCGGTCGCGCCACGCGTCTTGAGTCCCGGACGCTTGTTGGCGCCTTCGTTTTTCCACGGTCCCTTTTTGTCGGCGACCTTCTTTTCCGGCGCTTTCTTGTCGCCGGTTTTTTTGTCACCGGGAGTCGCCGGCTTGGCCGCCGGTTTATGAATCGTTTTATCTTCGGCGGGCCGTTCACTGGCCGTTTGCGCGGCCGCCTGCTTGGCGACGACCGCCGCTTTGGCAGCGTTGGCTTTTTCCTCGGCGTCCTGCTTCAGGCGCGCGAGATCCGCGGTGCGCTGCTGCTTGCTCTTGAATTCCGCTTCTTGAATCGCCCGCAGTTCCGCGTTCCGCCGCTCCTCTTCCGCGCGCAAACGCTGCTGCTCCTCGCCGATGATCGATGCGCGAGTCACCACTTTCTTGGTGCCTGGCCTGGTGTCGGTTCCCGGTTCGGGTTTTGCCGGCACGCCCTTGCCATCGGCGTGCCGCTCCGGCCTCGTTTTGGTGGCCGTCGCGGACTTGATCCCAGGTGGGGAATCAACCAGCGGTTCCGGCATCTTCACCTCTTCGACCGGTGGCGTGGGCGCGGCCTCGACCACGGGTTCGGCGCTAACGATGGCAACAACGGGTTCGACGATAGCCACCGGCGGCGCAACAGGCTCGACCACCGTCGCCGTCTCGACGAGCGCCTCCTCTTCCGCTGACGGCGCCTTCTCGGCGCGCGCCTCCGGGACATCGCGCTTGACCAGCACGCGTTTCTTGCGCACCTCCACCTGCACGGTATGCGACTTGCCGTGCGCATCCTGCGCCCGAATCTCGGTCGTTTCCTTGCGTGTCAAAGTGATCTTGGTCTTGGCTTCTGCCTGGCCGTGGGACCGCCGCAGATAGTCAAGCAGTCTGGATTTGTCCTGCTCGGACAGGATATCGTCGGCCTGCTTCTTGGCCACGCCGGCTTTCTGCAATTGCTCGAGCAGCGTACCAGCAGGCATCTTCAACTGCGTGGCAAATTGGGCAACACTTGTTTGCGCCATATGAATTCCTCTTTCCCGCTTACTCGAACCAGTGCGCGCGCGCCGTGGTAATTAATTGTTTCGCCCTTTGGGCATCGATGCCGGTCATCTCGGTGAGTTCATCGACCGCCAGATCGGCCAGATCGTCGCGCGTCTTGATCCCGCTGCTGGCCAGTTTGCCTGCCAACGTTTTATCCATGCCTTCGAGACCCAGCATGTCGTCGGACACGTCGCCGATTTTCTCCTCGGTGACGATGGCCTCGGTCAGTAAAACGTTGCGTGCCCGCTCCCGAAGTTCCTGCACCGTCGCCTCATCGAAGGACTCGATTTCGAGCATCTCGTGAAGCGGCACGTAGGCCACCTCTTCAAGAGTCGAAAACCCTTCTTCGATCAGGATGTTGGCGACTTCTTCATCGACGTCGAGCCTTTCCATGAACAATACGCGGATCGCCGCCGCCTCCGCCTCGACCATGGTTTTCGACTCTTCCTCGGTCATCAGGTTGATCGTCCAGCCCGTCAATTCCGACGCCAACCGAACGTTCTGCCCACCGCGGCCGATGGCGATCGCCAGATTTTGCTCGTCGACGACCACATCCATGCAGTGCTTCTCTTCATCGACGATGATCGAACTGACTTCCGCCGGCGCCAGCGCGCCGATGACGAACTGGGCCGGATCGGACGACCAGAGCACGATATCGACCCGCTCGCCAGCCAACTCGTTGGTCACCGCCGTCACCCGCATGCCGCGCATGCCGACGCAAGTACCGATCGGATCGATGCGCTGGTCGTTGGACTTGACGGCGATCTTGGCGCGCATGCCAGCATCGCGCGCGGCCGCCTTGATTTCCAGCAGCCCGTCGTCGACTTCCGGGACCTCCTGGGCGAACAGTTTGATGATGAACTCCGGCGCGGTTCGCGACAGGATCAACTGCGGTCCGCGCGCCGAGCGGTCGATGCGCAACAGGTACGCCTTGACGCGGTCGCCGACCCGCAGGTTTTCCCGCGGGATCATTTGATCGCGCGGCAACAAGGCCTCGACCTTACCCGTCTCGATGATCGCGTTGCCGCGCTCCATGCGCTTGACGCTGCCGGTGACCAAGTGCTCCTTGCGACTCAGGAAGTCATTGAGAATCTGCTCGCGCTCGGCATCGCGAATTTTTTGCAGGATCACCTGTTTGGCCGCCTGCGCGCCGATGCGCCCGAAATCGATGGGTTCCAGCGCCTCTTCGAGAAAATCGCCAATCTCCACCTCGGGGTCCTGTTTGACGGCATCCGACAAGGGAATCTGATGCTCGTCGTGCAGGAAGTCGGCATCGGCGACGATTTCCCAGCGGCGAAAGGTTTCGAAATCGCCGGTTTCACGATCGACCACCACCCGTACGTTGGCGTCGTCGTGGACGCGCTTTTTGGTCGCCGACGCCAACGCCATTTCCAGCGCCCCAAAGACAATGTCCTTGGTGACGTTTTTTTCACGCGCCAGCACATCCACCAGCAGCAAGATTTCGCGGCTCATCTCTTCTTCACCTCCTAAACCAGCCTGTCACTCGATTTCGTCAGCTCGTAACTGGGCACCAGCCGAGCCTTGTCAATAGCTTCCAAATCGAACTCGAATTCGCCGGCATCGACACTCAAGCGAATCTTGCCCTCCCGTACACCGCGCAGAACACCGTTGAAGTTGCGGCGACCATTCAGCGGCAACCGCAGCCTGAGCGTGATTTCCGAACCCGCGAAACGTTCGAAATCGGCCACTTTCTTCAAAACACGGTCCATCCCCGGCGACGAAACTTCCAAACGATCGTAGTCGACCTCTTCAACCATCAGGACGCGCGACAACTGGTTGCTGACTAGCGCGCAGTCCTCCACGTCCACTCCGCGCGGTTTTTCCGGCTTGTCGATGAAGACGCGCAGGACGCGACCATGCGGACTACGCTCGAGATCGACCAACTCGTAGCCGAGACCGGTGACCGTTTTTTCCAGAATTCCGTGGACATCCATGGCTGCAAACAAAAAATGGGCGAAACGCCCATCCCCGAAAAAATTGCCCCCTGGGGGGCGAGCGGAAAACCGTTGGATTATAACGAGAATAGCGGCGCGGGTAAATGCACCCGCGCGCGGACTCGAGATCGTTCAGCGCTCACGTCCGACGCGCGCCGTCCGGCCAGGCGACGGGTTGGCCATGCCGACGTCGGACAGCAGTTTGCGCACGTCCGCCTCGGTCAACTCAAGAACTCGCCCGCGCTTGAGGTTGGGCGGCAACAGGAACGAGCCGTAGCGAACGCGAATCAAACGACTGACCACCACGCCGACGGCCTCGAACATCCGCCGGACTTCGCGATTGCGTCCCTCGAACAATGAGATCCGGTACCAGCGGTTGGCGCCATCGCCTCCCGCCTCCTGAAAACTGGCGAACCGCGCCACGCCGTCGTCGAGTTCGATACCTTCGAGCAGACGCGCCTTCGCGTCCTCGGGAAGTTCACCAAGAATTCGCACCGCGTATTCGCGCACCAGTTGGTAACGCGGATGCATCAAACGGTTGGCGAGATCGCCGGAAGTAGTCAGCAGCAGCAGGCCGCTGGTGTTGAAATCGAGACGACCGACCGCCACCCAGCGGCCGGCCGACATCCGGGGCAGCGAGGTAAAAACGTTCGGCCGGTGGTCGGGGTCGTTGCGCGAAACGATCTCGCCTTCCGGCTTGTGATAGAGGATCACCCGTGGCAGACGGTCGGAGAAGCGCGGTTGTACCAATTTGCCATTGACCTTGATGCGATCACGGGGATGGACCACCTGGCCCACCTGCGCCGGCGCGCCATTGACCGTGATGCGGCCGGCGACGATCATCGCCTCCATTTCGCGCCGCGAGCCAATGCCGCTGTTGGCCAGCAATTTATGCAGGCGCTCGGGCTTGCCGGCCGGTTCATGTTGGCGCGCACGCCCCGGGGAAAGCGGTTTGCCGCCGGGACGGGCCGGGCCGCGCGGCGGTTCGGCGGGTGTGGGAACACCGGCCGTCGCCGGTGTCGGCGAGTTCGTCCGCCGGCGATTGTCCTCCGCGCCTTCCGGACGTCGACCGCCGCGCCCGGACAACGGCGCCACGGCACCGGGACGCGCGGGACTGCGCGGCCTTCCTTTGGCGACCGTCTCTTTCGCCGCGGCCGGTGAATTGGAAAACGCCGCCGCCGACGGTCGCCGCCGTTGCTCCGAAGACGAACCCGGGCGCGGCGGACGAGGGAAATCGGCGGGAGATCTGCGCTTGTTAGTGGGCATCGGTCAGGTCCAGGGTTGAATTGAGTTGTTCGAGAGGCGGCAGCTCGGCGAGACCGCGCAAGCCGAGGTCGTCGAGAAATTTTCGGGTGGTGGCCAGCAGGGCCGGCCGACCGGGTGTATCGCGATGGCCGACGGCATCGACCCAGCCACGCTCCTCGAGCACGCGGATGACCTGCGTGGCGACGGTGACGCCGCGAATATCCTCGATGTCGCCACGGGTCACCGGCTGGCGATAGGCGATGATCGCCAGCGTTTCGAGCACCGCGCGTGAGTAGCGCGGCGGTTTGTCCGGGTTCAGCCGTTCCAGATACGGCAGGAATTCGGCGCGCGTCCGGAACCGCCAGCCGCTGGCCACCTGCACCAGTTCCAGCGGCCGAACGCGCCATTCGGCGCGCAATTCGTCGAGCAGCACCCGCAGGACGTCGTTGTCGATCCGGTCGGCAAACACCTTGCGCAGATCGGACAGCGACAAGGCTTGGCGAGCGCTCAACAGCACCGCCTCCAGCACGCGTTTCGCGTCGGCTGGCGAGAGCGCCGGTTCGAACGCCGGGTCACTCGGCGGGTGCGGTTCCAGCGTCGCTTCGTTCATCGGTCAACCTTAAATAAATCGGCGCGAAAGCCTCGGCCTGCGTCATTTCCAGCAACTGTTCGCGCGCCAGTTCGAGCAAGGCCAGAAAGTGCACCACCAGCACCGGCACGCCCAAGGTCGGATCGAAAAGCTCGCCGAATTCGACGAAGCCGCCGGCGCCACGTAGTTGCCGGAGAATCGTCGCCATATATTCTCGCACCGACAGTTCTTCGCGCTGCACCAGATGATGGGTATGCAATCGGGCCTGCTTGAGAATCGCCGTCCAGGCGTTCCGCAGATCGTCAACGCAAACCGCCGGCTGAGGACGCATCAAGTTTTTCTCGACCCAGACCTCGATCCAGTCGAAATCGCGCTCCGCTTGCGGCAACGCATTGATTTTGCGAGCCGCCAGTTTCATCTGCTCGTATTCGACCAGACGACGAACCAGTTCGGCGCGCGGGTCTTCCGCCTCATCGCCCTCGACCGCTTTCGGCCGCGGCAACAGCATCCGCGATTTGATCTCGATCAACATCGCCGCCATGACCAGATAGTCGGCGGCGAGTTCGAGATTCCGCGCGCGCATCGCTTCGACATAGACAAGGTATTGATCGGTCAACGGCGCCATCGGAATATCGAGCACATTGACGTTGGCCTTGCGTATCAGATACAGCAACAGGTCGAGCGGCCCTTCGAAAGCGTCGAGCATCACCGCCATGGCGTCGGGCGGAATGTAGAGATCGTGCGGCAACCGTGCCAGCGGTTCGCCGTAGATGCGCGCCAGCGGGCTGCCGACTGTCTCCGCGGAGCCCTCTTCGAGGGGCGCGATGGACGCCACCGGATCGCTCATCGCCGCCGGCCAGGGCACGTCAACGGTAATGCAGTCCCATGGCGTCGCGGACATCGCGCATCGTCTCGCGCGCCAGGCCGCGCGCCTTGGCATTGCCGTCGTCGATGATCGCCCGCACCAGCGCCGGATCGTCGAGATACGGCTGCGCACGTTCGCGCATCGGCGCCTGCTCCTTGAGGATGCCGTCGATCACCGGCTGTTTGCAATCCAGACAACCAATGCCGGCGCTGCGGCAACCCTTTTGCACCCAGTCCCGGCAAGCGTCGTCCGAATACACCTGATGCAGTTGCCAAACCGGGCACTTGTCCGGATCGCCGGCATCGCCGCGGCGAATCCGCGCCGGATCGGTCGGCATGCGGCGCACTTTTTGTGTCACCGAGGCCGCGTCCTCGCGCAAGGTGATGGTGTTGCCGTAGGATTTCGACATTTTCTGGCCGTCGAGCCCCGGCATCCGCGAGGCTTCGGTCAATAGCGCGCCCGGTTCGACGAGAATCGTCTTGCCGGTGCCTTCGAGATAGCCGTGCAAACGCTCGCGCTCCACCGGTGTCAGCGCCGGCACTTCGTCGAGCAGCGCGCGCGCTCGCTCGACCGCCACTTGCTCGCCTTCTTGCTGAAAACGCTTGCGCAACTCGTCGTAGCGGCGGGCGCGCTTGGCGCCAAGCTTGCTCACCGCCTCGCGCGCCTTGTCCTCGAAACCCGGTTCGCGACCGTAAAGATGATTGAAACGGCGGGCGATCTCGCGCGAGAACTCGATATGCGGCACCTGATCCTCCCCCACCGGCACCTTGTCGGCGCGATAGATCAGGATGTCGGCCGACTGCAACAGCGGATAGCCGAGAAAGCCGTAGGTCGACAAATCCTTGTTTTCCAACTTTTCCTGCTGATCCTTATAGGTCGGGACCCGCTCCAGCCAGCTCAGCGGGGTCATCATCGACAGCAGCAGATGCAGTTCGGCATGTTCGGGCACCTGCGACTGGATGAAGAGGATCGCGCGCGCCGGGTCGACGCCGGCGGCCAGCCAGTCGACCAGCATGTCGTGCGACGAACCGACGATACCGTGCGGATCGTCGTACTGTGTAGTCAATGCGTGCCAGTCGGCGACGAAGAAAAGACAGGGGTATTCGTGCTGGAGCGTGATCCAGTTTTTCAGCACCCCGTGATAGTGCCCGAGGTGCAGGCTACCGGTCGGGCGCATGCCGGAAAGGACGCGTTCTGCGTACATGGTCGGTCTCGAGTGCTTAGAAAGGTATTTGAAAGAAAAACTCGACCAGCCCGCCGATCAGATGAATCACCGGGCTGAGCAGCCAGTTCAGAACGCCGGTGTAGAGCAGCACCAGCAGGATCGGAAAACCGAAAGGCTCGATTCTCGCGAACTGCCAGGCGAGACGCGACGGCAACAGGCTGACGGCGATCCGCCCGCCATCGAGCGGCGGCAAGGGAAAGAGATTGAGCACCATCAAGGCCAGATTGATCGACATGCCGAACTCGGCCATGCGCGTCATCGGCAAGGTGAAGAAATTCATCGGCAACAGCCAGGCGAGCTTGGCCAGCAACGCCCAGCCGAGCAGCATCGCGAAGTTGGCCCCCGGTCCGGCCGCCGCCACCCACAGCATGTCGGCCTTGGGGTGGCGCAAGCGGCCGAAATTGACCGGCACCGGCTTGGCCCAGCCGAACAAGATGCCACCGGTGGTCAACAGCAGCAGCAGCACCGGCACGAGGATGGTGCCGATCGGGTCGATATGCTTGAGCGGATTGGCGGTGATCCGCCCTTCCTGCCAAGCCGTCGGGTCGCCGAAGTGCCGCGCCGCGTAACCGTGCGCCGCCTCGTGCAAGGTAATCGCCAGAACCACCGGCAAGGCGGCGATGGCGATGGTCGGGATCAAGGAAGCGTCCATCTGTAGGTGCTCAGTCAAGGCCAAGTGGCGCCAGCGCGCCGAGGCCGGCGCGGACCAACAGCGGCACCGAGCCAGTCAGGTCGACCACGGTGGTCGGCTCGACACCGCAATAACCGCCGTCGAGAATCAGTTCAAGCTGGCTGTCGAGGCGATCCCGGATTTCCCAACCGTCGGTCAGCGGCGCATCGTCGCCGGCGACGATCAAGGTCGAGGTCAGCAGCGGCTCGCCAAGTTCCTCAAGCAAGGCCAGCGCCACCGCATGCGCCGGCACGCGCAGACCGATCGTCTTGCGCTTGGGATGCATCACGCGCCGCGGCAATTCGCGGGTGCCTTCGAGAATGAAAGTGTAGCTGCCGGGCGTCGTCGCCTTGAGCAGACGGTAACGCGCATTGTCGACACGCGCGAACTGGCCAATCTGCGACAGGTCGCGGCACATCAGCGTCAGGTGGTGCCGGTCGTCGACACCGCGCAAAGCGCGTATGCGCTCGACCGCCGCCTTGTCGCCGAGGTGGCAACCGAGCGCGTAACTGGAATCGGTCGGCAAGGCGATCAACCCGCCTTGGCGTACCGCTTGCGCCGCTTGCTGCAACAAACGCGACTGCGGATTGTCCGGATGAATCGAAACGTAGTGAGCCATTGGGGGACCTCCTCGAGGCTCAGAACACGGTCCAGACGGGTGTCAGACCGTCCGGCAGCGGCGCCAGCTTGCCGAGATCGACATAACTTTCGTCCGGCCCGTGGAAATCCGAGCCGCGCGAGGCGAGAAAACCGAACTCCCGCGCCAGACGCCCGAAAATCTCGACATGCTCGGCGGTATGACTGCCCGACATGACTTCGATGGCCTGCCCGCCGAGATCCTTGAATTCACTCAGGAAACGTCGCATGTCGGCACGCGACAGCTTGTAACGGCCAGGGTGCGCCACCGCCGCCACGCCGCCGGCGCCATGCACCCAATTCAGCGCATCGCTCAACCGCGCCCAACGATGCTGGACATAACCCGGCTTGCCTGGAACCAGATACGATTCGAAAACGCTGCGTGTATCCCGGCACACCCCGTTGGCGACCAGATAGCGGCCGAAATGCGAACGGCTGACAAGGTTCGGATTGGCCACCAGACGCATGGCGCCGTCGAAAGCGCCGTGGATGCCCACTTTTTCCAGGTCGGCCGACATCCGCCGCGCACGCTCGATACGCCCCGAACGAATACCGGCCAGACCAGCGTTCAACGCGGCATCGGTACGATCGAAAGCCAATCCAAGCAGATGAACCTGCAAGCCTTGCCATTCGATCGAAATCTCGACACCGTTGACGAAGGCGACCCCGCGGTCGTCGGCCACCGCGCGCGCCACCGCCAAGCCATCGAGATCGTCGTGATCGGTCAGCGCCAACATGTCGACCCCGTTCGCCGCCGCCCGCTCGACCACCGCCGCCGCCGACAGCAAGCCGTCGGAGCAGGTGGAATGGCAATGCAGGTCGCAGTTGAGCATGAGTGGCCATCGGCAGCGGAAAATCGAGAACTGCGCATGATAGCACAGGCCCTGGCCGGGCTTCGCCGCCGGAGAAAGCGGCTCAATTCGCCGCGAGAGTCTCTTTTTTACCCCGAAAACGCGGCGAATCCGAATTCAGCCTTCAGGCAGGCGAACCGGCCCGGTGGCCGCGACCTCGCGTGCCAGACTTTTGCGGCCGCGCCGGCGCGCTGCGCCGCTGTCGTGGGTGGCGCATTCAGCCCTATTTCAGTCCTATAATTCCCGACTTTTTCGGATTTCGCCATGTGGTTCAAGAATCTCCAGGTTTACCGCCTGCCCAAGAACTGGAACGCCGACGCCGCCCAACTTGAAGAGCAGCTCGCCAAAATGCCTTTGCAAGCCTGCAGCGCCACCGAACCACGCAGCATCGGCTGGATTCCGCCACGCGACGACGGCACGCTGGTGTGCGCCGTCAACCACCAACTGCTACTCACGCTTGGTATTGAGGAGAAACTGTTGCCGGTTTCGATCGTCAAGCGCTTCGCCAGCGACAAGGCCAAGGAAATCGAGGATACCGAAGGACGTCGTGTCGGCCGTCGCGAAATGCGCGAAATGATCGAGGAAATGACCATCCAGCTCCTGCCGCGCGCGTTCACCCGCCAACGCCGCACCTTCGGCTGGATCGACCGCGCCAATGGCTGGCTGGTCATCGATGCGGCGTCGCCGGCGAAAGCCGAGGAATTTATCGAGCATCTGCGCGAATCGCTGGAAAGCCTGCCGGTCAAGGTGCTCAAGGTGACACAATCGCCGTCGGCGGCGATGACCGGCTGGGTCGACAGCGGCGAAGCGCCGGTAGGTTTCACGGTCGACCAGGATCTCGAACTGCGCTCGACCGAGAAAGCCACCGTGCGCTACGCCAATCATTCGCTCGAAGGCGAGGAAATCCGCCAGCACATCGCCGACGGCAAAATCGTTACCCGTCTGGCGATGACCTGGAACGACCGCATTTCCTTTATCCTCAACGATGTGCTGCAAATCAAGCGCTTGACCTTTCTCGACATCCTCAAGGAGCAATCGGAAAGCCAGAGCGACAACGCCGACGAGCGCTTCGATATCGATTTCACCCTGATGACCGGCGAGGTCGCGCATCTGCTCGACGATCTGATCGACGCCCTGGGCGGCGAGGTAGCGCCAACCACTTAAGCGGCGGAGTCTATCCCAGGCCGGTCACCGCACTACCGCGCGAGCGGCCCTCGTCGAAAAATTTTTCAAAAAGGAATCAACGATGTCGCTCGATACCTGGCTCCTGTATGTCGCCGCGGTGGTCGTCCTGACGGTCACCCCCGGCCCCAGCGTGCTGATGTGCGTCACCAGCGGTGTCAATTTCGGCGCGCGCCTGACCTTGTACGCGGCGCTGGGCAGCATTACCGCCGTGCTAGGAATCATGAGTTGTTCGGCGGTCGGCCTGGGCACCCTGCTGGCCACCTCGGAACAAATGTTTCAAATCGTCAAATGGCTGGGCGTCGCCTACTTGCTCTATGTGGGAATCGGCGCGCTTCGCTCGACGGACTCTGAATTCAAGCTGCCAGCACGCGAGGACATGCCTGGAACGCGCCGGCGCCTCTTCGTCAGAGGGCTGCTGGTCGGCGGCAGCAATCCCAAGGCGCTGTTGTTCTTCACCGCTTTTTTTCCTCAATTCATCGATCCATCGGCCACGCAATGGCCGCAATTCCTGATTCTCGGCGCGACTTTCGTTGGTTTCGAGTTCTGTTGCCTGATGTTTTACGCCTCGTTCGCCTCCCGCATCGCGCCATGGCTGCGAGTCACCGGCCGGGCGAGGCTTTTCAACCGGATTTTCGGCGGCTTGTTTGTCGCCGCCGCCGCGCTGCTGGCCACCACCGGACGGACGCGCGACGTGTAATTTCGCCTAGGCCGTCAAGGGAGGCGGAATTTATCTTGATTTGGGTCAACCCGCGTGCACGCCTTGAAGCACTACACTCATGCGGTTTAACACGCCTCTCCCCCAACGGCAACGCGCTCTTGCGGGGTAGCCGCGCCCACACCCCCCGGAGTCGCCCATGGAGCCCGTTGAAATCGCCAATGCCCTGCAAATCAATCGTCCGCAACTGGGAAATATGACTGGCGTCGGCCTGTACCGACTCTTCCGCCTCGTGGCCATGGAAGACATTCTCGGCACCGGCGCGTCGGCGATCAGCTATTACGCCGGCAAGAAAATGGGTAAGGAATTGCAGATCAAGCAACTGGACGACTTCCTGGCACTGTGCGGCGAACTGAAAATCGGCCGGATCGAGATTCCGGTGATGACCAAGGAATTGATCCACGTCGACGTACACGAATGCGTCACTTGCTCCGGACTGACGCCGATCGGGCGCGCCTTGTGCCATTTCGAGGGTGGCCTGATCGCTGGCGTGGTCGAAGGCATTCTCGGTAAAACCGTGCAGGCGCGCGAAGTCAGCTGCATTGGCGGTTTTGGCCACGACACCTGCGGTTTCGAACTCCGCTTCCGCACTTGAGCGTCTGACGCGATGGCGCCGGTAACCCGGCAGTGTCGCCAGCCATCGCACACGGCGGCGATGCCGAGCCAAACATTCACTCCTTATATCAGTAATAGACTACAGTAGATTACGGCACCCCGAGGCACACTGCCCAGGGGCCGGATTTGAACGTGCCGAAACGGGTCAGCCGTCGATTGACGACGGGCTGACCATCGCGCGCTGAATCCATTGTCTGACGAGTCATCATGGAGGACTACTGAAATGCGGACGACGAACTTCATCCACAGTGCCGTAATTGCCACATCACTGTGGGTGGCCGCGGTCAGCGTCAACGCCGCCGAAGAACTGAAAATCGGTGGCGGCGGCGCGGCGATGAGCGGCATTTTCCTACCCGTGAAGCCGGCCTTCGAGAAAGCGACCGGCATTACGCTGATCAATTTGCAGTCCTCTCCGAAAGATGGGCTGGTGGATTTGAGCAAAGGCAAGGTGGACGCGGCAGTCGCCGCCGTACCGGTCGACAGCATGATTGCCGGCGCCGCCAAGGACGGTGTGACCATTGACAAAGCAACTTTGCAGGTCGCCGAAGTCGGGAAAAACCGTACCGTTATGTTCGTACACCCAAGCAATAAAGTCGCCAAATTGAGCAAGGAACAGGCGAAGGGCATTTTCACCGGCACCATTGGCAATTGGAAGGAAGTCGGCGGCGACGACAGGGAGATCATCGTGGTCTGGGGCAAGGGCACGCCCGGTCAGAACGCCCAGTTCAGCAAGGAGATTCTCGATGGCGCCCCAGTGGCGAAAGACGCTCTGGAATCAGGGAACTATGCAAAAATAAAGGAGACGGTGTCCTCCACGCCGGAAGCCATCGGCATCGATCCGTTCGGCATGGCCGACAACTCGGTCAAAGTCGTCGACAGCGAACCGCCGCTCTCGGGTCCGATCATCGTCGTGACCATCGGCAAACCAACCGCCAAGGTGCAACGGTTGATCGATTACGTCAAGGGCGAAGGCAAGGCGTTCACCAAGCACTAGTACAGATACCGCCCGACGCCACGCGATGAAAATCCGCACCAAACTGCACTTGTTCGCGCTGCTGACCATCGCCGGTATCGCCGTGATCGGCGGTATCAGCCTGGTCGGCATGCTTTTCATTCAAGGAAAGCTGCATGTTCTGACCGAGCGTTCGACACCGTACCAATTAAAGACCATTGAGTTGCAACGCGCGATGCAGGAACACACGTCGAATCTCCTGCAAGTGACATTTGCCACCAACAGCGCGGAGCTGCTTGCGGCCCGCGAGGCAAGCGAGAAAAGCGAAAACGAGCTAACACAGCGGGCTCGCGATTTAAGGACGCTCACCGAGTCGGAATCGACAAATACCGTCAAGGTGGACGGTTTGACCGAGCTGGCGCGCGAAATCATCGCCAATTCCGATGGCCGTCTCAAGGCCGAGGAGGCCGCCAAAGCGGCCGACATGGCGATGAAAAAACAACTGAGCGACGTCAACCAGCAACTGGACCAGCTCACCGCCTCGATGAACAAGCTTCAGAAAGGCTCCAGCAGGCAGTTGTCGGTGGCCACCGACAAGGCACGGGACATCACCCAGAAACTGGTCAATCTGACCCTGATGCGTGACAGCCTGAAAGATATCAATTTCGCCTTCCTCGAAATTCAAAAAGCGGAAGGCAGGAAACCGTTATTGCTACTACGTAGCCGCCTGGACACCGCGCTGGGGGAATTCGCCAAGAACCGGCTCACCGGTTCGACGACGGAAGCCGGCGTCAAGTCGATCATAGACCGCGTCGCCGAAATAAAGCGACAAGGCGCCGGTCTGATCGAGCAACGCGGCCTGATCATCGCAAAAACCGCCACCGACGAGCAAAAACAAAGCTATGAGCAGTTGGTACAGGGCGTCGGCGGTCAACTGAACAGCGCACTGATCGAAATCGAGCAACAGATCACCATCGCCACCGACCGATATTCGATCGAGAACAAGAGTCACGACCACTCGCTCAAGGAGTCGACAGCCGCCAGCGACACCTTGTCGCTAACCAGCGGCCTGATCGCGACGTGCTTCGAAATCAATAGCCGGGCGCGCGAACTGTTCGGCGCACGCAGCCGCGACGACCTGGAGAAAACCGCGACGGAGGTGCGCGCCAGTTTCGCGGCCGCCGAGGAACTGGCTCTCCAATTACGCCGCACACTGGCTACCAGCGGCGCCAAAACCGAAGCAAAAGTCCTGGGCGAAGTCTCCGCGGCGTTGACGGATACCGCCAAACTGCTCTTTGACACCGGCGGTGTCCTGGAACGCCTCGGGCAGGTTTTGGATATCACCCGTCGGTCGCTCGAGCTGAACAGTCGTCTGAAAAACCTGGTTGCCGAACAACGCCGCGCCGGTGAACAAGGCGTCAACGCCGCCCAGGACGAACAGGCAAAAGCGGTGAGTTCCGTTAACGGTGTCGTCGTCACCAACATCGCCACCATCGCCTTGGTCGGCCTGAGCGTACTGATACTGGCGATCGTCGCCAGCGCGCTCTTGGCACGCAGCATCACCCGACCAATTAAAGAGTTGACCACCATGGCCGAGCAATTTGGCGACGGCGATTTCGGTACACAACTCGATGACCGAAGAAAGGACGAATTCGGTCAATTGGCGACCCACTTCAATGGCACCGCCGCGCGCCTGCAAGACATTACGACCGGTCTGCGTACGGCGATCGACGATTTGGCGACCAACTCGCGCGATCTGTTGCGTACCGCCGATGAGCTTAGTCACGGCGCCAAGCAACAAGCCGATCAGGTGGTGCAGGTCGCCGAGGCGATGACCGAAATAGAACAGCAGATCCGTGCAGTGGCTGAAAATGCCAACAGTGCCTCCAAGGCCACCAGCCACGCCCTGTCGCTGGCCGGAGACGGCCGCGGAAGCGTCACCCGGACGGTGGAAGGGATGGAACAAATCGCCATCTCGGTCCGAACGGGAGCGGAAGCCATCGGTCACCTCGGCGCCAGCTCTGAAACCATCGGCGGCATAGTCAAGACGATCAACGAAATTGCCGATCAAACCAATCTGCTGGCCCTCAATGCCGCGATCGAGGCCGCGCGCGCCGGCGAAAGCGGACGCGGGTTCGCCGTGGTTGCAGACGAGGTACGGCGGCTCGCCGAGCGCACCACCGAGGCCACGGCGGAGATCGCCGGGATGATCGAAAAAATCCAGCAACAAACCCGCCAATCGGTGAAAAACATGGAAAGAGGCACCTCGCTGGTCGAGGAAGGCGTCACGCTTGCCGGCGGCGCGAGTCAGGCGTTGGGAAGTATCGTCGATGCGTCACGCCAATGTACCGACATGGTCACCCGTATCGCCGCGGCCTCGGAGCAACAGTCGAAAACCGCCTCGGCCGTGGCGTCGAGCATGGATGCGATCCAGACCATTACACGCGCCACGGAAACCTCGACGGTAGACGTCAGTCATGCCGCACAAAAACTGAATCGGCTCGCCGATGAACTGAAAACGATGGCGGCTTGGTTCAAGGGTCAGCACGCCTGACATTCCTCACCGGCATCGAGGATCGCCCGTCTCGCTGTCCGGCCGGTCTCGTCGCGAGTTGGCGAATCCGTTTCGACGCACTATACGGCGGCAAGGCGACGCAGGCGTATCCGCCTGAACCAGCCGGCCGCCAGCGCTGGCTGGTCATGTTCGAGGATCAACTCCGGCGTCTGCCGCAACACATCCTCGAACACCACGTCGAAACGCGTTGCCACCCGGCGCACCAGCGGGTTGAGCAAGCGCCGCAGCGGCGCCCGTTGCCCTGCCCGCAGAAATTTATCGAAAATCAGAACGTTGCCGCCAGGCGCCAGTACGCGAGCGGTCTCGCGGAGACACGCCGCCGGGTCGGGAACCACCGCAAGAATCAGGTGCAAGACCACATGATCGAAACTCGCATCGGCGAAAGGCAGTGACTGCGCATCGCCTTGCACACCACAAAAGTCCAGTCGCCGCGATTGCGAAACCGCTCGCCGCAGCATGGCATGCGTCAAATCCAGACCGGTGTAGGAGTGTTGTTCCGGCAACAAGGGCAGATCCAGCCCCGTGCCGACACCGGTCAGCAAGACCCGCGCCGGTTCGGCCGGCAACCGCGCCAGATTGGCCCGGCGCGTGGCGCGCGTGACCGACGACAGAAAAACATCGTACAGCGGTGCGATCAGCGTATAGGTGTGTCGCAGACCCACGATCAGTGCAGGACGTGCGGCACCGCCAGGGTGAACTCCGGGATCGGCACATCGAATTGCATGCCGTCCACCGCTGTCGCCTGGTAGCTGCCGCGCATCGTTCCGACCGGGGTGGCGAGTTGGCAACCGCTGGTATAGACGAATTTTTCGCCGGGCTGCAACAACGGCTGCCGACCGACGACACCCAGGCCGCGCACCTGCTGCACCTCGCCATCGGCATCGGTAATGATCCAGTGCCGTGAAATAAGCTGTGCGGCCACCGTGCCGACATTTTCGATCGTGATCGTATACGCGAAAACGTATTGGCCACCGGCGGGCTCCGACTGCTCGGGGAGGTACTGCGGAACAGCACTAACCGCAAGGTCGTACTTTTTGCTCTCGGTCATGTTGGCCCAATAGCGGAACGATGAGAAAGTGCATTGCACACCAAAGGGCCGACACTGGCAAGCCCGATCTGGGAAGCGGCGGTTGCGAACCCTTGTGGCGTCACCGCCGAATCAGGCGACACACGGACCGTCGAGTCGCTCAAGATCCCTCGCGCTCGTCGGCGGCACCGGAGCGCCCCACCTCGCCGCCAGCATATTGGGCCACGACCCGCGCTAAATCCTCGGCCCGCACCGGCTTGGCCAGAAAACCATCCATTCCGACAGCCAGACAGGTTTGGCGGTCGCTGTCGAAGGCATTGGCGGTGAGGGCGACAATCGGCACGCGCTGCCGCTGACTGGCCGACTCCAGCGCGCGAATCCGGCGCGTTGCCTCGATGCCGTCCATGGTCGGCATCTGCCAGTCCATCAGGATCAAATCGTAGTCGTTCTCCTCATAGGCGGCGAGGGCCTCGGCACCGTCGTTCGCGAGCGTCACGTCACTCCCGAGAGAAGCCAACATGGCTTGCGCGACCAGTTGGTTAACCAGATTGTCTTCCGCCAGCAACACTCGCCACGACCGTCGGGCCTCCGCGCCCGCGGTGACCACGTCCCCCGTCGGCACGGCCACGGCGCGGTCATCCATGGCGGATAAGGGCTTCCCACCGGCCGCGCTTACCGGATGGTCCGATGAATCTGCACCGTTCACAAGACCCGGGCGCTCCGAAACCGTGGCACCTTGAACGGCATCCGGTGCAAAAGGCACTGTGAACCAAAAAGTGGATCCCTTGCCTTCGACGCTCGACACGCCGACCTCGCCGCCCATCATCCGCACCATTTTTTTAACGATCGCCAAGCCGAGACCGGTTCCACCATGCGCACGCGCCGCCGACGCGTCGACCTGGGCGAAGGCATCGAAGACCTCCGACAATCGGTGTTGCGGAATGCCGATTCCGGTATCGACCACTTCCAGACGGGCATGCGCGCCGCCATTCGCCGCGATCACTGGTTGGAGGCGTACCAGAATCTCGCCGTGATCGGTGAATTTCAGGGCATTACCCAACAGATTGCTGAGCACTTGCCGTATACGCAGCACGTCGCCGAGCACGGAGGGAATCATCACGGGGAGATCCAGGCGCAAACGGATGTTCTTGGCGCGCGCTCTTTCGCCGAAAGCGCGGCAAAAGCTTTCAAGTTCGCGGGCCAAATCGCACGGGGCCAGCGCCATGTCGATCTTGCCGGCCTCGATTTTCGACAGATCGAGAATGTCGTTGATGATCGACAGCAACATTTCGCCGGAATGGCGAATGGTGTCGATATAGCGCTTCTGCGTACTGTCCAGGCGCGTCTTCGACAACAACTCCGCCATTCCCAACACACCGTTCATCGGTGTCCGAATTTCGTGGCTCATATTGGCCAAGAATTGCGACTTGGCCAAATTCGCCGCCTCGGCGGCATTCTTGGCCACCCGCATCTCCTGCCACGTCTGCTGCAACTGGGTATTTGCCAGATGAATGTGCCGGGCAAACAACACCCCGGCGGCCATCACCAGCAGAATCACCAGGACGGCCGCCGCCAGTTGCAGCGATTTGTAATGCTGCCGCTGGTCGACAAGGCGGGCCTCGATCTCGCGCAAGCGCTCCGTGCTGTCGAAAAACAGGCGATTGGCGTTCTCGTTGATGCGGAAAAAATACGACGGCAACAGTTTGAGGTGAAGTTTGACCCTTTGCTCGACGGCGCGCATGGCCACGGCATTCTCGGCGTCGCGAGCCGCCTCCCGTTCCTCGAGCATTGCGAGTAATTCCTGTGCCTTGCGTGGAATCTGGTCGAGATAAGGGCCGAGCTCGATCATTTCCATGACGTAGGAACGGCCGTCGTCCTGACGGACATAGTCAACCTCGCGCACCATTTCGTCGTGGCCTTCGATGTTGAGGTAGATCACGCGCCGAACCTTGCCACCGTCGCGAAGAACCGTGATATCGGCTGCCAGCTTGCGAGTTTTTTCCAGCAGACTGGCGTGGATGCGCCGTTCGCCGACCACGCTGGTCGTGACGGCCATGCGGTAAAAATCGGTTTCAATATCCTGAATGCCGCGCAAAACCTCGTCGCCGACGAACAAGCGCGCCCGCTCGTTACCGCCACGGCGATCAAGATCGTCGATCAGCCCCGAGAAAAAGCTGTTCAGGGCCATCACTGCCAGGAATCCGACGAAAAACAGGCCGATCAGCCACAACAAACCCGCTCGCGCGGCAAGAGGCGCGCCCGCGTCCGGCCCGGATATTTTGGGGTTTGCGTCGAACGTGCGCATGGCCGATCAGCGAGTGCCGTTCATTTTGTTGTCCAGAAAACCATGCTTGCGAAAGACCGCCTGCCCCTCCGACGACGCGACGTAATCCATGAAGCGGCGGGCAAGCGCCGGCATCTTCGACAGCTTGAGACGGATCAGCAACAAGGCCTGCGGCGTCGCCAGCTTGGGATCGAGATCGATCGCATCGACCAGTGGCACGCTATCGGCGAAAAACGCCGTCGCCCGCCAGTTGAGCGCCAGATCGGCCTCCCCTCGCTTCATCAACGTGGTCAATGCGCGCGAATCGGGCACCAGGGCGACGGCCTTGCTCACCACCGCCGGATAAATTCCGACCTTGTCCAGAAGTTCCTTGCCTTGCTGGCCAACACTACCGCTTTCGGCATTGCCGATCGCCACCAGTAAATCCTTGCGCAACAATTCCCTAGGCTCATTGCGAACCTTTTTTGGATTCCCTTTCTGAACCATGAATGCCAACTGATTGTATCCCACGATCACATGCTCGTCGAACAAGCCTGCGGAAAAGTGTTTCTCGCGGTAACTCGGCTCGCCCGGCAGATAGAGGTCGCCCAGGCCGCTTTTCTTGGCGCTCTGGAAAAGATCCTCTGAACCGCCCTGGGCAATAGTGATTTTCACGTTTTCGCGCTGCTCGAAACTCCGCGCGAGTTCGGTTATCGGCCGCACCATGGTGATGCCACAGTAAACCAGCAACTCGTTTTTGATCTGCTGCGCCCAGCCAACGCCCGCCATGCCGCAAAGCAGCGCGCCAAAAACAAGATTAACAATCTGTTTTATCATCATTGTTCTCCAATATTGTCCGCCATTCGGTCGACGGCATGACAGAAACACAGAGTCTTAGAACTCCCGCCGCCATCGATGACCGGTCGAAACGACCCGCCACCGCATCATGACAAGATAATCCAGTTTGGCCGAGCGGTTCGGATCTTTCGGGTTACAATCAGCTAACTCCATCCTAGTTTAGGGTTTTCCGTCATGCACGTTATCGCGCCCAGCATCCTTTCCGCCAATTTCGCGAAACTCGGCGAAGAAATCGTCAACGTCATCGCCGCTGGCGCCGACTGGATACATTTCGACGTGATGGACAACCACTACGTGCCCAATCTGACCATCGGGCCGCTGGTTTGCGATGCCATCCGCCCCTTGACACAGGCGCCGATCGATGTGCACCTGATGGTCAAACCGGTCGACCGGCTGGTGCCCGACTTCGCCAAGGCCGGCGCCAACATCATCACCTTCCATCCCGAGGCGTCCGAACACATCGACCGCACGCTGTCGCTGATTCGGGAACACGGCTGCCAGGCCGGCCTGGTCTTCAATCCGGCGACGCCTCTCGACTACATGGATTACGTGCTGGACAAGCTGGACGTGGTTTTGTTGATGAGCGTCAACCCCGGCTTTGGCGGCCAGAAATTCATCCCGTCGACGCTGGACAAACTCCGGGCGGCGCGCGCCCGACTCGACGCCCACCAGCGTGACAGCGGCCACCGCATCCGGCTGGAAGTCGATGGCGGCGTCAAGATCGACAACATCGCCGAAATCGCCCGTGCCGGCGCGGACGCCTTCGTCGCCGGCTCGGCGGTTTTCGGCGCCGGGCGCGACGACGACGCCCATCGCTACGACACGGTAATCGCCGCGCTGCGCGAGCAACTGGCGCCCTTTGTGAATCCGCGCTAGGAGCAATGCCATCGCCACGCCACTCGCCATACGCGCCGTCCTGCTCGATCTCGACGGCACGCTGCTCGATACCGTTCTCGACCTGCACGCCGCGGCGAACGGCATGCTGCGCGATCTTGGCCGACCCGAAATCGCGGTAGACACCATTCGCAGCTACGTCGGGCGCGGCATTCCCAACCTGGTCAAACGCGTGCTGGCCGGCGACATGGCCGCCGCCGACAATGCCGAGCCGCCACCGCCGGCGGCCCTGGCCAGCTTCCGGCGGCACTATGCGGACGAAAACGGCCGCAACGCCGTGCTGTTTCCCGGCGTCCGCGACGGCCTGGATGCCTTTCGGGCGCTGGAACTGCCGCTGGGGGTGATCACCAACAAGGCCGAGGCCTTTACCCTGCCGCTGCTGCGACACACCGGCTTGACGCCTTACTTCGACGTCATCGTCAGCGGCGACGTTCTGCCGCGCCCGAAACCCGACCCGATGCCGCTGCTCTGGGCCAGCGGCCGGCTGGCGGTTTCGCCGATCGACGTGCTGATGATCGGCGATTCGCTGCACGACTTTCACGCCGCCCGCGCCGCCAACTGCCACGTTTTTCTGGTGCCCTACGGTTACAACGAAGGACGTGATGTTCGCAGCCTCGCCTGCGATGGTATAGTTTCGACCATTGCCGACGCCGCCGCACGAATCACACGCGCATGACCCCCCTCCATCACGCACTCCACTCCCTCCATCGGCGCCCGATGCCCGCCAGACGGGCGGGGGCCTGGCCCTGGCGAATCCGGCGCCCCTAGACCGCGCCCTGCGGTCGCGTCCGGTCGCGCGCCATGGCGCGCACATCTGTTCCGACAGAGTTTTCCAGCGTTTCCTTGTGGAGTTCCAATGACTGAAGCTTATTTCAATCGCCTTGCCGCCGAAGGCTATAACCGCATTCCCGTCACCCTCGAGACCTTCGCCGATCTCGACACGCCGCTGTCGATCTACCTCAAGCTGGCCAACGGCCCCTACACGTATCTGCTCGAATCGGTGCAAGGCGGCGAGCGTTTCGGCCGCTATTCGATCATCGGCCTGACCAGCCCGACGCGGATCGTCGTCAATGCCCATCAGGTCCTGGTGTTGAACGGCAACCGCATCGCCGAACGCGAGGACGACACCAACCCGCTCGATTTCATCGGTAAATACATGCGGCGCTTCCGTGCCGCGCCGACCACCGGCCTGCCGCGCTTCTGCGGCGGACTGGTCGGCTGCTTCGGCTACGACACGGTGCGCTACATCGAAACGCGCCTGACCCGTTCGCAAAAGGAAGACGATCTCGGCATCCCCGATATCGTGCTGCTGCTGTCGGAGGAAATCGCCGTCGTCGACAACCTCTCGGGCAAGCTGACGCTGGTGGTGTACGCCGAACCCGGCGTTCCCGGCGCCTACCAAAAGGCGCAGGCCCGCTTGCGGGAGCTGTTGTTGAAACTCCGCGAACCGGTCGGTATTCCGCCGGAAACGCCGCGGACCTCGCAGCCGGCCGCCTCGATGTTCGGCGAAGCGCAATTCAAGAAGGCGGTGCTCAAGGCCAAGCGTTACATCGCCGACGGCGACATCATGCAGGTGGTCCTCTCGCAGCGCATGAGCAAACCGCTGGCCGCCAGCCCGATGGCGCTGTATCGCTCGTTGCGTTCGCTCAATCCGTCGCCATACATGTTCTATTTCGATCTGGAAGATTTTTACGTCGTCGGCGCGTCACCGGAAATCCTGGTCCGTCTTGAAGGCGACACCGTTACCGTGCGGCCGATCGCCGGCACACGGCGACGCGGCGTGTCGTTCGAAGAAGACCAGGAACTGGCCAGCGAATTGCTGTCCGATGAGAAGGAGCGCGCCGAACACGTGCAATTGCTCGACCTCGGCCGCAACGACGCCGGCCGCGTCGCCCGCGTCGGCACGATCAGGATCACCGAAAACATGATCGTCGAGCGCTACTCGCATGTGATGCATATCGTCTCGAATGTCGAGGCCCGGTTACAGGCCGACCTGAACGCGCTCGACGTGCTCAAGGCCACCTTCCCGGCTGGCACCGTCTCCGGCGCGCCCAAGGTGCGGGCAATGGAGATCATCGACGAGCTTGAACCGGTGAAGCGCGGCATCTACGCCGGCGCGGTCGGCTACCTCGGTTTCAACGGCGACATGGATCTGGCGATCGCCATCCGCACCGCCATCGTCAAGGACGGCCAGTTGCACGTGCAGGCCGGCGCCGGCATCGTCGCCGATTCCGACCCGGCGTCGGAATGGCAGGAAACCCAGAACAAGGCGCGCGCCGTGCTACGGGCGGCGGAACTGGCGGAACACGGACTGGACACCCGCCTGTAAGACGACCGGCGACCGGGCCTAGGCCGTCGCCGGCGCCACCACCCGTTGGCCCGCCTTCGAAAAGCGGGCCAGGTAAACGTACACCACCGGCGTCAGGTACAAGGTCAGGAACTGCGACAACAGCAGCCCGCCGACGACGGCCAGACCGAGCGGCCGCCGCACCTCGGCGCCGGCGCCAATGCCGAGGGCAATCGGCAGCGTGCCGACCAGGGCGGCCATGGTGGTCATCATGATCGGCCGAAAGCGGATCAGACAGGCGTTGAAAATCGCCTCGACGGCCGCCATGCCATCGCCGCGCTGCCGTTCCAGCGCGAAGTCGATCATCATGATCGCGTTTTTCTTGACGATGCCAATCAGCATGATCACCCCGACAAAGGCGTACAAGCTGAGATCGACGCCGAACAGGAACAGGGTCAGCAAGGCGCCGAGACCGGCCGACGGCAAGCCGGAAAGAATGGTCAACGGGTGAATGAAACTCTCGTACAGCACACCCAGAACCAGATACACCACCAACACCGCCACCAGCAGCAGCACGCCCAAACCCTGTAGCGACGACTGGAAGGCTTGCGCGGTTCCCTGCAGACTGGTGTTCAGCGACACCGGCACGCGTACCTCCCGCTCCAGCAACTTGATCTTGTCCACCGCCTCGCCCAGCGACACGCCCGGCAGCAGATTGAAGGAAATGGTCACCGACGGCAGCTGCCCCTGGTGATTCACCGTCAGCGCCTGCGTCTTGCGACTAAAGCGGGCCACCGCCTCCAGCGGTACCAGTTTCCCGGTCGTGGCGCGAACGTAGAGACGCGACAAGGCCGTGGGGTCGGCCTGATATTCCTTCGCCACTTCGAGAATGACCTGGTACTGATTGGTCGAGCCGTAGATGGTCGATACCTGCCGGGCGCTGAAGGCGCTCTGCAAGGCATCTTCGACCTGACCGTAGCTCAATCCGAGCGACGCCAGCTTGTTGCGGTCGATATCCAGCGCCACCACCGGGCTGAGATTGTTGAGATTGTTGGTCACATCGACGAAGCCGGGCAACTGGCGGATGCGCCCGGTCAGCGTGCCGGCCCACTGATACAGCTCGTCCAGATCGGTATCCTGCAAGGTGTATTGATATTGCGCGGCGGTAATCTGGCCACCGATGCGGATCACCGGCGGATTTTGCATGTAGGCCTTGATGCCGGGCACCGCCGCCAGTTTGGGACGCAGGCGCTGGATGATTTCATCCGGCGACGAACGCCGCTGGTCGCGCGGCTTCAGGATCATGAAAATGGTGCCGGTGTTGGCCGTCGGCCGGATGCCGCCGGCGCCGACCGCCGACATGAACGAGGCGACATCGGGGTCCTGACCGACGATTTCGGCCAGGGCGCGCTGATGCCGCACCATCGACTCGAAGGACACGTCCTGCGCGCCTTCGGTAAACGTGATGATCTGCCCGGAATCGCCACTTGGCAGAAAATCCTTGGGCACCGAGGAAAACAGCAGGCCGGTCAGCAGCAGCGTGCCGAAGAAACTCGCCAGAATGGTTCGCGGATGCGCCATCGCCACCCGCAGCGTGCGCTCGTAAGCCGCCAGCAAGGCGGCGAAGAAACGCTCGAACATCTGGAAAACGCGACCGTGCGCCGTCGGTTCGGCATGTTTGAGGTAGCGGCTACAGAGCATCGGCGTCAACGTCAGCGAGACGAAACCGGAAACCAGGATCGCCGCGCAGATGGTGACCGCGAACTCGTGCAACAAACGTCCGACGATGCCGCTCATGAACAGCACCGGGATGAACACCGCGACCAGCGAAATGGTCATCGAAATAATGGTGAAGCCAATTTCGCGCGCGCCGGTGATCGCCGCCCGCAACGGCTCTTCGCCCGCCTCGACGTGCCGGACGATGTTTTCAAGCATCACGATCGCGTCATCGACGACAAAACCGACCGACAACGTCAGCGCCAGCAAGGAGAGATTGTCCAGGCTGTAGCCCAGCACCGACATCATCGCGAACGTGCCGACGATGGAGATCGGCAAGGCCAGGCTGGGGATGATCGTCGCCGAGAGATTGCGCAAGAACAGCAGGATCACCAGCAGAACCAGAAAACCGGCCAGGATCAGCGTGAATTGCACGTCGTCAATCGAGTCGCGAATCGAAACGCTGCGGTCGAACAGCACATTCATCGAAATCGCCGCCGGCAGCTTGGATTGAAACGACGGCAGAATACGCTTGATCGAATCGACGGTTTCAATGGTGTTGGCGCCGGGCTGGCGCTGTATCGCCAGCACGATGGCCCGCTTGTCGACGTTCCAACTGGCGATCCGGTCATTCTCGACGCTGTCGATCGGTGTCGCCACGTCCTCCAGCCGCACCGGCGCGCCGTTGCGCCAGGTCACGATCAGCGGACGGTAGGCGGCGGCCGTCGACAACTGCCCGCCATCCTTGATGGCGAAGGTCTGCCGGCTACCGTCGAGCTGCCCGACCGGCTGATTGACGTTATTCGTGACCAGCGCCTGCTGAAGTTCGTCGATGCCGATGCCGCGGCTGGCCAACTGGTCGGGGTTGGCCTGCACGCGCACGGCGAATTTCTGCGAACCGTAAATCTGCACCTGCGCGACACCGGGAATCGTCGACAGACGTTGCGCCAGCTGCGTTTCCGCATACTCGTTCACCAGCGACAACGGCAGGGTCGGCGACAACATGGCGATATAGAAAATCGGCGCATCGGCCGGATTCACCTTGCGGAACGACGGCGGCGCCGGCATGTTCGGCGGCAGTTTGCGCAAGGCGCCGGAAATCGCCGACTGCACGTCCTGCGCCGCCGCGTCGATGTTGCGATCCAGCGAAAATTGCAAGGTGATCGATGTCGAGCCCTGCGCGCTGGTCGAGGTCATCGAATCGAGGCCGGCGATGGTCGAGAACTGTCCTTCCAGCGGCGTGGCGACGGCGGCGGCCATGGTTTCCGGCGACGCGCCGGGCAAATTGGCGGTCACCGAGATGGTCGGAAAATCGACGCTCGGCAACTCGGACACCGGCAACGCCCGGTAACCGATCAAGCCGAAAATCAGGAACGCCGCCATCAGCAGCGTGGTCATCACCGGCCGGCGGATACAGAGTTCGGGCAGATTCATCGGACGATTCTCAACTGCCGGAACGCGGCGCGGCGGTCGGCGCGGCCCCGGCGGACGGCGTCTTCACCTGCACCGTCGCCCCGGGAGCCAATCGCAACTGGCCGTCGGTCACCACGGTGTCGCCGGCGGCCACCCCCTTGCCGATCGCCGCCATGCCATTCACCGTGGTCAGCACCTCGATCTTTCGCAATTCGGCGACATTGTTCGGTCCGACGGCGAACAGGAAATTGCCCTCCTGCCCCTGCTGCACCGCCTCGCCGGGAACGACCACGGCGCCGGTCAGAGTTTCGAGAACCATGCCGATATCGACAAACTGGCCGGGCGTCAGCTTCTCATCGCGATTTTCAAGCACGGCCTTCAATTGAATGGTGCCGGTGGCGGCATCGACGGCATTGTCGATGAACCGCAGTTTCGCCTCGAAGCGCTGCCCTTTGTCGCCCGGCAGGCTGACGACCACCGGCAACTGGCGACCGGCCATCGCCGTCCGCAGACGCGGCAGATGCCGCTCGGGAATCGCGAAGCCGACATAGAGCGGCTGCACGCGGTTGACCACCGCCAGCGCCGTGTCATTGACCTTCACCGCCGAACCCGGAAAGACCAGACGCGCGCCGACCACGCCGGCGAAAGGCGCGCGAACGGTCGCGTAATCGAGCTGGCGGCGGGCCAGATCGAGCGCCGCCTTGTCGGCCTTCTGCGTCGCCAGCGCCGCCGCCTCGGCGGTACGCAACTCGTTAACCTTTTCCTCGGAGATAAAACCGCGGGCCTGTAGAGCCACGTAGCGTCGCACATCGGCGCGCGCCTTCGCCAGTTGCGCCTCGTCCCGCGCCAGATTGGCCTCCGCCTGTCGCACACGGGCCTCGAAATCGCCGGTATCGAGCCTGAGCAGCACCTCGTCCGCCTTGACATGCCGGCCTTCGGTATAAACCACCGTGGCCACCTGCCCATCCACGCGCGCCTTCAAGGTGACGCTTTCGTAGGCTTCCGCCCGGCCGACGACCTGCAGCAGAACCGGCACGTCGGCGACAGTGGCCCGCGCCACCGTCACCGGCACCGGCGGAGTCGCCTTGGCGCCGCCGGCGGTTGCCGAGCGCGAGCTTTGATACCAGTAACCGGCACCGCCAACGGTCGCCAGCAATGCGACCAACAACAGCATCTGTGATTTTTTCATGGAAAAACGAAGAGTCGGCGGCAACGCCAACATCGGCAGGCCAAGGAAACCGGCTAGCCTACCGCAATTTCACCGTCAGGTGCGCGCCGACTGGCCGGCGATCCAGACCGACGGCGAACGGTCAAGGTGAAATATCTCGCATAACGCTGGCGTGCCGATCAAGGTGAGGCAGGTCGTCAACCATAGAGTTCAACGGGTTAAGCGACTATCTGTTTTGCATGGTAGCGCTGACTGAAAGCGGCAGGCGAGAGTGAGTCTTATCGCCGAAAACAAGCGTCTTGAGTTCGATGCCAGGGAGGACCGCCTTGTAGTCGTTTGGACTGGACTTGTAGAACACGCTGCCCTCCTATTGATCCGGCCTGTTGAAGTTTGAACCACGCATGCTCTCAAACATGCTTCTGCAATCGGGGCAGGCTTAAGGCAGTTAAAACAAAATCGTTCTGGATCAATAAGGGTGAGACGCCCAACGAATGAAAGGGACATCCCCGTCCCGAGGCCACGGCGGACGCCGCAAACGGCAGCGAGTGCCATGATGGGATTTGCAGGTCACATCCAAACCACGAAAGGGGAAGTCCATGAGCACTATCACGGTAGGAAACGATCTTGCCAAGAACGTCTTCGCGGTGCATGGCGTTGATGATGATGGCAAGGCGGTGCTGGTCAAGCCCAAAGTTGCCCGGGACACGCTGCTGGAGCTGGTGGCCAACCTGCCGCCGTGCCTGATCGGCATGGAAGCCTGCTCCGGCGCCCACCACTGGGCGCGGCGGTTCCGGACGCACGGACACACCGTCCGGCTCATGGCCCCCAGGTTTATCGCCCCCTACCGCCTGTCCGGCAAGCGCGGCAAGGCCGTCGCCGCCGATGCCGCCGCCATCCGCGAATTCGGCATCGTCCTGCCCCAGAAGGTCGCCAACCCGCGGCGGCGGATCGGCGAGCACCTGGAGGATCTGTGCCCGGCTACGCCAACCGGTGTGTCGGCGACCTGCTGGCCCACGCCGACGTCCTCGACGAGCGCATCGCCGAATACGACCGGGCCATCGCCCAAGTCGCCCGGGACGATGCCCGCAGCCGACGCCTGATGGAACTGCCCGGCATCGGCCCGACCACGGCCAGTGCCCTCCTGGCCAGCCTGGGTGGCGGCCTGGATCGGACTCACGCCCGGGCAATACAGCGGCGGCGGCACGGCCCGCCTGGGGGGGCGGATCACCCGGGCCGGCGACCGCTACCTGCGCAGCCTGCTGATCATGGGGGCGCGTGCCATTCCCAGCGGCCTGGGAAGCCATGCCTTGGGGGAGCCGACGCGGGCGGGACATGTCGTCGCCGATCTCGATGAGGATCAGGGCGGCGGCCACGTGGTCGATGCCGGGGAGGGTCTGCAACAGGCCATGCGCCCAGGCGTAGGGCTTCATGACCGCCATCAGGCAGGCGTCGATCTCGATGGGGCCGCACACCCGGCCGAAGCGCGCCAGCACGGCCAGCCATTCCGAGTCGAGCATGTCGGCCTTGCGGCCGGGCACATGCTTGATGAAGTGGTCATTGACCACTCACGCCGTGATGCCGGCATTCTCCAGGTGGGAGAACACGCTCTTCCAGTAGATGCCGGTGCTCTCCATGACCACCAGTTGCACCCGCAATTCGACGAGCCACTGGACCAAGGCGCGGCTATCGCGTTTGAAACCGCTGAACTTCCGTCTGTGCTTGGCGATCGAGGCGTCGGGTTGCTTGATCGGCACGGTGACCACGTGCCGCATGCGGTGCACATCGATTCTGGCCATACGCCGGTACAAGGGCGACAAACCCGCCATGACAAGGCTCTTGTATGTAAAGTGCGAGGCAGCGCGCAGGGGCATCTCCCGTGGGCGGTGCGTCGGGCGGCGGCGTCTGCCGCAGCACGACAAATCGGTGAGCGGGAAGACTCTTCGAACCGCGAACGGTTCGGACCTCTTTACCGTACGTGTGGCCACCCGGTCCATGGGAATGGACCGGGAAGCGCTACAATCGGGGGGCGAGCCAGTTCGGTGGCGGTCCGGTTAGGCAACGGGTCGGGCCTTCATTCGTTTGGCGATCTCTTCGCCCTTGTGCGCCATCTCATATGATGCACCTGCACAGGGCTTTCATGGTCGAGAGCGAGTGGACACACTCGTGGTGGGTTAGGAGTCAAGATGAATCGTGTGGCTCTCATGCTTTTGGGCTCTATCTTGTACACATCGGCAAACTCATATGCGCTTGATAGTTCTGATGTTGGCACCTACGCAGTTGTTCATCGAGATGGCCACGTTACAAACTTCACTTTCTATGCATCTGTTTCGGCTACCAAATGGAACATCGAACAAAAAGTACCCAATGGTTCATGGTCCAACGTGACTTGTGAGACTGATTGCATTCTGCGAGACTCAAATCCAAAAGCAATCCGTCGCTTTTTCCCCGCTAGCGTCTTAAAAGATATCGAACCCAACTGCGTACACAATAGCGCCTTTGCGTTCTGCAACTTTACGCATACGTCGCGTCCCGGAAGCAAAGGTTATGTAATGGTCGCCCTCGTTACCCAACAGCCAACCCCAGTGCGGCTCAGGAAACTATCGAATGAACGCCTTGCTCCCTAACATTTCGGTCAAGGTCGCTTCGGCCTGCGGCCTCCGCTGGACGCGCCGCAAGCGGCGCGCCCCTTACTGTCGACGCTAGGCACCACCAAGGCGCAAACATGACCGCCCTACAAAACGCCCTTCTCCCACTTCTCCTTGCGGCGGCAGTGAGCGGACCCGCCTCCGCTGCGGCCGTTGACCACTGCAAGGCCATTGTTCCACTCGTTAAGGAACTGATGGAATCAACAAGCCCTGTATGCTCAATGACGCCAGCGCTACCTGGTTCGGAACAGTCGATTCGCCTGATGGCTACGCGTCCCGTCTCGAACACTGACTCCGCAAGGTCGCTGTGGAGAATTTCGACTTGCATATCGGTCGGCCATCAACTGAATCAAACTCGAGATGACACTGTAAAGTTGCTCGTTTTGATTGACCCGTTTTCGAAGACCGCGGACGCTACCGTCTCACTCCCGACAAAACTCTGCCGGGAACTTCAATCCAAGCTTGAAGACGATGCGATCTCACTGGAAAAAGCGATTGCGCAAATTGGCGCCGCAGCGAGACCAAAATCTAGTTTGGACGGAAAACCCAAGTGATGCCTCTTAAGAAACACCTCCCAAGTGACTGATTGGCAATGACGTCAACAAGCCGGTTGTGGATTGTCGACGAGTCTCATGCCCAATTTCTCGGCACGAAGGGAGAGTTGGCGAAGCACCCTTTGGCG
>Ga0208938_1000319_pt1 | contig 40253 bp, 40 predicted proteins | sample AD_UKC125_MetaG_FD_184434 | JGI IMG/M metagenome (GOLD analysis project Ga0208938, IMG submission 184434) | Active sludge microbial communities of municipal wastewater-treating anaerobic digesters from USA - AD_UKC125_MetaG (SPAdes) (version 2) | ecosystem: Engineered > Bioreactor > Anaerobic >... | reverse complement strand
CCGCGGAAGCCGCCGCTCGCCGCGAGGCCGAACGCCAGGCCGCGGAGGCCGCCGCTCGCCGCGAGGCCGAACGCCAGGCCGCGGAAGCCGCCGCTCGCCGCGAGGCCGAACGCCAGGCCGCGGAATCCGCCGCTCGCCGCGAGGCCGAACGCCAGGCCGCGGAAGCCGCCGCTCGCCGCGAGGCCGAACGCCAGGCCGCGGAGGCCGCCGCTCGCCGCGAGGCCGAACGTCAGGCTGCGGAGGCCGCCGCTCGCCGCGAGGCCGAACGCCAGGCCGCGGAAGCCGCCGCTCGCCGCGAGGCCGAACGGCAGGCCGCGGAAGCCGCCGCTCGCCGCGAGGCCGAACGCCAGGCCGCGGAAGCCGCCGCTCGCCGCGAGGCCGAACGTCAGGCTGCGGAGGCCGCCGCTCACCGCGAGGCCGAACGTCAGGCCGCGGAAGCCGCCGCTCGCCGCGAGGCCGAACGCCAGGCCGCGGAAGCCGCCGCCCGTCGCGAGGCCGAACGTCAGGCCGCGGAAGCCGCCGCTCGCCGCGAGGCCGAACGTCAGGCCGCGGAAGCCGCCGCTCGTCGCGAGGCCGAACGTCAGGCCGCGGAATCCGCCGCTCGCCGCGAGGCCGAACGCCGGGCAGCCGAGGAGGCTGCCCGCCTTGAGGCCGAGCGCCAGTCTGTCGAAGAGGCGCAGCGCCTGGAGGATGAGGAACGTCAGGCGGTTGCGGCGGCGATTGCCGAGGAAAGCGCAAGGCAGGCTGCCGAAGAGGCACAAAGACGCCGTGCTGCTGTTGGTGTCGCGAAGGTCAAGACGCCCGAGCAGACCGTGGTGATGGTGGCCGACGATTCGCGGGTGGTGCGTGTCAAGACCGGGCGATTGCTGACCGCACACCGATATCAAGTGCTGATGGCCGAAGACGGCCAGGATGCAGGGCGGCAAATCGAGAAAGCGGTGCCCGATGTACTGGTGACTGATGTCGACATGCCCGGCATGGATGGTCTTGAACTGGCCCGTCAGGTGCGTGGCAATCCACGTACTGCCCACCTGCCGATCATCATGGTGACGTCCGATAGTGACGAGTTGCGTATCCAGGCGCGTGCGGCTGGAGTCAACGTCGTGCTCGGCAAACCTTACCCTGAAGAGCAGCTCATCGCGCATATTCAGCAACTCCTGAGCAACTCGCTGCGCGCCTGATCAGCGATGCTGCCCAGCCAGGACAACGCGGCGCCTAGTGCTGCTCTCGGCGAGTTTCTGGTGATCTGCCTGTGCGCCGAATGGTGCGGTGTTTGCCGGGAATACCGAAGCGGTTTCGAGGAAGTTGCCAGGCAGTTCTCCGCAGCCGGATTTCTCTGGCTGGACATTGAGGCTCACGCCGATGATCTGGGCGACCTCGACGTTGACGATTTTCCGACACTGCTCATCAAGCGTCAGGACAGGGTGCTTTTTTACGGCAGCATGCTACCTGCTTCGGGTCACTTGAAGCGCACCCTGGCTGCTTTCCTGCAGCAGACGGACGCTGAGAGTCGTGAGTATGCTGTTTCCAGCGCGGCGCGGCGTGCCTGGCAGGATAATGAAGACCTGCGGCGGCTTGGTCAGGCGCTGAGGCAAGTTGGCGCTTAGGCGAGAGATTGGCCGCCCGCTTGAGTGGGGATGCCTATTGGTCGTGCTGTGAAGTGTGTCTGCGCTGACGCCAGCGATGGATCAACATGCGCAGGCGGCCGAAGGTCCAGTGGTCGTTGACCACGAAGTTCGCCACGCTGGCGATCACGATCGAAAGCACATTTGCCGCCAGATAATGCATGTGGCTGGCGAACGCGTGTGTCAGGGCGAACTGCAGCGCGATCCCGAGCCAGCAGGCGATAGTGTACTGGCCGAACTGCAGGAGAAGCGGCGTTTGCACATGTTCGTGCCGGTCGAGCCAGGTCCACGCGCGATTGAGCAGGAAATTGTTGATGGTGGCAAGGAAGATGGCGGCCGCGAGTGATACGTTCAGGCGCAGCGGTGGTGGTTCGATGGCCCGAAAAAGAACTTCCTGGGCCAGGTAGAGCACCACGACGTTGACCACCGTTCCGGAGGCGCCGACGACGCCGAACTTGATGAAGCGATGCCGCAACAAGCGCCCAACGAGCGGTAGATGGTGGAGCCGCTCAAACCGCGTCATGGTGTATCCTTGATCGACCTCGGGCGGATACGCGCGACGACGGCGCGAGCTTCCGTCAGTACCCGCTCGGGAGCGATCCGCCGCAGGCACTGGTTGTCGCCGTCGCAAGGCGAGTTGCGGTGGTTGTACGCGGTGAGACACGGTGAACAGGGCAGCGCCAGATGCAGGCAACTGGCGTGGTCACCGAGCGGACCATAGAGCCGTGGCGTCTCCGGTCCAAACAAGGCTACGGTCGGCACGCCAGTGAGCGAAGAAAACTGCGCCGGCCCACCGTCGTTGGTGACCAGTAGCGCAGCCCTTCCGAGCAGTGCAACGAGTTCCCGCACCGAGCGGGTGTAGCCCGTGAGGTCGACACAATCCGGGTGCGCGACCGCCTCGCTGAGCAAGCGCCCGAGTGGCTTGTCGGCAGGCAAACCAATGATCGCTACCACATATCCCTCGGCGAGCAGGCCGGAGGCGACCATGCGCCAGTTCTCTGGCGGCCATGCGCGGATCGGCAGGATGCCGCCGCTCGGATAGAGCAGCGCCAGGCGTCGCCCGGAGAGGCGTGGATAGTCGTCAACAATCCGCGCCTGGAAGGCATCCACCTCGCCCGCGGTGAAGCCCGGTAACGGGGCGGTCAGGGGGAAATCGCCCGGGTCGTGATGCTCCTTGTCGAGGGGGTGAGTTTTCGAGGCGAGTGCGCGTGCCAGTGTCAGGAACTGCAGTGAAAGGTGACGATAGGGATTGTAGAGCACTCGCCGGTTGATGAACGAACCGCGGTATAGTCCTTCCTGCGTGTGGCGGTGAAAGCCCACGCGCAATGGAGCTCCCGACAGCCAGGCCAGCAGGCTGCTGATGCGCGCGAATAGTTCACAGTCGAGGACCGCATCCGGGCGCAGCCGACGCAGCGTGCGGATTGCGGCGAAGAGCGTCCGCAGGAGACCGCCGAGGGAGCGGTCGTCGATGGTGATGACGTTTTCCGGAGGGACACTGGCCATCAGGTCGAGCACTTCGCGGTTCTTTCCGAACAGCAGAACATGCAGCGAAGCCCCGGGGTAGCGGTCGCGCAATAGCGCGAACATGGGCTGCGCGAGCACCAGGCTGCCCATCTCGGAAAGCAGGATCACGACGATCCGGCGTGGCAATAGTGGCGGGGTGCGCCGCTGCAGCACGCGCTCGAGCAACGAGGCGAGTGCGCAGAGCGGCACACCGACATAGCGATCAATGGCGCGCTGGAGATCGACGTTCATTGCCGAGGCGCTGGAGTGGGGGGCCGATACCCGTAAACGACCCGCGCATGGTAGGTGCCGACCGCGATGCCGTTCTTGTGCGCCGTGAGGGTCTGGATCGGACCCAGGCGGGTGGCGGCGGCGGCTATCCGCGGATCGTTGAGTTCGTCGCGTGCCGGCGCGACGACGATCAGATCTTGTCCGGCAAAAGCGGCGCGCCGGAACCATTGCTCGTACATCAGGGCTTTCTCGTCATAGAACAGGTGTCGGCTGGCGGTGTCGCGGGCGCCATCGCCGCGTGGGTCGTAGAATGCCATCTCGTCGGCCGTATTGTGCTTGTCGAGGCCGACGACCGCCGGCCGGCGTCCGGTTTCCTGCAGAACCTGTTCCTCGATCTCCTGTACCTGCTGGCGCAGGTCTCGCCAGCCCATCTGCAGGTAATGATGGTGTGCGCGTACCCCCGCAAGTCCCCAAACCGGGTAGTAGAAGAGACCGTAGGCGTAGACCAGAATCAGGACGTGCAGCAGTGGCACCCAACTGCGCGCCAGCAGGCGATCGAGCGTGCCTTCGCCCAGCCCCGGGCGGGACATCGTCGCCGCCAGCGTCGGCAGGGCGGACAGCCAGATGGGTCCGGTCCAGTGGAACTTGGTTTCGGCCCGGATGCTGGCGGCGGCGAAGACCAGCAGCGGGACCAGAGTGAATACCAGCACGAACAGGCGCCGACGTTTGGCAAGCGCGGCGGCATCGGCCGCGGGAACTGCCTGCAAGCAGGGGGATGTCATGCTGCCAAGCGGTCTCGGCAGACGCCATAGCGCGAGTACCCCGAGCGGAGTCAGCAACAGGACGACGGAACCGAGAAACACATGCAGACTGAATTGCGGTGTTCGCTCGCCGAGGCGGCGCGAGCCCTGAAAGGCGAACGACGCCCAGTCATGCTGGATGTTCCAGACGATCACCGGGGCGAACACCAGCAAGGCGATGAGTGCCCCGCCCCAAGCCCATGGCGAGAGCAACAGTCGGCGGGAAGGCGCATCGACAATCATGAAAGCCAGGGTGGCCGCTGGCACCAGCACCATCGAATACTTGCTCAGCATGCCGATGCCGATCGCCATGCCAGCGCCAAGCCAGGCGGTCTGGCGGCCGCCGAGCAGGGCTCTGTGCAGCCAGAACAAGGCCGCTGCCCAGGCAGCGGCGAGTGGAGCATCCGGCGTCATCAGCACGCCGATTCCGAAAAAGAAGGGCAGCGTCGCGGCCAGCAGGGCGCTGCGCAGGGCGTTGCCGCGTCCTGCAAGATCGTGCGCAAAAGCGGCGACGAATGCGAGCATCACGGCCCAGGCGAGTACCGCTGGCAGGCGTACGAAAAACTCGCCCTGGCCAAGCGCAAGCGACAGGGCGATCAGCCAGGCGACGAGCGGCGGGTGATCGAGGTAGCCGATGTCGAGATGCTGCGCATAATTCCAGTAGTATGCTTCCTGTGGGGTGAGTTCCAGTTGGCCCAGGTAGATCAGGCGCAGGACCAGCAGGTAGGCGATCGCCAACGGCGCGGCGACACCGAAATCCTGCCCGCGCGCGTTATCGGCGAACGCAGACAGACCGAGCAGCAGCGTCAACGCTGCGGTGAGCGCCGCCGGCACGCTGGCCGCCAATGGCCCCAGGTGACTGGCGAGAAGCGAGAGCACGCCGGCGTGCAGCGGGTAGGCCAGCGCGACGATGAGCAGCAGCATCGAGCGTGCGCACGGCATGGCGGTACGGCCAAGCAGCACCGTGGCGACCAGCATGGCTGTCACGAAGGCGCCGGCCTGCGCGCGCTCCAGACCCAGGTCAGTGGAATGCAGCAGCGCGAACGCCAGGACGTCGACAATGGTCGCCAAGGCGGCTGCGGTTCGCCATCGTCGCCAGCGTGAGAGGTTGGTATCGCCCAGCCAAGACAGTGAACTCAAGCCTGTCACAGCGGCAAGAACCGTCGCGTTGACCTGCAGCGAGCAACGTTGCGGTTGGGAAAGTGGCGTGCCTTGCAGTTCACGGCTGACGCCGCCAGGCTGGGTCGTACCGTTGGTGCGCCAGCTTGTGGTGAGTTTGATCGCCGCCGGCACGGAACGACAACGCACCGGTTCGACAGGTTCAGGGCTGCGGCGCTGGCCTGGCGAGCACGTTCAGTGCCAGTTTGCTGTGGGCGTTCGTGTCCTGCTGGACTCATCATGTTGGTATTCGTTGCTCGCGTGCAGGTTGGCGAACTCAAGCTCCGGCGATTTCCATGGTCCTTGCTGCGTGCCGTACTCTTCGGACAGCAGGTGGTGCGTACGCTGGGGCGTGCTCCGCGCCTGTCGATGAATGCATCGCCATGAGAACTCCCGGACCAGAAATGGATAAGCCTGACTGGGAGCAGATTTACGTGGCTGGCGAATCGTTTCGGATTCCGGCAACGCAACCTGTCACTGTAACCAAAAGCCAACTCCAAGACAACCTGATTCGCGCGGGGGGCAGGTTGCCTGAAGTGTGCGGCACGTGTTGACTTCCCGGCGCGATGGACAGGCTGCGGTTGTGGTTCGCTGAACATGTCGTACATGAGCGTCGCCGTGCGGGTGCTCGTGGCATTGCCGCATCAGCGGGTTTCTCCGCCTGGCGAACGCCTGTCCTGCTGTTATCGAGGGCTGCGGCAAGAGTAGTCCATGACCGCGGCAGGCGTTATACTCATCGCCCTTTCGTCGCGTCGCTGATCCCCGCAGGCAAGCCGCGCGAGTATATCTGGAGATCAGGATGGATAACCCGCAGACTTTTCTGACGCACCTCGAGTCGCTATTGAGTACCGGCAACATGGTCGAGATGTCGGCTGCGGCGGCAACCAGTTTTGCTTTGATTGCGGCCGCCGAGATCGGCGACAAGAGTCAGCTCGTTTGCATGACGCTGGCTTCCCGTCACCGGGCAACACCGGTCATGCTCGGCGCTGTGGCTGCCTTTGCCCTGTTGAACACGCTGGCCGTCGTGTTCGGTGTGGCCATCGCCAGTTGGTTGCCGGAATACGTGGTCGGCGCGACGGTGGCCGTCCTGTTTGCCGCTTTCGGCATACATGCCTTGCGTACCGAAGACGGCGATGAGGAGGAAGAACTTGAGGAGAAGAGTGGCCATGGCATCTTCTTCACCACTTTTCTACTACTTACGATGGCTGAATTCGGCGACAAGACGCAACTCGCCGTCGTGGCCCTGAGCAGTACGCACATCCCGGTTGCGGTCTGGTTCGGGGCAACGGCTGCCTTGGCAACGACTTCTGCCCTGGGAATCCTGGCCGGGCGCACCCTGCTGCAAAAAATCCCGCTGACCCTGCTGCACAGGATCAGCGGCGCGTTCTTTCTGGTCCTGGCGGTATTTGCCGCATACCAGGCGTACGTCGCTTTTTCCGGCACATCCGGCACATAGATAGGATAGAAAAGCCGCGCCCAGGGCGCGGCTTTTGGGGAGCAGCCTTGTCGCTTAGTGGAACTGCTCTTCTTCTGTCGAACCGGTCAGCGCCGTGACTGAGGAGGTGCCACCCTGAATCACGGTGGTGACTTCGTCGAAATAGCCGGTACCGACTTCCTGCTGGTGCGAGACGAAGGTGTAGCCACGGTCGCGAGCCGCGAATTCCGGCTCCTGTACTTTTTCGACGTAAGCGGTCATGCCGCGTGCAACATAGTCCTGAGCCAGATCGAACATGTGGTACCACATGTTGTGGATGCCCGCGAGGGTAATGAACTGGTACTTGTAGCCCATGGCACCAAGCTCTTGCTGAAACCTGGCAATGGTGGCGTCATCGAGGTTCTTCTTCCAGTTGAACGAGGGCGAGCAGTTGTAGGCCAACATTTTGCCGGGGTGCTTGGCGCGTACGGCCTCGGCGAACTGACGGGCGAATTCCAGGTCCGGCGTGCCGGTTTCACACCAAACCAGATCGGCGTAATCTGCGTAGGCCACGGCGCGCGAGATCGCCTGCTGCAGACCCTTGCGTGTCTTGTAGAAGCCTTCGGAGGTACGCTCGCCGGTGACGAACGGGGTATCGTTGGCATCACAGTCGGAGGTCAGGAGGTCGGCCGCTTCCGCATCGGTACGGGCGATGACCAGTGTCGGCACACCGCAGACATCGGCGGCGAAGCGGGCGGCAATCAGCTTCTGGACCGCTTCCTGCGTTGGCACCAGGACTTTCCCGCCCATGTGGCCGCACTTCTTGACCGACGCCAACTGGTCTTCCCAGTGTACCCCGGCGGCACCGGCACGGATCATTGCCTTCATCAGTTCGAAAGCGTTCAGCACCCCACCAAAGCCGGCTTCGGCATCTGCGACGATTGGCGCGAAGTAATCCACGTAGCCCTTGTCGCCGGGGTTGATGTCCTTGGAAAACTGGATTTCGTCGGCGCGCCGGAAAGAGTTGTTGATGCGTTCGACGACCTTGGGTACCGAGTCGACCGGATACAGGGACTGGTCGGGATACATCGCCGCGTAGGAATTGTTGTCGGCCGCGACCTGCCAGCCCGACAGATAGATTGCCTTGACGCCCGCCTTCACCTGTTGCATCGCTTGGCCGCCGGTCAGCGCACCGAGGCAGTTGACGTAGGGCTCGCTATTCACCAGGGCCCAGAGCTTCTCGGCGCCACGGCGAGCGACCGTGTATTCGATCGGGAACGAACCACGCAGGCGGACGACATCGGCTGCCGAGTAGCCGCGCTTGATTCCCTTCCAGCGGGGGTTTTCCGCCCAGTCTTTTTCCAGTGCGGCGATCTGTTGCTCTTTCGTGCTCATGTTCTTCCTTGCGAAAAATGATGACGTGAAGTTGGGACTATGGTGACGCACCAGGATGGAACCGGGAACCCTCTCAAGCACCAAAGCGGGGCGACCAATGGCATGAAGTATAGAAGGGTTTTCTCGCACAGGCAACAGTCTTATATAAGACATAAGAGATATTTTTTTCATATATAAAACAGTCTATTGCCAATTTTATCCCACATTGCGAAAAGGAATTGTCTTGCGTGAAATGCCTGCTGCCCATGCCTGGCGTATGACCCGCGCAAAGACCGGTTTGAGCAGGGTGTCCCACCCAAGAGTTGGGTCAAGTCCGGAGGATGTCTGCGGGGCTGCTCCACACGCGCTCACGAACCGTGAGCGCCGCCAACGAAAGCGCTGTCAGTGACATTCGCTCGGCTCGTCCTGCAGGTACCGTCGTCAGGTCGCTATCCAGTGTCCTGTCTTGCCACCGACTTTTTCGAGCAAGCGAACACCTTCGATGTGCATGCCGCGATCCACTCCCTTGCACATGTCATAGATGGTCAACAGGCCGACACTTGCGGCGCAGAGTGCTTCCATTTCGACACCGGTACGACCGAAACACTCGCAGCAGGTCGTGCAATGCACGACGCTGGCCACCACATCAATCTCGAAATCGACCGAGACACGGGTCAATGCGATCGGGTGGCACAAGGGAATCAACTCTGAGGTGCGCTTGGCACCCTGGATCGCCGCAATCCGCGCAATGCCGAGAACATCACCCTTGCTGGCCGAACCGGTGATGATCAGTGCCAGGGTTTCCGGACGCATCACAATGCGACCGGTCGCCTTCGCCTGCCGATGGGTCTCGGCCTTGGCACCGACGTCGACCATTTGCGCCTGACCCTGCGAAGTGAAATGGCTGAGTGGGCTAACGGTCATCAGGGTCACCGGTGCATATGGAAGGTCTCGCCAATCGATAGCGCCGCCAGCGGGGATTCCCGGTAACGCTTGGTAACAATTTGGCGCCACGATATTGGGTATCATAGCATCATCCATGTTTTCCCATCAGCGGGAGTCGCGTTGATCAGAATCGCTTGTATTGCCGTATCCCTGGCTGTTGCCGTTGGGGTTGGCAGTGCCTCCCCGGTGCAGGCGGATGAACTCCCAGACCTCGGTGAATCTGCGCGCGCCGAACTCTCGCCACAGGTCGAGCGGAAAATAGGCGAACGGATCTTCAATGAAATCCGCCTGCACGAGCCGAGCTACGTTGACGATCCCGAGATCGCCGACTACCTCAATCGCCTTGGCGGTCGTCTGGTGGCCGCCAGTGCGAACCCCGCAGGCGATTGCCAGTTCTTCCTCATTCGCGACAGCACCGTCAACGCGTTTGCGATGTTCGGTGGTTTCATCGGGGTCAATACCGGGACCCTGTTGACCGCCCAGTCGGAGTCCGAACTGGCTGGCGTGCTCGCCCACGAAATATCGCATGTCATGCAGAACCACCTGGCTCGACAGATTGCCCGCGAAAAGCAGAACTCGATTGCCAGCATGATTGCGATGGCCATTGGTGTTCTGGCGGCTCGCTCCAATTCGCAGGTAGCGAGTGCGGCGATCGCTTCGGCGCAGGCCGGTTCCATTCAGTCCCAGTTGGCCTACAGTCGCGACTTCGAGCGCGAAGCCGATCGCCTGGGTTTTCAGACGTTGACCCAGGCAGGTTACGATGTACGTGGCATGGGTGACTTCTTCGGGCGTCTGCAGCAGGCTGGGCGGGTGTATGAGAATAACGCTCCCGTATATATGCGTTCACACCCGCTGACCGCCGAGCGTATCGCCGACATGCAGAATCGTGCGCAAAGCGCCCCGTATCGGCAAGTGGCCGATAGCCTGGACTTTCATCTCGTACGTGCCAAGTTGCGCGCACAGATGAGCACACCGCGCGAGTCCATCGGCGAGTTCGCTACGCAGTTGCGCGAAAAAAAGTACGTGTCGGAAGCGGCAACGCGTTATGGGTTGGCGTATTCGTTGTTACGGGCCAAGGATGTTGCTGCCGCGCAGCGTGAGATCGACGCGCTCAACGCCCTCAGGGTGTCGTCGCCGATGATCGCCGGTCTGGCCGCCGAGGCCAGGCTGGCGGCCAAGGATCTGGCCGGCGCACAGGCGATCTACCGCGACGCCTTGCAGCGCTATCCGCAGTCCAGGTCTTTGGTCTATGGGTATGCCGAGTCACTGCTGATGGGGCGGCAATACGAACAGGGCCTGCTTTTTCTGGAGTCGCAACTGCAGATCTACAATTCGGATTACAAACTGTATGGCCTGCAGGCCAAAGCGTTCGCAGCGCTGGGCAAGCGCTTGCCGCAGCACCGTGCGCAGGCCGAGTTCTACCTGTTGCAGGGGCAACTCGGGCCGGCTGTCGAGCAACTGCAGTTTGCGCAACAGGCTGCCGACGGCAATTTCTTCGAGCAGTCCGCAGTGGACGCCCGCTTGCGCGAATTGCGCAAGCTGCAGGCGGAAGAGGCGAAACAGAAGAAGAATGGCGTTTAAAATACGCCCTCAGTTTCGTTGTGGACCAGACCATGCATTTCGACCGAGAATTAGACGTCAAGGGGCTGAATTGCCCGTTGCCGATTCTGCGCACCAAAAAGACATTGTCCGAGATGTCGTCCGGGGCGGTGCTGCATGTGCTTGCGACCGACCCGGGTTCGGTCAAGGATTTCGAGGCTTTCGCCAGGCAGACGGGCAATGAGTTGCTGTCCAGTTCGGAGGCGAACAGCGTTTTCGAGTATTACCTCAAGCGCAAGTAAAGACCGGCTACGCGGCAGGAACGCCATACGGGTTTGGCGATTGCGTTGCTGGAAGCGCACTGAATGATGCCTGCAGGGGGCTATTTCGCCCTGTTTGACGATGACGGCGGGAACGCCTTGTTGCTGTCCGACAGTCGTCGCTGCCATCAGCTTGAAGGGGCCGCCGATTCCCAAGCACTTTTCGCGATGCTTGAGGCCGCCGCTGCCGCTGGCGAGTGGGTTGCTCTGGCGGCCGACTACGCCCTCGGCGCGAACTTCGAGCCAGCATTGGCCCGGCCGCCCCCGGGCCGGCCCGTGTTGCGTGCCTGGGTATTCGCCAACGCTCGGCGACTGGACGCAGGAGCCGTCGCAGCCTTTCTCGCGGAGCGCCTGGCTGCGCTGCCCGAGCATCGGCGACTTGCCGGTATTGCCGACTTGTCATCGGCTATCGATGCGGCCCAACATGCCACTCAGGTTCGGGAAATTCGCCGCTGGATTGCCGATGGCGACTGTTACCAAGTCAATCTTACTTTCCCGCTGACTTTCCAGGTCTACGGAGATCCGCTGGCCCTTTACGCGCGCCTGCGCAAGCGCCAGCCCGTTCGTTATGGCGGCTACATTTACACGGCGGAGGAGACGATCCTTTCGTTCTCGCCGGAGCTTTTTTTTGAGCGCTGCGGCAGCCGCGTACTGACGCGACCGATGAAGGGTACGGCGGCACGTGGCGCGACGCCCCAGGATGATGCCGCACAGCGCGCTGGATTGCTCGCCTCGGCGAAGGAGCGTGCGGAGAACGTCATGGTCGTCGATCTGCTGCGCAATGACCTGGGACGTCTGGCGCAACCTGGTCAAGTCCGCGTGGACGCGCTGTTCGAGACCGAGGCCTATCCCACACTCTGGCAGATGGTGTCTACGGTGGCCGCGGACCTCCCGGGGATGGATCTGGCAGACCTGTTCGGCGCCCTGTTTCCCTGTGGGTCGATCACCGGTGCGCCGAAGATAAGCGCCATGCAAAAAATCGCCGAATTGGAACAAACGCCGCGCGGGCTGTATACCGGCGCTTTGGGCTGGCTGGCGCCAGGCGGCGATTGTCGTTTCAACGTCGCCATTCGTACCATTGAACTGGCCGCAGGTCAGCGCGGGAAACTTGGGGTCGGTAGCGGCATCGTCGCCGACGCCGATCCTGCACGCGAATATGCCGAGTGTTTGCTCAAGGCGAGTTTTCTGACCAGCTTCGATCCCGGCTTCGAGTTGTTCGAAACCTTGCGCCTGGAAAACGGAGCGTACCCCCTGCGAAGCCTGCACCTTGAACGATTGCAGGCTTCGGCGCGCGCCCTCGGCTTCGCCTGTGACATGTCGCCCCTCTCTTCGCTGCTGGCAGACGAGGCCGTGAGGTGGCCGACGGGAGTACTTCGCGTTCGCCTCAGCTTGACTCATGCCGGTAGCTGCCGTGTCGTTGCCACACCCCTGGACGAAGAGCAGGTGCGGGAATGGCGGGTGACCGTCGCCGATGAGACGCTGGCGGCCGACGATTACCTGCTTCGCCACAAGACGACGGCGCGCGCGCGCTATGACCGGGCGTTGGCCGGACTCGATGCACGCCCGGAGGTTTTCGACGTCATCTTTCTGAATGAACGCGGCGAGGTTTGTGAAGGGGCGCGCAGCAATATCTTTGTCGAGTGCGACGACGTACTGCTGACGCCGCCGCTGGGCTGTGGTCTGCTTCCCGGCGTCCTGCGGCGGAAGCTGCTTGAATCGGGGCGTGCCGTCGAACGCATCCTGCGCCTCGACGACCTGCACCGAAGTGCCGCTGTTTTCGTGGGCAATGCCTTGCGCGGCCTGATTCCGGTGATTGTCGAACCCGGTTCGCCGCGAACCGAATTCGCGACGAACCGTTGCCCGCCAGCGCTACCGTCAGCCTAGTTGCGCCTGAGACGTTGGCGTTGGGGTTCGATCTGTTCGAGGGTGGCGACGAAGTCGTTCAGCCGCTGCCGTTCCTGTTCGACCACCGGCGCCGGAGCGCGCGCGACGAAACTCGCGTTGGCGAGTTTGGCTTGGGCCTTGCCGATTTCGCCCTGCAGGCGCGCGATTTCCTTGTCCAGTCGCTCGCATTCGACGGCCAGGTCGATCTGGACCTGCAGCATCAGCCGGGTTTCGCCAACGATCGCGGTGGGTGCGCTGGCGTCGCCTGGCAGATCGTCGACAATCTGCACTTCGGAGAGCTTGCAGAGCGCTTTCAGATACGGAGCGAAACCGAGCAGTGACTGGCGGTCGCCGCTGACCAGCAGTGGTACCCGCAGCGCTGGCGACAGGTTCATTTCTCCGCGCAGATTGCGGCAAGCGTAGGCCAGGCTCTTCAGTTGCTGGACACGGGCTTCGCTGGCCGGGTCCAGTTTTTCCGCCTGCGCCTGCGGATAGGTGGCGAGCATCACCGAGGCCTGCGTCTTGCGGCCGGCGATTGGCGCGACGACCTGCCAGAGTTCTTCGGTGATGAACGGCAGCAGCGGATGCGCCAGCCGCAGCACCGTTTCCAGTACCCGCGCCAGCGTCCGGCGCGTCGCGCGAACTTCCACCTCGGATCCGTGTTGCAGTTGCACCTTGGCCAGTTCGACATACCAGTCGCAGAATTCATCCCAAACGAATTCGTAGACCGCGCGCGCCAACAGGTCGAAGCGGTAGTCAGTGAAATGCTGCGCGATCTCCATCTCAGTGCGCTGCAGCTTGCTGACAATCCAGCGGTCAGCGAACGAAAAGCTCAGCGACGAGCCGCAAGCATCGGGTGTGCAGTCCGTCAGGCCGAGGTCCTGGTCGGCGGTGTGCATCAGCACGAAGCGACTGGCGTTCCACAGCTTGTTGCAGAAGTTGCGGTAGCCTTCGCAGCGACTGAGGTCGAACTTGATGTCGCGGCCTGGGCTGGCCAGCGACAGGAAGGTGAAACGCAGGGCATCGGTGCCGAACGCCGGGATGCCCGTGGGGAATTCCTTGCGCGTGCGCTTTTCGATCTGTTCGGACTGTTTGGGGTTCATCAGGCCGCTGATGCGCTTTTCGATCAGGGCGTCGAGGCCGATGCCATCGATCAGGTCGATCGGGTCGAGGACATTACCCTTCGACTTGCTCATTTTCTGGCCTTCGGCATCGCGGATCAGCCCATGCACATAAACGTGCCGGAAGGGTATCTTGCCGGTGATGTGCCGGGTCATCATGACCATGCGCGCGACCCAGAAGAAAATGATGTCAAAGCCGGTGACCAGCACCGTCGACGGCAGGTAAAGGTCCAGTGCCGGGTTTGTCTCGGCTGGCCATTGTGGCGTCCAGTCGAGCGTCGAGAAGGGCCACAGGGCCGACGAGTACCAGGTGTCGAGGACGTCCGGGTCGCGCGCCAACACGCCGCAGTAGCCTTGTTCGGCGGCCATTGCCCGGGCTTCGGGTTCGTCATGGGCGACAAAGATCTGCCCCGCTTCACCGTACCAGGCAGGAATCTGATGGCCCCACCACAGCTGGCGAGAGATGCACCAGTCCTGAATGTTGTTCAGCCACTGGTTATAGGTATTGATCCAGTTTTCGGGGAAAAACCTGATCTCGCCCGATGCGACGCATTCAAGCGCTTTGCCGGCGATGCTGCTACCGTCGGCCGTGGGCTTGCTCATCGCGACAAACCATTGGTCGGTGAGCATCGGCTCGATCACCACGCCGGTGCGGTCACCGCGCGGAACCTTGAGCTTGTGCTTGTCGGTCTTGACCAGGAAACCCATGGCCTGAAGATCGGCGACGATGGCGTTGCGTGCGTCGAAGCGATCCATGCCGTGATACTTCTCTGGAATCATCTCGCTGGTTGCCCTACCTACCAGTTCGCGATTCGCTGGAACCGAGTTTGAAGTTCCTGCCCTGTGACCAAAAGTGAAGTCATCCAACGGCGAACCCTTAATCTTTCCGTCCAAGGTCAGGACAGAAATCATCGGTAATTTGTGGCGCTGACCAACCGCATAGTCGTTGAAGTCATGCGCCGGTGTCACCTTGACGCAGCCGGTGCCGAAGGCAAGATCAACGTAGGCGTCGGCGATGATCGGGATTTCGCGATCGCAGAGCGGCAGTTTGACCCTTTTCCCGAGCAAGTGCCGATAGCGTTCGTCTTCCGGGTGAACCATCACCGCGGTGTCACCAAGCATCGTTTCCGGGCGCGTGGTGGCGACGGTCAGGCTACCCGAGCCATCGGCCAGTGGATAGCAGATGTGCCACATGAAACCGTCTTCTTCTTCGCTCACCACTTCGAGGTCGGAAACCGCGGTATGCAGTACCGGGTCCCAGTTGACGAGGCGCTTGCCGCGGTAAATCAGGCCTTCGCGATAGAGGCGGACGAAGGTTTCGGTGACCGTTCTCGACAGCCCGGCGTCCATCGTGAACCGCTCGCGGCTCCAGTCGGGCGAGGTGCCGAGGCGGCGCATCTGCCGGGTGATGGTGTTGCCGGAGAACTCTTTCCACTCCCAGACTTTTTCGAGAAACTTTTCGCGGCCCAGTTGGTGTCGCGAAATGCCCTGCGCGTCGAGTTGACGCTCGACGACGATCTGCGTGGCGATGCCCGCGTGGTCCGTGCCCGGTTGCCACAGCGTGTTGTCACCCCGCATGCGATGATAGCGCGTGAGCGCGTCCATGATCGCTTGGTTAAAGCCGTGGCCCATGTGCAAGGTGCCGGTGACGTTCGGCGGTGGCAGCAGGATGCAGAAGGCCTCTTTTTTGTCGGCATCGAGGCCGGCGCCGAAGTAACCTCTGGCTTCCCATTCGGGGTACCAGCGACGTTCGATGTCTGCCGGTTCAAAGCTCTTGGCGAGTTCCATGGCGGGCACTAAAGGATGACGGGAGCGCGCATTATACCGGATCGCATGGTCACTCCGGCCCGGCCCCTAGGGTGCGTCTGGCGTGCCTTGTAGGCCGTCGCCGGGATCTTCCAGCGGCAGGCGCATTTGCCCGCGCTGCGACAGAAAGTCGTGCAAGGCGGTTTCGATGGTGGTCGCCAGGCCACGCTGCAGTTGCTCTGCGGCACCGCACAGAGCGGCTTTGATCAGTTCGGGCAAATCGTTGCGCAGTTGCCGATCGACGACATCGGCAAGGTCCGTGGCAAGCATCGAGCGCAGTTCGGTTTCGATGTCTGCCGCCTTCGCTTCCGGGAGGGTTTCAGGCGACACGACTTCGGTGAGTACCGGCAGGTCCTCATCTTCGGCGCCGTTTCGGTCGGGGGGCGTTGGTTTTACCGGCCTGTCGACCGAGGCAATGAAACTGCGGCGGCGGCGCAGGCGGCGCGAGCTTTCCCGACGGTCCACGCCGGCAGGATCGGCCTCCGGGTTGATCAGCGAGTCGGCACGACGGATCAGATCACCGTCTTCGGCCATCAGCCTTGCCCCGACAGATCGACATAGCTGATGTCGTAGCCGCGATCCTTGTAAAATCTGGCGCGCTTGCGGCCGGCGACGCGCTCGTCACGATCCTGGCCGACGACTTCAATGAGGCTGGCAAAACGGGAGAAGCCGGGCGGCACTTCGGCAGAGAGGTTGAACAGGCGTTCATCGTGCGGCACCGCGTCAAGCGTGTCGGCGATCAGCACCAATGTTTCCGTGGCCAGCGGCGAGTTCACCGCTACGTGGGGGATGAAACCCGTCGGTGGAACCATCCACAGGTGGCGATCAAGCGCGGCGGCCACCTCGGCTTCCGGCGCAAACACCAGCAAGGCTTTCCTCTGCGCAAAAGCCTTGCCGATCAAAGCGGCGGTGGCGACAATCCGGTCTGGGGCGTTGTGGTAAAAGAAGACTCGTGTCAATTGAGTATTCCGACGCGCTTCAGCAAATAGTGCATGAGCAGGGGTACCGGCCTTCCGGTTGCGCCCTTGTCGGTGCCTGACTTCCAGGCTGTACCGGCAATGTCGAGGTGAGCCCAGACATATTTCCGGGTGAAGCGCGAGAGAAAGCAGGCGGCGGTGATGCTGCCGCCCCAGCGGCCGCCAATGTTTGCCATGTCGGCGAAGGGACTCTTGAGCAACTCCTGGTAGTCATCCCACAAGGGCATTTGCCACGCCCGGTCATGCGCCTCGTCGCCGGCATGCAGCAGTTCGCGAGCCAGTGTGTCGTTGTTGGCGAACAGACCGGTGGCGACATGGCCGAGAGCGACCACGCAGGCACCGGTGAGGGTCGCGACGTCGATCAGAATGTCGGGTTCGAAGCGCGCAGCATAGGTCAGGGCATCGCAGAGGATCAGGCGGCCTTCTGCGTCGGTGTTGAGGATCTCGATGGTCTGGCCCGACATTGAGGTGACGATATCGCCCGGCCGCGTGGCCGCGCCCCCGGGCATGTTTTCGGTGCAAGGCACGATTACCGTCAAATTGATCGGCAGCTTCATCATTGCTGTCGCCTTGATGGTGCCGAGCACACCGGCCGCGCCGCACATGTCGTACTTCATCTCATCCATTTCGGCGGCCGGCTTGATGGAAATTCCGCCACTATCAAACGTGACACCCTTGCCGACCAGGACCACGGGCTTGTCATCGGCCTTGCCGCCCTTGTGCTGCAGGATGATCAGTCTTGGTGGCTGCTGCGAGCCTTTGGCGACCGCCAGCAGCGACTGCATGCCCAATGCCGCCATCTCGTCGCTGTCGAGGATCTGGCAGTCCAGCTTGTGCTCCGCGGCCAGCTTTTGCGCTATCTCCGCGAGGTAGGTCGGGGTGCACACATTGGCCGGCAGATTGGCCAGGTTCTTGGCCAAAGCCATGCCTTCGGCAATCGCCTGGCCCTGGTTGAGTGCTTCCTCGGCGGTCGCCAGTTCGTTTCGTCGATCAACGACAAAGGTGAGTTTGCGCAGGGGTCGGCGGACCTTGTCCTTCTTGCTTTTGAACTGATCGAAACGATAGACGGTCTCCTGGGCGACAATCGTCGCCTGGCGCACGCGCCAGGCCGCGCTGCGTTTCCTGACGCTGGTTTCGGTCAGGAAAACGGTTCCGTCGAAGGAGCCCGTTTCATTGAGTGTACGTACGGCGCTGCGGACGGCGTCACAGTACTCCTTGTCGCCGAACTCCTTTTCCTTGCCCAGTCCGACCAGCAGGACGCGGTCGCAAAGGGTTCCCGGGACATTGTGCAGCAGCAGTGTGCTGCCGGACTTGCCCTCCATGTCGCCGCGGCGAATGATGTCGGAAAGATGGTTGCGCGCGGCGTTGTCGAGCAGCTCGGCTGCCAGCGTCAACTTGCGGGGTTCGAAGACGCCTACCACGACACAGGCGCTGCGTTGCTTTTCCGGGCTCCCGCTTTTTATGCTAAATTCCACTTACCCCTCCTCAGGCAACGCGTGCTTCTTTCGAAGCCCTGATTATCACTGCAGTTTTTCACCAAAGTCAAAGAATGATCTTTCAGCGTGCGGTTCGGCGCGAGTTCACCCACTCCGCGGCCGGGGTCTTCACTGCGCTTTTCGCCATCATGATGACCACGCAGTTGATCCGCCTGCTCAATGAAGCGGCGCAAGGCAGCGTCGAGCCGGATGCGGTGGTGGCGCTGCTCGGCTTCGCGTCGCTCAACTACCTGCCGGTGTTGCTGTCGCTGTCGTCATTTATCGCTATCCTGTTAACTCTGTCTCGCAGCTATCGTGATTCCGAGATGGTCGTCTGGTTCTCGTCCGGATTGCCGCTGACGGCGTGGATCAGACCGGTACTGGTCTTTGCCTTGCCGCTGGTAGCGACCATCGCCGCTCTGGCCTTCTTCTTTTCCCCTTGGGCCGTGTCCCAGAGCGCCGAGTTTCGTGGCAAACTGAATTCGCGAAAGGACGCCGGGCAGATCTCTCCGGGCGCGTTTCAGGAATCATCGGCTGGCGACCGCGTGATCTTCGTTGAAGGCGTCGCGGAGGATACCAACAACGTCCGCAACGTGTTTGTCAGCGAAGGTCGCCCCGAACGGCTGGGGGTGACGATGGCGGGCAGCGGTCATCAGGAAGTCGCGGAAAATGGCGACCGCTTTATCGTTCTGCAGAACGGTCGCCGCTACGACTTCCAGCCCGGCACGGCCGATTTCCGCATCCTCGAATACGCACGCTACGCTGTCCGCCTGGAGACCAAGGAGTCGCGCGGTTTGGCGCCGACACCGAGGACCATGCCTACTCTGGACCTGCTGCCGATCGATACTCCCCAGCATCGCGCCGAATTGCTGTACCGCGTGAGCCTGCCGTTTTCGGCAATCGTGCTCGCCTTGCTGGCGATCCCGCTGTCGTTTACCAATCCACGTGCCGGTCGTTCGGCGAACATGCTGTTCGCCATTCTGGTTTACCTGATCTACAACAACCTGGTGACCATCAGCCAGGGGTGGGTGGCGAGTGGCAAGGTGTCCTTTGTTGTCGGCGTGCTGGCCGTTCATCTGCTCATGCTGTGCCTCCTTCCTGCGCTTTTCTATCGTCGCATCGCCGTCTTTTCCTTGTTTCGCTGGTCGCGATGAAGGTCTACCGTCGCTACCTTGCGCGCGAGGTGTCAGGCGCCATTCTGCTGGTGTTGCTGGCTTTTCTGGCCCTGTTCGCCTTCTTTGATCTGCTTGGGGAAATCAAGAGTGTCGGCGAGGGCGGCTATCAGTTGCACCATGCTTTTGCCTTCGTCCTGCTGCGCGCGCCGGGACGGGCCTACGAACTGGTGCCGATTGCCGTCCTGATCGGCACGCTTTACGCTTTGTCGGCGCTGGCCCGTCATTCCGAATTGACCGTGTTGCGCGTCTCCGGTTTGTCCACGGTGTCCTTGCTGGGGGGGCTTTTCCAGGTGGCGGGCTGGTTTGCCGTAGCGACTTTCCTGATCGGTGAGTTTGTCGCGCCGCCTGCGGAGAAGGCGGCGTATCAGATGCGCCTGAAGGAACGAGGGCGCATGGTTGGGCAGGACCTGCGCTCCGGACTGTGGGTCAAGGACGAACAGAGTTTTATCAACGTACGCGTCGTCCTGCCGGATACCAGTCTGCGTGGCATCCGCATCTACGAATTTGACGAGAAGGCACAGTTGCACTCGATCACCGAGGCTGCAGAGGGGAAGCATGTGGTGCCCGACAGTTGGCGGCTGACGCACGTGGTGCAGACGCTGCTCGATGGCGAACGTGCCGAAGTCCGGCAGTTGCCCGAACTCTTGTGGCGTTCGGCGCTGAGCCCGGACATTCTCTCGGTCCTGATGGTTTCACCCGATCGCATGTCACTGCGGCATTTATCGACGTATACCAAACATCTGGCGGATAACCATCAGAAGACCAACCGGTACGATATCGCCTTCTGGAAGAAAGTGATCTACCCGTTGGCAGCCTTCGTCATGGTCGCCCTCGCTTTGCCGTTTGGCGGTGCCCATTACCGGGCCGAGCGCGTTGGCCTGAAGATCTTTTCCGGAGTCATGGTCGGCATCCTGTTCTACATGCTCAACGGCCTGTTTTCCAATCTCGGCGCGATCAACAGTTGGTCACCGCTGCTCAGTGCGGTGACGCCTTCGGCGCTGTTCCTGTTTGCAGCCGCGACGATGATCTGGTGGGCTGACAAGCGCTGACGCTGACCCGAATGGATCCTCTCAGACCATGACCAGTTGCGTGCCCGCCAGGCGATCGTGGAGAAATTGTCGGTCGCGATCGAACAGAGCCCAGAGGATTCCGACACCTCCCAGGAGGATGCTGGGCCAGCACAGGAGATAGCGCAGGAACGCCTGCGCCGGGCGGATGGCCAGACCATCCCGGCTGACCAGGCGGATGCGCCAGGTTTTCATGGCCAGCGTCTGCCCGCCATGGCTCCAGAACCAGAGGCAATAGATCAGCAGTACCAGGAAGCAATGGGTCTGTACCACAACGGGTGACGCCAGGCGATGCGCGAAGGCACCAACCAGCACGTGCGGCAGGACCAGGAGAACCGCGAGCACTGCCGCCAACAACAGTCCTTCGTAGCCCATGCTGGCAAGACGACGCAGGATGCCCGGCCACCTGACGGCCGGTACCGTCGACATCAGCGCTTGCTGTGTGATTCGCTCGCTGGCACTGCAGCCGCTGCGGGCGGTGGATTGGCCGCTGCCGTTTCCGCAGCCGGGGCAGGGGTACCGATGGCAGGTGATGCAGCGGGGTTCGGGGCCGGCACGGCAACTGGCTGGGCGGGGTTGGGCTGCCGCCCGGGTTTGGGTACCGGCTTGCTCGCGGCTTGCTGCTGCAGCCTTGCCTTTTCCTCTTCCGGCAGACTGGAGTACTCCTCCCATTTTTGCCTCAGTTCCTGCTTCTTCTCGATCGGGAGCTTGTTGGCAGTCAGGAAGTTCTCGCGAGCGAGTCGCCGCTGCTCAGGCGTCAGCTTTCCCCACTCCTGCATCTGACCCTGGATTCGGCGTTGCTCTTCCGGCGTCATGGTGGCAAAGCGGCGCGTGATGCCCAGCCATTTCTTTTGGCGGCTGTACTCCATGGCGTCCCAATCGTCGCTAAGCGGTGCCAGGATAGTCCTTTGCTCCACCGTCAGTTCTGTCCATTGCGGTTGCGGCGGCGTGGCAATCGATGACGGGCTGGGAACGTCGGCCCAGGCCGTCAACGCAATGAAGCTGGCGAGGATTACTGCGACGCGGAGCTTTTCAGCCATGCATCAAAGCCCCGGTCGGTAAACGCAGCGATCGGCAGATCGTCGGAGAGGAGCGCGCTGTCGATGATCTCCAACTCGGTGATGCTCTGATCGGCATACCAGTAGGTGTAGGTGGCGATGCCGAACACGACGACAAGTGCCAGGAATAGTTGCCGGAAGTCCAGTCGATCGAGGCAATCATGCACAAAACTACCCGTGCCGGCCAGGACCGACTGGTGAACCGAAACCTTCTGATGTGTCAAGGCGCGCTGCCTGATCATTTCAAGGCGGCCAATTGTTTCCACAGGGATGTCGCGCAGACCTTGGTTCAAGTGATGCCTGACCTTGTAGGCAAGATGCAGTTCATTCATAGGGTAATTCCTTTTGCTTTCAGTGCCGCGGCCAGCGAGTGGTTGGCACGCGAGCAATGCGTCTTGACGCTGCCTTCGGAGCAGCCCATGACACTGGCTGTTTCGGCAACATCCATATCTTCCCAGTAACGCAGGAGGAAAGCTTCACGTTGACGCGCTGGCAGCGATTCTATCTCTTTTTCAATTATCCCAAGGAGTTGCGATTGCTGGAGCTGGTCGTCCGGGGTCTGCGGGCTATATGTGCCGGCTTCGCCGCTGATGGCTTCGAGCGGATCATGATCCTCGTCGTCTCCCGGCGAAAGCGTCGAGAGCAAAGTGGTCCACAGGGCGCGCACACGGCTGCGCCGATAGTAGTCGCGAATCGTGTTCTGCAGTATGCGCTGGAACAGCATCGGCAGTTCGGTCAGCGGGTGATCGCCATATTTCTCGGCGAGCTTCATCATCGCGTCTTGCACGACATCGAGTGCCGACTCCTCGTTGCGCACCGCAAACATGGCTTGCTTGAAAGCACGGCGCTCGATTGCAGTGAGAAAATCCGACAGTTCGCGTTGGCTGGCCAGAGCGAGAATCCTTGCGGTGGTGGGTTTGAGGTGGTATTCGCGGGCGCCGGTTTGGTGAATGCCTTGACCAATCGAAGTCAAAGCTTTAACGTTGCAGACTTTTTTCGAGCAATTTGCTTGCTGGGGCGACGGCAATGACGATGATGACGGGTGCGGAGATTGTAATCAGGTGCCTGCAGGAAGAAAAGGTCGAATACGTATTCGGCTATCCGGGTGGGTCGGTCCTTCACATTTATGATGCGCTGTTCAAGCAGGACCAGATCAAACATATTCTGGTTCGTCATGAGCAGGCTGCGGTGCATGCGGCTGACGGTCTGGCGCGTTCCTCGCACAAGGTCGGTGTGGCGCTGGTGACTTCAGGTCCCGGCGCGACCAATGCGGTGACCGGCATTGCCACCGCATACATGGATTCCGTTCCGCTGGTGGTGATCTCGGGGCAGGTACCGAATGCCTATATCGGACAGGATGCCTTCCAGGAATGCGATACCGTCGGCATCACGCGTCCGTGCGTGAAGCACAACTTCCTGGTCAATGATGTGCATAAGCTGGCAGTGACGATCAAGAAAGCCTTTTTCATCGCCAACAGCGGTCGCCCAGGTCCGGTGGTGGTCGATATTCCGAAGGATGTCACCGCCGCCAAATGCAAGTTCGAGTATCCGGAGACGATCCAGTTGCGTTCGTACAACCCGGTCATCAAGGGGCATCTGGGGCAGATCAAGAAGGCCGTGCACCTGCTGCTCGAGGCCAAGCGGCCGATGATCTATACCGGTGGTGGCGTCATTCTGTCCAATGGCGCCGAGCAATTGACCCGACTCACGCGCCGCCTCGGGTTTCCGATCACCAACACCCTGATGGGGCTCGGAGCTTATCCGGGAACCGACCGCCAATTCCTCGGCATGCCCGGCATGCACGGCACGGTCGAGGCGAATCTTGCCATGCAGCATTGCGACGTATTGCTGGCCATCGGCGCCCGTTTTGACGACCGAGTGATCGGCAATCCGGAGAACTACGCCTCGATTCCTCGCAAGATCATCCACATCGACATCGATCCCTCGTCAATTTCCAAACGTGTCAAGGTGGATGTGCCCATCGTCGGCAACGTTCCGGACGTCCTCGAGGAAATGCTCCGATTGCTGGATGCCGGGAACGTCAGCCCGGATGCTGCGGCATTGGCGGCCTGGTGGAAGGAAATCGAGGAGTGGCGGGGCAAGCTGTGCATGAAATACCGAATGAAGAAGGGTGTCATCATGCCGCAGTACGTGATGGAGAAATTGTATGAGGTGACCGGCGGCAACGCGATCGTCACCTCGGACGTCGGCCAGCATCAAATGTGGGCCGCGCAATATTACAAGTTCGACGAGCCGCGTCGCTGGCTCAACTCGGGTGGCCTCGGTACCATGGGGGTTGGTTTGCCCTATGCCATGGGTGCAGCGCTACAGCATCCGGACATGCAGATTGCCTGCGTGACCGGTGAAGGTTCGATTCAGATGTGCATTCAGGAGCTTTCGACAGCCAAGCAGTTTCGTTTGCCGATCAAGATCATCAACCTCAACAATCGTTACCTGGGCATGGTACGGCAGTGGCAGGAGATGTTCTACGGCAGCCGGTACTCGGAGTCGTACATGGATTCGTTGCCCGACTTCGTGAAGCTCGCCGAGGCCTATGGTCACGTAGGTATCCGCGTCGAACGGCCTGAGGATGTCGAGGCCGCGCTGCGCAAGGCATTCATCGACCACAAGGACGATCTCGTTTTCATCGATTTCATCACCGATCAGAAGGCGAATGTCTTCCCGATGGTAGCCGCTGGCAAGGGCCTGGCGGACATGATCCTGACCGAAGATCTGTAAGGGAAAGGCAAGATGCGACACATTATCTCAATCCTGCTGGAGAACGAAGCCGGTGCATTGTCGCGGGTCGCTGGTCTCTTCTCGGCGCGTGCCTACAACATCGAGACCCTGACGGTCGCTCCGACCGAGGACCTCTCGCTGTCACGCCTGACCATCGTCACCTCGGGGACGGACGCCGTGATCGAGCAGATCACCAAGCAACTGAACAAGTTGATCGATGTCATCAAGGTTGTCGATCTCTCCGAGGCCGCGCATATCGAGCGGGAGTTGATGTTGATCAAGGTCCGCGCTACAGGCAAGGACCGCGAGGAACTCAAGCGCCTGGCGGACATCTTCCGTGGCCACATCATCGATGTGACCGAATCGACCTATGTCATTGAACTGACCGCGAGCGGAGCGAAGCTCGATTCCTTCATTCAGGCGATAGACGCCGGACTGATTCTCGAGACCGTTCGTACGGGGGTATCCGGCATCGGCCGCGGCGAGCGTATTCTAAAAGTCTAAGTACAGCGAACAGCAAAAGAGGAAATTGCATGAAAGTTTTCTACGACAAGGACGCCGACCTCTCCCTGATCAAGGGCAAGAAGGTCACCATCGTTGGTTACGGCTCGCAGGGCCATGCACACGCGCAAAATCTGAGCGATTCCGGCGTCAAGGTGACGGTCGGTCTGCGCAAGGATGGTGCTTCGTGGAGCAAGGCCGAGAATGCCGGCTTGAAAGTCGAGGAAGTTGCCAGGGCTGTCCGGGGTGCCGATGTGGTGATGATGCTGCTCCCGGATGAGAGCATCCCGCAGGTGTATAACGCCGAAGTGGCGCCGAACATGAAGAAGGGCGCGGCATTGGCCTTTGCGCACGGCTTCAATGTGCATTACAACCAGGTGATCGCCCGCGACGATGTCGACGTCATCATGGTGGCCCCGAAGGGGCCGGGGCATACGGTACGCTCGGAGTACCTCAAGGGTGGTGGCGTCCCCTCGCTGATCGCCGTTCACCAGGACCGCTCCGGCAAGGCCCGTGACATCGCGCTGTCCTACGCGGCGGCCAATGGCGGGACCAAGGGCGGGGTGATCGAGACCAACTTCCGCGAGGAGACGGAAACCGACCTGTTCGGTGAACAGGCCGTTCTCTGCGGTGGCGCCGTCGAACTGGCCAAGATGGGCTTTGAAACGCTGGTCGAGGCAGGTTACGCGCCGGAGATGGCGTATTTCGAGTGCCTGCATGAACTGAAGTTGATTGTCGACCTGATGTACGAAGGCGGCATTGCCAACATGAACTACTCGATTTCGAACAATGCCGAGTACGGCGAGTACGTGACCGGGCCCGAAGTGATCAACGAGACCTCGCGTGCGGCAATGCGTGCCGCCCTGAAACGGATTCAGAACGGCGACTATGCCAAGATGTTCATCCTCGAAGGGCGTACCAACTACCCGGCGATGACCGCGCGTCGACGTTTGATTGCCCAGCACGAGATCGAGACCGTCGGAGCCAAACTGCGCGACATGATGCCCTGGATCAAGAAAAACAGGCTGGTCGATCAAAGCAAGAACTGATCGCTTCCATGGCCTGGCGAGGCTGAGGGCGGCGCTCGCCTCCCTCCCGCCCGCCTCTGCACCGAGTCAACAACGCAATGCCCGAAATCAAGCCCCGCAAGACACTGTTCAATCCCGAGTTGCGGCGCCGCGGCATCTATCTACTGCCAAACCTGTTTACCACCGCGGCGCTGTTTTGCGGGTTCTTTGCTATCGTCCAGGCAATGATGGGCGACTTCGAGCGGGCCGCGGTGGCCATCTTCGTGGCTATGGTCCTCGACGGTCTCGACGGACGGGTCGCGCGCATGACGCGTACACAAAGCGCCTTTGGCGCCGAATATGACTCCCTGTCCGACATGGTGTCTTTTGGTGTCGCCCCGGCTCTGGTAACCTATGCTTGGGCGCTCAGAGACATGGGACGACTGGGGTGGATTGCCGCCTTCATTTATTGCGTCGGTGCAGCGCTGCGCCTGGCCCGTTTCAACACGACGCTGGAAGTCACGGACCGACGCTATTTCCAGGGATTGCCCAGCCCGGCCGCCGCGGCGCTGGTGACCGGTTTCTTCTGGGTCATGATCGACAAGCACGTCGCCGCAGCTGATGTTCGCTGGTTTGCATGCGGGCTGGTGATCTTTGCCGGCATTTCGATGGTGTCGAATATTCGCTTTTACAGTTTCAAGGACGTTAACCTGCGGCGCAGCGTTCCTTTTATCTTTGTGGTGGCCATAGCGCTTGGTTTTGCAGTGCTCTCCTACGACACGCCGATAGCCCTGTTCGGTCTGTTCGTCGCCTACGGGCTCTCGGGCTATATTCTGGCGCTGCTGCACTGGTGCAGGCGCAAGCCGCCATCGCCACCAGCATCAGCAGTATAGCCTGCCCGCCGCAGCCGCGCCGGAGGCCTTGTCGCCTCCTTTGACACGGCGATTCAATACTGTTTCAGCAGGGTATTTCCATCCCTTGATCCGGAGTCAGGACATGAAAGAGCATCTGGTAATATTCGATACCACTTTGCGCGACGGCGAGCAGAGCCCGGGCGCCTCGATGACCAAGGAAGAAAAACTGCGCGTAGCACGGCAACTGGAGCGGATGCGGGTCGACGTCATCGAGGCCGGCTTCGCAGCGGCCTCACCCGGCGACTTCGACGCCATCCAGTCGATTGCGAAGATCATCAAGGGCGCCACAGTCTGTTCGTTGGCACGTTCCAACGAGAACGACATCCGCCGGGCAGGCGAAGCGATCGCGCCTGCAGCCCGTGGGCGGATACATACGTTCATCGCCACCAGTCCGATCCACATGGAGAAGAAACTGCGCATGGCGCCCGATCAGGTCGTCGAGGCGGCGGTAAAGGCGGTGCATTGGGCGCGTGAATACACCGAGGATGTCGAGTTTTCGGCAGAAGACGCGGTACGCTCGGACGTCGATTTTCTGTGCCGTGTCTTTACCGCGGTGATCGCCGCTGGCGCCCGGACGATCAACGTTCCCGATACTGTCGGCTATAGTGTTCCCTCGGTCTGGGGTGAATTGATGCGGACGCTGATCGAGCGCGTACCAGGGGCTGAGCAGGTGGTGTGGTCCACCCATTGCCACAACGATCTGGGGATGGCGGTGGCCAATTCACTGTCGGCCGTGCTGGCCGGTGCGCGTCAGGTCGAATGTACGATCAATGGTCTCGGCGAACGCGCCGGCAATGCCTCACTCGAAGAAGTGGTGATGGCCGTACGCACGCGCAGCGACCTGTTTCCGGTGCAGACCCGGATCGATACCACGCAAATCGTTCCCGCGTCCAAACTGGTGTCGCAGATTACCGGTTACCCGGTGCAGCCCAACAAGGCCGTCGTCGGCGCCAACGCCTTTGCGCACGAATCCGGAATTCATCAGGACGGGGTGCTGAAACACCGTGAAACCTACGAGATCATGCGTGCCGAGGATGTCGGCTGGGCACAAAACAAATTGGTGCTTGGCAAGCACTCGGGTCGCAATGCCTTCAAGTCACGCCTGGCGGCATTGGGGATCGTCTTCGACAGCGAGGAGTCACTGAACGCTGCGTTTGCCCGCTTCAAGGAACTGGCCGACAAGAAGCACGAGATCTTTGACGAAGACCTGCAGGCCCTGGTATCCGATGAGGACATCACTCCTGAGGGTGAGTACTACAAGCTGGTCTATTCGCACGTCTGTTCCGAAACCGGCGAGACCCCTGCTGCCAATGTCACTCTGACGGTTGGCGGCCTCGAGCAGAAGGCCTCGGGAATCGGCAGCGGCCCGGTCGATGCGACGTTCAAGGCGATCGAATCGATCGCGTCCAGCGGTGCGCAACTGCTGCTCTATTCGGTCAATGCGATCACCACCGGAACCGACGCGCAGGGCGAAGTGACCGTCCGTCTGGCAAGAGCAGGCCGCATCGTCAATGGCAACGGTGCCGATACCGACATCGTCATCGCCTCGGCGAGGGCCTATCTGAATGCCTTGAACAAGCTGCAGTTCCCCGATCGGCTTGATCCGCAGGGGGATGTCTGAACCATAGGGGGCGATTGGCCCCCTATCGCGCCGAGGGGCGTGTGAGCCGGGCGTAGGCGACGCTGGTGCAAAAGAAAATCAGCGACAGTGCAGTTTCGGCGATCGCCAGCCACTGTGCAGGGCCATGGTCGGTGGTCGCGCGCACGACACCTTCGGTGAAATATAGCAGGATCAGCATCGCCGCCCACTGGTACGTATAGCGGCGGCCGTTGAGGAGTCCGAACAGCGGTGCAAGCAACGGCAGGCACTTCAGGGCCAGCCACGATCCCCCAGGGTGCACGGGGGCGAAGCGCAGTTCCCAGGCGAGGCAAAGGAAAATCAGCACGATCAGGCTGCTGCAGGCGGCCAGGTAGAGGACCCGGAGCATCAGCAGGCGAGCTTCAGCGCGATGGCCGCCAGTCTGCGGCCCTGGGCAAATGCGAGTTGACGTTCGTCGTCGGTGAGCGTTGGATCGCCGTCGGCTCCGGCCAGGTGGCTGGCCCCGTAAGGGCTGCCGCCACTTCGCGTGCGCGCCAGTGCGGGCTCGCTATAAGGCAGGCCGACCACCAGCATGCCGTGGTGCAAAAGTGGCAGCAGCATCGACAGAAGCGTGCTCTCCTGTCCGCCGTGAGCGCTGGCCGTTGAGGTGAACACGCAGGCGGGTTTTCCCGCTAACGTTCCAGAAGACCATTCGCTGGCTGTGCTGTCCCAGAAGTATTTCATTGGCGCTGCCATGTTGCCGAAGCGCGTAGGACTGCCGAGCGCCAGTCCGATGCACTCCGCGAGATCCGCGGCTTCCACGTAAGGCGCGCCGGCGGTCGGCACCCCCGGTGCGCTGGCCGTGCATATCGGCGAAACCTTGGGGACCGTTCGCAAACGCGCCGTTACCCCGGCGGTTGCCTCGATACCGCGGGCGACCTGCTGGGCGAGGGCGTGTACCGAACCACGATGACTATAGTAGAGGACCAGAATTTCAGACATGGCGTTATTATCCTGGAAACCGCCGCTAACGGCTAACCGCCAAGGCCTTGAGAGATACCACCGATCATGAAGAACGAGTAGCGCATGTATCCTGCGAGTTTTCCTTGGCGGCGTTTCCTGGGGCGTATCGCGCGTCGCTTTGTCGAGGAAAATTTCGATCAGATCAGCGCCAGCCTGGCTTTTACCACCCTTCTGTCACTGGTGCCGCTGGTTGCTGTGGTACTGAGTATCGTCGCGGTAGTGCCCTTCTTCCCGGACATGGTCGATCAGTTGGAACTGTTTCTGGCCCGCAGTCTTCTCCCGGAGCGAAGTGCCGGGTTGATTATCCAGTACGTTCTGGAGTTTTCTCAGAAGGCGGCAAACGTTACGGCCATTGGCCTGCTGGTTCTAGTGACGACCGTGCTGATGTTGCTGCTGACCATCGAACGGGCCTTCAACCACGTCTGGTCGGTCAGGGAAACGCGTCCGTGGTGGCAACGCCTGCGGCTGTTTGCCGGATTGATTGCCCTGTGGCCGCTGCTCATCGGTGGCGTGTTGCTTGCCACCTCATACGCCGTAACCATCTCGCTGGGTTTTCTGGACGAGCCGCCGTGGGTCCGACGGCTGCTGGTCAAGGCGCTTGGGCTGATCATTGCCAGTTTGTTCCTGGGAGGGCTGTACCATGCGCTTCCCAACACCCGTGTGGCGGCCGGAGACGCCGCGCGAGCGGGCGTGTTTGCCGCAGTCGGTTTTCTGCTGATGCAGCAGGCCTTCGAGCTGTATCTGTCGAATTTCCCTTCGTATGCGGCAGTTTACGGTGCCTTTGCGACGCTGCCGATGTTCCTCCTCTGGCTCTATCTGTCCTGGGCGGTGGTCCTTGTTGGTGCACTGGTTGCGGCGACCCTGCCCGAGTTCAGATCCGGAGAAAACAGCGAGTCGGTGCCCTAAAAAGGGTCCTGGTCAGGCTCGATTGACAAGATCTCGACGCTGCCGGTCTGTTCGTCAACGTAAATGCTCTTTACCTCGCGAACGGCGACGTTTTCTTCTTCGATGACGAGTAGCAGTTTGTCGCGGTGTTTGGGTAGAGCGCCCGCTGCCACAACCAGCCATTGACCGGTGCGCAGCTTCGGAATCTCCGGCAAGATGAGTACGCGCAGGTGTTCGGTACCGGTGCTGCCGTCCGAAGGCTGCGCAAGAATCGCCGGTACAGCCCTTGGTGCCAGAATTTGCAGGCCCAGTTCAAGATGCTCCGGGTTCTCCGAAACGGCCCAACGAACCATGCAAATCTGCCAGTTCTGGTCGGAACCCGTACGCACGGCGGCAACGTCGCCGACCGACAGCGCTCCGATGTTACCGGAGACATGCATGACCGAATATCCTTCGGGACTTTCGTTGGTGATCATCCAGGTCGACAACTCGACATTGGCGGCCGTGCCTTTATGACTGAGTTGCCAGAGGCCGTCGATGCCCGCGCCCACCAGCGCCCTTTGGTTCTGCATGCGGCGTTGAAAACGGCGTTTCCCCGAATTGCTCCAGCGCACCGACAAACGCACGAGAACGCCACGCCCGGCGGGCGTCCCTGCGAAATCGGGCAGATTCAGGTCCTGCGGCGGCGTGCCGGCGTCGAGTTGGGCGATCTGAACCTTGAGCAGCGCGCAGAGCCCGGCGATCGAATAGCCATCCAGATCGGCTGTCGGCTGCGCAATCTTGCGGAAGGACGACAAGGCTGCCGCGTCGCGCAAAGGATCGATCCAGAAAGTGGCCGCATTCACCGCCGCGGACGAAGAGAGGGGCTCTATTTGGTTGGCAAAGCGTTCAAAGTAGTCGGTGAGGAACAATACTTCGCGTGCGGTCAACGACGCCGGCTGTGCCCAGCCAAGCAGGACTGCGGCGTGATAGAGATGCTGCAGGTTATGAACCTCGCCCCTGGGAAGCGTCGCGTGCAATTGCAGCCTGCGTGCCTCCGCATAGGTCTGATGCAGCAGCAGCCAGGTGCCTGCGCGCGCGGGCGAGGCAATCAAGTCACTGATCATCAATTGCTGCGCCAGCACATACACGCTGCGCCACAGTGCCAGTTGACGCTCCTTATCTGGGGCGTGTTGCCGATCCAGTTCATCGAGCAGCGCAAGCGTGTCTTCAGCAAGCATCTGCAGCAAGTCCAGAAGGCTGCGGACGATGCGGCGCGTTTTCCGCGGCACCGGCAATACCAGATCGACGCTCAGCGAAGGTAGCAGTCGGGAAGTGACCATCGTGCTACGGGAGTACAAGCCGTCCAGTAGGCGCGCGCGCTGCGGCAGCGTTCCGTCAATCTCCCTCAAGGCCTTCAGATGTGCTCGCAGCAAGGGGAGTTCGTCGGCGGGCTGAGGTGCCAATGGCATCTCCAGCCACTGCTGGATGCTTCGGATCCCGGACGGAAGCGCAGCGGTTCGTTCTGTACCAGCGGCATTGAATACGGTGTCGGTCATCAGGCCACCTGCCAAAGGGGGTTCCATTGTTGTCTGTCAGCCATGTCGCTGGGTACCTTTCGGCTGCACAGGGCAACTTCCGTGCAGTCTGGGCGCAGGTCATAAAATCAATGCCTTGACCGACTGCCGCCGGTCTGCCGATTATACCTGTGAGGGCGCCTGCTGGGGGTTGTCAAGTTTCCACCGTTGTCCGGCTCGATCTTGGCCGGCGGCCCGGATTGTTCTCGAACCAGACAACAGGTGCTTCATTATTCGCCCTTTCTTGTTATAATCGCCCTCTTTTTCTGGATTCGGAAGAAACTATCATGGTTGTTATTCGACTGGCCCGTGGTGGCGCGAAAAAGCGTCCCTTCTACAACATGGTGGTGGCTGATTCGCGCGCTCGCCGCGATGGCCGTTTCATCGAACGTGTTGGCTTCTACAACCCGCTGGCAGCAGGCCAGGAACAAGGCCTGTACGTTGCCGTCGACCGCCTGAACTACTGGCAGCAGCAAGGTGCCCAGACCTCGCCGACCGTTGCTCGTCTGCTCAAGCAGTCCGCTGCCAAGGTGGCAGCCTGAACCTTGCCTGACACGACAGGGTCCGCTGTTCCGGGGCTCGACGCACCACCCGCCGATATTGTTGTCCTGGGCAAGGTGATGGCCGCCTGTGGGCTGCAGGGCGAGGTGCGGGTTTTTCCGTTTGCCGATGATCCCCTCGGCTGGTCGCAATTGCCCAACTGGTGGATCGGTCGCGAGGGTGATGCGCCGCATCTCTGGCATCGGACAAGACTGCTCACCTGCAGGCTACGAAATGACCTGCTGGTTGCCCGTCTGGCGTGTGTGACCGACCGTACCGCTGCGGAAGGCATGCGCGGTGTTCTGGTGGGCGTACCGCGGGCCGCGTTGCCGCCGACCGCTACGGGTGAATACTACTGGGCCGACCTGCTTGGCCTGACGGTGCTCAACACTCGGGAGCAGTCCCTGGGGCGGATTCTCGGCCTGATCGAAACCCCTGCCAATACCGTTCTGCGGGTTGGCGATGGCGAGGGTGCCGAGAGGCTGCTGCCGTTTGTAGCCACGGTCGTGCTGGATGTGGACCTGGCAGCAAGGCAGGTTCGTGTCGAATGGGGAATGGATTGGTGATTGCGTCGGATTCGGTGCCGCCAGCGGCGGCGCCGTTTGTCGCCGATGTCGTGACTTTGTTTCCCGAAATGTTTGTCGCGCTGACGCAGTCGGGCGTGACCCGCAAGGCTCTGAACTCCGGCCGCTGGAGCATGCGGCTGTGGAATCCGCGCGATTTCACCAGCGACCGGCATCGCACGGTCGATGATCGTCCGTACGGCGGTGGGCCAGGGATGGTGATGATACCGCAGCCTCTGGAAGCGGCGATCAAGGCGGCAAAAGCGCGGCAACAAGCGCTTGGCGCAGCCAGCCGCGTCATCTGCCTGTCACCGCAGGGGCCACTGCTGACGCATCGGCGGGTGTTGCAACTGGCACAGGCCGGCGAAGCGCTGGTGCTGGTCTGCGGACGCTATGAAGGGATTGACGAAAGGCTCATCGAGCGTTGCATCGACGAGGAGATTTCGATTGGGGATTTCGTTCTCTCGGGAGGCGAAGTCCCTGCCATGGCTCTGCTTGACGCCGTCGTCAGGCAGTTGCCGGGAGTGCTGAACGATGCCGAGTCGGTACTGCAGGATTCTTTTGTGGCGGGCTTGCTGGATTGCCCGCACTACACGCGGCCCGAGGAATACCACGGGTGGCGGGTGCCGGAGGTACTGCTGTCCGGTCACCACGAGGAGATACGGCGCTGGCGCCTGCAACAGGCGCTGGGTCGCACGTGGCAGCGGCGTCCCGAGCTGTTGGCGGGGCGTTTCCTGTCAAAATCGGAAACGCAACTCCTGGTGCAGTTTCAGGAGCAATGCGGTCAGGACAATAAAGCGTAATTCGCATGTATGGAGTTAGAAAATGAATCTGATCGAGCAACTTGAGCAAGAAGAAATTGCCCGTCTGGGCAAAGTGATTCCCGTGTTTTCGCCGGGCGACACCGTCGTCGTTCAGGTCAAGGTGAAGGAAGGCACGCGCGAGCGTCTGCAGGCCTACGAGGGCGTCGTGATCGCCAAACGCAACCGTGGTCTCAACTCCAGCTTCATCGTCCGCAAGGTTTCCTCTGGCGAGGGCGTCGAGCGTACTTTTCAGACCTACTCGCCACTGGTGGCTTCGATTGAAGTCAAGCGCCGTGGTGACGTACGGCGTGCCAAGCTGTACTACCTGCGCGAACGCTCAGGCAAGTCGGCGCGGATCAAGGAAAAACTGATCCGCAAGCAGCGCTGAATACCAGCGTTGCTGCGAGGCAGAAGAAGAAGCGGGCGGAGTCGGCAGACTTCGCCCGCTTCTACGTAACGGTAACAGATTCAGGTGGCGCTTGCCGAGCGCTTGTCGTTTTCGATCAGCGCGTACGCCGAATGATTGTGGATTGACTCGAAGTTCTCGGATTCCACCACATAGGTATCGATCCGACACTCGGCGTTGAGCCGCGCCGCGACATCGCGCACCATATCCTCGACAAACTTCGGGTTATCGTAAGCGCGTTCGGTGACGAACTTCTCGTCAGGTCGCTTGAGCAGCCCGTAGAGTTCGCAGGAGGCCTCTGCTTCGACGAACTGAACCAGTTCCTCGATCCACAGGTGCTCATTGATGCTCACCGTTACCGTGACGTGCGAGCGCTGATTGTGGGCCCCGCGTTCGGAAATTTCCTTGGAGCACGGGCACAGGCTGGTCACTGGCACAACGACCTTGATGGTCGATTCGATCCGGCCGTGGCAGATCTCGCCGGTCAGCGTCACATCGTAGTCCATCAGGCTCTGCACAGCGGAAACCGGTGCCGCCTTGTTGATGAAATAGGGAAAGCTCATGTCGACATGGCCGGTTTCAGCCTCCAGCCGGTCTACCATTTCGCGCAGCATGGCCGGGAAATTCTCGACCGAAATCTCGCGCTCGTGGCTATTGAGAATCTCCACGAAGCGCGACATGTGGGTACCCTTGAAGTTGTGCGGCAGGCCGACGTACATGTTGAACATGGCGATCGTGTGTTGTATCCCGCCGGATTTGTCCAGGACCTTGACCGGATGACGGATCGCCTTGATCCCCACCTTGTTGATGGCGATCTGTCGGGTGTCGGCCGAGCCCTGGACGTCCGCCATGGTGGCGGGTGTGGGTCGCGTTTCGGGGGCGTTCATTGCTGCTCCTGGTAATTATTCTCCGCTGGTGGGACCTGCTGGTGTGCAGGAATCCGCAGCGCTGTCCTGGCTCTGGCGTACCGCCCGGACTATGCCGTCCCGGTCCAGGCCGATTTCGGCCAGCAGCAGTACCTGGTCGCCATGCTCGATGAAGCGGTCGGGAATTCCCAGCCGCAGCAAGCGAACCGGGTTGCCGGTGTCTTCAAGAACGCGCGCAACTTCGGCACCGGCGCCCCCGATCAAAGCATTTTCTTCGACGCTGATCAGCAGCGAATGTTCCGCAGCCAGCGCCATGATCAGCTCGCGGTCGATCGGCTTGACAAAGCGCATGTTGGCCACAGTCGCGTCGAGTTCCTCGGCGGCCGCCAGGGCGGGGGTCAGCATGCTGCCGAAGGCGAGCAGCGCGACACTGTGGCCCCGGCGACGGATTTCGCCCTTGCCGACAGGTAGTCCGACCAGTTCCCTGTCAATGACCGTTCCCGGGCCGGTGCCACGTGGGTAACGCACGGCGGCAGGGCTGTCCAGGCGGTAGGCGGTGGTCAGCATCTTGCGGCATTCGTCCTCGTCGGATGGCGTCATCACCACCATGTTTGGAATACAGGTCAGGAAGGACAGGTCGAAAGCGCCGTGGTGGGTCGGGCCGTCGGCACCTACCAGGCCACCGCGGTCGAGCGCGAAGACCACCGGCAGGTTTTGCAGAGCCACATCATGCACCAGTTGATCGTAGCCACGTTGCAGGAAGGTCGAGTAGATCGCCAGGACCGGGCGCAGACCTTCGCAGGCAAGTCCGGCGGCGAAGGTAACAGCGTGCTGTTCGGCGATACCGACGTCGTAATAGCGTTCCGGGTAGCGTTCGCTGAAGCGCAGCAGGCCAGAGCCTTCACGCATCGCCGGGGTGATACCGACCAGTTTCGGGTCGGCCGCCGCCATGTCGCATAGCCAGTCGCCGAAGATCTGGGTATAACTGGGTTTGGCGCCGCTTGGTCCGTCGGCGATGCCGACATCCGGCTTGAACTTCGACACGCCATGGTAAAGAATCGGGTCGACTTCAGCCAGCTTGTAGCCCTGGCCCTTCTTGGTGATCACATGCAGAAACTGCGGCCCCTTCAGATTCTTCAGGTTCAGCAGTGTGGGAACCAGCGATTCGAGATCGTGGCCGTCGATTGGACCGATGTAGTTGAAGCCCATTTCCTCGAACAGCGTACCGGGTGTCAGCATGCCTTTGACGTGTTCCTCGGCGCGCTTGGCGAATTCCCGCAGCGAAGGCGAGAAGTCGAGTATCTTCTCGCCCGCCTTGCGCGCGGCGTTGAAACTGCTGCCCGAGAAAAGGCGCGCCAGATAACGGTTGAGAGCCCCCACTGCCGGTGAGATCGACATGTCATTGTCGTTGAGGACGACGAGCATGTCGGCATCCGCGACACCAGCATTGTTGAGGGCCTCAAAAGCCTGGCCGGCGGACATCGCACCATCGCCGATGATCGCCACGACCTTGCGTGTCTCGCCCTTGATCTTGGCGGCGAGCGCCATGCCCAGCGCGGCCGAGATCGAGGTCGACGAATGACCGACGCCGAAAGTGTCGTAGCTGCTCTCGCTGCGCTTCGGAAAACCCGAAACGCCACCACGCATGCGCAGCTTGCCCATACCCGAGCGACGACCGGTGAGTACCTTGTGTGCGTAGGTCTGATGGCCTACGTCCCATACCAGGCGATCGTGCGGGGTATCGAAAACGTGGTGCAGGGCAACCGTGAGTTCGACCGTGCCCAGGTTCGACGAGAGGTGTCCGCCGGTCCTGGCGACCGATTCCAACAGGAAGGCGCGCAACTCATCGGCAAGTTGTGGCAATTGTCGGCGGTCAAGTTTGCGTACTTGCGCCGGTTCGCTGATGGTGTCGAGCAGAGGGTAACGGGTCATTGATTTTCCTGGTCCTGCGGTAACGCTCGGCGGCAAGCAGAGAAGAGGTCAGAACTTGCGCTGGGTAATGAAATCGGTCAACTCCATCAGGCGCTGGCTGCGTTCGCCGAAAACGGTGAGGGCCGCGAGTGCTTGTGCTCGTAGATCGGCAGCAAGTTCGCGGGCGCGCTCCAGGCCCATCAGGCTGACGTAGGTCGGTTTCTCGGAAGCCGCATCCTTGCCGGCCGTCTTGCCCAGTGTTGCCGTGCTGGCCGTGCAGTCGAGGATGTCGTCGACGACCTGGAATAGCAGCCCGGTGCGTTTGGCAAACCGATCCAGTGATTCACGTTCGGGAACGCTCAACGCTTGCCCGCAAAGGCCGCCGAGTACCACAGCGGCACGGATCAGGGCGCCGGTCTTGAGCGCATGCATCAATTCGAGCTCCGGCTGGCTGAGTGTCCTGCCGACTGATTCGAGGTCGATTGCCTGGCCGCCGGCCATGCCACAGGAACCGCTCGCGCGCGCCAGGAGACGCACCATTTCCAGTTGCCGGTGACTGTCACCAAACTCCTCGCGCGCCAGCAACTCGAAAGCCAGCGACTGCAGGCTGTCGCCAACCAGCAGTGCGGTCGCCTGGTCGTACTCGACATGACAGGTCGGCCGCCCGCGTCGCAGCACGTCATCATCCATGCACGGCAGGTCGTCATGCACCAGCGAATAACTGTGGATCAGCTCGACGGCGCTGGCGGCGACTGCCAGGCGTTCGTGTGGGGCGTCGGTCAGTTCGCCGGCGGCAAAAGTGAGCAAGGGGCGTACCCGTTTGCCGCCGTCGAGGCTGGCGTAGCGCATCGCCTGGTGGAGACGGCCGGGAATGGCCTCGCCGGGTGGCAGGCAGCGCGCAAGCGCTGCTTCCACCTCGGCCTGGACGTTGCGCATCCAGTCCGGAAAGGACAGAACTCTGGGATTGGCGGGTGCCATCGGTGGCGTACTCATTTGGTTTCGCTGCCATCGGGTTCGAAATCGCGTAATGTCCCATTTTCGAGAATCTGGATCTGGCGTTCGGCCGTGCTGAGTTGCTGCTGGCAGTGTCTGAGCAGCTCGCTGCCTCGCCGATAGGCCGCCAGCGACTCCTCGAGCGGCAGGCGGCCCCCTTCCATGTTCTGGACGATCTGTTCAAGCTCGGCGAGCGCCGCTTCGAATTTCAGCTCAGCCATGCCTGTTGCTGTCGTGCCCGTGGTTTCTACGTCGACAGGAGTCTTCGAGTTTGTTCGTGGCATTTTAAAGGCTCGAATCAAACTGGCGAAAATAGCCTATTAGTGGGCTTCCGGTCAAATGGAAAACTGGCGGCGCAGGATGTTCGATCAACTGACGATACCCTCCTGTGGCGCCACCGCGCTGACGTGATGCCGCGTAGCGCACGGTCGGGTGTTTGCTGCAAGGCCCTGGGCGCCATGCAGATGCGCTGCAAACCTGCCGGGCGGGACTGGTGCTAAACTGGAACAACAATAAAGGAGTCTGCCATGATTGTCATCGAACAACAGCCGAAGCGCGTCGAAGTCACGGTCTATGCCGAGTTCAGTCTTGCCGATTACAAGGAGTTCGAGAACGCCGTCAATTTCGCAATCCAGTTCGAGGGGCCGGTCGACCTCCTCTTCGACCTCCGCGAAATGGCCGAAGTCACACTGGACGTGGCCTGGGAAGACATCGTTTTCGCACGCGCGCATGCCAACGACTTCAATCGCATTGCGGTTCTCACCCATAGCCAGTGGGTGGCCTGGAGCGCCTGGCTGGCGCAGATCTTCGTCCGTGCCGAGACGCGCATCTTCGACGATGAACTCGACGCGCGTGCCTGGCTGGCTGACGAGGAGGGCTCGGCGTGATTCCGACAACCCTGGTCAGCAGCGCACGGCTTGCCGATCGTCTCGAAGATCCGCTCTGGCGCATCTTCGACTGTCGCCACCTGCTGAGCGATCCTGCCGCCGGGCGCGCGGCCTACGCCAGATCTCACCTGCCGGGGGCTTTCTTTCTGCATCTCGATGAGGACCTGTCGGGGCCGACCAACGGTCGCAATGGGCGTCATCCGCTGCCCGATCCGCTGCTCCTCGCCGGCAAGCTTGGCGCGGCAGGCGTCTCGGCTGAAACCCAGGTAGTTGCCTATGACGATTCTGGCGGCATGTTTGCTGCTCGCCTCTGGTGGCTGTTACGCTGGCTGGGGCACGCGCGGGTCGCCGTGCTCGACGGCGGCATCGATCAGTGGATTGGCGAAGGCAGGGCCGTCTCGACCGCTGTGCCGACGTCCACCCCGGCAATCCTGGAGATTGATCTGCGTGACGGGGTGGTGAGCAGCGACGACGTGCTCGCAGGTCTTGGCGCCGAGTGCTTCCGTGTCATTGACGCCCGCAGTCCCGACCGTTTTCGTGGCGAGAATGAAACCCTCGACGCCGTCGGGGGGCACATTCCCGGCGCAATCAACCGCTTTTTCCGCGACAACCTCGACGCGAGTGGCCATTTTCGCCCCGCGATCGACCTCCGTCGCGAGTTCCTGGCGCTGCTCGCCGGGATCGATCCGGCGCAGGTGGTCATGTCCTGTGGTTCTGGCGTGACTGCCTGTCACAATCTGCTGGCGATGGAGATTGCCGGTTTGCCGGGGGCACGCCTCTATGCCGGTTCCTGGAGCGAATGGTGCAGCGACCCGACGCGGCCGGTAGCGCGTCTTTGAAAAATCTACTAATCTTGCCCAGAACCTTGGGCCGTCGGCTCAGTTGGACAGGCCGGACCGATAGCCCGAGGCAAGGAGTCAACCCACGAATTGCAAGGGCAGCACATCCTGCATTGGTTTCGGGCTGGGGCACCTGCCAGGCTATGTCCTGGAGGAATTCGTCCTTAGGTGCCGATCGAGCCTGGAGATCGTTCTCGCCGGTTTCGCATCGCCCGCGCCCTGAGCGTTGCCTCCGAATGGCTGGCCACCGGAGCAGGCGATCAGCAAAGGCGAGTCGGTTGGCCAATCACCAAAATTTTGCCAGAAATCTTCCTCCTGAATACAATGCCGAAGGTAAGGGCAGGAGGAGGTTGCAATGACAAACGACGCGACACTTACCAGAATGGAACAACAACCATTCCAGTCATTCGGCTGATGGAACTTGGCCGCATGCTATTCGAGTGGCGCGGCCCTGGGTACAAAGCGCCCTTGAGCATCCGTAAGGCGCTGGGTATTGAAAGACATTGGAGATGGATGCCAGGTTACTGGAAAGGTGATCAGCATGCCCAATAAAGTAAAGATTAGTCACTTATGACTCAGATCTTTACATTTCCTGAGCAGATCTGGTCACGGGGTAGCGTGGGCGAGAGCCGGGACGATGGATTGTTCAGTGATTCGACAAGCGGCGGCGATGGTCGAGCGACCCAGGCGGGTGAGGTAGTAGCGATAGCCATGAACGACCTTCTTGATGAGGCCGAACTGGCGCAGGCGCCAAAGCTGGCGCGTGATG
>Ga0208938_1000318_pt1 | contig 40308 bp, 32 predicted proteins | sample AD_UKC125_MetaG_FD_184434 | JGI IMG/M metagenome (GOLD analysis project Ga0208938, IMG submission 184434) | Active sludge microbial communities of municipal wastewater-treating anaerobic digesters from USA - AD_UKC125_MetaG (SPAdes) (version 2) | ecosystem: Engineered > Bioreactor > Anaerobic >... | reverse complement strand
TACGGGCGCGATCGACCTGCTCGGTCAGCTCATCGCACTGCTGACGCAATGCCTGTAGGTCATTGCCGGCCTGCTGCCGGGCCAACTCCGCGCCAGCCCCGGCCTGTGCCAGTTCCGCAGACTCCTCCTGCAGGCGGTCCACGGTTTGCCGGGCTGCCTGCACTGCTGCCACACGGGCTCGGCAAGCGTCGAGCTCGCGGTCGATCTCGTCGCGACGCTGGAGCAACGCAGCCCGGTCGGCGTCGATCCCGGACAGCCGTGCGTCAATGCAAGCCTGGATCCGCTGCACCCGGTGGGTAGCGGCGGTCAGCCGAGCCCTGGCCTGTTCCTCTCCAGCCTCCAGTCGCTCGAGATCCGGTGCGGCCCCCGTCCCCGGCTGCGCGGGCTGCGGGTGTTCCACCGCCCCACAGACAAGACATGGCTGGCCCTCGCGAAGGGTGGCAGCCAGAGCTGCGGCGTGATTGGCCGAGTGCTCCCGGCGGGCCTGTTCCACACTGGCGAGGGCGCGTGCCTGGGCACTCGCGGCCTCACCCGCATCCACTTGAGCCAGGACCAAGTCTGCCTGCAGCCGATCGACCTCATCCCACACGAGCAGTGCCGAAGCCACGGCCGCAGACGCCACTGTGAGCCCCGTCAGCACGTCTCGTGGCTCGTCGGCAACGACGCTTTGTGCGCGCGCCTGCGCAATCTGGGTACTGATCCCGGCCCGCCTCGTAGCGAGCGTCGAACACCGTTCACTGGCATCCGTCAGCATCTGCTGCAAGTGCGGAACGTGTGCCAGCAAGGCCGGCAGGCGCTGCTCAGCCTCGGCGGCACCGGCCAACTCCCCGATCGCGCGTTCGCACGCCGTGAGAGCCGCGGCACTGACGTCCTCGACTTCCAGCGCAGCCACGGCGGTGCTCGCTTGCTCATAGCCCTGGGCGGCTTCGGCAGCACGCTCCGCAGCGGATTCCCAGGCGCTGGCAGCGGGTTGCACCGGGCGGGCACGGTCGTGCGCCGTAAGCGCCGAACGCATCTGCTGCACCTCATCGGCAGCAGCATCCAGCTCACGTTGCCGCCGCAGATACTCCCGTTTGTGCTCCTGCGCCGCCACCAACGCCTCCGCGCTTGCCAGGGCGACCTTCGCCCGCGCGACCTCCACACCGGCGTGTTCGGCCCTGCCGCGAGCCGCGGCGAGGTCGCGGCGCACTCTGGCGATCTCCTCATCAATGCTGGCCAATGGCTGCTCGCTGGGGGGCAGGCCCAGAACGCCCAGACACCTGTCGGCGTGCTCCTGCACGCTGGTCTGGGCCGCCTTGCGCTGCAGCAGCGCCGCCTTGCGCATGGCCGCGAGTTGCTCCTCGAGGTCCTTGTAGAACTCCGTGCCGAACACCTTCTCCAGGATCTGAGCGCGGCTGGCCGTGTCCGCGTCGAGGAACGTCGCGAACTCCCCTTGTGCCAAGACGATCGTGGAGGCGAACTGGGAGCGGGTCAGGCCGATGTGTTCCACGACCCAGTCCCCGACTTCCCGCGCCCGATGCGAGATCTCCTGGCTGTCGGGCCGGACCTGCAGCAAGGTGACAGATCCGTTGTCGTCGGTCGTCCCCGATCCCCGCTTCTTGTCACGCTGGTGGCGCGGCGTGCGCCGGATGCGGTACCGGCCACCGCCGCACTCGAAGACCAACTCCACGTACGGTGCCTGGCTACGGTCTCGCACGTGGGAGTCCAGGCGCCCGATATCCGATTCCGCACCGGCCACGGAACCATAAAGCGCGAAGACCACGGCGTCGAGAATGGTTGACTTCCCGGACCCCGTTGGCCCTTCCACGAGAAACAGCCCTGCGGACCCGAGGCGCTCGAAGTCGATCACCATCTGATCGGCGAATGAGCCGATGCCGGCGAACTCCAAGGTGATGAGCTTCATGCCGAGTCCCTGCCACGCAGCGCCTGGACAGCAGCGTCGAAGGCTGCTGTCTCTGCCTCTTCGATGTCACCGTTCGTCACGTACTGGACAAATTCGGCCGCCACCTCGAGTGGCTTCTGCTCACGACTGACCTGCCCATCTGGTACGGCGACGAACCCGCAGGCCGGGTCGTGACGGATCTGCAAGGCGTAGGGGAACCTCTGCTGCAGACGCTGCCACATCGCGGTGGGTCGCCGGTCATCGGTCACCGTGATGCTGACCCACGACTCCAGGTCGTCGACGAACAACTCATGGTCGAGCAATTCGGCCATGAGCCCCCTCAGGTTGGCCATCTGCCGGGGTTGGGTCAGCGGCACATCAGTGATCGTGGTCACACCCTGCGGCCCCAGATCGACGATGGACACACTCTTGGTCTGCTGTGCTTCGCTGAACGAGTACCGCAGCGGGGAACCGCAGTAACGCAGTCGCGTCTGCCCAACGCCGCGGGGCTCCTGCCGACCGTGCAGATGGCCCAGCGCGACGTAGTCGACCCCCTGGAACACCTCAGAGCCCACAGTGCCGAGTCCTCCCACGCTCACATCGCGTTCAGAATCGCTGCCGACGCCACCGGCCACCCACGCGTGGGCAAGCACCACGCTGCGGGCCCCCTGGTGCTCGGCCAGGTCGGCCCGAATCCGGTCCATCGCCGCCGTCAGCACAGCATGGTGCGTGGCCGGCAGCGGCTGCTCGTCGGCAGCGAGCACCTCCCTGGCCGATTCCGGGTGCAGGTAGGGAATCGGGTACACCCGCACCGGGCCGTGGGCGTCCTCGAACACCACCGCAGAACCCACGTCCTCGACCCGGGTACTCAAAGTGAGCCGCGCCGACATCAGTCGCGACCCGTATCCCAGGCGGGGCAGTGAGTCATGGTTACCCGCCGTCATGACGACGGGGGCGACCTCGAGGAGGTCCACCAGCGTCGTCTCCAACAATTGCAGAGCTGCCGCAGAAGGCACCGCGTGATCGAAGACATCCCCGGAGACGACGATCAGGTCCACGTGTTGTTCCCGGGCGATCTGGCCGATCTGAATCATCACCGCTGCCTGCACATCGGCTAGTGCGACCTTGTGCAGTGTGCGGCCCAGGTGCCAGTCAGACGTGTGCAGGATTCGCATGGGCGGCTCTCATTCCCTCGTGTGCCTCCATCGTGAACCGAGGGTCTGACAAAACCGGTCAGCGACGCACGAGCCGACCCAACAAGGGCACGATGAACCCCAGAATCACGCCGGCAACGGCACCGATCACCAGGCCCCACGTGTTGTCGATCAGGTCCTGGAACTGGCATCGGCGCCCCAGTTCGGGCAGGAACCGTTGTGTCGCCTCCACCGCGACCGGCACCAGGAAGGCCAGCAGGAGAAGCCACCAGCGCCGCACGCCCAGGTAGCCAGCACAGAATCCGAGCGGAACCAGCAGCCAGGTGTTCAGGGCCCGATCACTGCTCAGAACCAGCATTCCGCGCGGGCCCAGCGGCCGGGTCATCTCCTGCAGACACGCACCGCTGACCGACCCCGGAGACGGTGACAATGTCGCACCCAGCACCAACGACAGGCCCACGCCCAGCCCGAACACCACGATCCAGGGTTCTCGCCAGCGCCGTGCCAACGGCGCGGCGAGCACTGCACTGACCACTGTGCCGGCACCAAGGATGACCGCGAACAGTGGCAGCCTCAGGATCGAGTCGACGATCGCCGGCACTACTGCACGCCGAGTCTTTCCAGCAGCAGTTCCCGGACCCGGCCAGCGTCGGCCTGCCCGCGGGTCGCCTTCATCACTGCACCCACCAAAGCTCCGACTGCTGCGACCTTGCCCGACCGCACCTTGTCCGCGACATCGGAGTTCTGGGCGATCGCCGCGTCGACCGCAACGATCAGCGCCCCATCGTCGGACACGAGCACGAGCCCGCGGACGGCCACCACCTCGTCCGGCGACCCTTCGCCAGCCAGTACCCCGTCGATCACCTGTCGGCCCATCTTGTCGTTCAGCGCGCCTTCGGCGATCAGTGACTCGATGCGGGCCACCCCCTTCGGGTCGATGCCCAGCTGCGCGAGGGGCACGCCCGAGTCGTTGCTACGCCGGGCGAGCTCCCCCAGCCACCACTTTTTGGCCCCTGCGGACGAGGCACCGAGGGCGACCGTCTGCTCAATCAGGTCCAAGGCGTCAGCGTTGATCACGTCGCGCATCTCGAGGTCGGTGAATCCCCACGCCTGCTGCAGGCGAGCACGCTGCTGCGCAGGAGGCTCCGGCAGGCTGCTGCGCAGCTGCTCCACCCACTCTTCGGAGGCGGCCACGGGCGCCAGGTCCGGCTCGGGGAAGTAGCGGTAGTCCTCAGCCTCCTCCTTTGTGCGTCCCGCCGTCGTCTTTGCCGTGTCCTCATGCCAGTGCCGGGTCTCCTGGACGATCGTGCCACCCGCCCGCAGGACCTGCGCCTGCCGCTCGATCTCGAATCGTAGGGCCCGCTCGACCGATCGCAGGGAGTTGACGTTCTTGGTCTCAGTGCGCGTGCCGAACGGCGCCTCCCGATCCGGACGCAGGGAGACGTTGGCGTCGCAGCGCAACGAACCCTGCTCCATACGCACATCAGACACGTTGAGCCCACGCAGAATATCGCGCAGAGCCGTCACGTAGGCCCGGGCCACCTCAGGGGCCTTGGCGCCGGTATCGGTGATCGGTTTCGTCACGATCTCGATCAGCGGAATCCCGGCACGGTTGTAGTCCACCAGGGAGTAGTCCGCGCCGTGGATCCGGCCGGTGGCGCCACCCATGTGCAGAGACTTGCCCGTGTCCTCCTCCATGTGGGCGCGTTCGATGTCGATGCGATAGGTCTGCCCGTCCACCTCAACGTCGAGGTAGCCGTCGACGCAGATCGGCTCGTCGTACTGGCTGATCTGGTAGTTCTTCGGCATGTCGGGGTAGAAGTAGTTCTTACGCGCGAACCGGGACCAGGGTGCGATGCTGCAGTTCAGCGCCAAGCCGATCCGAATCGCGGACTCGACGGCCACCGCATTGACCACCGGCAAGGAACCCGGCATGCCCAGACACACCGGACACACCTGCGAGTTGGGCTGGCCACCGAACGTCGTCGGGCAGCCGCAGAACATCTTCGTCTCGGTGTTGAGCTCGACGTGCACCTCGAGACCCAGAACCGGATCAAAATCGGCGACAGCTTGTTCGTAACTCATGGCCGGGACTCCCATCCGATCAACGCCTCCAAGGCGGCACCGGCGTTGTACAGCCGTTCGTCCTTCATGGCTGGGGCCATGAACTGCAGTCCGACCGGCAGCCCCGACTCGTCCTGGCCGATCGGGACCGACATCGCCGGCACCCCTGCCAGGTTGGCGGGGATCGTGGCGATGTCCTGCAGGTACATGCTCAGCGGGTCGTCCACCTTCTCTCCCAACGGGAAGGCGGTGGTGGGCGCCGTGGGGGTGGCCAGCACGTCGGCGTCGTGGAACGCATCCGCGAAGTCGCGCGCGATCAGCGTGCGGACCTTCTGTGCCTGTCCGTAGTAGGCGTCGTAGTAGCCGCTGGACAGCGCATACGTTCCGAGCATGATCCGGCGCTTCACCTCCGGGCCGAATCCCGCCTCGCGCGTCATCGACATGACTTGCTCCACCGACCGCGAGCCGTCATCACCGACGCGCAATCCGTACCGGACGGAGTCGAACTTCGCCAGGTTGGACGAACACTCGCTCGGCAGGATCAGGTAGTAGGCGGCCAGTGCGTACTCGAAGTGCGGGCAGTCGACCTCGACGATCTCGGCCCCCGCGGCCGCCAAGGCGTCGAGTGCCTGCTGGAACAGCCCCCGGACAGCGGGCTGGAACCCGTCGCCGGTCAGTTGCTTGACCACACCCACGCGCACCCCACGGATGTCCGCGTGGCGAGCGGCCCGAAGTACCGGTGGAACCGCGGCATCGATGCTGGTGGAGTCGCGGGGGTCATGTCCCCCGATCACTGAGTGCAGCAGCGCGGCATCGGTCACCGTTGTGGCAAATGGCCCGACCTGATCCAACGACGAGGCCAGCGCGACCAGGCCATACCGTGACACCCCGCCGTACGTGGGTTTGACTCCCACGACCCCGCACATGGCGGCCGGTTGCCGAATGGAGCCACCAGTGTCGGTGCCCAGACTCAACGGCGTCTGACGGGCGGCAACGGCCACTGCGGAACCGCCGCTGGATCCTCCCGGTATCCGCTGGGTGTCCCATGGGTTACGGGTCGGGCCAAAGGCGCTGTTCTCGGTGGAGGAGCCCATCGCGAACTCGTCCATGTTGGTCTTGCCGACGATTACTGCCCCGGCCTCGCGCAGACGGGCAGTGACGGTGGCGTCGTAGGTAGGCACCCAGTCCTCGAGCATCCGCGAACCGCACGTCGTGGTCAGACCGCGGGTCGCCAGCACATCCTTGACCGCCACCGGGACACCGGCCAGGGGCCCGAGCGCCTCACCGTCGGCGCGTGCGGCATCAATCGCGTCGGCTGTTGCCAGGGCACCGGCGGTGTCGACCAGCAGGAAGGCGTTGAGCTCTCCGTCGGTCTCTGCGATGCGGTCCAGGAAGGCTGTCGTGACCTCGCGGGCGGAGTACTCCCCCGTGGCGATGCCGTCGGCCAGGTCGACCGCGCTGGTGTAATGAAAGCTCATCGCCTACTCCTCATCCAGGATCCGGGGCACCCGGAAGCGGTGGTCCTCGACAGCCGGTGCCGCCGCCAGGGCGTCCTGCTGGCTCAGGCCGGGCGATTGCACGTCAGCGCGGAACACGTTGCTGATGGCCACGGGGTGCGACATCGGTTCGACGTCGTTGGCGGCGACCTCGCTGACGCGCCGGACGGCGCCGAGGATCACGTCAAGCTGTTCGGCGTAGTGATCGAGTTCATCGTCGGTCAGTTCCATGCGGGCCAGCCGCGCGAGGTGCGCAACATCGTCGCGGGAGAGTGCGGGCATGGGCTTCAGTCTACGGATGCGCAAGTGGCCCACTGATCAGGGCGCTGGGTACTTCTGCCTGGATGGGGGCCTACAGCTCAACCCCCAGTTCGCCAAGGCGCTCCTCGGACAGGATCGTCACTCCCAGCGACTCAGCCTTCACGAGCTTGCTGCCGGCGTTCTCCCCCGCGATCAGGTAGTCGGTCTTCTTGGACACCGAACCCGTCACCTTGGCGCCGAGCTCCTGCAGGCGGGCGGTGAGCTGGTCACGGCTCCATCCGGACAGGGTGCCTGTGATCACAAGGGTCTTTCCGGTCAGCGGCCCCGGTCCTGCGGGCCGCTCGTCGGCCATCCGTACTCCGGCAGCCGCCCACTTGTCCACCACGGCGGCATGCCAGTCCACGGCGAACCACTCGTGCAACGCTTCGGCGATGGTCGGGCCCACGCCGTCCACCCCGCTGAGCTGGTCGACCCCGGCCTCCCGGATGGCCGTCATCGAACCGAACTCGCGGGACAGTGCCTGCGCGGCGGTCGGGCCTACGTGCCTGATTGACAGGGCCACGAGGACCCGCCACAGCGGTCTGGTCTTGGCCATCTGCAGTTGTGTCAACAAGACCTTGGCGTTCTCCGTCAACTCCTGCCCGGAGCGAGTGAAGAATGACGAGCGTTGCAACGCCTCGCCGTCGAGGTCGAACAGGTCCCCCTCATCGGTGACCAGCTGCCCCTCGAGCAGGGCGATGGCGGATTTCCAGCCGAGGCCCTCGATGTCCAACGCACCCCGCGATCCCACGTGGTTGAGCCGCTCTCGCAACTGCGACGGACAGGATCGTGCATTGGGGCAGCGGATGTCCACATCGCCTTCTTTGGCGGGGCCCAGCGGGGTGCCACAGGCGGGGCAGTGGGTCGGCATGACGAAGGCCCGCTCGCTGCCATCGCGGTCCTCGACCACCGGGCCGATGACCTCCGGGATGATCTCGCCGGCCTTGCGCAGGAACACCATGTCCCCGATCAGGACACCCTTGCGCTCGACCTCGCTGGCATTGTGCAGCGTGGCCATCGAGACCGTCGTCCCGGACACCCGGACCGGTTCCATGACCGCGAAGGGGGTCACCCGACCCGTGCGGCCGACGTTGACCATGATGTCGCGCAGCCGTGTGCGCACCACTTCCGGCGGATACTTCACGGCGATAGCCCAGCGCGGGGCCCGGGAGGTCGCACCTAGCCGAGCCTGAATCGCCAACTCATCGACCTTCACCACCACACCGTCGATCTCGTGCTCCAGGGAGTGCCGCTTGGCCTCGTACCGGGCGACGTACGCCTCAACATCGGCCAAGCCAGGCGCCACCTCGATCCGCGGTGACGTCGGTAGCCCCCAGCGCGCCATCGCTGCATAGGCCTCGGACAGCCGCGCCGGTCGGGGCCCCGACAACTGTCCCAGTCCGTGCACGATCAGGCGCAGCCGGCCGAGGGCGTCCAAGCCACGTTGGACATCTGCCACCGCCTTGTCGCTGACCTTGCGGCCGTCCTGCTGGCGGGCGGCGATCTCCGCCTGCCGGCGATCAACCCGCTGGCGCAGGGTGCCGGCGCCGGCATTGCGGGGGTTGGCAAAAGGCGAGCGCCCCAACTCGAGCATCTGCGCGTTCAGCTCATTGAACTGCGCCACCGGGAAGTAGACCTCACCGCGCACCTCCACCAGGTCGGGGGCACCGGTCAGCGTCTGCGGGATTCCCGGAATGTACCGCGCGTTGTAGGTGACGTCCTCCCCCACCCGGCCGTCACCGCGCGTGGCCAGGGTAACCAATCGCCCCTGACGGTAGACCAGGTCGACGGCCAAACCGTCGATCTTCAACTCACACAACATCTGCGGGACGTAGCCCAGATCCTTCTCGATGCGAGCAGCCCAGGCATCGAACTCCGAGAGCCCGAACGCATTGTCCAGGCTCATCATCCGCTGCAGGTGCTCAACCGGCTCGAACATCTCCGAGCGCGCACCACCGACGGTCTGCGTGGGGGAATCGGCGCGCTGCAGTTCCGGGTACTGCTGCTCCAACGCTTGCAGTTCGACGAAGAGCTGGTCGTATTCGGCGTCGGACAGGGTTGGGGCGTCGTGCTGGTAATACTCGAACCGGGCCTGTTCGATGCGTGCTGCCAACTCCTCCCACCGCTGACGATCGGACGGCGACGGTCCGGGCATCAGGAAACCCTCTCGGTGAGATCCTCGGCAATCCGCTGCCACGGAACATAGTCGGCGACCAGGCCGCAGGGTGGGGTGATCAGCATTGGCTGGGGTGTCAGGCCAGTTCTGTCGTAGAAGTCGAGCACCTTTCGGACGCTACCCGCACCCGGTGACACACCGAAACCCAAAGTGGTCCCCCGTGTTGACAACTCAGCCAGGGGGACGTCGTCGGCCAGCGTGGACAGCGATGAGTCGATCAGTAAGCCGGCGAGCCCCTGCAGTCGATCCCAGGGCAGCCCGGGTGCACAGCAGTGCAACAGGTCTGCCCCCTGCGGCACGCTCACGCTAAGCGAGGGGTAGACGGAGAACCCGCTGATGGTGCGCACGGTGCCGGCCACGACCGCGGGCAGGAGCGGTTCGTCTGCCTGGATCAGCCAGGTTGCGGCGACCCGGCTCGACAGCGACTGCCGGTGTTCGGCCACCATGGCCTCCCAGGCCGTCACCAGATCGCGCACGAGTCCAGGATCTGCGAGCAGCCGTCGCCCGCGGTATTCCACCGCGGCGGCCAGGGTGTAGGGCCCCGCAACCTGCTGCTTGGCCAGACCCGAGTAGCCGGTCCAGGCCAGCTCCACCGCGTCGAGGTCCTCCGCCAGCAGGGAACGGGCTCGGCGCATATCGCGGGTGGCTGCTGTCAGCTCCCAGCCCGTCACGGTGGTCGCCGCGCAGAAATCCGCAGCGGTGGCGCTGAGCAGGCCCAAGGTGCGCCCGACCATGTCGGCCCCGGGCCCCCGCTGCGGCAACTCCGGCACGTGTGGCAGGTCGGGAAGCTGGTCGCTGATGCGCGCCGGCCAGTCGCGGACCTCCGTACCAGGCACAGAGCCGATTCCGGTGACAGTGGCAGGTCGGGTCAGGGGTAGCGGCACACGGTCATGCTGTCACGGCCCGGACTACCGTGGTCGTCATGGTCGAGGTCTACACGGGAGCGACCGGCCTGCCCAACTGGACGATCTATCTCGCGGTGGTCATCAGCGGGCTGGCCGGCGCCACCTACGCGGCACGCCGCGGCTTCGACGTCATCGGCGTCTTGACGCTGTCCGTGACCACAGGCCTGGGTGGGCTGCTCATCCGGGACATCCTGCTGGCGCGGGGACCCATCGTCTTGCGCGACAGCACGTTCATCTGGATGGCGGTGGTCGCCGCCGTGCTCGGCTTCTTCTTCGCCGGCTACATCGCCCGATTCGACCGGGTCCTGCTCGCCATGGAGGCACTGGCCATGGGCCTCTTGGCCAGCGTCGGCGCCGACAGCGCGCTGCGGGCGGGCCTCGGGACCCTCTCCGCCATTGTGGTTGGCACGATCGTGGCGACCGCGGGTTCGCTGCTGCGCGACATCCTGGGCGGCGACGCACCACAGCTACTGAGACCGGGGGTCTTCCTCGGGGTCATCGCCTTGAGCGGTTCGATTCTGTACGTGCTGCTCGAGTCGATGATCTCCGAGCCGCTGATCTCCCAGATCGTGGTCATCGCTGTGGTCTTCGCCGGCAGGCTGGTGGCCGTGCGACTAGATCTTGAGACCCGCCCCGCGGCAGATCTCTCGGATCGTGTGTGGTCGTTCTGGGACCGCCGCAAGGGGGCAGCCCCATGAGTGACCCGGCAGTCACCTTCGCCCTGCCCAGTTCGCTGGACGCCCTCGCCATCGGGGTGGGTGGGATCTCAGGGGCACTGCACGCTCATCGGCGCAACCTCGACGTCATGGGCATCCTCGTGGTGAGCTTCTGTGCGGCCCTCGGGGGCGGTGTCATCCGCGACATCCTGCTGGTCTCGGGACCCCCCGTCTTCCTGACCTCGCCGTCCTTCCTGATCTACGCCCTTCTCGGAGCGACGTTCGGCTGGTGGTTCGCCAACCTCGCGGGCCGGGCAACGATCCTTCTAGAGGTCATTGACGGCCTGTTCATCGGGGTGTGGGTGCTGGTGGGCGCCACCAAAGCCCTGGCCAATGGCCTGAGTTTCGGCTCGGCGATTCTGGTTGCCGTGATCACTGCGACCGGCGGCGGGGTGCTGCGCGACTTGTTCTGCGGCGAGAAGGTCGGGCTGTTGCGTCCCGGCACCTGGCTTGCCGCGGCGGCCCTGATGGGAGCCCTCACCTTCGTGAGTGTCTTCTGGCTTACCGGCAACCTGCTCGGGGCGCAGGTTCTGACCATCCTCATGGCGTCCACGATCCGGATGGTCAGTCAGGCGTTTGACCTTCGCACCCCCATGCCGATCGATGTCGGCACGATTCTGTCCCGCAGCCGATGAAGCTGATGGGACGGTTCTTGGGCATGCCGAATGGCCCGGCCTTCGCAGGTCGGGGTTTAGCTCGAAGCTCTGATGCTCGGGTTTGGGCAAGCCGAGGTCGGGATGGCTGTCAGTTTCGTCGGCGGGTGAGGGTGTAGCTGCCGTCGGGTTTGATGACCAGCTGGAGGCGGTTGTGGTGGGCGTCGTTGTGGTGGCAGCCGCAGACGAGGGCGTAGTTGTTGATGTCGGAGCGTCCGCCTCGGTTCCAGTGGGTGAGGTGGTGGGCGATGGTGCGGTTGGTGGGGACGGTGCAGCCTTCGGCGATGCAGGTGGGGCCGTCGCGGGTTTCCAGGGCCGCGCGTTGGGCGCGGGTCGCGAATCTTTGGGTGGTGCCGACGTTGACGGGTTGCCAGCCGGTGGGGGTGTCGATGCCGAGGACGGTGGTCACGGTGGTGCTGCAGGTGAGTTTGTCGACGTCGGCGCGGGTCATCAGGGCGCCGGCGGGCCATTGCACGCCCAGCCCGGTGGTCATCTGTTCGGCGGTGAGCCGGATGATGATCTGGCCGCGCCCGGTGGGCCGGTTGATGCCGGTGAGGGCTTTGTCGGCGATTTCGGCCATAGCGTCGGCGCGGCGCATCTCGGGTGTTCGGGTGTCGGTGGGCCCGGTGGGGTCGGCGTAGACGTCCAGGGCCGCTTGCAGGCGCTGGCCGGTTTCGGGGTCGAGCAGGCCGGTGAGGTGCCACCAGCCGTCCAGGGACGCCGACAGGTGGAGTCTGCGTTTGAGGGTGGCGGTGGTGGTGGCGGCATCCGATGCGTCGGGCTGGTACTGCTGGATGATCCGGTCGATGAAGCCGCTCAAATCTTTGACGCAGGACGTGACGGCGACATTCACCACGGCTGCCTCGACGGTGGTGAAGTCGTCGCCGAACATGCGGTGGGCCCGGCGGATCGCGGCTACGTGGTCTTCGGTGATCTGCCCGGTGGCTAGCGCGTGGGCGGTGGCGGGTAGTTGATCGCGCAGGGCCCGGGCGGTTTTCACGATCGCGCCGGCGTGGGAGATGCCGGTGGTTTTGGTCAGCCAGTCGGCGGTGGACCGGAATCCCTGGCTGCGGGCGGCCTGGGTGGCGTCGTAGGCGGCGAGCGCTTCCAGGCGCAGGGCGGCGGTGCGGGCCTCCAGAGCGACGATGACTGGGAGGTGGTCCTCGAGTTGGCCGGTGGTCCACTCCACGGGTTCGTCGGTGGGCAGGGTTTGCAAGGTGGCGATCAGTTCCCCGACTGTCATGCTCACTCCCCTGTTCCGCTACCTCAACTGTAGTACATGTGATCGAGGAAAGCAACCCCTGTGGAGGGATGGAAGTGCTGGGTTGGAGACCTTTTGCAGGCATGGGCGTTGGGTGCGTTCGAGGGGTCTCCGACCGGCGTACCGGGGCGCCGAGTGCTCAACATCCGCCAGCAGATCCTGGACGAGCCGCCCGCGGCGTTGGTGGGCAACGTCGTCGGAAAAGGCCGCGATGCAGGTGCCGGCCGTACCGCTCACAGCTGCCAGGGCCCGAGGGGTCCCACTTTTCCTGAGTTGTTGTCCTGGTACGCGGCGTCGGCGGGCAACGTCGTCGGAAAAGGCCGCGATGCAGGTGCCGGCCGTACCGCTCACAGCTGCCAGGGCCCGAGGGGTCCCACTTTTCCTGAGTTGTTGTCCTGGTACGCGGCGTTGGTGGGCAACGTCGTCGGAAAAGGTCGCGGTGCAGGTGCCGGCCGCACGGCTCACGGTTGCCGGCACCTGGGGCTGCCCCTTTTCCTGAGTTGTGTCCTGGTACCCGGCGTCGGTGGGCAACGTCGTCGGAAAAGGTCGCGGTGCAGGTGCCGGCCGCACGGCAAATGGTTGCCAGGGCCCAGGGGTCCCACCTTTCCTGAGTTGTTGTCCTGGCACGCGGCGTCCGTGGGCAACGTCGTCGGAAAAGGTCGCGGTGCAGGTGCCGGCCGCACGGCAAATGGTTGCCAGGGCCCAGGGCTGCCCCTTTTCCTGAGTTGTTGTCCTGGTACGCGGCGTCGGTGGGCAACGTCGTCGGAAAAGGTCGCGATGCAGGTGCCGGCCGTACGGCTTCCGCGGCCGCACCCCGCCTCGTCCCGGTGCTGCAGAGTGGACACCCACACCCAAAGCACCGCAAACCTCCCAACCCACGAGCCACGCAGAACTGCTGAAGGCCGAAACGCGCGAGGCAGACGTGTCAGACAGTCCGCACGATCCGGCCGGAACCGAGGACCCGGGTGTCGTCGTAGAAGACCGCTATCTGCCCCGGCGCCACACCCGACAACTGGCCGGGCAGGTTCACGGTGACCCCATCGAGGTGCGCCGCCACCGGCTCCCCGTGGGCGCGGATCTGCACCTCGACGTCGCCGCACACGACAGGCTGACCGGTCCACCGTTGCCGGTCCACGTCGAAGCCGGTGACCCGCAGGCGCACCGGAGGCCCGACGAACACGGTGTTTGAGGGCACATCCACGTCAACGATGTAACGCGGCTGACCGTCCTCGGCGGGCTGGCGCAGGTTCAGACCGCGGCGCTGACCGATCGTGAAGCCCACGGCACCGGGATGCCGACCGAGGGTTTCCCCGGATTCCGCATCGACGATCGGGCCGTCCTGGCCGCCGAGCCGGGATCGCAGAAAACCTCGGGTGTCTCCGTCGGGAATGAAGCAGATGTCGTGGCTGTCCGGCTTGTCGGCCACCAGGAGTCCACGGTCCGCGGCCTCCTGCCGGACCTGTGACTTGTGACTGTCGCCCAGCGGGAACATCGACGCCGCCACCTGGGCGGCGTCCAGCACGCCGAGTACGTAGGACTGATCCTTGAGCGGGTCGACGCCGCGGTGCAGCTGCCCGTCGATGATCCGGGCGTAGTGTCCGGTACCCACCGCGTCAAAACCCAGCGCCTGCGCCCGATCCAGGACGGCCGCGAACTTGATGTGCTGGTTGCACGAGACGCACGGGTTGGGGGTGCGGCCGGCCTGGTACTCCGCGAGGAAGTCGTCCAGGACGGTCTCCTGGAACTCCGCCGCGAAGTCCCAGACGTAGAAGGGGATACCCAGCACGTCAGCGGCCCGCCGGGCGTCGTGGACGTCCTCGAGGGTGCAACAGCCCCGCCCCCCGCCGGCATACCGCTTCTCCGCAAGCGCCAGATGCACCCCGGTCACCTCATGCCCGGCGGCCACCAGGCGAGCGGCGGCAACTGCCGAGTCGACGCCGCCCGACAGTGCAGCGACAACCCTCATGATCGCCTCCGGCCACCGGCCCGGCGCGCGCGCTCGACCGCCTGCGGCAGAGCGGCGGCCAGCGCATCCACGTCCGACTGTGACGATGCCCAGCCCAGCGAGAACCGCAGGGAGGAGCCGGCCAGATCCTCATCGGCACCCATAGCCATGAGGACATGGCTGGGCTGTGGGATTCCCGCCGTACACGCCGACCCCGTGGAGACCGCCACGCCTTGGGCATCGAGCAGCATGAGCAGGGCGTCGCCTGGACAGCCTGGAAAGGAGAAGTGGGCATTATTGGGAAGGCGCTCGACCGGGTCCCCGTTGAGCACAGCGTCGGGCACTGTCACCATCACCTGCCGGATCAGGTCATCGCGCAGCGGCCTGACGTCCACCTTGGGCGCGGCCAGGGCGGCTGCGAAGCCAGCGATGCCGGCCGCATCCACGGTCCCTGAGCGCACGTCACGCTCTTGACCTCCCCCGTGCAACAGAGGAGACACCGCTTGATTACGGTCCAGGACCAAGGCACCCACCCCGACCGGACCGCCGACCTTGTGGGCGCTGATCGCCACTGAGGTCACGCCGCTGACATCGAGGTCCAGCTGACCCAGCACCTGCACGGCATCGCTGTGCAGAGGCACGTGATGGCGCCGACACAGTCGCGCCACCTCGTCGATGGGCTGGATGGTGCCGACCTCGTTGTTGGCCCACATGACTGCCACGAGGGCGACGTCGTCGGACAGTGCGTCGGCGAGGTAGTCAACGTCGATGCGGCCCAGCGCGTCGACCGGAAGGTAGTCCACTTGGAACCCCTGCCCGGCCAGCGCGGCCGCAGGATCCAGAACCGCATGGTGTTCCGCCGCGCCGACGAGCAGTCGGCGCTTACTGCTGGCCATCGCGATGCCCTTGAGCCCCAAGTTGTCCGCCTCGGTCCCGCCCGAGGTGAACACGATGTCGGCCGGCTTTGCGGCGATCAGCGCGGCGATCTGCTCGCGGCTCTCCTCGACGACCCTACGGGCAGCCCGCCCAGCGGTGTGCAGGCTCGATGGGTTGCCGACCTGACTCCACTGCCGCTGCATGGCCGCCAGCGCCTCAGGGCGCAATGGTGCCGTCGCGGCATAGTCGAGGTAATGCACACCTCCCATGGTAAGTGGCGCCGTCGTCGCCGGATCCACCCGCGAGCGCCCGCTGAGTGGGGTCAGCGAGTCACTGGTACTGCGGGCACGTGCCAGATCCGGTCAAGGTAGTCCTGAATCGAGCGATCGGAGGAGAAGAAGCCGCTGCGCGCGATGTTGTGCACCACCATCTGGGCCCACCTGCGTTGGTCTGCCCACACTGCGTCGACCTCATCCTGGGCGGTGATGTAGGAGCCGAAGTCGGCCAGCACCATGTAGGGGTCGTCACGCAGCAGCGAGTCCACCACATGGCCGTAAGTGAATGCGTGGCCGCCGGAGTAGTCGCCGTGGCTGATCGCGTCCAGGGCCCGCCGCAGGACTGGGTCGTTCTCGTAGTACTGCCACGGTGCGTACCCGGATTCCCGGGTGGCATGGGCCTGCTCCTCGGTCATCCCGAACAGGAAGAAGTTGTCCCCGCCGACCAACTCGCGGATCTCCACGTTTGCCCCGTCCAGGGTCCCGATCGTCAGCGCCCCATTGAGGGCGAACTTCATGTTGCCCGTGCCAGAAGCCTCTTTACCCGCCAGCGAGATCTGCTCGGACAGGTCAGCGGCCGGGATCAGCGTCTCCGCCAGAGTGACGTTGTAGTTCGGCGGGAACACGATCTTGAGCAGGCCGCGTGAGCGCTCGTCCTCGTCGATGGTGCGGGCCACGGAGTTGATCAGTCCGATGATCTCCTTGGCCATCGTGTAACCCGGAGCGGCCTTCGCGCCGAACAGCATCGTGCGCGGGGTGATCTGCTGGCCGTCAAGGATGCGCTGGTGCAGCACCACGATGTGCAGCAATTTCAGCATCTGCCGCTTGTACTCGTGCAGCCGCTTGACCATCGCGTCGAACATCGTGTCCACGTCCAGGATCAGACCCTCGGTCCCGAATCGCTTCTTGAGCGTGTCCGCGAGGCGCAACTTGTTCTCACGTTTGATCCGGCCGATGATGCCCAGGAACTCGTCGTCCTCGGCGAAGTTGTCGAGCTCACGCAACTTCTCCAGATCCGTCACCCAGTCCGGGCCGATCTTGTAGGTGATCAGCGCCGAGAGTTCCGGGTTGGCGAGCTTGAGGAAACGCCGTGGTGTCACGCCGTTCGTGACGTTGGTGAAGCGGTCTGGGTACAGTTCCGCGAAGTCCGGCAGCACCCGCTCACGCAGCAGCTTGCTGTGCAGCTCAGCGACCCCGTTGACCTTGCTGCTGCCGACTGTGGCGAGGTAGGCCATCCGCACGCTGCGCACCGGATGCTCCTCAATGATCGACATGCGGCGCACCCGCCAGTCGTTGCCGGGGAACTGCTCGGCGACCTCAGCCAGGAACAGCGAGTTGATCCGGTAGATGATCTGCATGTGACGGGGCAGCATCTCCTCGATCAGGTCCACCGGCCACACCTCCAGCGCCTCCGGCAGCAGAGTGTGACAGGTATAGGCGAAGCACCGTCGGGTGACGTTCCAGGCCTGCTCCCAGGGCATGCCGTTCTCGTCCATGAGCACGCGCATCAACTCGGGAATGGCGATGACGGGGTGGGTGTCATTGAGCTGGAAGATGACCCGCTCGTGAAGTCTGCGCAGGTCGAAGTCGGACGGCAGGACATTGTGGATGAAGTCGTGAATCGATGCCGCCACGAAGAAGTACTGCTGCTGCAGCCGAAGCCGCTTGCCGGCCTGCGTCGAATCCTCGGGGTAGAGGATCTTCGAGATCGCCTCCGCATCGGTCTGAGCCGACACCGCCGCCTGGAAGTCGCCCGCGTTGAACTCCTCGAGGTTGAGCCGCTGCGGGGCCTGCGCCCGCCACAGGCGCAGCGTGTTGACCGCATCCGATCGGTAGCCGGGCACCATGTAGTTGTAGGGCACCGCCAGCACCTTGATCGCCGGCTCCCAGACCGCCTTGTCGGTACCGTTGTTGGTGACCGTCCCACCGAAACCGATGTCCACTGCCATCTCTGGATGGGGGAACTCCCAGGGGTTGCCGTTGCGCAGCCACGCGTCCGGCACCTCCTCCTGCCGGCCCTCGGCATCGAAGAGCTGCTGGAAGATCCCGTACTCGTAACGGATGCCGTACCCCACGGCCGGGATCTGCATCGTGGCCAGCGAGTCCAGGAAGCAGGCGGCCAGTCGCCCTAGCCCCCCGTTGCCGAGCCCCGGCTCCACCTCGAACTCGCGCAGCTCGTCCAGCTCGAGGTCCAACGACGCCAGCGCGTGGCGCGCCGTCGCCTGCAGGTTGGTGGCCAGCAGTGCATTGTCGAGCTGGCGGCCCAGCAGGTATTCCGCCGACAGGTAGACGACCGCCTTGGAGCCACGGCTGATCTGGGTGTCCAGCGTGTTGATCCAGCGCGAGATGAGGGCCTGCCGCACCGTGCGCGCCAAGGACATGTACAGATCGGTGTCCGTGGCCCGGCTGAAGTCGACACCCTGACCGAACCGCAGTTCCTCGGTGAACTCCCGGGCGAACTTCTCCGGATCGTAGAGATTGGGCCCTGGGCGCTGGCTGCGGGTCACGTGAGTCCTCCGAACTCGTCAACAACTTCAGGGAGTAACGATAGACGGTTATGGGTCCAGCGCCACGGCGAGACACGCCAGTCACCCATCAGGGTGGCTGGCGTGCAACGACACGAGGCCCCCAACCGTCCATGCGACGGTGGGGGCCTCGTGGTGACACGGATTAACCCTTGCGCTTGCCGATCTCCTCGGTGAGCTGCGGCACGACGTTGAAGAGGTCGCCCACCACGCCGTAATCGGCCAGTTCGAAGATCGGCGCCTCCGGATCCTTGTTGACGACGATGATCGTCTTCGAGGTCTGCATCCCGGCGCGGTGCTGGATCGCCCCCGAGATGCCGTTGGCGATGTACAGCTGCGGGGAGACCGTCTTACCGGTCTGGCCCACCTGGTACTGGTGGGGGTACCAACCAGCGTCGGTGGCGGCCCGGGATGCTCCGACCGCGGCACCCAGTGAATCCGCCAACTTCTCAATCACATCGAAGCCTTCGGCACCTCCGACACCACGACCACCCGACACCACGATGGCGGCCTCGGCGAGCTCGGGGCGCGCACCCTTCTCCTCGGTGACCCGCTCGGTGATCTTCGCGGCGGTGGCCGCCGGGGACAGAGCGACGGACACGTCCTGCCGCGTGCCAGCGGCCGGCGCGGCCTGCGGAGGCGTGGAGTTGGGACGCACGGTGATGATCGGCGTGCCTGTGGTGACGCGCGACTGCACGATGGTCGATCCACCGAAGATGCTCTGCGTGGCCACGAAGTCAGCCGAGACGCCCACGGCATCGGTGATCACGCCGCTGTTGGTCTTGACCGCCAGGCGTCCGGCGATCTCCTTGCCTTCAGCCGTGGAGGGGATGAGCACCGCCGCCGGGGACTTCTCGGCGACGAGCTGCGCCAGCAGTTCCGCCTTCGGTGCCACAACGTGATCAACCAGGTCAGCCGCTTCCGCGACGTACACGGTGGTGGCACCGTACTCGGCCAGGGTCGGCAGGGCCGCGTCAGCGCCGGCACCCACGTAGACCGCCGCGGGTTCACCCAGTGAACCGGCCAGGGTGAGCAGTTCCAGGCTCACCTTCTTGACCGAGCCGTCCACGTGGTCAATAAGAACGAGAATTTCAGCCATTGTTTCGTGTTCTCCCTAGATGAACTTCTGCGTGGACAGGTACTCGGCGATCTTCACGCCACCATCGCCGTCATCAGTGACGACGGTGCCTGCGGCCCGCGGCGGGGCGGCGGCGAAGTCCGCAACCTCGCTCCACGCAGCACCCAGGCCGACCGCAGCAGGCTCGATGCCGGCGTCGGTGATCGTGATGACCTCCACGGGCTTCTTCTTGGCGGCCATGATGCCCTTGAACGAGGGGTAGCGGGGTTCGTTGATCTTCTCCACCACGGAGACAACGGCCGGGGTGCTGGCCTCGACCACGTCGTAGCCGTAGTCGGTGAGGCGGTGCGCCGTCACGGTGCCATCCCCGGGTGCGTTCACCTTGTTCGCGAACGTCAACTGGGGCAGGCCCAGTCGCTCGGCGACCATAGCTGGGATCACACTCATGCGGGCGTCGGTCGACTCCGATCCGAAGAGGATGAGGTCCACGCCCCGGCCCTCGATGACCTTGGCAATGGCGAGCGAGGTGGCGATCGCGTCGGACCCGGCCAGGCCGTCATCCTGGATGTGGATACCGGCGTTGGCGCCCATGCTCAGGGCCTTGCGGATCGTCTCGTTGGACTGCGACGGACCCATCGACAGCACGGTGACCTCACCGCCGGTGGCTTCAGCGATCTTCAGTGCCTCCTCGACAGCGTACTCATCGAGTTCGTTCATGACGCCATCCACCGAATCCCGGTCCAGGGTTTTCGAGGCGGGGTCCAGCTTCTTCTCCGACCATGTGTCGGGGACCTGCTTGACGCAGACGACGATCTTCATGCGGTCAACGACCTCCTTGAATGCGAGACACCACGCAGCGCGCGCGGCACTTTCTGCAATGTTACTCGCCAGTAGCAAAGGCGCCCAACGTGACCCCTGTCACCTGAGCGTCATGACCGGCCGTGAGGGTCGAATGTCCGTTCCGAGGCGTCACCTACCCTGGGACTGTGTCCACAGGCCTGCCGCTGACCGGGGAGCGCACCGTTCCCGGGATCCCGCGCGAGCAGTACTGGTTCGCCCGCCATGAGGTGGTGTACCGATGGCTGGCCGAGCAGGTTCGCGGGCAGGTGGTGTTGGAGGCCGGCTCCGGCGAGGGCTATGGCGCGCAGATCCTGCAGGCCGCCGGTGCCACCGTGATCGCCGTCGACTATGACGAGGTGGCCATCCGCCACAGCCACGCCACCTACCGGCTGCCGCACGTCATGGCCAACCTGGCGGCGCTGCCCGTGCATCACGTGGACGCCGTGATCAGCCTGCAGGTGATCGAACACCTGTGGGACCTGCGCGGCTTCCTGCGTGAGGTCCGCCGGATCGCGGACTGGACCTGCCTGAGCACCCCCAACCGCCTCACGTTCTCACCAGGTCTAGGTCGGGGTCAGAAGCCGACGAACCCGTTCCACGTCGAGGAGTTCGACGCCGAGCAATTGCACGATCTGCTGCGCGGCGCCGGCTTCGGGCAGATCCACATGTTCGGGGTGGACCACGGTCCGCGCCTGTCGCAACGGCCGACGCTGATCGCCGAGCAGATCCATGCCGCCCTCACCGACAACTGGCCCGCGGAACTCGAGGCCTTCGTGGCCCGGACCGCGTGTGACGACTTCACCATCTCGCCCGCTGACCTCGAGGACAGCCTCGACCTGGTGGTGGTGGCCCGGTGATCGGCCGCTTCGCCATGGTGTTGCACAGCCACCTGCCGTGGTTGAAGGGACACGGCGCCTGGCCGGTCGGTGAAGAGTGGCTGTACCAGGGCATCGCGACCAGTTACATCCCGGTGATCGAAGCCCTCGAACGCCTGGCCGACGCCGGGCACACCGAGGTCCTCACGTTGGGCATCACGCCGGTGCTGGCCGCGCAACTGGATGACCCGGGCACCATCCGCAACGCCGGCACCTGGATCGGCGACTGGCAGTGGCGCACCAGTGACCTGCGTGACCGTTCGGCAGCCCACCGGGAGGCCGCCGCGGCCACCCACGCCCAAGAACGTCTGCAGTACCACCGGGCCGGCTTCTCTGCGGCTCTGCGCCGGCTGGCTGACGCCGGCGTGATCGAACTGCTGGCGGGCCCCGCGGCGCACCCCTTCCAGCCGCTGCTCGACGAGCGGGTGGCGCACTTCAGCCTGCGGACCGGCCTCGACGACCACCGGCAGCGATTTGGTGCGGTGGACGGCATGTGGGCGCCGGAATGCGGGTACCGGCCCGGCCTCGAACGGATCTACGCCGACCAAGGTATCGGGCACTTCCTGCTGGACGGCCCGACCATGCTGCATGTCGGCCGGGACACGCACAGCGCGTGGACGGTTGGCGACTCCCCCGTAGTGGCGTTCGGCCGCGATCTGTCCGTCACCTACCGGGTGTGGTCCCCGCGCCGGGGATACCCGGGGCACCACGAGTACCGCGACTTCCACGTCGTCGACGCCGACGGCTTCCGAACCCGGCGCGTGACAGCCAGCACCGTGCACGGGACGCAGAAGGCCCCGTACCAGCCGGAACTGGCGGCGATGGCCGTTCGCCGCGATGCCGCCGACTTCGTCGAGGTGGTGCGCAGGCGCCTGGTGGAGTTGCAGAGGTATCGTCCGGATCCGCTGGTCGTGGCCGCCTACGACACGGAACTCTTCGGGCACTGGTGGTACGAGGGTCCAGCGTGGCTGGAGCAGGTGCTGACGCTGCTGCCGGCGGCCGGGGTGGAGGTCACAACGCTGCGCGGGGCGCACGACAGCGTGGCCGGGTCCATCCATCCCGAAGCCGGATCCTGGGGCAGCGGCAAGGACTTCCGCGTGTGGGAGGGTCCACAGGTCGCCGACATCGTCTACGACAACGACGATCTGCAGCGGCGATGGCTCAAACTCAGCGACCACACCCGGGATCCGCGCCAGACAGAACTGGCCACGCAGGCGCTGCTGGCCCTGCAGAGCGACTGGGCCTTCATGATCAGCAAGGACAGCGCCGCCGACTACGCACGGGCACGCCATGCTGAACACCATGGCGCGTTCGCCCGGATCGCGGACGCCATCGAGACCGGGGCCGACGTCCCGCGCGGTGAGCGGCCTTTCCCCCACCTCGACGCCCGCCTGCTCTAGATGCGCATCCTGCATCTGGCGTGGGAGTACCCGCCGCTTGTCTACGGCGGCTTGGGCCGCCATGTCGGCGCACTGAGCGCGGCGCAGGCGGCGCTCGGACATGACGTCGTGGTCGTCACCCAGGGCCAGGGCGACGCGCTCAGCAACGGCGTCCGGGTGGTGCGGGTTCCCAGCGACGAGTTCGTCTACAGCCTGCCGCGCCTGCACACCTGGGTGGGAGCACTCGACCATGCGATGGGGGTGGCGGCCGCCCGTGAGTCCGCTGATGTGATTCACGCCCACGACTGGATGGTGGGCCGCGGCGCTCGTCACGCCTGCCTCTTCACCGGGGCGCCGTTGGTGGCCACGATTCACGCCACGGAGGCCGGTCGGCACCGCGGATGGCTGCCCGACGCAGTCAGCGGTGGCGTCCACCTCGTGGAGCAGTGGCTGGTCGACGAAGCCGATCAGGTGATCGTCTGCTCATCAGCCATGGCCGATGAGGTGCACCGCGGGCATCGCCGGGCGGACTCGGTCGTGATTCCCAACGGCATCGACGTGACGGCCTACCAGCGCACCACACAGATCCCGGCCGAGTTGGCCACCGGCTCCCCGCGGCTGTTGTTCGTGGGCCGTCTGGAGTGGGAGAAGGGTGTCTTCGTCGCGGTGGACGCCATGCCCGCGGTCCTGCGAGAACACCCGCACGCGAGGCTGCGGATCGTTGGGACGGGCGGCCAGGCAGCGGCTGTGGCAGCCCTGGTGCAGCGGCTCGGCCTACAGAGCCGGGTGGAACTGCTCGGACATGTCGACGAGGGCACGCTGCGCGCGGTGTACTCCAGTGCTGATCTGCTCCTGGCCCCCAGCTCCTACGAACCCTTCGGCATCGTGGCGCTGGAGGCGGCCGCCATGGGCACCCCGTTGATCGTCGGCGACAGCGGCGGTTTGGCGGAGTTCGTCACCAGCGAGCGGGGCCGGCGCTGCCCGCCTGACGACCCGGCAGCACTGGCCGGCCAGATCATGGCGGCACTGGCCGCGCCGGACGACACCGCGCGCCGGGCGCGGGTCGCTCACGCCGCGCTGGACGACTACACGTGGCGCAGCATCGCCGAACGCACGGTGGCGGTGTACCGCCGGGCCCACCCCACCTCGGCGCCGCCCCGACAGCACCGGCTGTTCAGCCGGCGGATCTGGTGAATCGCTAGGCCGGCTGGCCGCTGCGCGCCCGCGCGCCACCGGCGTACGAGCCGAGGTCGACGAAGAACGCGAGCACGACGAAGAACCATGCGAAGCCGGTCACCGGCCCCCAGAACCACCAGATCAACACGTAGGTCAGCGTGGTGTACGGCAGAAGCAGCAGCCCCAGTAGCGGCGCGACCCAGTTGTCATCGAACGCGCGCTGCACAGCATCTCCGAACAGCCAGATCAGCGCCAGCGCTACGCGGGGGAAGAAGGCCCCCAGAGCCACAACAAAACACCCGCACATAGCTACTCCGATCCGATCTGATCCATGACCGTGACCAGGCGGTCATAGTCGCTGATGGCCTCATCGAGGGTGTCCGCGATACAGGTGACGCTGACCTTACCGAACTCGGACAGCGCCCCCAACATGAAGAACACACACCCCCGCTCGGTCACGGGGTTGAAGGTCAGCCCGTGGGTCACCGCCGCGTCGATCAGTTGCGTGACGGACAACGCGCGGTACGCCTGCGAACGCAGATTGTCGGTGGAGTAGTAGCACTTGGACCGACCGGTACCCGTCAGGAAGGTCCCCGTCTCCGGTTCGTAGCGACCTTGCGTCATCACGGCCATGGCCATCATTGGATGGGTCGTGCCACCCTTGCGCAGGTTGATCTCGATGGCGGCCAAGCGGTCCCCCGCGTCCACGAAGTCCACCGCGAACCGGCCTCTGGCACCGTGGCGACGCAGGACCTCCCCGACCTCCAACATGGCCGCCTGCACGCGGCTGCGGTATCGGTCGGCCGCGGGGAACATCGAACCCTGGAACACCTGCCCGCCCCCGCCGAGCAACTGGTCGTGGGTGGACAGGGCCTGCACGAACCCGTGCGGGCTGATGTACCCCTGGGCCGATGGTGACGCCGACACCCCGTCGACGAACTCCTCGACGATGCCGCCCATGGCTGCGAATCGCGACGCGAACGAGTCGTAGGTCTCGGCCTGAGCCTGGAAGTGCAGGTGGTGGGGCAGGGCCGCGCGAATGGACTGCTCGTCGCTGCCGTACGCGTAGTCGTACGTCGCGTTGCCCTCCCCCGAGAATCCCTCCTCGAGCTTCACGACCGCTGTGGCCAATGCCGGATGTTCGGCCTTCAGTGCGGCCAGAGCCGTCACGACGGCCGCCATGTCCGGCAGCCGCTCGTAGCCGGCCGGCAGATCGACGCCGGCCTCCTGAAACACCTCACGACTGCCCGATTTACTGCCCAAGGCATCCAACTCCGGAGGGTTTCCGAGTAGCGGCACGTCGAGTGCCGCACTCAGTTCAGCCTCCCACGATGTTGTGTTCATGCAGACGATGCCCGCCGTCCGGCACGTGGCGATGACATCGCGGATCTCCCGCAATCGGCCAGGGCGTTCCAGCAGCTTCTGGGTCAGCGGTCGCGGCGTGTGGTCGTCGCAGGTGATCATCGTGAGGCGGGGCCGGGAGTGGGTGATCGGCACCCCCGGGATGAGGTTCAGGTAATACTCCACAATGTCTTCGGAGATGGATGCGCTGGAGCAGAACACGACCTGCATGTGCGGCGAGCACAGTTGCAGCAGCATCGCGAGCAGCCGCTCCTCGTAGTGCTCAATGCCGAGCACGTTCTGCAAGAGTTCCTGGTCGAACGTCATGCTCGGCACCACGACGATGCAGTGGCGCTCCGACGGCTGGGTGGCGACCGTGCGAGCCATCTCCGGCAGCGCAAGTTCCATCGTCTCGACATCGACATGCCCATCCACCCGTACAGATTAGCGGCTGGCGGGTCCTGCGGGTCGAGACCTTGCCGTGGGTATCTGCCGTGACCGGGCCTCGTGATCGGGGACCGGCTCACGCGTCGATTGGGCATTTGTTGTTGCGACACGCCGGGCGGATTTCCACCCTGTGCCCAGTTGCTGGGCGGAAGGCGCGACTCAGGCGTCCAAGTGTTCGTCGACGGCCACTCTGGTCTTGCGGGCAATGTCGGCCAACGCGGCACGCCGCGCGGCGGCCTTGTCGTACTCGGCCTGCCGGTCCTTGAGCACCCGGGCCGGTACGCCGCCGACCACGGATCCTGCCGGCACATGGCCGCGCACCACGGAGTTGGCGGCCAACACACACCCCGCGCCCACGAACGTGCCGCGGGTCACGGTCACCTTCGCCCCCAGCCAGCAGTCCGGTCCGATCCGCACTGGACTCTTCACGATGCCCTGATCCTTGATCGGCAGGTTCACATCATCGAAGACATGGTCGAAGTCGCAGATGTACACCCAGTCGGCGATGATGCTGGACCCGCCGATCTCGATGTCCAGATACGTGTTGATCGTGTTGTCGCGACCGAATACCGTCTTGTCGCCCACCCGCAAGGTGCCTTCGTGCACGCGTAACCGGTTCTCCTCACCGACGTGCACCCATCTGCCCAGGATGAGTTGCCCGTAGCCGCGGCGGGCGTACAGCTCCACGCGGCGGCCGATGAAGACGAAGCCCTCGGTGATGATGTGCGGGTTGCGCAGCTTGAACCAGAGGAAGCGCCAGTAGCGCACCAGGTACCACCAGGACCAGGCCCGGTTGCGCACGATCCACTTCAGCGAGGCCCAGGTGAGGAAGCGGGCGTTGCGCGGATCCCGGGTCACGCCTTGAGCCCGGTGACGCTCACGTTGTAGAAGTACTGGTCAGGCACGATGTGGCTCATGACCTTGGCGTCCAGCGCGGACAGGCCCAGCCATGTGCCATAGGCGAAGTACGCCCACTTCTTACCCAGCGAGCCCGGCTTGACCGCCGCCTCGACCGTGCGGATCGGCCAGCCGAACCACGACGCGGTGAGCTCCTCGGTCACGGTCGTGACGTCGATGGCACCAGCGCGTACACACAGGTGCCGCAGTTCGGCAGGGTCGAAAGTATGGATGTCCACGACCGCCTCGAGCAGGGCCGCACGCGATGACTCGTCGAGCACGGCGTCGGCCAAGGCGTACCGGTCGCGCAGGCCCGGCAGGTGGGAGATGCGCCGGGCCGCTGCCCAGGTCCACTGGGACAGCTTGCGCGCGACGAAGTCCCCCTTGGCCGTGGGCTCGCCGGCGAACACGAAACGGCCGCCGGGCTTGAGTACCCGCAGCACTTCGCGCATCGCCTGGTCCAGATCGGGGATGTGATGCAACACGGCATGGCCGATCACGAGGTCGAACGTGTTGTCGTCGTAGGGCAGGGTCTCGGCGTCGGCCACCCGGCCCTCGAGTTCGAAGCCCAGCGAACGCCCGTTGTTCTTTGCGACCTCGACCATGCCTGGCGACAGGTCGGTGACATGACCGTCGTCGAGGACGCCGGCCAGTTTCAGGTTGAGCAGGAAGAATCCGGTGCCGCAGCCCAGTTCCAAGGCACTGTCGTAGGGCAAGCCCTGATCGCCGGCCACGTTGACGAAGCGGTCCCGGGCGTAGGTGATGCAGCGCTCGTCGAACGAGATCGACCATTTGTCGTCGTAGGTCTGGGCCTCCCAGTCGTGGTAAAGGACGTTGGCCAGTTTCGGGTCGGTCCAGGCCTGCTGGATCTGTTCTGCGCTTGGTGGGTTCATCGCTGTCATCGCCCCTCGAACTGCGCCTGGCCAGGACCCGACTGCAGGAATGTCATCATTCCGGTCTCCCGGTCCTGGGTAGCGAACAGACCGGCGAACTGCCCGCGCTCGATCTCCAGGCCCGTGCGCAGATCTGTCTCAAGCCCCCGGTCCACCGCGATCTTGGCCGCCCGCAACGCCAACGCCGGACCTCCCACATAGCTGCTGGCCCATTGCATCGCCGCGCCCAGTACCTCGTCGGCTGGCACGACCCGGTCCACCAGCCCGATGCGTTCTGCCTCGTCACTGCGCACGTGGCGTCCGGAGAAGATCAGCTCCTTGGCGCGCGCCTGGCCGATCAGGCGGGGCAGCCGCTGGGTTCCGCCCGCGCCGGGGATGATGCCCAATTGGATCTCCGGCAGGCCTAGTTTGGCGTTGTCGGCGCAGACGCGGAAATCGCACGCCAGTGCCAGTTCCAGGCCACCACCGAGGGCGTAGCCCGTGATGGCCGCGATGGTGGGTTTGCCGATCTCGGTGACAGCGGTGAACGCGGCCTGCAGCGCGGCGGACCGTTCGATCATCGTGCGGTAGTCCCAGGCAGACATCTCCTTGACATCCGCCCCCGCGGCGAACACCTTCGGCCCGCCGTGGATGACAACCGCGCTGACGTCGCGGCGTTGGTCCACCTCCCGCGCGAAAGCGGCGAATCCGGCCTGGACAGCCGCGTCCAAGGCGTTCATGGGCGGCCTGCGCAGGGTGATCACACCCACGCCGTTATCGACCTCGAGTGTGACGACGCTCTCGGCGGAATCCGACACTTGTGCCTCCTTCGGGTATGTACGGCAGGCTAACCTCCCAGAGGGACCTCCCCGCCACGGAGGGGTTGCCGCACGACAGGAGGACAATGCGCACACCTGAGGGTCTGCCTCCCATGGGACTGCGTCCGGATCCTGACAACCCGGGCAAAGCCACGGTCAACTACTTCGCCCCGGCCGCCGAACACGTCATGCTGGAACTGCTGGAATCCGGTGATCGGATCGACCTGCGGCCGGGGCCCTACGGCCACTGGACCGCCGAACTCGACGAGCCGTCATCGGGTACCACCTACGGCTTCCGCGTGACCGGTCCGTGGGAGCCGCAGTTCGGCTTGCGCCTCAACCCCGCCAAACTACTGCTCGACCCCTACGCCCTGGCCATGACCGGCGAACTGCAGGTCAACGACGCCATTCACTCCTACATCATGGACGATCCCGACCAGATGGATGATGTGGACAGCGCCCCGTTCGTTCCGCACAGCGTCTACGTACCGCCGCTGGCACCGACCTCGAACAACCCCCCGCGGATTCCCTGGGACCGCACCGTCATCTACGAGACGCATGTCAAGGGATTCACGAAACTGCACCCCGAGGTTCCTGAGGAGCTGCGCGGTACGTACGCCGGCTTTGCCCATCCCGCAGTGGTGGGATATTTGAAGGATCTGGGCATCACCAGCGTGGAGTTGCTGCCCGTGCAGCACTTCGTGCCCGAACCGATGCTGCTCGGCCGCGGGCTGACCAACTATTGGGGCTACAACCCGATCGGATACTTCGCGCCGCATGCGGGCTACGCCGCCCACGGGGAGCGCGGTGAGCAGATCGCCGAGTTCCGCGACATGGTCGACGCCCTGCACGAGGCGGGCCTGGAGGTCCTCGTGGATGTGGTCTACAACCACACCGCAGAAGGCGATCACCTGGGCCCGACGCTGGCCTGGAAGGGCGCGGCCAACGCCGACACCTACTGGATGCTCGAGGGTGGGCTCTACGACAACCCGACCGGCTGCGGCAACGCGATCCGGGCCGAGTCCCCGCGCATGGTCGAACTGATCCTGTCGTCATTGCGCTACTGGGTCACCGACCTGCACGTGGACGGCTTCCGGTTCGACCTCGCCTCCACCCTGGCCCGCACCTCAGCGATGGTCACGACCTGGGCGCCGGTGCTCTCGGCGATGGCTGCAGACCCCGTGTTGTCGCAAGTGAAACTGATCGCAGAGCCCTGGGACATTGGGATCGGCGGCTACCAGGCGGGCAATTTCCCCGGCCCGTGGGCCGAGTGGAACGACGTCTTCCGTGGCACCGTGCGGGACACGTGGCGATCGATCGGGTCACTGTCCGAACTCGGCGCCCGGCTCACCGGTTCCGCCGATCGCTTCGCGCACAATGGCCGGCGGCCGTATGCCTCGATCAACTTCATCACCGCTCACGACGGCTTCACTTTGCACGACCTCGTGTCGTACAACGACAAGCACAACGAAGCCAACGGTGAGGACAACAACGACGGCAGCGACGACAACCGCAGTTGGAACGGCGGCGTCGAAGGGCCGACCGACGACACTGACGTGTTGGCCAATCGCCGTGCCCGGCAGCGATCCCTGCTGGCGACACTGATCCTCAGCGCGGGCACCCCCATGATCCTTTACGGTGACGAGGCCGGCCGGTCGCAGCAGGGCAACAACAACGTCTACTGCCAGGACAACGAACTCTCGTGGCAGGACTGGAGCAAGCCCGACAGCGGCCTGATCGAATGGACCAAACTATTGCTGAAGAATCGCGCGCACTACTCCGTGCTGCGACCGCTGACGCACCCGTCACCAGAGGATCTGCACTGGTTCAACGAGGACGGCACGGTCCTCACCTCCGAGCAGTGGAACGATCCCGGAGTGCGCGTGGTCCAGGCCATGTTCAAGGGCGAACCGTCGGTGCTGCTGTGCCTGAACACGGGGCCCGATCCCGTTGAGATGGACTTCCCGATGCCGGCCCGCGTGGTGCTGGCTAGCGAGGACGTCACCTTGGCAGGCGCCGATCCGTCGGCGGGCGTCAAAGTGCCCTGCTACTCCATCGTCGTCGCCGAGGTCCTGCCCGAAACCCCATGACTTCAGCTCCGCCTCATGGTGGCCTTCCTGGCTGTCGGCACCCACTACGAAGCGAAAACGTGTGCCGCGGCTTGACAAGCTCGATAGGGACACCCCCGATGCACCGCAAACACTCGTTTGTGGGACTCGGTCCGGAGGTTGCTTCTCTGGACGCTTACTGCGGCGCTTGGGCCGCTCTCTTCTACCCGCCGACGTCACAACCACGGCGTTGTGCGCGACGCTGAGGGCTTCTCGCGGTACTGGGTCAGGCCGCTTGACGACGGCAGCAACGCCACGCTCACCTCGCCAAGTCGGGATTTCTCACTGCGGCTCGACGAGCGCAGGGACGGGTGAATGACCTACGACCGTCGATGCCGCCCCATACTGAAGAGACCGAGCACGCATCCGAAGGCCATCAACAACAAGCCCGCAAGCGGCAGACTGAGTTCGCCGTTGGATACATTCATTTCCGGGAAGGCTCCAACGTCTACGAGGTTACCCACGGAGAGGTAGACGTACGCTGACAGCAAGAAGAGCCCTGCGCCGAAACCCCCCACAGACAGACCAGCCCATGGGATGCGCGCCCTTCTGAACGCTATGACCATGATGAGGCCTAGCGCACCCATCGTCAGACTCAGCCAAAGCACCCCATCAACGCCGCCCCAGCCCAAGGCCTTGATGCCCGACCCGCCTTCGATTATGAGGAGAAGGTACGCGGTCCAAGCGCCAATGGCCGCCGAGAGCAAACCTGCGCCCAACGCGGCCAAGGTGGAACTGCGGTCCTGGGCCACACCGCCAGGATCCGGATCGGTGGCACCGGCCATTGGCACAGGCTATGCGCACCTCATGGCGTTTACGAGCATGCCGCTAGGTCCAGGCCCGGCATTTGTTCTGTTTGAGGTGCCTCCGGTAGCCGTCGAGGGACTTGCCGGACGACCAGCGATTGATCCATTTCGAGGCAGTGGCCTGACATTGCCTCGAATGAAGATCAATCCGTCTCACAAACCTTCGTTTATGGGACGCCGTCCCCCGGTTCTGCGGAATACGCGAGGTGCTTCAGGAGCGGTCCTCTGCGGCGTTCGTGTCAGCTTGCGCGAGATTCGTAGTTGGAGACGAGAGCGGGAGCCCACTTGCGATGAATCTCTATTGTGAACGGTAAACGTCCGCCCGGTGCTGCACCGCGACCACGGTGATGCAGGCCCGATTGTCCTCGATCAGGTACACCACCCGGTAGTCTCCGCGACGGGCACTGTGCAGACCCTCGAGGTCGAATCGCAGCGCCTTGCCCACGCGCCAGGGGTTCTGTGTCAATCCGCCGTACACGAACTCGACGCAGGCGGTGGCCACCTTCTCGGGGAGGCGCTCCAAGGTCTTCTGTGCGGCCGCGGACCATCGGATCTCATAACTCAAGGCCGGATTCGGCCCATCATCTGCTCCTTTGACAGTGTCTGTGCCGTGGTGCCGCCGCTGAGTTCCTCGCGTGAGGCCCGAATCTGGTCCATAACCGCGGCGTCACTAAGCACCGCCAGCGTCTCCTCCAGGGACTGCAGGTCGTCGGCGCTGATGAGAACAGCCGCGGGGCGGCCGTGCTTGGTGATGGTCACGCGCGCATGTTCGGTTTCCACGTCCTCGACAACCTGCGATAGGCGGTCCTTCACCTCGGCAAGGGACATCTGCTCAGCGACACTCATGGCTATAAGTATGGCTAGTTGTCTGGACTCTGTCCATCCTCGACAAGTGCTCGCCGACAGCCGCGCAGTTGGCCCATTCGGGACGCGGACCCGGCCATCAACACCGATCCTGAACGCAACCGTTTCTGCAGGGGAGGACGTCGTGGTAAGCGGCGACGAGCACTTCCTCGGCCTGGCCCTCGAACGGCCGAACACTGTCACGGCCAGAGCGTTCTTGGACATCACGCCGACCGTGGACGCGGATGCCCCGGCCGGGGATTCATCTCAAGTGGACCGATCCCGTCCCGACAAGAGGGCCTTGAGCCACTGGCCGGTGTAGACACTGGCTGCGGTCTCGTCCCGCCACGAGAAGTAGCCAAGGCACGGGGTCGCGAGGCGCAGAATGAACCGACGTCAGCCTCGCCGTTCGCCTCGTGGAAGGGGCGGGAGGGCAACGACTTCGACACCGCCTTGCTCATCAGTGGCGACGGGACTTCGTACGGCCATCCAGTCAGCCAGGCGCCTGAAACAGGACCGTCGCATCGTGGTCGTCTTCCCGCCCAAGCGGACCAGGGATGCACTCCGAAAGGCCGCCGACGCGAGCTTCGTTCTGGGCCACGGCCGCATCTCCGGCAACCAGTTGCCCTCAACTGTCGTCGGCCCAAGAGCCGACCTTCGCCGACCGACACATTGGCATTGATCAATCCCTCTCAAATACCTTCGGTTTTTGGACGGACTGAGCTGCCATGAGGAGTACGAGTTGGTCCGACGACTCGCCCCGAGCCTTTGCGCGGACAGGTCACTCGTAATGGGTCCACATGCGCAGGACGTGAACGACGCGTTCTTCAGCGAGAACCTCGTGAACCAGACGGTGCTGGATGTTGATCCGCCGCGAGTAGCAGCCGGCGAGATCGCCAACCAGCTTCTCGTAACGCGGCGGGTTCGCGAACGGATCTTCCGCGAGGACATCCAGCAGTCGCTGCGCCTTGCCCTTCAGTCCGGCGGATGCAAGTTTGCGGGCATCTTTCTGAGCCGCCTCGGAATAGACCAGCCGCCACGGCATCACCATGCGAGGGTTTCGGAGCCCGCCTCGATGCCTTCGACGCGCGCATCTCGGATCGACTCGGTGAAACCCGGCAAGCCTGAGAGGAACAGAGTCTCCTGGATGGCCCGCCAATCATCCTCGCCGATCAGAACGGCGTTGCCACGCTGTCCGGTGATGGTCAGCGGCTCAGAGTCCTCGTTGACCTGGTCGATGAGCCGGTACAGGTTCGCCCTGGCCGACGTCGCGCTTACAGAAGTCATCTGCAACACCTCCACAGCAAACGTACGCTATTCCGTACGCACGATCCAGGGTTTGGATGACCTGCCCAATGCCGTTGGCGATCATGCACCGCAAACGCTCGTTTTCGGGACATGGAGCGATAGGGAGAACTTCAGGCGACGTCAGAAACGGGCGGTATAGCCACTTACGGCACATCGCCCTTCATCGCTGCCACGGCCAGCGCCCACCGGCTGCACGGGGAACACGTCGGCGCGCTCTGCGACGGCGTCGGGCACGGGCTCCTCAGCCGGTGGCCAGGTCCCAGTACCAGCGGTTGGTCACAGCCTCCGCAGGGCGATTGATGTCCCCGGACAACGAGGCGGACCACGTCTTCGTGTAGCGGCCGGCCTCCCCCGTCGCCGCGACGCTGAGCCCGTTCGTCAACAGGATGTTGCTCTCACCCGCGAACTGCAAGGTGGTGGGCCGGGTCTTGCTGACCCAGACATCGCCGAGGTCGGGATCGGGCTCGAGGTACTCGCAGGTCAACTGCACTGACGGTGAGGTTCCGGTCGGAACGGACAGATCCAGGTCGTAGCGGTAGGCCTTATACCTCGGGTCGAGCTCCTTCGACACAGTCATGTGCCCGTCCAGGGCGTCCATCGCGAACACGCCAGCGCTCGGCGTGGCCGAGCAGGCTCGCCGATTGGGGCCGTTGAGCACCGAGGGGTCGTACTGCCAGGAGACCGAGCCCTCGATCGGGGTGTAATGCACCTGGCCGTCATTCCACGGCTGATTCGTGACCGGATCCCGATCCTGGTAGAAGTACGTGATTTGACCACTCCAGCGGGTGCCCGAGGTGTGATCTCCTCCGAGTGATCCCGCGTACTGCTTGGCCACGATCGACAGCGGAACTGCCTTGGTCTTGATGTCCTTGTCCGCCCCCTCACCCACGACGACAAGGCGGATGGATGCCACCCCGGCAGTTCGGAACGTCCTGGAGACCGTCAACTTGCCGTTGCTCTTGGACCGGTACGTCTTCACCGTGCGGAACGGGCCGCCCTGCTTGACCTGCAGTTTCACCTCCCGCTTCCCACCCTGAACTCGCACAGAGCGTGACCACGTGTCACCGGCCACGATCGTCACTGGAGCCGTCAACCATCCCCGCACCGGGGAGGCTGCGGTCAACGTCGACCCGCCGGTCGCAGGGGCAGACATCGCGGGGGCGATGGATGTGAGTGCCAACGCCGCGACGGCAGCGGTGGACACCAGGGTTTTTGTGATCATCGTCGGCCTCCAGCGTCGGGTCCCTTGATCGTAATGCTGCGAAGGCGGTCATCAAAGCGAGGTGCGGCAATCGGGCGAGCGGCGCCGCATAACGGCGGCAGGTCCGCCCCGGCGGATCGCGCATGTCCGACGGGGACCGACTACCGTTTCAGGTGTGCCTGACATCTCCAGCCAGGGCTCCGGCGCCCCGAGCGTTGCAGCCGAGAAGTACTGGCAGACACTGCCGTCGAACAACCTCACACCCCCGCAGGTGCTGACCGGTAGATTCACCGTGCTGGATGTCTATCCGAGCGTGGAGGCCGGTCGACGTCCCGTGAAGGCCGCCGTGGGAGAACTCCTCATGGTGTACTGCGTGGCGTTCCGCGAGGGCCACGACAAACTCGGCGTCGACCTGGTGGCGACGGACGCCCAGGGCCGCAGTGTGCGCACTCCGATGGTCGCTCGGGACAACGGCACCGACGGTTGGGATGGCACCTTCCGGCCGAACACCGAAGGTGCGTGGACGTTCAGCATCCACGCCTACAGCGACATCCTGGGGACCTGGCGGCACCGCGCGGAACTGAAGATCCCCGCCGGCGTCGACGTCGACCTCGAACTTGAGGAGGGCGCGCGCATCCTCAGCCGCGCCGACGTGCCTGACCAGACCTTGATCAGCAAGGCGATCGCAGGGCTGCGCGATACCCGGGTGTCGCCGGCGGCCAGGCTGGCCGCCGGCCTGGACGACGAGTTGTGGGCCATGCTGGCCGCCCACCCGATCCGTGACCTCGAGACCCCGTGCGGCCCGTGGCCGGTGTACGTCGATCGCCGCCGGGCGCTATTCGGGTCCTGGTATGAACTCTTCCCCCGCAGTGAGGGATCGTCGCTGGACCCCCTGCGCTCGGGCACCTTCCAGGAAGCCGCCAAACGCCTGCCGGCCATCGCGGAGATGGGCTTCGACGTGGTGTATCTGCCGCCGATCCACCCGGTCGGCACGATCAACCGCAAGGGACCGAACAACACTCTGACTCCGGCCGCGGGCGACCCGGGCTCACCCTGGGCGATCGGCTCAGCCGACGGCGGCCATGACACGATCCATCCCGACCTGGGCACCATTGACGACTTCGACACCTTCGTCGGTTCGACCCGGGCTCTCGGGATGGAGGTCGCCATCGACCTCGCGCTGCAGGTCGCCCCCGACCATCCCTGGGCCACAGCGGGCAAACCGTGGTTCACCGTCCGTGCCGACGGCAGCATCGCCTATGCGGAGAACCCGCCCAAGAAGTACCAGGACATCTATCCGATGTGGTTCGACGGTGACCCGGAGGGCCTGACGGCCGAGGTCCTGCGGATCATCCGCTACTGGATGGATCACGATGTGCGGATCTTCCGTGTGGACAACCCGCACACCAAACCCGTGCGATTCTGGGACCACGTCATCAACGAGATCAAGCGCACGGATCCGGATGTGCTCTTCCTGGCTGAGGCGTTCACGCGGCCGCCCATGATGCGAGCACTGGCCGAAGTGGGATTCGACCAGTCCTACACGTACTTCACGTGGCGCAATGAGAAGTGGGAACTCGAGGCCTATCTGCGCGAGCTGTCCACGCAGTCCGCGCCGTACATGCGCCCGAACTTCTTCGTCAACACCCCCGACATCCTGCACGCCTATCTGCAGTACGGGGGTCCGGCCGCGTTCAGCATCCGGGCCACGCTGGCGGCGACCATGAGCCCTACTTGGGGTGTCTACAGCGGATACGAACTCTTCGAACACGTCGCGGTGAAGCCGGGCAGCGAGGAGTACCTCGACTCCGAGAAGTACCAGTACCGGCCACGTGATTGGGCGGCCGCCGAGGAGCGCGGAACGACGCTGACGCCGTACATCAGCCTGCTCAACACCATCCGCCGCGACCATCCCGCGCTGCAGCAGCTGCGCCACATCGTCTTCCACCAGATCGACTCTGACCGGATGATCGCGTTCAGCAAACGCGACGGGGAGGACACGATCATCGTCGTCGTCACCCTCGACCCCTTCGGTGCCCGCGAAGCCACCCTGCACCTGGACATGCCGGCGCTGGGAATGGACTGGCATGACCGATTCGTGGCTCAGGACCTGATCAGCGGGCAGAGTTTCTCCTGGGCGGCCTCGAACTTCGTCCGCCTCGATCCACATTTGCAAAGCGCCCACATCATGCACGTCCGGCCGGGAGTTATCTGATGATCACTGTTGACAGCGCTGAACTCGCCTCCCTGGTGGACGGCACCCACAGCCAGCCCCATGCGGTGCTGGGACCGCACACCGATGGCGACGCGGTGACCATCCGCGTGCTGCGGCCTGACGCGACCGAGGTCGACGTCGTCGTCGGGGGCACGAACCACCCGATGGATCATGAGCACTCCGGCGTGTGGGTCGTTGAGCTGCCCGGCACCGACATCCCGGACTACCGACTGGCCGTCGCCTACGGCGGGGACAAGTTGCCCGCCGACGACCCCTACCGGTTCCTGCCCACGCTCGGCGAGATGGATCAACACCTGATCAGCGAGGGCCGCCATGAGGAGTTGTGGAACGTCCTCGGTGCCCATGTGCATGTCTACGAGACCCTCAACGGCCCCGTCCGTGGGGTCGCCTTCGCGGTGTGGGCACCGAACGCTCAGGGGGTGCGGGTGGTCGGCGACTTCAATTTCTGGAACGGCACGGCCACCCCCATGCGTTCGCTGGGCTCGTGCGGGGTGTGGGAGGTGTTCGTCCCCGAGATCGGGGCCGGTACCCGCTACAAGTACGAGATCATCGGCCGCGACGGGGTGCGCCGGCTCAAGGCGGATCCCATGGCGCAGGCAACCGAGATCCCGCCCGCGACCGCGAGCGTGGTGTTCGACTCCACGTATGACTGGGCTGATACCGACTGGCTACAGACGCGCAAGCAGCGACCGGCCCACGCCAGCCCGATGAGCGTCTACGAAGTGCATCTGGGGTCGTGGCGGCAGGGACTGACCTACCGGCAACTGGCCGAGCAACTCACGGACTACGTCGTCGGCCATGGCTTCACCCACGTCGAGTTCCTGCCGGTCATGGAGCACCCGTTCGGCGGGTCCTGGGGGTACCAGGTGAGCGCCTATTACGCTCCGACTGCCCGCTTCGGCAACCCCGATGACTTCCGTCACCTGGTCGACCGCCTGCACCAGGCCGGGGTCGGCGTCATCGTCGACTGGGTGCCCGCCCACTTTCCCAAGGATGAGTTCGCACTCGCCCGCTTCGACGGGACGCCGTTGTATGAACACGCCGACCCCCGTCGCGGTGAACACCCGGACTGGGGCACTTACGTCTTCGACTTCGGGCGCCCGGAGGTCCGCAACTTCCTGGTCGCGAACGCGGTGTACTGGTGCGAACAGTTCCACATCGACGGCCTACGCGTGGATGCGGTCGCGTCGATGCTGTACCTGGACTACTCCCGCAATGAAGGAGAGTGGTCGCCCAACGCCTATGGCGGCCGGGAGAACCTCGACGCGGTGCAGTTCCTGCAGGAGATGAACGCCACGGTCTACAAACGCTGCGAGGGCGCCTTCACCGTCGCCGAGGAGAGCACCGCCTGGCCGGGTGTCACCCGGGCCACGCACCTGGGCGGCCTCGGCTTCGGCCTGAAGTGGAACATGGGCTGGATGCACGACTCCCTCGACTACGTCTCGCACGACCCGATCCACCGCCAGTACCACCACAACGAGATGACGTTTGCCCTGGTCTATGCCTGGAGTGAGAACTACGTGCTGCCGATCTCCCACGACGAGGTCGTGCACGGCAAGGGCTCCCTGATCGCGAAGATGCCCGGAGATCACTGGCAGCAGCGAGCCAACCTGCGGGCCTTCTTCGCGTACATGTGGGCGCACCCGGGCAAACAACTCCTCTTCATGGGCTCGGAGTTCGGGCAGTATGCGGAATGGTCCGAAGGCCGCAGCCTGGATTGGTGGCTCACCGAACAGCCCGATCATGACGGCCTGTCGCGCCTGGTCAGCGACCTCAACTCCGAGTACCGGGACAACCCTGCTCTGTGGAGCATGGACATCGACCCCCACGGCTTCGAGTGGATCGACGCCAATGACGCCTCCGGCAACACGTTCTCCTGGCTGCGCCGCGGTCAGGGCGGTGAGTTGCTGGTCTGCATCGTCAATTTCAGCGCCGTCCCCCACATCGGCTACCGGATCGGCCTGCCGACCGACGGGGCCTGGCGCGAGGTGGTCAACACCGATGCCTTTGAATACGGCGGATCTGGAGTCGGGAACATGGGCCGGATCCACGCCGATGAGATGCAGTGGCACGGCCGGCCCTTCAGCGCGGAGGTGTCTGTGCCGCCGCTGGGTGCCGTGTGGTTCGTGCCTGAGCAGTAGTAGGGCGGTCAACACCGCGACAACCCGGACTTCTCAACGTTTGATCAACCGACGCAGGATCTGGCGCCGAACGCCACTTTTCCGACCTTGTTGGCCGGATCCGGCATGGATAAGGGCAACAACTTCAGAATCGGCGAGCACGACGGCCGCGTGCGCCTGCGGCCGTCACGACCTCCTCGGACCTCTGACGGCGTCGATCGAACAACCGCCATCACACCCATTCGGCATACAACGCGCTCGACACGTCCAGGGGATTCGCCCCCCGCACGGCCTCGGCCACACCGGCCCCCTCCGCGGACCCGGTGTACAACACCTGCCCGCGGCTGACGTACCGCTGCCACTGGGTGAGAAAGGCCTGCGCGGCCGCCTTGTTCGCACCGAACACATCGGGTACCGCGTGCCACATGACTGCCCGACGCGTCCCGAGGCGACGCGACGCCAGGTAGCGCGGGAAGTCCACTGGTGACAGCAGTTGCTCGACGGCCTCTGCGAACAACCCCTGCTGATCCGGTCCGTGCCACACCAGCCGCCATTGGCCTGCTGCGTCGGGCATGACATCGACCGAGTCGGCGCCGCCGGGCTGCAAGCTCTCCGCGACCGTCCAGCCGAACGCCAGCAGCATCCCGTCCACGCCCATCCTGGATCCCGTCCGGCGGACCCGCCACTGATGCCACCCGGCCGAACCCAGCCAACCCAGACCCGCACCACCCAGTGCCGCGATCGCCACAGTCGGCGTGGGGGACTGACCGGCGAGTGCGACGGTGGCCGCCACCCCGGACCCCACGACACTCGCCGAGACCGGCAGCCCAGCCCAACTGCGCACGGCGACCTCCGGCACACCCAGGGCCCGCGGAGCACGGACCCGCACGGCAGTCTCGACGACGTCGCGATACGGCTGCCCCACCTGCCACGCGGCCCGGGTGTCCGCCAGGTGAGCGGCGGTTTCCAGAGCGCTGGCGTTTATCGCATCGCGCACCGATGGCTGCGGCGGTACGTAGGGCCCGCACCGCGCGTCGAGGTGCTCCACCCCCGCCACCACGGCACCGCCGACATCAGGGGCGAGGTAGCCCCGGTGTTTGGCGACCAACCGCCGGTAGTCCAGATCCCCACGGGGGTGCTCGTCGGCCACAGCGGTCACCGACCAGATATGGGCCACCTTGTCCGGGCGCACCGGATCTCGGCGAATGGCCCGGCCGCGGACCTGCACCACCGCCGTGGAGGTGGTGGCCGCGGTGAGGTCGATCAGCACGTTGGCGGCAGGGGCATCCCAGCCTTCGCCGAGCAGGCCCCGGGTGCCGACGAGAGCATCCACACTCCCGGATTGGAACGCCGCGGTCACGTGTGGCACCCATTCCCGCGGGCCCCAGGGGCCAACCAGCTGCGCCCATCCGTCTGCCCGCTCCTGGACCTGCAACCCCGGCGTGGCCAGCGACGCCAGCACCTGCGGCAACCCGCCCACAGCGGCGCCGGTCATGAGTACCACCCGCAACTGCGGATTGGCCGCCTGCACCTCGGCGAGCGCCTCCCAGGCCGATCCGGCAGTGGCCGCCAACACCGAGCGGATGTCAGCGGGTGGCGCCGCTTGGGCCTTCTCAAAATCGGTGAGCACGATCGCACGAAGGTCATCACCGCGGATCAGCGCTTCCTGCCCGACGAGGAATCCTGCGGCCGAAGCCTTGGCTGCCGTACGTGAGAGCACCCGGTCCAGCGCCGA